>Ga0066611_10000832_pt1 | contig 17759 bp, 16 predicted proteins | sample SaaInlV_DNA_200m_FD_60376 | JGI IMG/M metagenome (GOLD analysis project Ga0066611, IMG submission 60376) | Marine microbial communities from expanding oxygen minimum zones in the Saanich Inlet - SI075_LV_DNA_200m | ecosystem: Environmental > Aquatic > Marine > Unclassified | place: British... | reverse complement strand
AGTTACATTACTCGTGTCCCACTTATCAAGAGTCTGATTGAAGGAGTGTGCAGAATCGAACATACCAAACATATTAGTCACCTTACTTACATTCCATTCATTTAGAGGTTGGTTGAATGCACTAGCTTCATAGAACATATCTGGCATAACAGTTACATTTTCTACATTCCATTTCCCTATAGGTTGGTTGAATGCACTAGCTTCATCGAACATACGTATCATAGATGTAACGTTTGATACATTCCATTTACTAATATCAGCGTTGAAGGTACTAGCATTAGAGAACATTAGCACCATATTGGTCACTGCAGATACGTTCCATTGGCCTATGTCTGCATTGAATGCAGTAGCATTAGAGAACAAGCTATCCATATCGGTAACTTTTGATACATTCCATAAGCTAATATCACCATATTGTATAATTGCTTCTTCTTTATCATTCATCAGTAAATCAACTGCTGTTCTTATTGTTTGATTAGTGAGAAGTTCAAAGAATATAGATTCAGGATTATTTGCATTTGGAAATCTTTGAATAAAAGCAGTTGCACCATCAAACATATCTTCCATAGTTGTAACATTCGATATATCCCAATGCCTAATATCAGAGTTGAAGGAAGTAGCATCATTGAACATCTTGTTCATTAAAGTTACATTACTCGTGTCCCACTTATCAAGAGTCTGATTGAAGGAGGATACAACCCCGAACATGCCAGTCATATTAGTCACCTTACTTACATTCCATTCATTTAGAGGTTGGTTGAATGCACTAGCACCATAGAACATTTTAGACATATTAGTCACCTTACCTACATTCCATTCCTGTAGAGGTTGGTTGAATGCACTAGCACCATCGAACATCCATGCCATAATAGTTACATTACTCGTGTCCCACTTATCAAGAGTCTGATTGAAGGAGTGTGCAGAATCGAACATACCAAACATATTAGCCACCTTACTTACATTCCATTCATTTAGAGGTTGGTTGAATGCACTAGCTTTATAGAACATATCTTTCATATCAATTACGTTCCTTACATCCCATCCACTGATATTTTCATTAAAATCACTCCTTTGTGAAAATAATTGGCGCATATCAGTAACTTTTGATACATTCCATAAGCTAATATCACCATATTGTGTAATTGCTTCGGCTCTGTTTCCAAACCATAAATTAACTGCTATTCTTAATGTTTCATTATTAAATTCATAATCATTAACTCCAGTTAATAATTGATTCTGAAATTCAAATACATTTTGTAGAGGTGATCCTCCAAAAAAACTATAATTAAAATTTTGTAGTTTATTTATAATATTCATATATAATTTTAGATTAGAATTTAAATATTTATTTTAAGACATAAATACTATAATTCTAATGAATAAGTTTTTAATTATTGTAGGTCCAAATGTAATAGAGTCTGAAGATCATACAATAAATATGGGTTATTTCTAGAGATACAAAATATAAATAGAATCAACTTTTTATTTCCTACGTAAATGAAAACATTTCAACAAAATATTCAACTTCGTTGAAATGTTTTCATTTTCTATAAGAAATAAAAAGTTGAATACTTTGTTGATTCTAATTATAGTTTTATCGATTAAAAATTAAAATTAGATAATGAATTAATAATTTCATATGTTCCTCCCGCTAAATTAAAAGCATTTTTTCCTTTTTCTAACCATTCTTTATTAAATAATGTATTCTTAATATTATTTTTTATTGACCATTTCAATATTTTTATTTTTTTAGTTTTATCAATAGAATCAGTTTCTAGACTAGTTCTTTCTAGGTCACTTTTAATATCATCAATTTTTCTAAATATTCTATAATCTAAATTAATACTGGAAAAGCATGTATGAGAATCTGTACCATCATATAATTCATCCCACTCATCATCATCTCTACTATTATAAATTTCTACAAAATTTTTAATTAAAAATGTTATTTTCTTCCCTTTTATTATTTTAGAAAACCCAGTTATATATTGTAAAACTAATGCTATTATATTTTGATTAGAATTATCTATTAATTCAAAAATTACTTGTTTATAATAATCAACGGTATTTTCTTCTACTGTAATTGTTGATCTATTATTAAATTCGCTTAAATCTATATATATCAATTCTTTTAATTCTTTTATATTTATTTCGTCTGGTCCAGAAAATAATACATTTAATTCATCCAAGTCTAATCCATTAATAGGATCATTTTCATAATCTTCATATAATGATATAGCTTCTTTCGGATCATTAATACTAATTCCTTTATTTATTGATAAACTTTCTATAAGTATTTTTTCCCTTTTATTTTTAATTTTATTTGAAATACCGTAATAAGTAGAAAAAAATCCGTGAATAAAGAATGCCAATTTTATATAAGTGCCATCTAATAAATTTTCAAATTCATATCTTAGTAATAACTTTATCCAAATATCTTTATCTTTATATTCAATATTAAAAATTGTTTTATCAGCTTCATATATGTTTTTACTACCATCATTATAATAAATAAGTTCATCATCAGATATCTCTCCTAACATTTCAATAACTTTATAATAATACTTATTTTCCCACTTATCATTCCATTCTTTTTCATTATCAATTTTATATAATTGTAATATTTCAAAAGATAAACTGTTTCTAAGAGCTGATTTTTCTGGAATTTTTGAATAAATTATATATAATTCTTTAACTGTGTATATATCCAAAGGAAATAATATATTTAAATTTTTTTTAGTTAGTGTTAACATTTCTACTTTTTTTTCATAGTCTTTTTTGATATTTATTTGAAATCTTTTATTATAATAATTTATTAATTCATATTGATTATCTATTTGTTTATTAAAGTCAACATTATCATTTTTAAATAATATTATGTTTTTACAATAATTTTTTAAGCTAAGCAAAATGTATGGATCTAAGTTAAAATAAGGAATAAATAAGTTTGATGTAAAATATTCTTTTACTGAATTGTCTGGTTCTAAAGTTATAATTCTTGTTAAAAAAGAACCAGTAATAAAGCTATATAAACATTTATTAATATTTTCGATATCATTGTTTAAAATATTGTTATCTAATACATTTTTTTTAATAAAATTTGTAACATCACTTTCAGTTATAATATTGTTGTCGATAATATTATAATTTGAAAATGATTTATTAAAAGATAAACAACTGTCATCATTTTTAGTTAGATAGTTCATATTTGCAGATATTGATGTTACAAAATCTGAAAGAAAAGAAGTAAACAAACCACCATAATCTATTCCTTGTTGTCCTTCAAATGTAAAAAGAAAAAGTGGCAATGAATACATTGTTTGACCGTTATTTATTGTTGATTGATTTATAAAATATTTAATAAAATCAGCGTAACTTGGGATTTTATTTATATATCTTAAATGTATTTTTGGAGATGTATGTAATTGCCAATCTCGAGGATATTTGACAATTGTTTCATTTTCGTTCATTTTTAATTTAGAACTAATAAATCTAACATGTTCATCTTTTAAATAATCATATTTATTAATTAATTTATATGTAGCACCATTTTTAGGATTAGGATAAATATGTTGATCAGTTTTATTAAAATCTGCATTTAATATTCTTATTATATTTTCTTCCATATAAATACCTCGTATTGATTTGTTATATATTATATATTCTTTATCATCAATATTTGATGGATCTTCTGTTATTATATTTTTTACTTCATAATAATTACCTACTATTGGAGTATCACTTAAAGGACATACTTCTTCATCAATATCATTGAATCGATTCATTAAGTTCATCTCAGGTCTTCTTATTGTATCAGTTCTTGCAGAAAAATCAGGTCTTCTTATTGTATCAGTTCTTGCAGGAAAATCAGGTCTTCCTATTGTATAAGTTCCTTCAGGATAATCAAGATCATTGAATTGATTCATCAAGTTCATTTCAGGTATTGTATTTACTGGGGAATCACCTGAAAAATAACTACTCATTTCAGGTCCTCTTGGTCTACCAGTACTTGTTCTTACATTATTTTGGCTAGTATTTGGCGTATTAAATATATTTTCATTTTGATTAATATTTTGGTTTCTATCTGGTGTATTAATTGTAGTTTGGTTTCTATCTGGTGTATTAATTGTAGTTTGGTTTCTATTTGGAGTATTAAATACACTATTTATCATATTTTCATTTCTTGGTTCAGTAGGTACTGAATTGAATAAAGATATTTGATTTGATAGAGGAAATGCATTTGCACCTTCGAACATATCATCGAACATATTGATATTATGAATCATATTAGATACATCCCAATTTCCTATAGATTGGTTAAAGGAAGATGCATTTTTGAACATACTCTTCATATTAGTCACACCGCTTACATCCCAATTTCCTATAGGTTGGTCAAATAAAGTTGCATTATTGAACATACCCTCCATATCTTTGACATTGCTTACATTCCATCGACTGATATTTTCATTAAAATTTATACGATCTTTAAATAGACTTCTCATATTTGTAACTTTACTTACATTCCATCTAGATATATCTCCATATTGTCTTATAGCTTCATTTCTATTATCAAACCATAAGTTTACTGCAGTTCTAATTGTTTCATTATTTAATGGTTGAATGAAAATATTCCTTGGATTACTATAACCATTTTGAAATTTTGCATTAAAAGCATATGCATAATCAAATATACTGTCAAAATAACTTACATTCCATATATCCCAATTTCTAATATCAGCATCAAATTTATAAGCTTCATAGAACATTAACTCTAAATCTGTCACTTTACTTATATTCCAATAACTTATATCTTGATTGAATAATTCTGCATTTTTAAACATAGAAAACATAGTAGTCACATTACTTACATCCCATTTACTAATGTCATCATTAAAAGTTGTTCTATTTTCAAATAATCTTGACATACTAGTTACATTTTTAGTATTCCATGTAGATATATCTCCATATTGTCTAATAGCATCATCTTTATTATCAAACCATAAATTAACTGCTGTTGTAATTGTTTCATCATTAAATTCAAAGTTTTCTGTTCTAACAGGCATGCCACCAATAAAGTTTCTTAAATTATTAATAATATCCATATATATATAGAAAGATTTAGAAAATCTTTTTGTAGATTTATATTAAATAAAAATCTTAAAAATATATATTTTAAGACATAAATAATTAAATACTAATGAATAAGTTTTTAATTATTGCTGGTCCAAATGTAATAGAGTCTGAAGATCATACAATAAATATGGCTAAAAAGTTAAAAGAAATTTTTAATAAATTCGATAACATAGATTTCGTTTTCAAGACTAGTTTTGACAAGGCAAATAGAACATCCGTTAACTCATATAGAGGTCTTGGATTTGATGAAGGATTATCTATATTAAAAAAAGTAAAAGATATAACAGGACTTAAGGTAATAACAGATGTACATGAATCTTGGCAATGTGAAAAGGTAGCTAAAGTTGTTGATATAATTCAGATTCCTGCTTTTTTATGTAGACAGACTGATCTAATTGAAGCAGCTTCTAAAACTAATAAAGTAATACATGTAAAAAAAGGTCAATTTTTAGGTGCTGAATCAATGTTAAAAGTAGTAGAAAAATTTAGATCTTTTGGTCATACTAATAAAATTATATTATGTGAAAGAGGAAATATGTTTGGTTATAATGATTTAATTGTAGATACAAGAAATCTAGTTTGGATGAAAGGATCTGATAATTTAGTATCAATGGATATAACTCATTGTTTACAACAACCTGCTCAAAAACAAGAAGATGGAACTGTTAAATCTGGAGGATTAAGAGAGTTTATTCCACAAATGGGTAAAATTGCAATTATTTCTGGAGTAGATGCTTTATTTATGGAAGTTCATGATGATCCAGATAATGCAAAATGTGATGGTCCTACACAATGGCCATTAGATAAATTCGAAAATTTGTTAAAGGAATTAAATGATTTAATATTATATGTCAAAAAATAAATTATATTTTATATTTTCTTCTATAACTTTTTTACAATTGTATATCCCAATTGTTATAGAATCAAATAAAAGAGGATTTGAAAATTATTTTATTATAAGAAAAAATGGAAAATCATATGCTGATCCATATACACATAAGAATATAATTCGTGATTTTAGTGAAAAATATAATATTAAATTATTAAATAGTTCTATTAAAGAATTTCCAACTGGAATATATTTTTTAGTTGATGGAGATATTTATGGACCTCCAAGAGATGAAGTTTTAAATCAAAGTTTAATTTTTAAAATTAGAGATAACAAAAATAATATTATTATAAATTTAAATGAAAATATGAATTTTATTGATAAATATGATATAATTCAAGAATATTGTGATTACTGTTTTTTTGAAAGTAACCAGTTAATAAACTTTTGGAACAATATTGATGAAATAAATTATAGTAGAAGAAATATGAGACCATATAATGGAAATAAGTATGTAAAAATACATTATTCTATAAAAAATATATATGGAATAAATACAAAATTTGATAATAAATATGATGGAGATATTTATAAAAAATTTAATCTAAATAAAGATGATAAATATTGTTTATTTTTGTATCCAAAACTTGTTAGTTACACTGATAATGATATATTAAATATATATTCTCATTTGAGAAAATTAGGATTTAAAATTATTGTGAAAACACGACCAAAATCTTCCCATTTATTATTTAAAAATGAACTAAAAGGAGATTACTATATCGAGAGTGATATTTATCCAAATGAAACATTATCTTTACTTAGTATATCTGATTTATGTATATTTTCTAGTTCATCAGCACAATCTGAATGTTTGTATAATATGGTTCCTTGTTTAGATCTAGAATCAGATATAAGACAAAAATGGGCTGGTTTTGAATTTTTGTTAGATAATAAGTTTTATAAACAAATTATTAATAGTGAATGGAAAGGAATAGACTATTCAAAGTTTAGTGAAATAATTTATAAATTAGAAAAAAAAGGATCAAAATATATTCAAGATTTAAAAAATGAATATTTTAAGATTAGAAACTCGTCTGAATTTATTTTAAATTTTATAGAAAGATTCAAGATGTTGAATAAATAGATTAAGCATATAAGATAGTATTTTTATCTTGTAACACCTCTTGATTTGAATAAAAATTATCAATTTTATCTTCTTTTTTATCTACAAATAATATTAATCTATTATTTGGATTTCTTGCATTATCTGTAGTAAAATATTTTAATTCAGTATTTCTTTTTGAAGATGCTTTTACTACACCAATTTTATTAATTTCTGACCAATCTGCTTGTGCTGTTTCATCTAAATTATTATTTCCCATCGCATCTGCATCATCGATAATTATAATACATTTATTTTTAAATAATTCACATATAATTTCTATTTCTTTCAATACAGGAACATCAATATCGCCTTTCGATGTTAACCCATATGGATTATATGTATAATGAGCATCTAAAAAAAAGATACATTGGTTATAATTATTTAATTCTTCAGTAATTAAATCTGGAAGTATATCTTGAGATTGACCATTATGAAATATAATATTTTCAATACCTTGTTTTTTTGATTTATTAATTGTTAGATCTAGAACCTTTTTGTTTAGTTCTATTGTATGAATTTTTTGAAAATATTCATAAATATTAAATACAGTACCGCCTTCATAAGTACCTGTTTCAACAAAAATATTTGATTTAAAATCATCAAATGGACATTCTGATAAAATATCTTCGATTTGTTCTATACTTAAACTTCGCATTAACATTATTTAAATATAATTTTTTAAATCTAATTTTTTAATAGATTTAAATAATTTTTAGTATTATAATCTTACCAAAATGATGATGGAAAGATTGACTTTTCAATAATATCAGTTTTATGTTCTTTAATATAAGTGTGAATTTCAGTTAATCTATCACTATCTATTTTTATAGGTTCTAATCCAAAATCTAAAAATTGTTTATTAGTTACTTTTAAATCATTTGATATTAACTCCTTTCTAGGATTATCTAAATATTGAATTTCAGTATCAGTAAAATTATCTTTGATTAAGTTTGCTAGTTTATTTAAATTATGAGTTTCCGTCATCTGATTAAAAATTTTTACTGGACCTTCTTTTGGATTATCTATTGCAATTTCTATACAATCCATTGAATTTTCAATATGAATAAAAGCTCTAGTTTGTCCACCAGTTCCATATATTGTTAATGGAATATTACATGCTGATTGCATAACAAATCTGTTTAGTACTGTACCAAAATCACTATCATAATCAAATCTATTTACAAGATTTGGATCTAATTTTGTTTCTTTAGTATATAATCCCCATATAATTCCTTGATGCAAATCAGTAATTTTTAATCCCCAATTTTTTACATAAAATTGAAAGAATAATGCATCTTGTGTTTTAGTCATATGATAGATTGATCCTGGAAAAGATGGATGTAAAATTTTTTGGTCTTTATAATTTCCTTGTCCATCATCCATCTTTACATTGACATATCCTTCTGGAATTATACTATCTTCAACAGCTCCATATCCATACACTCCCATTGTTCCAATATGAACAAGATGAATATTTTTATCTACTTCTACTATTGCAGAAAGTATATTATGTGTACCAGTTAAATTATTATCAACAGTATATCTTGCTGTTCTACTAGATTTCATTGAATATGGGGCTGCTCGTTGTTCAGCAAGATGGACAATTGTATCAATGTTATTATCTCTAATTACAGATACTAATCTATCATATTCTTTTGAAATATCTAATAGTTCAAATTTAATTTTTTTTCCTTTTATTTTTTCCCAAGTTTCAATTCTATCATAAATTGAACTAATATTAGTTAAAGAATCAGTACCTAATTCTAAATCGATTTTTCTTCTTGAAAGGTTATCTATTATAGTAATATTATGATCATTATTTGATAATCTTAATGACAATGGCCACCCACAAAAACCATCTCCTCCAACAACCAGTATGTTTTTACTGCTCATATTAATGTTTTATTAATTTATCTTTAGACTATATTTTTAATCAATTTATTATATTAATTTATTAAATATCTGATTAGAAAAAATTATTAATTTTAAAATTATTTCTATAAAAATGGTATATAACCAACTTTCATTTTGTTGTTTTTTATTTTTTACTAATTCTTTATATTTATATAGTAATTTGTCACAACTATTATTAATATTTTTTGATGAAGAAAAACTAATTGCATTGTTTTTAATTTCTAATATCAAATTATTTTTATTATTATTATTTTTAAAAAAATTAATATTTTCTGTTAATTCTTTTTTATTTTTAAAAAATAGACCATTGTTTTTATGTTTAATTAAATCTAAAGTTCCTCCTGCAGAATATCCTGAAACTAAACAACCACAAGCCATTGCTTCTAATGTTACAAAACCTAAAGTTTCAGATGATGATGGCATTACAAAGATATCACAAGAAGAATACCATTCTGACAATTCTGATTGTTCAATTGTACTTATAAATTTTACATTTAATTTTCTTATTTTTGCAATATTAGTTAGATTATCAACAGCTCCTCCGTAACCAATAATAATTAAACTCATTGACTCATCCATTGCTTCTAATATTCTATCAATTGATTTTTCTTTAGTAATTCTACCAATATACAATAATTTAACTGTATTATCAACCCATTGATCAATATACTTTTTTTCAGAAGGTTTAAATAATTCTGTATTTATTGATGGCGGTAATAACCATACAGGTTCTTTTGATAAATAAAATTTGTAATCTTGTATTTTTTTAGCCATTAATGGAGATGTTGTTCCAAAACAATCAAATAGTGAATACATACTTGTAAGATGTACTAACCATGCAATAATTTTCATAAAATATGATTTATTTGATATCTTTAAATATTCTAAAACATCAGTATGATAAATAGACATAACTGGAATTTTAAGATGATTACTTATAAGATGAAATATGGGTATGATCAAATCTGGAGCTGACACATGGATTACATCTATTTTATTTTCAATACAATAGTTTTTTAGATCATTAAATAATGTAAATGAGTTTCTTAGATCAGGTAAAATTACTTCAGGATTATCATCTCTACAAATTTCTGGTAGTTGAAGTCCATTTATTTTTTTAATTTTAATTCCTTCATATGTAGATACTCGGTTACCATCATCTGGTGTAACTAAATGTACATTATGATTTTCTTTTAGGTAGTCAATTATATTTTTATATCTAATTGTTACCCCGTCTATTTTAGGAAACCACGAATGTGTGTATATTAAAATATTCATTAAATAATAAATAACCATTTCTTTACATTAATATAAACATTATATAAAAGGAAAGTATTAATTTTTACTAATGGGTTACGGAGATTATGTACATTGGACCGCAATTATAAGAGACCTTTATTATGAAGTTAATTCGAAAGATAAAAATGATGTTCATAATTATATTGTAGGTTTATGTAAAAAAGTAAATGAACTAAATGAAAATGAAAAAATAAAAATAGATTATGGAATAACTAATATTAAAAAAACTAGTAATTCACATAATTTTAAATTTTATGTTGATATAAAATGGAAAGGTAATATTTTTAATCATGAACAAGCAAAAGTTATATTCAAAAATAATTCAATGGTAACAGATGATAATAGTTATCCTAATTTAATATATATAACAATAAAATCTGATGGATATCTAGAAAGAGGAAATGTTGGTCAAATAACAAAGTTATATGATAGTAAACATGTTGTAGATACATATGCAAAAAATTTAGGTTTAGAAAACTATAATAAAAAAGGATTTTTTAATTTTACTGAAGATGAATGCAATAAAGTTAAAGAAAATTTACCATCTAAAAAATTTATTTTAATAGAACCTCAGAATCATAAAAATTTAGAATCAAGATTATTATCTTTTGATTTTATGCAAAAGTTAGTAAATAAAATAAAAGAATCAAATGATATTGAAGTTGTTCAAATAAGTCCATCTAAATTTGCTGATAAAGAATCTCAATATTTAGAAAATTGTATAGTTTTCAAAGATATATTTACATATAGGGAAGCTATACTTTTTGGTAAACATTCAGAATTTGCAATAGTACCACATGGTGGATTGAGTATTGGATTAGCAGTGGTAGATACTAAAGTTATTGCAATTTATCCATGTATTCATAAAGTTCCAATGACTACATATGAAACAGAAATAGCAATGGAGATTTCTGATGGTAATCATTATTTATGTTTTTTAAATAAATGTGAAAAGTGTAATCAACTTCGGAATAAGTTTAGTAATTCCGAATTTAATAATATTATTAGTAAATCAAATGAAATGCTTAATTAAGGTATAGAGCATACAATTGTAAAGGAATTATTTAGATCAATTCCAGAACAAAAAATATCTTTCATTCTTTTATCTTTTAGAAAACTTTTTACTATATCAGGAGTTAGACAATGCTTGTGTTTTCTGTTATTCCATGGTCTCCAATATTTTTGTGAAAAATCTGGTAAATAAAGAAATAAAATTCCATTATTCTTTATTTTAGATATCCAATATTCTAATGTTTCAACCCAATTATCTACATGTTCTAGACAATGACTTGAAAAAATATAATCTACTTTTGTTTCAGGTAAATTATTTGCATGATATATATTTGACGTATCATCAATATCAATTCCAAATGCATTCTCTAATTTCCATTCTTTTTTACAATAACCAATATCATATCCTTCACCTTTGCAAAATTCTTTAGCAAAAGGTAATATAAATCTACTTGCATTACCACTCGCTTGAAATTTAGGATATACTTCATTATCAAATTCAATTATTTCCATATTATATATGATTCAATTATAATCTTTATGTATCTTTAGTTTGACTATCTCCTTTCCAAACTCTATAACTATCATTTTCAAAATGTTCAGTTGATATTTCAATAATTTCTCCACCTGTTTTTGTTTCTAATTGATGAGGTAGACCTACTGGTATCGTATAACTTTCATTGTCTTTAAGATCAACTTCAACTACTTCTGCTGTTTCACCATTAATATATCTTAATATAAAACTACCAGAATGTACTAACCATGTTTCTTCTTTTTTTAAATGGTAATGCATGCTACATTTTGAATTTTCATTAAAAAATAAACTTTTGCCACAATACTTTTCATTATTTATAATCCATAATTCATATCCCCATCCCTTTTTCACAATTTTAGTTTTATTAATTAAAGGTTTCATTATTATTTAAAAATAAGATTATTTATTTAAATAAAGTTATGAATATAGTATTATTAGGAGACTTGATGATTGATAATAACTATTATATGGAATCTTCTAGAAATTGTCCTGAAAATAAAAGTATACCAGTTTGTACTATTATAAATAAAGATGAAAGATTAGGCGGAACAGCTAATGTTGCAGTTAATTTGAAAAATTTAGGACATACTGTAAATATAGTTTCATTCATAGGGGATGACAATACCGGGTCAATTATATACAATAAATTATTGGATAAAGGATTTGATACGAAACAAATAGTTACTTGCAAAAATAGAAAATCAGTAGAAAAAAATAGATATTATTTAGGAAATAAATTATTATTCAGATATGATAATGAGGAAACAGATAAGATAAATAGTATTAATGAATCATCTATATTAGAAAATTTGGATAAATTATTCAAAAATAATATTGATTTAGTAGTGATATCAGATTATAATAAAGGATTAATAACAAAAAAAATTTTAGATAAATTAAAAGTTTTATGTAATTATAATAATACGAGAATTATAGTTGATCCAAAACCTAAAAATATAAATTTATTTAATAATGTATATTTATTAAAACCAAATCTTGAAGAAATGACACTTATTTATGAAAATAATGTTAATTTAGATAATATATTAGAAGCATCTAAATATGTTGCAAATAAATATAATATTAATTATATCGCAACTAGTTTATCAAAAGATGGAATATACTTGTATGATACAAAAAATGATACTGGTAAATTATATAATGATAAATTAGTTGATAAAAATGAAGTTATAGATGTAACTGGTGCTGGTGATATAGTTTTATCATTAATAGCTCATAATATAAATGATCTAGATAGTGCTATTATTAATGCAAATATTCATGCCCAAGAATCAACTAAATATATTGGTGTAATGTATTTGTAAGTTTTTGTATTATATTTGTAGTACTATTTGCTATTCCATTAGATTGTTTTATATAGTCTGATAGTATAATTTGTGCATCAGGAAATTTATTTTGAAGATATTTTATATCATAATCACCTCCCTTAAACAATATATCAAATGATATATTTTTTATTAGAGAATCTACATCTGGTAGATCAAATACTGTAATATAATCTATATATGGTAGTTCTGCTAATAATTCTAATCTTTGTTCCAACTTATTAATAGGTCTATTATCACCTTTTAATAATTTTATTGATGCATCTGAGTTCAAAAATAAAATTAATATATCACATTTTTGTTTAGAATATTTTATAGATTTTAAATGACCTGAATGAAATATATCAAAACAACCTGTAGTTACTCCAATAACTTTATTATTGATACTATTAGTAATATTAACTAATTCATCATAAGATACTATTTTTGGCTTATTCCACATTAAATATTTAAACAATCATACTTTTAAATAATTAATGGAAGTTATAAATAAAATTGAGGAAGATTGTATACTAAATAATTTAATTAAAGATAAACGTGTATGTTTATGTGGTCCTGCAACTACAAATATTGGAACAAATTATGGAAATTATATTGATAATTGTGATACTGTTTGTAGAATTAATTGGCATTTAACTGGAACAAATGGATGGGATGATAAATATATAAATGATTTTGGTTCTAGAACAGATATAATGTTTTCTGGAATAGGTGTATTTTACACTGGTTTATTTAATGATATTGTTAATAGATGTGATTCAAATTCACCTTATAATTGTTTCAATGATCTAAAATATATATATTATGTTGATCAAATTTCATCAAAGGAATTTTATTCACCTTTATTAAATTCAGGATATTATAATAATAAAAATTTTATTTGTAAACCTGATGAATATAATAAAAGATCAAAAGATATTATAAATAGTAATGGAGAAACTAATATTAATTTAACAAATGAAAATAAATTATTTTGTAAAAATAATTTTGGATATAGCCAACTTGATAAAACTGTTACTAATTCTGGTATACATGCAATTGAAGTAATATTAAGACATAACCCTTCTGAATTATTCATTACTGGTATGAACTTTGGTAACTTTGGAAAAGGTGGAACTATTGAAAATATGTATATGGATAAAGGACATAGTAGACGTAAATTTAATTATGAAGAAAGAAAAATAGTTAGCATGAAACATACAATCCATACTAATGAATACACAATAAAATTAATAAAATCTATATTTTCTAATTATGATAATATTAAATTGGATAATTTGATAAGTAGTCATTTTAAGGATTAATTTAAAGATATCATTAATTAAATATTAATGACTGAAATTATTTTAGTTGGAGCTGGTGGAAATTGTAAGAAAATTATTGATATTATTCTTAAATGTAATTACACTATTAAAGGAATTTTAGATGATAAATTTGTTGAACAAATTGAATTTTATAGAGGAATTAAAATAATTGGGATAATTAGTAATATTAATAAATACAAAGATTATAATATAGTAGTTACTATTGGTACTATAGCTTTTAGAAGAAGTTTTTTTAGTATTTATTCTGATTATAGATATATAAATATAATTCATCCAGGATCTTGCGTATCAGAATCTTCAAAGCTTGGTAAAGGAATTATTATTCATTATGGAGTATATATTGGCCCTGATACAATTATAGGTGATTATTGTCATTTAGATACTCAATCTATAATTGAACATGATTGTATTTTATGTAATAATGTTTTAATATGTCCAAAAACAACATTATGTGGAGGTGTTAAAGTATGTGATAATGTTTTTGTAGGAGCTGGAACTACTGTAATAAATTCAACTAAATCTAATGAAATATTATTAAATGAAAGCTGTTTTATAGGAGCAGGAAGTTTAATTAATAAAAGTATTGACAGAAATATTTTATATTATGGAACACCATTAAATTATGTTATTAGAGAATTAGATATTTAAAGACTACTATTAAAAATAAATAATGGAAAAAAAATGTAAAATAATTTTTGTAGATATTGATGAAACTATTTGTCATTACGGAGATATAATTAGAGATGGACCAACTAATTATGAATTAGCTATACCATATCCTGATAGAATAAACAAAATTAATAAACTATATGATGAAGGAAATACTATTGTTTATTGGACAGCTAGAGGAACTAGAACTGGTTTGAATTGGTATAAATTAACAGCATCTCAATTAAATAAATGGAATTGTAAATTTCATGAATTACGGATGGGAAAACCAAGTTATGATTTATTTATTGATGATAAAAATATAAATTCAGAAACATTCTTTAATTCATAAAATACTTTCTTTCTCATTATTTATTAAATATTGTAGCCACTTTTCAGCAAACATAACATTTTCATATCCTTTATACCATGGACCTCCATCTGTATAATGATATGCATTCACTATATTACGATCGTTATAATAACCTACAAGGTAATTATAAGATTTGTCTATTTCTCCTATTTCATTATCATCACACCATTTCATTCTATGTAACCATTGTGGAGTTTCATTAGAAACTGTAATAGGTGTTAGATTTTTAGTAGAATTATGGGAACAATTGAATAGCATTAAACTTGACCAGTTTTTTCTAGGATAAAATTCTTGTTTTTTTCCATCCATCTTATAATTACTATTACAAGATGTATAATCATGTTTTACACAACTGATCGCGTATTTGTTATCAATATAATTATTAAATACATCTACAATATTACAATCCCATACAAAATCACTATCACAAAAAAGTGCCCAATTACTATAATTATTTAAATATGGGACTAAAAATCTTGTATAAGTAAATTCTGTAGAACCAGTGTCATCATTTCTATAAAATAAATTTTTTTCAATTAATTTTTGTCTATCTATTTTTACTATTTTAATAGTTTTATTAAATTTTCTAATTGATCTTTCGCATACATTATATGCTAATTTTTGGCCATAATTAGATGAATCATAACCAATGTATACTGTAAACTCTTTGTTCATTTATTTAATTTAAAAGTTTGTTTTTAATTGAATATTAATTAATGGAATATTATGAAAATAATTTAATTAATAGTGAATTTATTATAGATCCTTTTATTCATCGAAAATATAAATTATTTAGTGATCAACTTTGTAATGATCTTATTGAAAATTTTATATCAATAAAAAATTATATGACAAAATCCAGTGGTATTTCTCAATCTAGATTTATGATATGTATTACTGGTGATACAATTAATGGATTAAATTATGGCAATTATTCATTTTTAAAAGAAATTAATCCAATAAATAATATTTTATTAGAATATAATAATGTAATTCTTCCTAATTTAAATAAAGTTTATGGATTTAATGGTAATATTAAATATCAAATTAATTTAGTTTATGATACAAAAAATTATGAAATAGGTCCACATACTGATAGTTATAATAGAAAAATTACTAATATAGTTTATTTAGTTCCAGTTAATGATTATGGAAAAAATATAGGGGTTTCTTTGTATAAGGATCTTATTAATAGACATCAACATAAATGGGAAAAAACACATTATTCATTTGATAATTTTGAAAAAATAGATCAAGTTTCATATTATCCTGGATCTTCTGTTGATTTTAAAGTTTCAAAAAATTCATTTCATGGAGTAAAATCAATAGAATATAAATGTAATCGAATGAGTATTCAATCAATTATTTGGAAATAATATATCAATTTAATTATAATGAACGATATTAGTTTAAAAATTTCAAAAGAAAACTTTATTTACAAAAAGACTGACATTCAAGAAAATTTTGAATCAGGTTCTTATTTAATACTTGATGGCAGTGATCATTGGCGTCCACAATCCGGAAATCTGTGTTATATTAAAACAGATTTAGGTAGTAATTTTCCTTATGGCGATGGAAATATTGGTGTTAAAAAAAATGGAAATGGAACCACAAGTGGAGGATCAGTTATAATGGAATATAGATGGAGAGGGTTATTAAGTAACGCTAGGAATAATAAACGCTGGTCTGACATAATTAAAGAACGTAGATTCGGTAAACATCAGTTCCAAGCTACTAATGAATTATTGCATCTAGAATATATGAATGAAGATCTACTTCAACTTAAAATAAGAGCTTTGAAATCTGGTGATACTGCATATGCTGCTCTAAGTTCTGCAAAAAAAGCAGCAGCCAATGCGTTAGATATAAGCATATACGAGTTTTATTATAAAGCTGGTAGTGGAAGTAATGCCGTTTATAATTGTACTACTGTTATAACAGCAAAAGAAGCAGCTGCAAAAGAATCAGCATCAAAAGCTGCAAAAGAAGCAAAAGAAGCAATAGAAAAAGCAAAAAAAGTAGCAGCAGAGAAAGCTGCATCTGAAAAAGCAGCTAAAGAAGCTGCAGAAAAAGCAAAAAAAGTAGCTGCAGAGAAAGCAAAAAAAGTAGCAGCAGAGAAAGCTGCATCTGAAAAAGCAGCTAAAGAAGCTGCAGAAAAAGCAAAAAAAGTAGCTGCAG
>Ga0066611_10000790_pt1 | contig 18340 bp, 16 predicted proteins | sample SaaInlV_DNA_200m_FD_60376 | JGI IMG/M metagenome (GOLD analysis project Ga0066611, IMG submission 60376) | Marine microbial communities from expanding oxygen minimum zones in the Saanich Inlet - SI075_LV_DNA_200m | ecosystem: Environmental > Aquatic > Marine > Unclassified | place: British... | reverse complement strand
CACCGGACGCAAAATGGAACCCCCGGTCATAATGATCGTGATCATTCTTTGTGCAGGATCCAGCTCGTCCGCCATGGCACCGATCACTTCGGTGACATGGTCCTTGTTCTTTATCGCATCTGCGGTCACATGATCACCGGACAAACGGCGAACTTCACGTAAGTTATAATTTATGTCGCAGAACTGGCATTCTTCTTTTTTACCCCAGTAATGGCATGCCCTGAACGTTGTTATGAACGCGTAAGAATTGTAGAGCAACGGAATCACTTGTTCATAATTCAGACCGTCCGATAACTTCTTTCCGTAATAAGAAGGCTTGTCCGGATAATCTACATCGGCGACAGCAATACCGTTTTCACAGACTTTTAGATCACCATCGATGACGTCGATTTTATACGGGGAATTTTTGTTCAACACGACGCGCACGGATGTTCTGGCCAACCCGTAGGGACCATCCCGAAAAATGATGTCTTCAGGCGCCGATGTGCTGACACCTTCATCCATATCTCCGTGGTCGCTCATATTATAGGAGAACAAAAAGTACGCCTGTGGCCGACTGTTAGCTGCCGCCTTCAACGCTGCCGGGCTTAAATCCAGGCCCTGACGCAGCAAATCCTCTTTCAAGATGACTTCCTTCGGCACGTCAGAATATTTTTTTGCATAGATTTCAATTGTAGGCGATTGGATTTTTGTAATGACCGACATCGAATTTCCCGTTTGATTGCTTTGAAACAAGACAATTAAATCGTCAAACCAGTGAAATTTGTTACCAAAAATCAGTAATTATGGTACTAAATTGGGATATTGTTCGAATATTATCTAGAATCTACGAATTTATGGCCGCACAAGTTATCGACAAGACAGACAGGCGCATTCTTGAGATATTGCAACAGGATTGCAGCCTTTCAAACGCTGAGCTCGCGGAACAGGTCAACCTGTCCTCCTCGAGCTGTCATAGACGTGTGCGATTGCTGGAGCAATCCGGCCTCATCAGTCGTTATGTCACACTTCTTTCCCACGAGGCCCTGGGCCTGACACTGACCGTTTTTATCGAAGTTGCCCTGAACAAAAAAGACAAGGCAACAAGAGACAGTTTCATGGATCGCATCCGAACCTGGCCAGAGGTCCAGGAATGCCATTTCATCTCCGGTGAATATGACAACCTTTTGAAGATTGTCCTTGAAGACATTGTAGCCTACAGGCTATTCGTCCTCGACAAATTGCTGGCAATCCCGGAAGTGGAAAAAACCCGATCTGCCATATCTCTGGGGCAATGGAAAAGTACGACGGCATTGCCGCTTTCTTCTTCAGGCAATCCAGGATGATCGGGAAGTTCCGAATGCGTATATCGAAAGTCCAGGTCCGATGAATAAAGGGACGACGGACCCTGCCTGGCTGGAACGCCTGAAGCGTGAGCCGCGATCAGACAAAGGCCACCGCATCCTGAAACTGTTGCGACAGTGCGAACAGACTCAATGGCACGACCCGGAAGATATTCTGGCAACCCAGTTTAAACAATTGTCACGACTGCTCGGCCACGCGCAATCCACAATTCCGCACTATGCGGCGACAACATCACATATCAAGTCAGGTGATGTTAGATCTCTGGCGGCTGGTCGCTGGCTGGATGTTCCTGTCCTAAAACGCCAAACAGTTAACCGGCTTGGCAAAGAATTGCTCAGTCGAAATATTCCGCAAGATCACGGATCCCTGAACGCGATATACACTTCAGGCACAACCGGCTTGCCCGTGCGCGTGGAGCGGACAAAACACACGCTGGATTATTGGTCTGCATTCACAACGCGCGATCATATCTGGCACAACAGAGATATAGACGGTGTCCTGGCAGCCATTCGATCTTCAGAGAAGAAGTTTGCGCTCTATCCAAAAGGTGCCCGTCACGCAGCTTGGGGATCGAAGGATGGTGTTTTCAAAACAGGCCCGAGCCTCAGCCTCAATGTCGGCACATCTATCGCTGACATGGCGGAATGGATTGGCAGGAACAAGCCGGATTATGTTCTCGCTATGCCAAACATCATCAAACGCCTGGCCCCATGGTGTATGGAGCACGGCGTGACATTTGACGGCCTGAAGGAAGTCAGCGTTATTGGCGAGATGTGTGGAGAGTTATTGAGAGATTTGTGTCAGGAGGCCTGGCAAGTCCCGCTGCATGATGTCTATTCCAGCAGGGAAGTCGGTTACATAGCCCTGCAATGCCCGGTCAACAATCACTACCATGTTCAGGCCGAGGGTTTGTATCTGGAAATCCTCGATGCGGATGATCAGCCCTGTAAACCAGGTGAAAGCGGACGGGTTATTGTCACAACAATACAGAACTACGCCATGCCCCTGATCCGATACGAAGTAGGTGACTATGCCGAAGCAGGGGAGACTTGTGATTGCGGACGCGGTTTGCCTGTCATCAAACGAATACTGGGCCGCGAACAGGATATATTGGTTTTACCAGGCGGCCAGCACAGCTGGACCCTTCTGGGCAGCCCCGACGTTCGGGATTTCATGAACATGGCACCGATCAGTCAATACCAGTTTGCCCATGTCGCAGCAGACAAGATCGAGGTCAGATTGATTGTCAAACGTGAACTGACTGATGATGAAGAAAATAATATCGCCAACTGGGTCAACAAAAAGTTCGGCTACCCATTCGACATTTCGTTCAGTTACCCACAGGAACTCGCACTGACAAAAGCAGGCAAGTTCAAGGACTTTATTGTCGAGTTTCGAAACTGACCGCCATTGTCATTTGCTATTGGCTCCTCAAGGACCAGTTTACTCGTTGGGAACTTACAATAGCATGCGTGAATGTGAACAATCCGGGGGATACAATATGCAAAGCCTGAATGCCATACAGCTTCGGGAGATGGTTGAAACAAAGTATTTTGGTAACGTTGATATGAAGTTTCTGGAAGCCACAGCAGACTGTTTTGATCCAGACGCCACATTTACCATTCAGACAGCAAATCTCACCCACAACGGCATTTCTGAAATCCGTCGGATGTTCAACGATTTCTTCTCTTCATATAAAAAAATCTGGCACGGCGAGTTTCATCACGTAATTGATATAGAACGTCAGGCTGTTGCCGTTCAGTTTATTGCCACGCGAGACACATTCGACGGTGAACATCAGCGTGCCTCAAATTGTAATTTTTTTCATTTTGAAAATGGCAAAATCAAGACAGTCAGAGTCTATATGAGCGACGAGAATCCACTGGTTTGATATTTTAGGAAAAATGGCGCGCCCGGGAAGATTCGAACTCCCGACCCCCAGATTCGTAGTCTGGTGCTCTATCCAGCTGAGCTACGGGCGCGCAGGTCATATGACCCTGTATTCAGGTCATCCAAGGCTGCGGAAACTAATCATATCCGCGCTCCATTGCAAGTGCTGTGCGTAATTCTGTGCAATAACTTCGGGTTTTATCGTGTATTGAGGCCGTATTATCAGACATCCATCGACAAAATCCTGAAATCTTCTGGTCTAAACGCTGGAAATAGCTTACTAAAAGCGGGTTGTCGCGCCTTCCCCCTTTGGCTAGGATACCTGGTGAGGGAGACTTCCTGTCGGGAAATTACGATCCAGCCAGGTTCGAACTGCGTTACGATCTGCAGTACTACCCAACCTATAGCACATATAGCGTTGGCGAATTGGACCAGGTCTGAGTGGGCAAAGAGCGACAGAAACTAACGAGGGGAGGCCTTAATCCCTTGTGATACAAGTGAATTTCAGCCCATCTTGGGTTGCGGCAAATGTTGGTGAATAGCACTGACCTTTGCGAGACATGTATCGGGATTGGGGAGAAGAGAATTGCGCGCAACGCTGTCAGCAAAGGCGATTTTCCTGAAAAGGATATGAGCCCGGAAATGTCAGCGTCGCTTACAGGAATATTTATTAACGGTGTTTGCAGAATGGCATTGAGAAAATCACACGGCGCTGTCCTTGGCGTGGCTGTTCTTTTGTCCAGTTGCTCCTTTGCCACGGATACCCTGTGGCCATCCTTGACGGGCGATGACCCGGCAGGGGCACAAGAAACGCAGGGTGGCAAAGTGCAAATTGCCAGGTCCAGTGGCGAAAACATGGCGTCGCCGACATTAAGTCCGGCAGCCCCTAAAGCCATCTCGGTACAGCCGCCATTGTTGGGCACAACCAATTTTGCCCAGGCACCTGTAACCCAGGCTCCTCAAACGGGTACATTTGTGGGCCAAAAGGTTTCACAGCTACGCGGGGAACTGGGCAATCTTCGTGGCCAGATCGGTGCGCGGAATACTGTACTGCAACAAATTCGTGCCGCGACCACACAGAACGCGCAGCGTTATCACGGTGTAGTTGCCGCCATCAATTCCCGCCTGCAAATTGGCACCACACCGGGCAATCCGGTTTTGGTAAGCCAGTGGAATGCAGCCCAGGCCGAGCTGGACCGATTGGGTGCAGACATTGCCTCCATGAACAGTCTGGCCAATGACGTTGCATCGTCATCTGCAATGGCCGCTTTCTTACTGGAAAGTTCACGTGCGACTTATGGTCTGCAGGGTGCAATTGACGAAGATCACCGCCAGATCGCCATTCTGGAAGATGAGACCAATCGCACGGTTGTCATGATTGATCGATTGCTGAACGAACTGTCTGAAGATATCAGTCGCCAAACCGCCTATGTCGGCAACGAGCGTCACAATCTGACGACCTTGTCGCTGGCCATCAAAAACGGTGAGTTCTACGGTCAAAGCCTGACCAATCGCGCTTATCTTTCTGCGGCTCCACTAGCGAGCAATGCGCCCGTCGCGTCTGGCACGAGCTATTCCTCACAAAACCGTCGCCCTCTGGTCGTCATTCGCTTTGATCGTCCGGATGTGCCTTATCAGCAGGCATTGTACAACGCAGTGTCCAAAGCTATTGAGCGGCGCCCGAATGCAGCCTTTGCGCTGGTTGCCGTCGCACCGGCACGTGGTACACCGGCTGAGGTTTCGCTAAATACCTCCAAGGCCAAGAAGAATGCGGATCAGGTTCTTCGGACCCTGACTGAAATGGGTCTGCCAGCGGGGCGTGTCGCTTTGTCGGCAACCACCAGCTCGGAAGCTTCAACAAACGAAGTTCATATATATATCCGCTGACAACCAGTTAGCCGCAAAAGTTCAAGGGCAGGTCGCAGGACCTGCCCTTTTTCTTTGCCTGCCGTTACGAGCGCTCTGACCAACACTGGCATGGGTCAAACCGTCATGGCGCTGAGGCGGGTGACAGGACCGCAGCGTTGTCTCGCCCCCCTTGGAATGAGCCAACAATTGATACAGAAGCAATTCCGCTTAAACCGGGTTAGTCCTGGTTGGTATAGTGAGACGCCCAAATCAGATGATGGCCTATAGCACCTCATACAGCCAAAGAAAAACCCCGCCAGCGTATACTGGCGGGGTCGTTCCTTGATCTGACAACGCTGTCAGATGAGGTATCGGTCCTGGTTTCCTGTCTTACTTCCAGGAGATTGCAGCAAGATCATTGACGAACATCGGAGAGTTCGCCCACACGCCTTGCAGGCCTTTCCGCATTACGGTGATCTTGGCACCCTGGAACAGGAAGCCATTTACAGCATCCGCAGAAATCTTCCGCTGAGCAGCCTGAAGTGCTGACTTGCGTTCTGCCGGATCCAGAGTGGTATCAGCAATCTTGATGATATCCTGGAATTCCTTGCTGTCGTACTGGAAGTAATATTTTGGATCTGCATATTTCCCAATGTCGTTTGGCTCAACATGCATAACGATCGACAGGTCATAGTTTCTTTTCTTGTAGACCTGGTCCAGCCACTGAGCCCACTCAACGGGTTCAATTTTTGCCGTAATACCAACCTTGGCCAACTGAGCCGCAATAATTTCACCGCCACGACGTGCGTAGGCAGGTGGTGGCAGCTTCAGTGAAACAGTCACTCCGTTACCGTGACCTGCTTCTTTTAACAGAGCTTTTGCCTTGGCGGGGTTGTACGCGAAAGCACCCGTCAAATCGACATAGGCTGGATTGTGTGGTGCCATGTGGCTGCCAATCGGTGTGCCGAAGCCGAACATAGCTCCGTCAACAATTGCCTGACGATCAATGGCGTAGGCAACAGCCTGACGCACACGAACATCTGACATGATCGGTGACTTGTTATTCGTCGACAGAATAACTTCGCCTTCAGTTGTTCCTTCAAGTACTTCAAAATCCTTGTCGGCCTTGAATTGATCAACACTTTCCGGAGATCCGAAATATGGGAAGAAGTCGATATCCCCGGCACGCAAAGCCGCCATTTGAGCAGAAGGGTCACTCATAAATTTGAATGTCACCTTGCTGAGTTTGATGGAGCCTGCGTCACGGTAGTGATCTTGTTTTACCAATGTTACAGAATCACCACGAACCCATTTGCTGACTTTATATGGTCCTGTGCCAACCGGATTTGTTTCGTTTCCAGCTGCCGATTCAGGCCCGACAATTACAGCAGTTGATTCACCCATTTCAAATGCCAGATTTGGATTGGCATTCTTGAGAGTGATTTTCACAGTCGTCGCATCCGGTGCTTCCACTGATGCCATGTTGATAAAGCGCTTTTTCCGCTTGTTGGTGCTTTTTTCGCCTGCATTACGTTCGTAGGTAAATTTCACGTCAGCAGAATCAAATGTTGTACCATCCGAAAATTTAACGCCTGAAAGAAGCTTGAACGTGTAAACCTTGCGGGCTGCATCAGCAGTCCAGCTGGTCGCAAGACCGGGGCCAACAGCTCCCGCTTCCGAAATCCGGGTCAAACCTTCAAAGATATTATAAAGAGCAATCTGACTAATCGCAGCTTCAGCTTTCGTCGTCGGATCCAACCCACGTGGCTCCAACGTCATCCCCAATGTAAGTGTGTCTTTTGCAATTGCAGCAGCAGGCATCAAACCCGCAACTGCACCCATCCCTATAGCAATTATGCCGTATACGCTTTTGCGCATGGCAACCTCCATTCAAGTGGCCACATCAGTGGCCGTTGTGCTGCTCCCCGTAGCTCGGGAACGCCCCGAGACTATCAGCAGCGAATACGCCACGAGCGATTGCCCGGGCAACGCAATCTGCAGCCATCATGCCGAGTTGACCGACAGTAGCTACTTGTGGCTCAGCCGGTTCCCGCTGAGCCGTAGACATTACAAATATGGTATCCCCATCGACGGGGGTATGAACAGGGCGAATCGCACGGGCAATGCCATCCTGGGCCATTATTGCGACGCGCTTGGCCTGGGACTTGTCCAGCGCCACATTCGTCGCTACAACGCCTATGGTCGTATTGCCGACACCCTTATCTATCATAACCTGAAAAGGATTAGCGTCGTCTGCAGTTGGTACATCTGGCTGAGGCTGTTTGCCGCCATATTCATCACCGACAGCCCATGGCCATGCCCAAAATGCATCTGTACCAGGCATAACAACGGATCCAAAGGGGTTCACCGCCATAATGGCGCCAACCTGGATACCGTCGTCCGTAACCATGGAGACACTGCCCAGTCCCCCTTTCAGGGAACCCGCCGTTGCGCCATAGCCAGCACCAACGTTTCCAAGCGAAAAATCCTTGCCAGCACTTTCACAAGCCTGGATGCCCAAATCCCGATAAGGGGGCAACAACCCCCAGTCGCGGTCACCGCCAATCGGGAAATCAAATAATATTGCACTGGGTACAACCGGTATCGTTGCACCGCCGAAAGCAACACCGCGCCCCTGTTGAGATAGCCATGAAGCAGCACCAGAAGCCGCGTCAAAGCCGAAGACTGATCCTCCAGACAGGGCGACGGCCTGCACGGTTTCAACAACACAGCCTGGCTCAAGGGCATCAACATCGCGAGTACCGGGCGCGCCACCCCTCACATCGACAGAGGTGACCACTGGTTCATCTGGCAAAATAATGGTTGAACCACTGCGCGCAGACTGGTCCTCGGCATTGCCGACAGATATTCCATCGACATCTGTAATCAGATTTCGTTTGCCGGGTCTGGACATTCGAAGGGGGATTGCCTGCTTTGTTCTGGTTGCCAAAATCGTATCGGCTAGCAGGTGCCAGGTCAACGAGAAGAAGGGCTTTTAGTTTGCTTTAAATAGCCCTGCTGTGTCGTCCGGAGCCTTTGCCCAGGTAATCGTCAAATGCGGCGCAAACTGCACGCACAGCCAAACGGCCACCTTCCGGAACCGTAATCTGGTAGCCATCAACCTGCACCAGGCCATCAGCCTTTAACGGCAGTAGGTTTGCAAGGTTTTCATCGAAAATGTCAGGTGTCTGGTTAAAATCCGTAGCTTCGACTTCAAGATCTACTTTCAGATCACACATCAGACGTTCAATGACACGCCGTCTCAGCAAATCATCCTCTGAAACAGCAATACCTTTTACAATCGGCAAATTCCCGCCTTCAACTGACTTTCGATAGTCGGGCACCAAAGGCGCATTCTGCACATAGCCCTGTGGCAGGGAGCCAATGGCTGAAGCACCAAAGCCGATTAGCACTTCGGCTTCGTCCGTCGTATAGCCCTGAAAATTCCGCTGCAAGTTGCCGTTGTAAGCTGCCTGCCCCATGGGATCACTAAGTTTTGCGAAGTGATCGATACCGATGGCAATATAGCCGTGTTCCGCCAAACGCCCGGCCGCAGCGCGGTAAAGAGCCAAACGGGCTTTACCATCCGGCAATTTGTCCTCGTCAATCAATTGCTGATGGGCCCGCATCCACGGCACGTGTGCATAGCCAAACAGGGAAATCCGATCCGGATTCAGACCGACGGCTTTGTCGATGGTCGTTAAAACAGTTTCCACCGTCTGGTAGGGCAAGCCATAGAGCAAATCAAAACTGATGCCGCCAACGCCAAATTCGCGCAAGGCCTCAACAACCATTTTGGTTTCGTCGTAGGGCTGAACCCGGTTGACGGCCTCCTGGACCTGGAGGTCAAAATCCTGAATGCCAATACTGGCGCGATTAACGCCCGTTTCCGTCAGGGCACGGGCATGATCTCGTGTAAAACCGCGTGGGTCGATTTCGACAGCAATTTCCGCTGTTTCCAGAAATTGGAAACGCTTGTTCAGGCGTGCCATCACATCCCGAAAATCATCAGATTCAACGATAGTCGGCGAGCCACCGCCCCAATGAATATGAGCAACTGGACGTCGGTCACCCAGAACATCGGCAACCTGGTCAATTTCCCGGTTCAGAATTTCAAGATAGGAAGCTACGGGTTGGTATCGATTTACAACCTTGGTCTGACAGCCACAGAACCAGCACATTGTGTCACAAAAAGGCACATGCAAATAAAGCGACAGAGCCTGGTCAGGCTTTATTTGCCGCAACCAGTCTGCATATACAGCGCCGTCGACGGCCTCGTTAAAATGCGGGGCGGTCGGATAGCTGGTATAGCGCGGCACCATGCCATCGTGTTTCAGGAGAATTTCATCGTTAATCATGATGCGGAACATATCAGTTTAGAAGAGGTAAAATAAAGCATTCACCTCGCCTTGCGCCGAAATGTCGCATTCAAGCCCCAAGTCAGGGTCAAACCCTTAACTTTCAGGTCTGGGCAATCATGAATATACGGCGAAACGGGAAGAGTGTTTTCCCGTTGGCCAACATTGGGTAGGCCCTGGCGATACGATCACTGTACGCCTGTTCAAAAGCGGCACGTTCGGTTTCGTCGTCCAGCGCATCCAGCAAAGGTTTCAAGGCAGTGGAAGACGTCCATTCCACAACAGGATTCTCGCCGTCGAGAACTTGTAGATATTCACTCTCCCAAACATCGACCTTCCAGCAACAAGAAGACAATATTTCGTAATATTTCTCCGGGTTGGCGACAGGTCCCGGTCGAAGTACAGGCTTCAGTTTACTGTGCCATGGTCCATCCATTGCCGCTTCCGTCATACATACATGAGACGGTGCTTCATGGTTGCGGGGCATTTGAACAGCCAATACGCCCTGGGCACCTAATAGGGCTATCAAACCAGGTAACAGCGTTTCATGATTGTCACACCAGTGCAGGGCAGCATTTGAAAAGATCAGATCGGGAGGGATTTCCGGCTGCCAGTCATTGATATCAGCTTCGACCCAGGTGACATCCAGTCCTTCAGCAAAAGCCCTGCTCAACATTTCAGGTGAATTGTCGACGCCAGTAATGCTCGACCTTGGCCAATATTCCGTAAGCAGACGCGTTACATTACCGGCACCACAGCCAAGATCGACAACGTGCGAAGGCGTACTGAGCGGAATACGACTCATTAAATCCAGTGCTGGCCGGACACGTTGTCCGCCAAAATGTAAATATCGATCAGGATCCCAAGTCACGTTCCAGCCGTCCCCAAACCAGTTTCGCGTATGTTAACAGTTATTTTCCACCTGAGGTCAACTCTTCAATGGTGGTAGTACACCCTTTAATGGTCCCATTGGCTGCTCGACGGCTTCTTCTTCCGTCTGATCTTCTGCTCTCAAAGGAGAAGACGTTCCTGTTTTCATCTGGGCCCGGGGTGTTTCATCTTCCGGCTCATCTACTTCCAATGGTGTCGATCGTCGGATAATTGTTGGGCGCGTGTCCACATGTAATCTTTTTGAATTCAGCAGCGCATTGTTGCCAGTGATAGCCGTACCACTTGGCGACGAAACCTGATGTTTGTCGTTTGGTGACCGCCCCTCTATTTTTGCGAACGGGTCTTTCGCACGATAGCAGTCAATTACGCCCAACGTTCGATAGCAGTGCAAAGGTTCTTCAACAACTGTAACTTTGGGATCAGGGTCTTCACACGGCGCTTCGCCCCGGAAAATCTTTGCAAACGAGCAGGTATCACCGTTCATACTGGTCATGGCGTTATCGACCACGGCCACAGCTGCAGCACTGCATCCCCCGAGGAAAAACAGCAGGCAAACCATGATAAATAGTCCCGGCGCTCTCAAATCAGTGCTCCAAATCCCTGATAATACGCAAATTACCTGTTTGATGACATATATGACTGACTATAAGCCTTTGAAATTGTTGAGATATGGTAAACAGAGTGTCAATCCTTCAAGCGTCGGGCAAATGCATCCTGAAATGTGTGCCATCGCTTCCCGTCTTTACCAACTCAAGTTCGCCCCCATGTGACGTTGCGATATCGTTCGCTATCGCCAATCCCAGGCCACTTCCACCTGCCTTGGCACTACCGGAAAAAGCTTTGAACAATTTCGCTTTGGCGTCTTCGGAAATACCCGGGCCGTCATCAACAAAATCGATATCTACACCTTTCTTAGTACGGCTAGCAGAAATACTCACTTTGCCGTGGAGGGTCGCAAGGTCATCATTGTCTGCAATCTCACCCTGAACCGCCTGAACTGCATTTCGTGAAAGATTGAGGATGGCCCGATAGATTTCGTCCCGGTCGGCGTTGATTTCGAACCCGGATGGAATGTCATTGGACCAGGCGATCGTCCCGTTCATGGGTAGCCCGAGCGAGCCGCCGAGGTCGTCCGCCAGTTCGCTGAGGTCAAAATCCATCAAACGCAGGGGGGCGTCCTTGGCTCTGACGAAGCGCAATGTGTGGCTGCACAAATCCACCGCCCGATCAATTGCACTGACGAGTGTTGGCGTTACCTTGCGTACCGCCGGGTCTGAACTTTGCGCGATGCTGTCCGAAATCAATTGTGCCGTCGCCAGGATATTTCGCAAATCATGGCTCATTTTACTGACAGCGGTACCAAGTTGGGCCAGGCGTTCCTGTTGCTTTAAAGAGTCCCTGATTTCGTTTTGCATTTGCGCCAGTTCGCGACGGGCGATACCGATCTCATCCCGACGTGGCGTCACGGCAATTACATTGTTTGCATCCTGGGGGTTTTCGCGAAAATCGACCATACTGGCAGTTAACCGACGCATGGGTCGCACCATCATCCAGTGCAGACTGAGGAAAACCAGGGCTGCGGTGATTAACGAAATCACAACCGAAAGTGACATTATTCGTACGGAGTAGTCTGACATGGCCATCACCATGGGGCCTTCATCGATCACAACTTCGATTGTCGAATCCGGACGCGCCATTGATCCGCCGACGACCCTGATCAGACGGGTATCTTTCCCGGTGCCACCACTTATCAAGGCTTCAAAGGCATCCATGATCAAATGTGGCGGGGATGTATCTCGCAGGTCAAAACTGGCGGCTATTTCACTGGGCATATAATCACCCAACAATAATTTGCGAGTTTCCTTGCCTTTGCGCACCACCAGTTTGGCGCCCGCATGTCCCAGCAGATCTCGCGCCAATTCCTCGCTGACCATGTTATCCGGGGTCGCTTCCAGAGCCAGGGACGCCAGCTCACCTGCAGATAACTTTTCCTGTAGATAGACCAGGCGAAAGCGGGAGATCGAAGGCACATAGATCATGATTTCCGCAATCATGATGAAGCAGATGGTCAGCAACAGCAGTCGCGCCGAAAGGCTACTGCGTTTTCTCAACCGAAACAGTGAATTATTCATGAGGTTATCTTAGACCCAAATCCGGTCTCGATGAAATCAGCAATGCCGGAAAGCTGATGCCTCAGTTTTCAACGACAAGCCGATAGTCAGGCGTTGGATTCAAGGGACAGGAATATACATATTCACCGGGCTTCAACGAAACTTCGTAATCCTGGGTTTTCCCTGTTGTCAAACCACCACCGGAGACACTGATCTTGGTCGCGAGATGTATGGGGTTTTTCCAGTTATAGCCCTTTTCACGAACCCAGAACCCAAGCTCATAGGGTACATTTTTATTCGTTACCCGAAAGATGTATTTGCCCGGCTTCACCTTGATGACTTTCGATGATGCCAGACGTTTTTTTTCTGTCGACTTGTTGATACCAATACAATCGCTGGCCACTTTTGTTTTGTATTGATGATCGACACCATTTTCTGACTCAAGAAACTGGCAACCGGTCTGGGTCAGTTCAATCACTTCCACTGCATGCGCAGCACGTGAAACCAACAAGGTGCACAGCGTCGCAACTATCACCATCGGAACAGTTTTGTGTATCATCATCTTCAATATCCGCATCCTCAAACAATTTGAATTTCAAAGAGGAAAATGCCTTTCGACCTGTCATTCGTCCAGTCAAACTCTCTCACGCTTCGGTGAAGATCCGTTAGCCAAATTTTCCAAGAAACCGGACAATCTTGCGTGTCCGTTCACTGAACAGGCTTTTCGTATAAAAGCTTCCGGCGGCACGTTTACTGGCTTCACCGCGTGTTGGATAAGGTGCAATGACACCGGCCATGGCACCTATTTTCATCTTTTTCTGAATGGCGAGCGTCCATGGCTGGATCAAATCGCCGGCATTTTTGCCGACAATTCCGGCACCCAGAATATGCCCGCTTTTGGTAGTGATAATTTTCACCAAACCGTCTTCGTCGCGTTCTGACCTCGCCCTGTCATTTTCTGAAAATGGCCAGCGCAAGATGCGAATTTCGCCGTGCACCGCCCGCGCCCGAGCTTCGTTCAAGCCAACCTGGGCCAATTCTGGTTCGGTGTAAGTGACCCACGGCGCGGCATCTGTTTTTGCTTTTGCCGGCAATCTGAACAAGGCGCTGCGCAAAACGATCCCGGCTTCAAACCCTGCCATATGGGTAAATTGCAAACCCCCTGTCACATCGCCAATAGCGTAAATTTTTCTGTTCGACGTTCGAAGACCTGCATCGACTTCAATTCCCTTTGGTCCCGATTTTACGCCTGCGGTTTCAAGCCCAAGGCTATCCGTGTTCGGTTTGCGCCCGGCTGCAATTAGAAGATGGCTACCTTCAATGCGCAAAGGCTCGCCATTGTGTTCTGCCAACACGGCAACACCTGCGCCTGCCGCCTCGACGCCGGTAACACGGGTGTTTTCATGCAACTCGATCCCGTCACGTTGCAGACAATCCGCGACAACGCGTGCCAGCTCAGGGTCGTCAGCGCCAAGTGCTGTGAACATTTCAATAACAGATACTCGGGCCCCCAGGTTTCTATGAGCCTGGGCCAGTTCCATGCCGATCGGGCCACCACCAATAATAACAAGGTGATCCGGGCATGTCGTATTTTCGAAGATGGTTTCATTGGTGAACCACGATGTCTGGTCCAGTCCCGGAATGGGGGGCACCAGAGGCGAGGAACCTGTGGCGATCACAAAGCGACGGGCCTTGATACGAAGGTCACCGGCAACAACTTCCCCTGGCGAGACAAATTCAGCCGTGGCCTGCACAACCTTGACCCCAAGGCCTTCAAAACGCACCACTGAATCATGCGGCGCAATTCCATCGATCACGTCTTTCACATGAGCCTGCACCCTGGCGAAATCAACGTCTACAGAAGCGGACACACCGAACTTGTCAGCGGCTCTCGCATCAGCAGCAGCCCGACCTGCAGCAATCAGGGCTTTGGACGGAACGCAGCCGTAGTTCAGACAATCTCCACCCATCAAGCCTTTTTCGATCAATACGGTATCCGCACCCATCTGGCTGGCACCAGCCGAGACGACAAGCCCGGCACTGCCGCCACCGATCACGCAGATGTCGGTCTCAATTCGTTCAGTCATATTTGGGAAATACCTGTATCGTTATCCTGTTTGGCAGAAATTGATCTAAGCTATCGGGGATGATCGTAACGCTTTGAACCGTTTGAAAACAACCGGCACCATCGCCAAAAGGGAAAGACCCAATATTGGAAGCAAAACTTCAGGTTCAAATATAACGGCCAGATCAGGTGTTCCCCCCTGATCAAAGATCATTCCGATCCCGCTGCCGACGCTGGCATATACCAGGGCCCCGGGAATTATCCCGATCAGCGTCGTCACGATATATGTGCGCACAGATACGCCGACAAATGCAGGTGCAATATTTACCAGAAAAAATGGAAATAACGGCACCAGTCTGAGAACAAGTAAATAACTGAACGCGTCAGCCTGAAAACCCGCCTCAAGTTTCTTCAATGCTGGTCCGGCACGTTGCCTGAGCGAATCGCCAAACGCCGTTCGGGCGGCTAAAAAAACGCCCGTGGCCCCCATTGTTGCCCCAAGTACAACCAGAGTGGTCCCCCAAATGGGTCCAAACAGGAAACCGCCTGCAATAGTCAAAAGGGTTGCTGCTGGCAAAGAAAAGGCCACACAGAGAGTGTAAGTTGCGACGAAAAGAAATGCGGCAAGATTGGCGTGAGTTGCAACCAGCTCTTGCAACATCTCCCGATTTTCACCCAGGCCCGCGAAACTGAAAATTTCATCAAGGCCGAACCAGAAATATCCCGCAAAACCGGCTCCAAGGGCGATAACAGGCAGAATTCTGCGCCATACAGGCTTCTTTTGTAGCCCCAGGTCTCCGTTGCAGGTGTCTTCTGCCATATAATCAGTCATCAATAATTCCACTTGCTGACGCGGCCCACAAAATGTGTCCGAGCCCGGTATAACCGCCATATACGGCATGTAAGTAGCATTTCTGAGGTGTACAGAGCGAATAACCAAAGCGTGAGCCAATACCCCTGCTTTCGTGATCAGGAGTTACTTCGTGTCTGATATGGCGAATTTCGCCATGATTACGTTGACTTGGATCATTTCAGGCCGTATACAGCGAGCCAGATTTCCAGACAGAACTTTCGCCTGTGCGCTCCATTGGAGGAGCGCTGGCAATTGTTGCGGAGTAGAGCAAATGAAACGTACCTTTCAACCCAGTAACCTGGTTCGCGCGCGACGCCATGGATTCCGTAGTCGCATGGCGACTGTCGGTGGTCGCAAAGTGATTGCACGTCGCCGTGCCCGGGGACGCAAACGTCTTTCGGCCTGAGACCAGGATGCCGACCAGGGTCGGACGCCTCAGGCAACGAGCGCAATTCTTACGCGTCGCAGCTGCCAGAAACAAATGGGTTACACCGGGTCTGATCCTTCAGGCACGGCAACAAGCGCTGAATGGCGCGAAAATTCATTCAGAATCAGAACTGCAAGGCTCTGCCTGCGATCAAACGCGGCAAGATGATGCAGATTTGAGGGTTGGCTTTACGGCCAGCAAAAAAGTCGGGAACTCTGTCGCGCGCAATCGCGCCAGGCGGCGTTTAAAAGCAGCCGTTCACGACCTTTTCATTGATCACGCCAGATCGGGAATGGATTATGTCCTGATCGGGCGAAAAAGCACTCTGGAGCGCCCCTGGGCCAGGCTCGTGCAGGATTTGCGACAAGCCATGGTCAAACTGGATGTCTGGCATGACCAGAAGCCAGGTTCGACCGGGTCTCAGGATACAAGGCACGTCACATGAGCAAGCCGTCAAAGAGTGTTGAACTTTCCCGGTGGGCAGCATTGCCCGCCAAAGGACTCGTCCACATTTATCGATTGCTGATTTCTCCGGTTTTACCTGCCTCCTGTCGATATGCGCCCTCGTGCTCGGAATATGCACTCGAAGCGCTGACCCGGCACGGGATCTTTGCCGGTGGCTGGTATACGCTAAAACGTCTGGGCCGATGTCACCCCTGGGGTGGATCTGGTTATGACCCCGTACCTGGCAGCGACCCGGCTTTCGAAAAATCCTGTGATCACGACCACAATGATCATAACAATAATACCGGCGAGCCTCATCTGGCCGGCTACCGTCATTAATCCTTCCCTTTTCTCATAAAGCGACGACAAACCCATGTTGGAACAACGTAATCTCATTCTGGCGATCGCCCTGTCTGTAGCGATCATTGTGGGTTTTGAAAGGATTGGCCCCAAACCTGCACCAACGCCGGAGCAAATGGCCCAGCAACAAACGGGGGTGGCCACAAACATGTCTCCGTCCGCTGACGGAAGCGGAGTACCGATCGTCAATAATGCCGCTCCGGGCAGTGTCCCGGCACCTGGGAATGTCCCCGCACCTGGTGGTACTGGCGCTCAGGGCGCAATTGCAAATGCTGTTCGTGCCGACGTGATTGCCAATTCCCCAAGAATCACTTTCGATAATGGCCGTGTTTTTGGCAGTATTTCACTGACAGGTGGTCGCATTGACGATCTGACACTAACTGGTTATCGCGAAACAGTTGATCCCGAAAGTGCCCAGATCGTTTTGCTATCTCCTGCTGGAACTGCAAAGCCTTATTACGCTGACTTTGGCTGGACGACCGGACCAGGAATAAAAATCAAAACACCTACACCACAAACCGTCTGGCAATCAGATAAACGCACCCTGTCGGGAAACGCCACAGCGACCCTGTCCTGGAACAATGGCGAAGGCCTTATTTTCAAGCGCATGATTACGCTGGACGATGATTTCATGTTTACCGTCCGGGATGTGGTTGAAAATAAAACAGGTGAAGCTGTTTCGCTTTATCCCTACGGACTGGTGTCCCGCACAGGATTGCCACAAACAACCGGCTTTTACATCTTGCACGAAGGTGCCCTGGGTGTATTCGATGAGACTTTGAAAGAAGTCGATTACGAAGATATGCAGGAAGAAGGGAAAATTCAGGTCGCAAGTACCGGTGGCTGGATTGGCATCACAGACAAGTACTGGCTGGCTGCCCTGGTCCCGGATCAAAAGGCTAAAATCAACGCCAGTTTTGGACACTCCATATCCAACAATCAGGAAAAATTTCAGATTGATTACCTGCACGGCGCTCATTCTGTGGACGCCAGATCGTCAACCGAGGTCGTCAACCATTTCTTTGCGGGTGCCAAGGAGGTCCATGTACTGGACTCCTATGAAACGAAATATGCTGTCAAACGCTTCGATCTGGCGGTGGATTTTGGCTGGTTCTATTTTCTGACAAAACCTTTCTTCTACGCCATCGACTGGTTCTACAAACTGCTTGGCAACTTCGGCCTCGCCATTCTGGCCCTGACGGTCTGCGTCCGGATTGTTTTTTACCCGCTCGCGAACAAATCATTCAAGGCGATGGGTGCCATGAAGCGCTTGCAGCCTGAAATGACCAAACTGCGCGAACGTTATGGCGACGACAAGGCCAAGCTCAATCAGGAAATGATGGCTTTGTACAAAAAAGAAAAAGCCAACCCGATGGCCGGGTGTCTGCCGATTGCGCTGCAAATTCCGGTATTTTTCTCTTTATACAAAGTGCTGTTTGTCTCAATCGAAATGCGTCATGCGCCGTTCTATGGCTGGATCAGCGATTTGTCTGCCGCAGACCCGACATCACTTGTCAATTTGTTTGGTCTGATCCCGTGGACCCCGCCCGAGTTCATTCCGGCACTGGGTGTCTGGCCGATCATCATGGGCATCACCATGTACCTGCAGCAAAAGCTGAACCCGCAACCCGCTGACCCCATTCAGGCAAAAATCTTCATGTTCTTGCCATTTGTCTTCACGTTCATGCTGTCGACGTTCCCGGCCGGTCTGGTTATTTACTGGTCATGGAACAACACCTTGTCTATGGC
>Ga0066611_10000784_pt1 | contig 18418 bp, 16 predicted proteins | sample SaaInlV_DNA_200m_FD_60376 | JGI IMG/M metagenome (GOLD analysis project Ga0066611, IMG submission 60376) | Marine microbial communities from expanding oxygen minimum zones in the Saanich Inlet - SI075_LV_DNA_200m | ecosystem: Environmental > Aquatic > Marine > Unclassified | place: British... | reverse complement strand
TTTGCCAAGGGCGACGGGAACTGCCTTTACAACAGCCTCGACGTTCGGCTTGGCCCCGCGCATGGCGGCCCGATCTTCGTGAAATGCCATGGGAAGCTTGTCTGCAAAGACGCCCAGCATGAAGCCAACGGCAGGCCAGAACAAATGCTCGTCAGCCCAGGTTTCCAGCGCCTTGTTCAACCCCTCGCCGCCTGTGGCATAAAATGACGGGTCAGGTTTGTGGGCTTCCAGCACGTCGGCGATTAACCGCGTGTCGCAATAGATGTCAGCCCCGATTTGCAGGGCCGGCGTTTTCCGATAACCACCCGTCAGGGCCGTGAAATCAGGTTTGGGCATGATCATGGGAATTTCGACGGATTGCCACGCAAGGCCCTTGAAACCCATCATGGTGCGGGCTTTTTCAGCAAACGGAGAGCCGTCATAGTGGTGCAAGATCAGATCAGACATTCAGGTTTTCCTGCTTTCAGGTTGGGTAGGTTCAGTTGCGGCAGCGCAGGCTTTGCAGTTCAGGTGAAATTGTGCGCAAATGCTTTTGCCGAGCGGGAGTTGATGGCGAGAAGGGAAACATGCTATCAGCTGAGAAATATTGTCACAATACGAACCGGAAATGAGGCCTTTTGTGCGCGTTTATTATGCTGAAGCCGTCTATGGTGAAGAGGAAATCGAAGCCGTAACCGAGGTTCTGCGGGACAAATCCCTGACCTTGATGGATGGCCCTTCGGTCAAGAAATTCGAAGACCGGGTTTCCGACGCCTTTGGCAAAAAGAACGGCCTGATGGTGAATTCAGGTTCCTCAGCCAACACCCTGGCCATTGCCAGTCTGGGTCTGCAAGCCGGTGACGAAGTTATCACCCCGGCCCTGACATTTTCAACAACCGTTGCCCCCTTGATCCAGCAGGGCCTGATCCCGGCATTTGTTGATGTCGAACCCGATAGTTATGTGATCGACCCGGAACAGATCGAACGCATGATCACGCCGAAAACACGGGCTTTGATGATCCCCAATCTGATTGGCAACCTGGCCGACTGGAGTCGCCTGAAAGAAATTGCAGACAAGCATAACTTGCGCACCATTGAAGACAGCGCCGACACCATTGGAAACCTGTACAAAGGTCAACCCACTGGTGAGCTATCCGATATTTCGACGACCAGCTTTTATGCCTCACACGTCATGACCGGTGCAGGTTTTGGCGGCATGGTTTGCTTCAATGACGATGATATTTACAGCAAGGCAAAGCAATTGCGGGGCTGGGGTCGCCAGTCAAGTCTGGTTGGCGAATCAGAAGCTATCGAGGACCGCTTTGGCGTTGAAGTTGATGGCATCGAATATGATTCGAAATTCGTCTTTGGTGATATCGGCTACAATTTTCTACCTTCGGAAATATCTGCGGCCTTTGGTCTGGTGCAGCTGGATCGCCTCGAAGATTACGGCTCTCGTCGCCAGAAGAATTTCGCAGCCATGCGCGGCTTTTTTGCGGACTATGAAAAATGGTTTATCCTGCCGCGCCAGCAACCCGAGACACGAACAAACTGGCTGGCTGTGCCGCTGATTGTGCGCCCGGATGCGCCCTTCACCCGGCGTGAGCTACAAATTCATTTTGAAACCAATAACGTTCAGACCCGCACCGTTTTCACCGGCAATATCCTGCGCCAGCCTGGTTTCGCAAATATCGAACACAAAGCCGATCCTGCCGGTTATCCAAATTCGGACCTGGTGATGCAAGGTGGCATCTTGCTGGGTTGCCATCAGGGCATGGATGCTGCGCAAATGGATTATGTCTTTGATGTCTTCAAGTCCCTTGCCCAACGCTATTGATCGCGTATTACTGACGGGTGGCACCAGCTATCTGGGCCGTCGCCTGACTGCGCGATTACTGGCGCAGGGATCAAGTGTTCATATCGTCGTAAGACCTGGCTCAGATCGCTCCCGCCTCGATGGTCTGGCAGGCAAGCCACAGTTTCACGAACATGATGGCAGCACTGAGAGCCTGATAAGAATCGTTGCCGAGGCGGCACCTTCTACGGTTTTTCATCTGGCCACCAACTATTTACGCGACCACCGGCCCGATCAGATTTCCGACCTGATCTCTGACAATATCCTCTTTGGCACCCAGCTGCTGGAATCCATGAGAGCCGCCGGGACAAGTCGCCTGATCAATCTCGGTACGTTTTTCCAGTATCACAACAGCGATACTTTTGTACCAACAAATCTTTATGCAGCGACCAAGCAGGCCCTTGAAGATATCATCAGCTACTACCGTGATGCCCACGGCCTCAGCGCAACCACGCTGATCCTTTATGATGTGTTCGGTCCGGGGGATTGGCGCGCCAAATTAATGGCAGCCATCCAGAATGCGCAAAGGGACGGCAAACGTCTTGATCTGGTCCCCGCCGACACCATCATGGATCTGGTTTTTGTTGAAGACGTCGTTGATGCCCTTTTGCATGCCGTGCAGGAAGAAACTGAAGGTGGCCCCTGGGCCGTTCGCAGCCAACAGCGCGTAACGCTGGCTGATGTCATCAAGACGTTCGAGCAAGTAAATGGCTCACCCATCGACGTCAATTACGGTGCCTACGCTGTTCCGGATCGAACCCCGTCACCGCCCTGGGAAGGCCCGGTCTTGCCGGGTTGGCAAGCGAAGGTAAGTTTGCAGGAAGGTATTGGCCGGTTTTTGGCCGGAGAGGATAACGATGCAGGTTGAAGAAACAGCGCTTGAGGGTGTCAGGATTGTTCACCTGGATGTTTTCGCCGACGAACGCGGCAGCTTCGCGGAAACCTTTGACAGCGGCTCATTTTCGAAACTTGGTATCGATACTGTATTTGTCCAGGATTCCTGGTCGCATTCGGCCAGGGCAGGGGTCGTGCGCGGCCTGCATTTCCAGCTGCCGCCCCATGCCCAGACCAAGATCGTCCGGGTCATTCGGGGCAAGGTCTTCGACGTCATTGTTGATCTGCGCGCTGGCTCGCCCACCTTTTCACAACATATCAGTTTCGAATTGTCGGCTGACGATCCCAAATGCGTACTGATCCCGGGCGGCTTTGCCCACGGCTTTTGCACGCTGGAAGACAATTCTGAAGTTACCTACAAAATGTCCGATCATTATACACCGGACCTTTACAAGGGCCTTTTGTGGTGTGATCCTGAATTGAAGATAAACTGGCCGGTATCGCCTGACGATGCCCTGGTCTCGCAAAAAGATGCCAACCATCCTGGTCTGGCGGAACTTCCCCGAACTTTCTAATAAACTTTCTCGATAACACCCCTGACAGAAAAGGCCGCCAATATGACCTGGATAAAAACTGTTCCCTATGATGAAGCAAACGGCCGTCTGAAACAGCTGTATGACAGGGTAAAAGGGCCGGACAATAACGTCGACAACATCATGATGTCGCACAGCCTGCGCCCCCATACCATGGAGGGGCATATGGCGATTTACAAATATGTCCTGCACCACACCGGAAATACAATTCCAAAATGGTTTCTGGAAGCCATTGGCGTCTGGGTCAGCTTGCTGAACACCTGCGATTACTGTGTTGATCACCACACGCAAGGTATGCGTCGGTTGATCAATGATGACCCCCGTGCCGATGCTATTCGAGGTGCCCTGGATAATGCGAAGCTGGATGGTGGCCCCTTTGATGCCAAAGAAAGCCTCGCCCTGAAATATGCCCAGACCCTGACCCGCCACCCGACAGAAGTCACCGAGGCAATGATCCAGGAATTGCGGGACGTCGGTTATGACGATGGTGAAATCCTCGAGATCAATCAGGTCTCGGCTTATTTCAACTATGCCAATCGCACTGTGCTGGGTCTTGGCTGCAGCACAACCGGTGACGTTATTGGCCTGTCGCCAAATAATTCCGAAAACCCCGACGACTGGAACCACACTTAAGATATTGTACCTATGACAGACCAGATCACCCTGCCACGTTTGAACATCCTGCAGTCGTCGCAAGCCCCTGAAATCCCGGAACCGGACGCGCGTCTGGCAACGGGTGTGCGGCGGCTTAACCTGAACGAATCACCGTGGCCACCTTCGCCCAAGGCGCTGGCTGCCATGGCAACGGCTTTGACGGAAATCACGCGCTATCCTGACCATGGCTGTTCCGCCCTGACCCGTCGCCTGTCAGTTCACAATGATATTCCGGAAGATCGTATTACTTTTGGAAATGGCAGTTCGGAAATTCTGGCGCATATATCGCAAGTCATGATCGAAACCGGCGATGAAGCTATTTTGCCAACACCGACCTTTCCCGCCTGTGCCGCCGGGTTGAACCAGGCTGGTGGCAAAATCATCAATGTGCCTGTGGCCGAAGACGGCAGCAATGACGTCGCGGCCATGCTGGAACATCTGGGGGACAAGACCCGGATATTTTATCTCTGTACGCCCAACAATCCGACAGGTGCCGCCATCAGCGCTGCTGACCTGAAACGTGCCGCGATAGAAGTCCCGGACAATTGCCTGTTGGTCATCGACGAAGCCTATTTTGAATTCGCGGCGACGGCACCAGGTGAAGGCGTGCTGGATATCATGAAACACCGCACAGGCCCGTGGATTATCACCCGCAGTTTTTCCAAGGCCTACGGTCTGGCTGGCCTGCGCATCGGATATGCTTTCACCAGCAGTGCCGAATTGCGCAATTCTTTCTGGAGCTTGCGCACAGGCTTCAACATTAACCGTGTTGCCCTGGCCGGCGCGGTTGCTGCCCTGGATGATGTGGACTATCTGGCCAACACACTGAAAACGGTTATCGCCGAACGCGAAAGGCTGGCTGACGGATTAACCGCACTGGGTTTTGTGCCGTGCGAATCCCAGGCCAATTTCCTGATGGCCCGCAGCATCGGCCCGGCCGACCGGTTTGTTGCCGCCCTGGCCGCCCAAAACATCATGATCTCTTCCCTGCCATGGCCGGACGCTGATGGTTGTTTGCGCATTGGCATCGGTCAGCCCGAAGATACGGACGCTGTTCTTGCGGCTCTGAAAACCGAACTTGGCACCTGAACCGGTTTTGAGGATACCACTTTGGCCCTGACAAATACCCAGTCCGGCATTCTCTATATGAATGTCGGTATGTTGTTATTCACCATGAACGACGCCATCGGCAAGTGGCTGGTGCAGGACTATTCCGTCGGCCAGTTGCTGTTTATCCGCAGTGCCGCCGCCCTGATCGTCCTGATGCCTTTGATCCGTCGTCGCCCGGATATCTGGCGGACCTTGCCAAAACGCAAGGGTCTGCATTTGTTGCGCATGATCCTGGTTGCCGCGGAAGTCGCCTGTTTTTACTGGGCTGTGCGCTATATCCCCCTGGCTGACGCCTTCATGTATTACCTGGCCGCACCGATTTTTGTCGCTGCACTTGCCATCTTCATGCTGGGCGAAAAGGTGGGTGTCCATCGCTGGACAGCCATTGTCTTCGGCTTTGTGGGCGTGATTGTCATTCTGGGCCCTGGCCAGGCATCCTTTTCCATGCCTGCCCTGATCGCGGTTACCGGCAGTGTGGTGCTCGCCCTGATGATGGTCATGACGCGCATGTTAACCGAGGTCGACGGCCTTGCGCTGATCACGTATCAAACCTTTGGCGTCGCCATCGCCGGGGCCATCACCCTGCCCTTTTTCTGGACCACACCGTCGCTGCCCGATTTTGCCTTCATGTGTGGCCTGGGTCTGGTTGCCATGGCGGGCCATTTCAGCATTAACCACGCGTTCAGACTTTGTGAAGCCAACGTCGTCGCACCCTTCCAGTACACAACCCTGCTGTGGGCGTTCCTGCTGGGCTACTTCATCTGGGGTGACATCCCGACATTGCAGGGCTGGATCGGCAGCGCCATCATCATCGCCAGCGGTCTCTATATCTATGTACGGGAGCGGAAGAAGGGGACCTGAGCCCCCTTCTCTATCGCTTACAATCCCAAACCATGAACCTGCATGTGCGGGACCATGAAGTTGCCGCAGACGACTTTCAGGCTTTTGTCTTCGCCGTCTTTCCACCTGGCGCGCAAGGCGATCAGGACTTTGGCGGCGGCAGTTTGTTGCCAGAACCAGTCCGTAAGCTGGACGCTGGACGGGTCGCCACCACCTGCTGCAACGGCCTGAAGATAATAGGCCTTCAGATCATCAGCGGCATAACGCAGGACCATGCCGGACGAAAGATCATCACGCGGACTATCCGGTGGATCACCGAGAAACGCGGAGACATGATCAACGATCTGGTCCATGGACAAGCCCGAAACACCAACCGGGTCACGACCGGTTTCCGCCACGGCCTGGTCATACAAGGGCTTCAGGGCTGTCACTTCGGCTTGCATGGCTGCACGTGCAGCATCCATATCCCCGAGATCAACATCAACGCCCATATCTGCCGCCAAATTAACCCAGTCAGCTGCCGGTGCCTGATAGACACCGTCATCGTCATAGTCTTCGATGATTGACGGACCACCTTCGCGTTCCAACAAATCAAGGGCTGCTTTCAGCACCTGTTTTTGTAATGCCGGATTGCCGGGTGCCCCGAGGGGTCGACCCAGTTCAAAGGGCACGAACAGGTTACGCGGTGCCTGTACCTTTTCACTGTGCACACGGATCAGACTGATGATCGTGGTCGCGATGCCTTCTTCTTCCAGATAATGTCCCAACGCGCTCACGGCGCGTGTGCAGAACGGTCAAACTGGAATCAGAACAGCGGTATCGACGTTGTCGGCCTGAAGACGCCCGGCAAGTTCCCGGGCATCATCTTCCATCAGTGCCGGATCAGTGGCACCCATGAAGGAATAATGATCCGTAGCGACGCTGCCAATGGTGCCGTCTGCGGCCATGTCGGCCAGATGGCTTAAAGGAAATATCGCGTCCAGATCCTGCTGAAAGGCCGTGCGGTCAAAGTTAACCGAGACATGGCTCATGACAATGTCCCTGGCGTCCGCGTTGGCAGGAATGGTTCGATAACCGAAGTCACCACCCTTGAACGGGACTTCATCGCGATGATGAATACCGCCGGAGGATATGATCGTCACCCGGCGATCCTTCAACGGTCCCGGATTGACCCACGGTTCACTTTCAAAGCTCGGGCACTCAAGATTGCCCAGGAGCTTCTGGTAGTGTTCCGTCAAATTACTTAGTGCAACCATCAAAGGCCCTTTTCGTAAAATGAAACGGTTTGTATCCTGACACAATCAAGTGATTTTCCCAACGCCATGTGTGGCGGATAGCAGGTTTGTGATAATATCGATGCCATGAATGAACAAATTCGCCCAAGTCTTTCTGATCTACCATCCGTGCATTTCCTGCTGGAACAGGATGTTACGCTGGACCTGGTTGCCGATTACGGCCGTGATCTGGTGACGACATCTATCCGGGATGTGCTGCAGACCTTACGCGCAGAAATCCCGGAGGCAAAAAAGGCCACCGATATTTCCACCCCGGCGATTATCACGCGTCTGGTCAGTCATCTGGAAGATATCGCACAGCCCTCCTTGCGCCCGGTGTTCAATCTGACGGGTACGGTTCTGCACACCAATCTGGGACGCGCGCCCTTGCCAACTGAAGCCATCGAAGCCATGAGCCGGGTTGCTGCCGGCGCCAGTAATCTGGAATTTGATCTGGCCAAAGGCAAACGCGGGGACAGGGATGATCACCTTGAACGTCTGGTCTGTCGCCTGACCGGGGCCGAAGCGGCAACAGTGGTCAACAATAACGCTGCGGCTGTATTGCTGACCCTGAACAGTCTGGCCAATCGCAAGGAAGTTGCCGTCTCGCGCGGGGAATTGATCGAAATCGGAGGTGCCTTCCGTATCCCTGACATCATGGCGCGAGCGGGTTGCAAATTACATGAAGTCGGTACCACCAACCGCACCCACCTGAAAGATTTTGCCGACGCCATCAGTCCGAAGATGGCCATGCTGATGAAAGTTCATACCAGTAATTACGAAGTTCAGGGATTTACGGCTATGGTGTCCGAGCGTGAGCTGGCGACGCTGGCCCACGAAAATGACCTGACTTTTGTGGTCGATCTCGGCAGCGGTACCCTGGCCGATCTGACACGATTTGGTCTGCCAGCCGAGCCCACACCCAACCAGTCGATCGACGATGGCGCGGATATCGTGACCTTCAGTGGTGACAAGTTATTGGGCGGACCACAATGCGGGATTATCGCCGGGCGCGCTGACCTGATTGCCAAGATCAAGAAAAACCCTATGAAACGGGCTTTGCGCGTCGACAAGATGACCATTGCGGCGCTGGAGGCGATATTTCGCCTCTATCTGAACCCGGATATCCTGGCGCAAAAGATCCCGGCCCTGCGATTGCTGTCCCGGCCACAGGATCAAATCCGCAGCATGGCTGAGGCTTTGGCACCCCATCTTGCCGCCGCCCTGGAAAACAAGGCAGAGGTTTCTGTTATCGACAGTTTCAGCCAGATCGGCAGCGGGGCATTACCGGTTGATACCCTGCCCTCCGCCGCCCTGGCGATCACCCCGACCCATGGCAGTCGTGGCCGACAGCTGAAAAACCTGGCCGCCGCCTTTCGTACCTTGCCAGTGCCGGTAATTGGCCGCATCCAGGATGATCAGTTGTTGTTCGATCTTCGCTGTCTTGAAGACCAGACAATTTTTGTCGAACAACTCAGCCAGCTCGAATTCGACTGACAATGATTATTGCGACGGCTGGACATGTCGACCATGGCAAGACATCCCTGATCAAGGCTTTGACCGGGACCGATACGGATCGCCTGCCTGAGGAAAAGAAACGCGGCCTGACCATCGATCTGGGCTTTGCCTATCAGACCCTGGGCAATGGTCAGCGCGTTGGCTTCATCGACGTGCCGGGCCACGAAAAATTTGTCCGCAATATGGTAGCGGGCGTCGGCGGCATCGATTTCGCCCTGATCATCATTGCCGCTGACGATGGCCCCATGCCGCAAACCCGCGAACATCTGGCAATCCTCGAATATATGGGCCTGACACGGGGTGCCATCGCCCTGAACAAAACGGATCGTGTGTCGGCAGAACGCCTGGCAGAAGTGACGGATGAGATTACTGCTTTGCTGTCAAATTCTCCGCTTGTCGATGCGCCCGTATTTCCCCTGTCCGCCATCAGCGGCGACGGGGTTTCCGATCTGGCCGATCATTTGCAAAAGGCCGCAACGGAAACTTCAGCCCGAAATACAGACGGTAATTTTCGCCTCTCCATCGATCGCGCCTTCAGCATCAAGGGGGCCGGTCTGGTCGTGACCGGTACCGCTGTATCAGGCGCCGTTAAAATTGGCGATCAGTTGCTGATCTCACCTGCCGGACATGAACTCCGCGTGCGCGGCTTGCATGTACAGGATCAGCAAAGTGATACGGGCCAGGCCGGACAACGCTGCGCGGTCAATATTGTCGGTGATGTCGAAAAGGATGACATCAACCGTGGTGACTGGCTGGTGGCGGCTGCGGCCCATGCGCCAACCAACAGACTTGATGCGCAACTGCGTGTGGCCAGCAGTGAAGGCAAAAGCCTGAGGCACTGGAGCCCGGTACATTTGCACCTGGGAGCCGGTGATTTCCCGGCGCGTGTGGCGGTACTGGAGGGTGGCTCAATTGCCCCCGGTGATACGGCTCTGGTGCAACTGGTAACGGATGCCCCCATCGCCGCCCTGAAAGGTGACCGCTTTGTCGTCAGGGACCAGTCCGCCCGGCGCACCATTGCAGGCGGCGTGATCCTTGATCCCTTTTCACCAAAACGCGGACGCGCCCGCCCTGGCCGTCTGGCGGCGGTTCAGGCACATCGCGCAACTAATCCAACAGAGGCCTTGACCGATTTGTTGGCAGCCCAGCCCGGCGGCACGGATATTGGGTCCTTTGCCACCGCACATAATCTGTCGCAAGCAGCCCGGACGGCGTTATTTGTCGAGACCAACCTGAAACAAATTCCGGATGGCAAGCGTCTGTGGGGCCTGGCACCAGATCGCTGGCAGGAAATTTGTGACCAGGTGCTGGCAGCTGTCGAGACCTGGCACGTATCCCACCCCCACGCCCTGGGTCCGTCTGCGCGGGAACTGATATCCGTCATCGACAGGCACCCGGCAGAAGCAATCCTTAAAGCCGCCCTGCATCACCAACGTGAAACCGGGGTCCTTGTCTGTCGCGGCCCGGTTTTCCACCTCGCCAGTCACAAGCCGCAACCAAAGGCCGAAGATATGGCGTTGTGGGAACGGGTTGAACCCCTGTTGCGGTTGGATGGGCTGCGATCCATGCGGGTGCGGGAACTGACAGACGAATTGCAGATCAAGTTGGCGCAAACCGAAAAATTCCTCGGTCGGGCAGCGGCAACGGGCTGGGTCTTTCGCGTGGCGCGTAACCGGTACTTTCTGCCCGAAACCTTGCTGGAGCTTGCCACGATTGCAAAAACACTGGCTGAACAATCACCTGAGAACGCCGTCGACATTACAGCCTTCCGTGATCGCACCGGCATTGGCCGCAATCTGGCCATCGAGGTGCTGGAGTTTTTCGACAGTGTCGGCCTGACAAAGCGGGACGGCAACGCCCGAACCCTGATCGCAGACGCAAATAATATTTTTGGGAGTTGAGTGGGCAGGGAAAGATGGCAGAATAGAGGTTCTATTTGCAACCTACGTGCCGCTCTAGAATGGGTTTTCCTCGTCGTCAGAAGCAGCTTCAGTTTCGCGTCCGTCGTCCTCGGTACTCGGAGGAGCGATCTGAAGAGGAGCTTTAGGGGCTGAAAGTTTCTTTTGCTCTATTTCAGTTTTTGCTTTCCCGAAAAGAGCCATAAGTTTCTCAACTGGCTTAACGAGAGGTTTAAGATTTTCTGCACCCTCTCCCAGTGTGCTGGTTACATCCAGATATAAAGAAAGTAACGCCTCGGTCCGTGTCCGGTCCCGTCCAACTTCTGCAGCTAGAGCTCCAAGTTTGGAAAATATGGCATCTTTCTTGTTTTCTGAAAGACCAGAACCTTCCGTAAGGGAGCGGATTTTATCGAGAAGACCATTTATTTTAGACTTAAAGTTGGCAGTAAGCTTCAGTTCAGTAACAATACCTTTATTTTTCTTGTCTAGCTGAGACAGCCTAAACAGCGTTTTCTGTTTACGCAATTGCCCCGAGACAACCCGCCAATAACCACGGAAATTTTGTTCACTTTCGGGTTCGCTAATAATGTCAACATCTAGCTTATTGAATGTAACGAAGGCGGAAATTATAGAAAGGTATTCGCGTTCCAAATTCCAATCATCTTGTGCTTCCGCCTCATGAATTTTTTGATCAAGTAAATCGATCAAAGCAATGAAACAGGATTCAGTATTGTGGGGCAAAGACTCCCAATCGTCATCAGTAAGCATTCAGCATAACTCCAGCGGTATATTTCAGCGAACTCAAATACATCTAATGCGGCAATATATCGCGTGTTAGTTTATACAAACAATGGAAAAACTCTAAGTAATTCTTGCACAGGACGACCGTCAAATCTCAAACATAGATAAATTGGATCGATCTATTTTGAACTAATAGCGTAGCAAGCGAATTGGCGCACATCTGCAAAGTCGACATCACCGTCTTCCGCGACTGCACCGGCATTGGCCGCAACCTGGCCATCGAAGTGCTGGAATTCTTCGACAGCGTCGGCCTGACAAAACGCGACGGCAATACCCGTACGTTGATTGCGGAGGCCAAAAACATTTTTGGGAGTTGAGTGGCGTGGGAAGATGACAGAATGGCGATTTTTAAATCTGCACCAAGGTGTCATTACCGGGGTCGTGCTGTTGCACGCTATCGCATGGTACCCGGTTATCTCCGAGCTGTTACAAACTGGCTGATTTTTGCGCTTTCTTGTCAAACTGGTTGACTTGACTGAGATAGCCGGATCAAGTCCGGCTAAGACGAAGAGGGGACGGGCAGACGCTTTGCTTGTAATGAATATTGTGATGGTATTCCTGCAACATTGCCTGGCGAACAAGGACCAAAAATAGTCGGGGGAATTGGCGGAAAGGAGTGGGAGTTGAACCCACCAAGCACGTTGTACGCCCTACATTGGCTTTGAAGGCCAAGCGCCCCACCGGGAACGATTCCCTTCCACCTGGCAAGAATTACATATTTAGCTGATCGACGCGATACGCCTGTGAAATTTGATTTCGATTTTCGCGTTATCGAGAGGCGTCATGGATACTGGTTTTCACCAGTATGACGAAATAAACATAGCCGTGTCATACTGGCGAAGGCCAGTATCCATGATGCTTTTACCAGGAAGATCAAAAGGTCCATCGTGATCAGCGATTCCATTTCGCCAGTTTCCTCTAAATCAAACTTCTTCCACGCGGCGATTGGCCAGAAACCTCTTTAATTGGTCCCGTAAAATGGTACTTTCGCTTTGAACGCCTAATTCCGTACATAAATTGTGGTATTTTATCCAAAAGAAGTTGGGAAATCAGCATATGGTGGATGTTGATGGTAATGAATTTTGATAGGACAAGACATTTTGATAGGATAAGTCATGGGAATTCAAAACTTCAAGATGTGGCCAATAGTCTTTATTGCGCTGTGGGGACTGTCCGCTTGTGTCGCAACAACACCAATGAAAGTGTCAAAAAGCACCGTCACACCTTCAATCGTAAAGCCGCTCACAGTCGCCTTGATTTTTCCTGACACGACCAGGTCGTTTAATGTCGCCCTGAACCAGGAGACAGAGTGTTTCGGCACGGGCAACGTCAATGCGTCGTTTGGTGAAATTTTTTCCAAATCCGTGACCGGGAGGCTGACAAGGTCTTTTCAGAAAGTTACGACTGTATCTTCTGCCGCGCAGGCTGGAAATGCTGATGTAATTGTCGAAGCTTCCCTTGCAGAACTTAGTTTTATGACCGGTTGTTGGGCCGACGCGAACGCACGGTTCACTGTTTTGGGTGCGCTGAGAACTCTAAATCCTGATGGTATCGAGATATGGCGAAGTGCCAGAACCAAAAGCCAGACGGCGTTTGGTGGCTTGGCGGATATGCGTACTGTTTCCGCCGACCTTGCGAACCAGATGGGCCTGCTTGCGGACGAATGGTTGAGCGATCTCCTGAATGTTCCGTCGGCAACTTATGCTTTCAATGTGGATGCCCCTTCCGGGTCTGCAAATGCTTCCGGGGATAAAGTCCTTGCCAAATTCCCCAACAATTCGATTAATGTAAAATATACTCCTGGCATTGAACGCCCAGACGACCTGGCAGTGATAATTAGTAATGCAAACTACAGCAACCGTGGACGTGACATCCCGAATGTAGTTCCTGCATATGCTGACGCTGAAGGTATAAAACAATACTTCACAGAAGCTCTGGGTGTTCGCGAAGGGAATATCATCTATCTGAAAGATGCGACTGGTTCACAGATCGCTGGTGTCTTTGGAAATAAAGACAACCACAAAGGGCAGCTTTTCAATTGGACGAAACCAAACCTCTCCAACGTATACGTCTACTATGCGGGACATGGCGCGCCAGCGGGAAACGATGGAACTGCGTATTTGGTACCCACAGACGCAACGTCGCAGACGATAGAACTATCGGGATACCCGTTATCAACACTGTATAACAATTTGGGCAAAATCCCGGCAAAGTCCATCACAGTTATTCTCGAAGCGTGTTTCTCCGGTGTCAGTCAGGGCGGTTCTCTTGTCCCACGGTCATCGGGACTAAACATCGTTGCCAAAACACCGATAGCTCCAACCAATGTCAGGGTGATATCAGCGGGTGCAGCAGATCAGATGGCTTCATGGGAGCAAGACAGTTCGCATAGTTTGTTCACCAAGTATTTTCTCAAAGCAATGAGCGGTGAAGGTGACAAGAAACCGTACGGGAATGGTGATGGTAAGGTGAATGATGATGAACTCAGGAAATATCTGGATCAAACGATGACCTATTATGCCCGTCGCTATTATGGTCGGAGTCAAAAAGCACAGATCGCTGTGGGTGGAGGGTGATGATCTGGCGGCCTCTTTCGCCAATATATTCAGGGCAGAACTTCTTCGACACGGCGATTGCCGCTGTCGACGATCATCTGATAGCGCCGGTCGGCGACGGCGTCACAGTCGCGGACATCGTGGGTCACCATCAGGCAGATCAGTTGGCGCTCGGTTACAATACTTCGCACAAGGGCCAGCATTTCATCGCGGGTGTCCATATCGAGGGCACTGAACGGCTCGTCCAATAACAAAACGGGTTTATTGGCAACCAGGGACCTCGCCAGCGCGACACGCTGTTGTTCTCCGCCTGACAGACTGGCGGCACTGCGTTTCAACATGTCGCCCAGACCCACCTTTGACAAAGCCCCGGCGACCTGGTCATTTTCGGCAGGCGTCAGCTTCAGTGATGGATTAACCCCAAGGGCAACATTTTCGCGCACGCCAAGATGTTCAAACAGATTGTTGTTCTGAAACAGGATGGTGACGGGGCGCTGGCCCGGGGGTCGTGCGTTGATGTTGGTGCCGTCAACTTCGACTGTTCCTGCAACAGGTGTCAGGAAACCGGCAATCAAATCAAGGCAGGTTGATTTACCGCTGCCGCTGCGGCCGGTCAGACCGACAATTTCACCTGCCCGGCCAACAAGATCAAAACTGTAATTTTGATCGCCCTGGCTGTCGCTGTGGTGGAAGGTCAAGGCCTCAAGTTTCAGCACGGGTTCGTCCTTCAAACAATCGCGGCACAATAAAGAAAACCGCCAGACACAATGTTAATAATACCAGGGCAATACCAGCCGCATCGGCCGTCCGGTACGATCCCATATGCTGGAATAACAGCCAGGGCAAAGTGGCAAATCCCTGACCGCCAAACAAGGCAATAACACCCAGATCACCCAGGGACAAACAGAATGTCAGGGCCAGCAGATAACCCAGATCCTGGCGCAACACCGGCCATTCGATTAACCGCCAGCGCGCCCAGCCATGTAGATCAAGGGAAAAGGCCAGGCGATCATATTTATCCGCGGCCTTGCCCATGGCGGGGGTCAGGATCACCAGCGCAAAAGGCAGGGCCATCATGACATTTGCCGCAATCAGGGCAACGGGTGCCACTGCTGTCAGATCATCCAGAAAACTGCGCGCCAGCAAAAAGAACCCGAGCCCCAGCACCAGCGCCGGTACAGCCAGATAAACCGTGCCACTGAAGGTCAACAAACCCCGGTAAAGTTTATTCATTGGCGAAGGTTTTGATCGCAGGCGCGAAGTGAAATGCCGCTGACTGCTGGCCATGAATAGCGCCAACGCAATCGCAAGCAAGGCGGAAACCGACGCCAGCCACAAACTGCTGACAAGGGCCAGGCGAAATGTCGCCGTCCCGGCCAGGCGAACAAAATCAGCGCCAACGCCGTTCAGCGTAACCGCAATCAGGGGCGTCACAAAAAAGAGCGTAAACAGTGCGATGACCAGCCATTGCATGATCAGCGTGAAACGTGGTTCGGGCCACATCGGTGCCGGGCGTCTGACGGCTTGCAGGATATTGCCGGAACGCAAGCTCATGGTCAGCAAGACCAGGGCAGCACAGACAAACAGTTGCACCAGGGCCAGCGCGACCGCACGCGGTAAATCAAATTCCAGTTTGATGGCCTCATAGATCGCCACCTCCAGCGTATTAAACCTTGGCGAGCCGCCTATCATCAGGACAATGGCAAATGAGGTAAAACTTAGCAGGAACACAACAAGACACTGACCGGGAATGGCTGGCACCAGGGCAGGCCATTCGACATTACGGAACCGTTGCCAGGGTGTCAGGCCAAGGCCCCGCGCCAGCTTGAAATGTTCCGCCGGGATGTTTTCCAGACGGTGCAACAAGCCGCGGGCAATGAAGGGCGCATCCATGTAAGTGTGGGCAAGCACGATCCCGCCCAGGCCGTAGATCGAAACAGTGGCCAGATCAAAACCTGGCCCTGCCAGATCAATCAGGGCATTCCACCAACCGCGCCGTCCGAACACATCAACCAGGCCAAGGGCGACGACCAGTGTTGGCAACACCATACTGGTGGACAGCACAGACAGCAGCAGACGCCGTCCCGGAAATTGTTGTCTGTGACGCAGGCTCCAGGCCAGCAGGATGCCGACAATCAGGGAAAAAACTGTCGACAGTCCAGCCTGGATAAACGTGATCATCAGGATCTGGCCGATGCCACTGGTATCGCTGGAGCCAACCGTTGAGCCGACGCCCAGAATAGCGATGAACACGACGGTCACCAGGCCCAGCAGGCCAAGGGCGATGATCACCCCTGGTCGCCAGGAAATGTCGGTGACCCAGCGCAAGGCCGGGCTTATTTGCCGACGCTGTCCAGCCACTCCTGCACCCATGCCTTGCGGTTTTTGGCGACGTCTTTGCCGCTCATCAACAACGCCTTCGCCGGTGTGTGAAGTTTATCAAATCCACCGGGTAACGCCTTGCCAGCAGCTGCCGGATACATCCAGTTTGTTGTCGGGATAATATCCTGGAAGGCAGGTGTGACCATGAAGGCCATGAACTTCTGCGCCAGGGCTTTTTGTTTGCTGGCTTTGACCACAGCGGCGACTTCAACCTGCATATAGTGACCATCGGTAAAACCGGCTGCACGGTAGTTGTGCTTTTTCTCGGCGATCATGTGATAGGCCGGTGAGGTTGTGTAGGACAAAGCCATTTCGGCTTCGCCTTTCAGGAACAAACCATAAGCCTCGGACCAGCCCTTGGTGATGGTCAGGATACGTGGTTTCAATTTCTTCCAGACTTCGGGCGCCTTGTCGCCATAGATTTGCCGTACCCACAACAACAAGCCAAGGCCCGGTGTACTGGACCGGGGGTCCTGGATAACGATCTTGAAGTCCTCCGGCATATTCAGAAGTTCATCAAACGATTTCGGCGCAGACTTCACCTTGTCTGAATCATAGACGAAGGAAAAATAGCCGTAATCGAAGGGCATGAAGACCGGGTCATTCCAGGCGACCGGCAGTTTCAGACTTGCCGAGCTGGCACCGTGCTCTGTGAACAGGCCAGTATCACGGGCAATGGCTGTCAGATTTGTGTCGAGGCCAAGGGCGATATCTGCCTTGGTCGATGCACCTTCCAGCTGGATTTTGCGCAGAATGCCGATAGACGAATCCGTCGCCACAAATTGCACTTCACATCCGCACACAGGCTCAAATGCTTTTTTGACCGCAGGTGCCGGTCCCCAGTCTGCCGCGAAGGCATCATAGGTATAGATAACAAGTTTTGGCTTGTCGGCTGCTTGGGTAGTTGCGGCAGACAACATTATCGCCGCTGATAGTAGGGGATAGATAAAACGTTTCATTTGGCACGCCCTTTATTTGGTTGGGGCGGCGGTGAATACGGTTTCGAAAAGCGGTAATAGCCATGAATGGCCAAACTTTTCGTCTCCAACTTCCTCCGCCAGCATAATCTGGTTCAGGTTCAATGGGTTTTTTCTCAGCCTGTGAAGGAAATTCACGGGCACCCCAGAGAGACGGCCTCAATATAGAACGCTGGATTTTGCTGGCAAGAGCGTTTAAGGCACTTGGTCATGAGTAACATCATTAAAACCTATATCAGCCCGATTATTCTGCTGGGCGCAGGCGACGTAAACTGGCCTTTGTTGCAGCACTATGCCGACAAGGGCTGTCCGGTTGTCGCAGCGGACGGTGGCGCCAACCTTTTGATGGGCAAGGATATTTTTCCTGATTTGATCATCGGCGACCTGGACAGCCTTGAATTATCACGAATACAAAATGACCAGACAACGGTGCATAGGATCGAAGAACAGGACACAACCGATTTTGAAAAATGTCTTTATGCCACTGATGCCCCTCGCTATGTAGGGTTCGGTTTTCTGGGCAATCGGCTGGATCATTCCCTGGCGGCCCTGCATGTACTGGCAAAATATTGTGACCATAAAACTGTATTACTGATCGATCAGATAGACACCGTGCTGGTCACACGGCGGGCGGTTACGCTGGAATTACCTGTTGATAGCCGGGTGTCGATCTTCCCGTTGGGGCAGGTTCATTTTGAGCGCTCTACCGGGCTGGCATATCCACTGGACAATCTGGAACTTGAGATCGGCCAGCGAAGCGGTACATCAAACAAATCTGTTTCAACGTCTGTCCACATTCAGCCTTCAGCAAAATCTGAAGCAGCTTATGCGGTTATCGTTGGCAGTGAAAATCATCTTTGCTTGCCGCCAGGCTGAACAGCGTCATTTGTTCAATCTGCCCCGAAGCTGACAGACAGGTCTTCAAAGCCATCAATTTCAACCCGGATTTGATCTCCGGCCTGCACTGGCACAATTGGCCCCATGGCACCGGTCAAGATCAACTCCCCGGCCTTCAGCGGTTTACGTCTGCGTCTGGCTTCCGTGGCCAGCCAGATCAGCGCAAATAACGGACTGCCCAGACAAATCTCGGCATTCCCCTGGGAGGCAACATCGCCGTTTTTATAGGTGGATGTCACCGCACCAAAGAC
>Ga0066611_10000781_pt1 | contig 18439 bp, 26 predicted proteins | sample SaaInlV_DNA_200m_FD_60376 | JGI IMG/M metagenome (GOLD analysis project Ga0066611, IMG submission 60376) | Marine microbial communities from expanding oxygen minimum zones in the Saanich Inlet - SI075_LV_DNA_200m | ecosystem: Environmental > Aquatic > Marine > Unclassified | place: British... | reverse complement strand
CTCCAACTATTACAAAAACTCAGCCTAGCATGAATATAATAGGAAACAGCACAAGATTTGACATCTATATTAACCATTAATTATTATTTATCTTTTTGCTAAAAATAAAATATTAATTTTTTTATTTTTATCAATTTTATTTTCAATAATTTTTTCAACCTTAGCAATCGTATCCAATATTGGCACAAAAATAACAACCTCATCTAGATATAATAATTTTCGGCTCTTTGACAACAAAATACATTCATTCTCTATACAAGCTTTTAAAAACTGTAATGACTTTTTTTCTATTACAACTACAGGATAATTCCTACCAATAATTTTTCGCAACCTTAATCTTAACCAGTTTAATTCAAGAATAGAAGTCCTATATACGCCATTTAAAATAATTCTATTTATCAACGAGTTATATACAAACAAACCATAGCTTTTTTCTATTCTACTGCTAACATTAACACACCGCATACAATATATATTTTCACGTTCTTCTAATAAAATACTACAACACACCCAGCACCGTTCTTGTAGATATACTATTGCTGGAGCACAAATGTTACATAGAACTTTATTATTATCGCTGGCTAATTTACAACCCCAACAATACACTGGCAATAAATCACGAAAAATACTTCGTAAAGATAAGATATCCAACTTCTTTAATATTCTAGCTAAATAGGTTAACATCTTTCTATGGATAATAAAGTCAGGTTTCATAAACACCAAATTGCCAGAGCTTTTAATAAAGCTGCATCTGCATATAACAATGCTTCTTTCTTACAAAAAGAAGTAGGCTTACGTCTACTCGAGCGATTAATGTATATGAAAATTGCTCCCAAGCATATACTAGATTTAGGTGGTGGTACTGGGCAATTAAGTGAACAATTGGAAACTATTTACCCCAATGCCAGCATCGTCAATCTAGATCTCGCTCATGCAATGCTTTGTGAGCACAAAACATCACATACCTTAAAGTGTTGTGCTGATTTTGACGCGCTCCCTTTTGCTTTAGGACAATTTGATCTGATAATAGCAAACTGTGCTCTTCAATGGAGTAATAATTTAGCAGTTACCACTGCACAAATAAAAGAAGTTATGAAACCCAATGCCATATTTATATTTTCAACCTTTGGCCCAGATACATTACAAGAACTAAAATATATATGGGGAAATATAGACTCTTACCAACATGTTAATGACTTTATTGATATGCACCATATCGGTGATATTCTTCTACAGCATAAATTTATAGATCCAGTTGTTGATAGAGAAAATATAACAGTCACTTACCCAAGCGCAATCAAATTAATGAAAGAATTGAAATCAATGGGTGCCACAAATATAAACTCTGGCAGAACAAAATACCTAGCAACCAAATCTTCTATTGCCAAGGTAAATGAAGATTACAACAACAGCTTTAAAACAGCAGATGAAAAAAATGTGTACGCAACATTTGAGATTATATATGGCCTTAGCTGGGGAGTCAGACCGAAAGACGAAGCCCATAAAACCCAACATATACCTGTAGATACAATTAAAAACATCTCCATCTGACCAAAAATAAAACTATACTATACATAGAGGTTATATTAATTTTTAGCAATATTATGAAAATCACTTTAACAACAGAATATTACAGTAATCCTTCACACCGGGTTTACAAAAATAAAGAAGCCTTAGAAAAGCGCGCCCCGAATAAAACCACAAAAGACAGCCCTATTAATAAAATCTCTGAAGATAATAAGGTTTCTTCAGTACATTTATCCATATCTAAGAAAAATAAATCAAAAAAACATGGGACGAACCTCAAAAAATATCTCAAATTAAGTAAATATAGAAAAAACAATTAACCAAAACAAATTTCAGTACTTATATGCTAAGTTTAATAGGTGCTGAATAGATATAGAAGTGAACACAACAGTGGATGACCTACATACCGACGTTATTGATGAAATAAGCAACCAATGCCTTACCTTTTTTTTAAATGGTGAAGAATATGGTATTGAAATACTTAAAGTAATGGAAATCAGGAAATGGGAAACACCAACTGCTATGCCAGGTTCAAATAACAATGTCCTTGGAATGATCAATATTAGAGGGAATGTCGTTCCAATAATTGATTTGCGATCTTGCTTTGATATGCCTAAAAAAGAATCTGACAAAGTTACGGTCATCATTATCATTCAAATTAAAGATGGCGATAGCTCTCAAATAATTGGCATTGTTGCAGACAGAGTATCTGATGTATACAATTTTAAATCTTCGCAAATGAAGTCAGTGCCAGACACCGTGATGGTTGATAGGCGTTATGTTAAAAATATTGCTGTTGTTGACAATAAGATGGTCATACTGCTATGTGTAAACAGTATATTTGAGGGAAAAGCTAATCCTGAGGATAGCAATCAAACCCTAGAATAAAGTAGCACCTTGTTTTGTCAACGTTCATACCTATTCATGGCCAACTACTTAATTACCTTAGTATCAAGATCTTCAGATGAACATTTATTTTCAACCTAGACCCATCATTTTAATTAATACCTAACTTTTCTTTCCATCCAGCTTTATCGATACTATTAAGAAAATCATCACTAATCTCTTCCCAGCTCACCTTACCACCTTTATCTTCAATGTCAGCTACAAATGCTACAATAATTTGTGCAGAGCCAGTACAAAGCTTCTTAGCTTTTGTAGCTTTCAATGTTACTTTAAGGTTCTCTGATGTGATTTTTTTAATTCTGAAAATAATTTTTCCGATTTTGCAATTGCAGTATATCCAGTAAGGTCAAATTCAACCATCTCTGTCACAATTAAATCCTTTTTATAATTAACAATTTACTATAGTGTAAAACATTTTCATGAAAAAATAACTATATTAAAACATTACGCTCTTGAATAGGCTACTGTATGACTACCGACATAGTTCTAAATCATTTACATAACATGAAAATCAAGTTCACCCTCATCGAAGGTCAGCCATGGATGAATAAATTTAGTGATCTGCTTAATGAATACAATATTAATGATCGACAAGTATTAAGAGCGGTTATGTTTCAAGACAAATATGAGACTCGAAAAATGCTCATAACATCGGTCGGTAGCGCAGTAGATTACAACCAAATAATTAATGATTTTATTACTAGCAATCATGAAATTGTACAAGATGGGGAATATTATAACTTCAACCTTAAAACTGCGTTACCCATCCCCCAATACTGGGGAGTTAAATACAAGAGTGACATACAAATATATCAAGGTGACCACATCTACATACCAACGCAAAATCATTCTGTCTGCAAAATATCTTCATAAGATTTATTAAAATTAATACCACTATCCACTGAAAAATCACAGTTTTTTGTACAAGGATATTCATCATTTGCTAGCAATGATAGTACGGCTCAACGATTAGAGGCTCTTAATACAAAAGAAATTGGCAGGAAAGAAGTTTTAACCTTACCTGCTTTATCACAAATGTTATATAAAGTTATTGAATTATCTATAGATGAAAAGGTTAATGTTAATAAATTTTCTAGAGCCATTGAGGAGGATGCCAAACTAGCAATACAGATTATTTCTTTATCTAGGTCACCATATTACGGCTCACCTGACATTAAAGATTTAAGCAATGCCATCGTGCAAATTGGCTTACATCCATCAATTAATTTTTGTATAGCTTTTCTCTTAGCCGACGCTCTTAAAATTAATCCGGAATTCCAGTCTGTGTTTAATGAGCTATGGAAACACAGCCTATACTCAGCCAACTTAATGCGTGAATTACACTCTATTAGACCGATATCCAACATGACAGCTCAACAGGCATTTATACAAGGATTGCTCCATAATATTGGCTCAATTTTACTATGTAATCTTTTCCCATCACAATTTAAGTATTTGTGCCATGCACAAAGTATAAATCCTGATTCATCAATTATAGATTTAGAAGATATGATTTTTGGGGTTAACCATCAGGATGTTGGAGCTAATGTTCTAGATAAATGGAATTTAGATGATGACCTCATCAACAGCGCCAAATATCACCATGCCCCATCTACTCCAGGAATAAATAACAGTCACATAGCTAGACTATGGCTAATTGATCAATATCTTGCGCGATATGCTATCGGATTTGATAAAGAGGAGGCAATATCGGAAAAAATATTTTCTTCTATAGATGTTACTAAAAATGAATTTGAGGAGCTAGTAGATACTTTCATGCTCCACAATAGAGAATTATATGAATCACTAAATATAGTTAATGGATAGTATATGAAAAACAAATCTACATTACTTATAAATATTAATTTATCCATGAATATCATTTTAGCATTATCTTTTCTTCTACAAACTTATTTCAACCAAAGCCTCTATATAATTCTATCAACTTTTACCTGTCTAATTATTTCCATAATTTCATCAGGTTTAATACGCGATGAAATTGATTCGAAACAAACATTGTGCGCTCAGATACAGCAAGAAGACAAAGTGTTTGAAAAGTTCAATAATTTGCTAACTATCTATTTTTCGTATCTTTCTCGCTCAACCACACTTATTAAGAGCAATTTTTCTGGCAGCTTGAATTCCATTCGAGGAGAATATTTCTTTGCTGTTGACAGCATCAAAGACCAAATTCAGGTGGTGTCAAATTTGCGCCATATTGAACCTGAAAAAATTCCTCAGCAAATTGATGAATTAATCATAGGCTTGGTTGACCTAGATAAAAGAATGCTATCTTTAACAGAGGACATTCAAAAAGAAGATTTGATTTCACAATATATGTTGCAACTTAATATAGCCAATGAGAGATTTAATGTTGTGTGTAAAGAATTAATACGAACATTAAGCGGTTTACATAAATCGTCTAACCCTGATGATTTTGATTTGACGGGTATAAGCGAAAACATTGAAGAAAACATCATTAAGATTTTAAAGTTTAATGATTTTTTAGATAACGAAGGAATAGAAAGTGGTGATCTTGATTTGTTTTAATCGTAATAATATAAAGGTACTCTTATGACCAATGTTCTTATAGTGGATGACTCCAAAAGCATGCGTGAAATGTTATCTTTTTGCTTAGAGCAGTCTGGCTTTGATGTCACTAGTGCTGATGATGGAACCACAGGCCTGGAAACAGCAACACAGGGGAATTTTGAGGTGATTATTTCAGATGTTAATATGCCACAAATGAATGGCATTGACATGGTTATAGAAATACGCAAATTAGATAAATATAAACTCACACCAATTTTAATGTTAACAACTGAAACTAGCAATGAAAAAAAACAAGTTGCGAGAAACGCTGGCGCCACAGGCTGGATGGTCAAACCATTTACACCAGATAAATTAATAGCTGCTATTGAAAGGGTGTTGTAGTTCATGGCTAAAATATTAATTGCAGATGATTCTAAATCTATCAGAGAAATGATTAAAGCCATCCTAGAAAGTGAGGGGCACGAAGTTATTGCAACTGAAGATGGTCAACATGCATACGATGAACTTAAAAACACTGACGATATTGAATTGTTTTTGTTAGATGTAAACATGCCTAGATTAGATGGTATAACTTTATCTAGGAAAATAAGGATATCGATGATTTACAAGTTCACTCCAATAGTTGTGCTCACAACTGAGTCTGGAGAGTTTGTTAAAAAGGATGGTAAAGCAGCTGGATGTACTGGCTGGATACTTAAGCCAATTGTTCCTCAGAAAATTTTAGCTGCAGTAAGAGACCTGTTAGATGAGTAAATATTATGGAAATTAATTTAGATAAATTCAAACAGATCTTCATCGATGAAACCCTAGAGGGTCTGGATAGGCTTGAGAGTGTTTTAGTGGGCAAGAATGTTCTTCCTTTAGATAAGGAAAACGTAAACGATATCTTCAGGATAATGCATTCAGCTAAAGGGGGCTGTGGAACCTTCAGTCTAGACCTAATATCAGAGCTCATGCATGAAGTTGAAAGTTTTCTAGATGAAGTTAGAAATGATAAAAGAGAATTATGCCATGAGCATGTAATTTTAATCCTAGACACCAAAGATGTTTTACGTGAATATTTACTCTTCGATGAAGAAGGCCAAACGTTTCCCGATGATGTTATTAATTCTCAAAAAGAAATATATAAAAATCTCCTTGCTGGCAAAGATATCCCTATATCGAATAATGACACGCCTTCAAACAGTATAGATAACCCAACTACTGATGGATATCAAATAAATTTCACACCATCAAGTGATGTCTTTTTATCTGGCAATGACCCAGCTAAATTTATCAGACAATTGTATGATATTGGTGAAATTTCTGAATTAGCAGTTGTTTATGATCATTTGCCAAAGTTCCAAGACATATCTGTTGACAGAAGTTACCTTGCCTGGAATCTTAAAATCAAAACTAATGAAACTGCAGAAGCTATTCGTGAAACATTTGACTGGATAAACAACTATATAACAACGCTGAATATAATACCTATAATTTGTGGTGTTGATTCTGCTACACAACATTCAACAGAAGCATCTCCTGACATAGATCTCGCCCAAAACATACAACCTTTAAAATCTGAAATTGTGCCCAACGCACCACGAACAGAAATTATAGCGAATGATGGGGAAACAACATCAACTCCACCAAGTGCTGCTAAAATAACAAAAAGAATCAAATCTAATCCCAGCAGCTCAATAAGAGTACAGGTAGAAAAATAGATGACCTATTAAACCTTGTTGGTGAGCTTGTAATTACTCAGTCAATGATTAAACAACTAATTAGTTCTTTGGATGAGCATGAGGCTGAAAAAATTCACCGCGGCATAGAGCTACTTGAACAAAATAGTCGTTCACTACAAGATAGCATTATGCGGATCCGCATGGTACCAATCAGTTTGGTTTTTGATAAAATCCCAAGGCTGATTTTTGATCTAACAACTAAACTAGGTAAAGAAGTTGATCTTGTTATTCAGGGTGAAGACACTGAACTTGATAAAACTATAGTAGAAAAACTAGATCAGCCTCTGACTCATTTGGTTAGAAATTGTTTAGACCATGGTTTAGAAGATCCGCAAACTAGACAAGCATGCGGCAAATCTCCAGGGGGAACTATTAATATACGCGCCTATCATTCTAGTGGAAAAATTATCATTGAAATAAATGATGATGGTGCAGGTATAAACCCTAAATTCATTCAGCAAAAAGCTGTTGAAAAAGGTTTGATTCCTGAAAATACTAATTTAGAAGAACATGAGATTTATGACTTGTTATTTATTCCTGGATTTTCAACAGCAACGACAGTTAGTAGTATTTCAGGGCGTGGAGTAGGAATGGATGTTGTGAAAAATAACATCCAAGATTTAGGCGGTGAAATACATATCATAAGTGAAGTAGGAAAAGGATCCTCATTTATTATTCAACTGCCACTAACTCTAGCTATACTCGATGGGCAACTAGTTAAAGTTGGCTCTGAAGTATACATAATCCCTATTGAAATAATAGTTTCTTGCATAACCATTGAACATAGCAAGATGAAAACCATCACCAACACTAAAGAATTATATTTTTTCCGTGGTGAATATATCCCGATTATCCGATTAAACAAAATTTTTAATGTTTCAGATGCGGCAGAAAACATTGAAGACAGTCTTTTAGTAATTATTGAAGATAGAAATAAATATATGGCCATTATGGTTGATGATTTATTAGATCAACAACAGGTGGTTATAAAAAATGTTGAAGAAAACTATAAAAAAATCGAAGGTATCTCTGGAGCGACAGTCTTAGGTGATGGAACAATATCTTTTATAATCGATATAAATGGCCTTAAACGTCTCAATAGCTTTCAAAACATAGGTGATGATTCAAACTATGTAAATGGAAAGGGATAACATGAATGATTCTTCGCAATTTGATTATAGCCAGCATATTTTAAAAGAAATAAAGGATATAGTCTATAAAAAATCAGGAATTAACCTGTCTGGCAAATATGAATTAGTCCATGCCAGACTACTTAAAAGATTACATACCATAGATCTCAATAGTTTTCCTAAGTACATGCAATTGGTCACTACTGATGAATCTGAATTAATGGAAATGATTAACGCCATAACAACCAATGTCACACATTTTTTTAGGGAACAATATCAACTAGAAACACTCGCAAATGAACTCTGTCCAATTATACTAGAAAAAAAGGCCGCATCGATATTTGGTCAGCAGGTTGTTCTACTGGTCAAGAACCATATAGCATTGCCATCACCCTCGAGGAAAAAAATATCCCATATAACATTTGCGCATCTGATTTAGATTCTAAGGTTCTGGCAACAGCAAAGTCAGGACAATATAACATTAATACTCTTAACAAAATCCCTGTGACATTACGGAAAAAATGGTTTAAAAAGTGTCCAAATAATAAAGATTACGTTAATGTCTCAAAAACTCTTCAAAACCATATTATTTTCAAGCAACTTAATTTAATGAATGATTGGAATTATTTGAACAAAGTAGATATTATATTTTGCCGCAATGTAGTTATTTATTTTGACGATCCTACCAAAAAAAATTAATGAATAAGTTTCACATGACTTTAAATCAAGATGGACACTTAATGCTGGGTCACTCAGAAAGTATGGCTTTAGAAGAGAAGTTTGCTAGCAAAGGCCAAAAAATATTTAAGAAGATATAAAATGATTGAGCATAATAAAAATTTAGAACAACAATTTTCACATATATCAAGATTTTGGAATTCCACCTACAATAGGTATGTACTTAAAGTATTACCAGGGGAATATTGTGTCATTGACAACAATAATTGTTTATCAACATCTCTTGGTTCATGCATATCAGTTACTATCGTTGATAAAAAAAACAAACTTGCTGGTATGAATCACTTCATGCTTCCTGAAGATAACAGCATGTCAATGAACACTTATTCTGCACGATATGGCTGTTGGGCAATGGAACATTTAGTCAATAATATGCTTAAATATGGTGCTAAGAAGGAGAGTATGGAGTTCAAATGTTTTGGAGCAGGTGAAATAATGAAAACTTTGCAAACAAGCAGTGTAGCAAAAAAAAATATCAGCTTTATTTCTCAATATTTTAAATCAGAAAACATTAAAGTCAGAACTCTTGATGTGGGTGGTTCACATGCCAGAAAAATATTCCTTTTTCCAGAAACTGGTGATGTAATGGTTAAAAATATAACTATTTCACAAAATGCCAGCATATCGAAACAAGAAAAAACTTATTTAGATGGGATTAGCTCTGATGATCAAGGTGGTGATGTTGATTTATTTTAAGGTGGTTTTCCCATGGATATAATAAAGGTTTTAATTGTAGATGACTCTAAATTAATTTGTAGCATCTTAGAGAACATCATTAACCACGATAATAAATTGAAAGTTGTTGGCATTGCCAATAATCCCTTTGAAGCTAATAATTTAATTGCTAAGCATAATCCTGATGTTATAACATTAGATCTAGAGATGCCCAAGATGAACGGTGTCGACTTTCTTGAAAAAATGAACAAATTTCATCCGATTCCAACTATTATTGTGTCAGGCCACACTACCAAAACTGCACAATCAACTTTCAAGTGCTTGTCCCTTGGTGCTTTTGATGTGATCCTAAAACCCAACACTACTACAAATAGTAGCTGGGAGTCTGTTGGTGAATTATTAATTACAGAGATTAAATCAGCATATCAATGTAATTTAAATACTCTTATGCAAACCGTTAATCATCAAGATGACATACAAACAAATGCCAATAATCAGCAACCAATTATATCTAATGGAGATTATGATTTTATTGCCATCGGCACATCCACAGGAGGAGTATCAGCACTTCATGCATTACTCTCCCAATTACCCAAAGGAATCCCAGGAATAGTAATAGTTCAACATATCCCAAAACAATTTAGCAAATCGTTCGCTGAATCTCTTAATTCAAAATTACATTTTGAAGTAGTTGAGGGCAAAGAGGGAACATTAATTGAAACAAACAAAATAATAATAGCTCCAGGAAATCAACATATGCGCATTAAGAAAAAAGGTCATCAATATTTTTGTAATTTATTAAGTACATATGAACTAGTTAATGGCCACATGCCATCTGTTGAGGTTTTATTTAATTCTTGTGAACCTTACGCAAAAAAAGTTATTTCTGTGATCTTAACCGGAATGGGATGTGATGGTGCGAAAGCAATGACATCATTGAAAAAGGCAGGCTCCCACACTATTGTTCAAGATAAAGAAAGCTCATTAGTCTGGGGTATGCCAGGCTCTGTTGTTAAGCTAAATGGTGCTTGCGAAATCTTACCTATTAGTAAGATTCCGAATAGCATTGTTAACAAATCATCTAAAAACAAGCAATGAGTTTAGGAAATATAACCATTGAGATAGTGTCTACGACCAGCTCTCCAACCACCAAACCACTCGCCTCGACAATGCGGACTTGACTGATACGGACATTCACCATCTGCGTGCCCCTTAATACCTGATTTATAACCATTATTATAGGCTCGCTCATGTTTATCTCTTTTATGACTCTTCATATAGTTTCCTTAAAAACCACTTACAAAGGTAAGTATAGTCTAATGTCGAACATGGCATGGAGGCATATGCACCCTATGTTATTCCATATTCCTCTAACAATGCACTATCATTTGGCTCTCTGCCTCTAAAACTAAAATATAGCTCTTCCATAGGCCTACTACCGCCAGCACTTAAAATATATTTCCTAAACTTGGCTGCCGTTGTCAAATTTAATAACCCTGTCTCTTTAAACATAGCAAAAGCATCGGTAGATAACATCTCCGCCCAAAGATAGCTATAATAATTAGCACTGTACCCACCAGCAAATATATGAGAAAAGCTATTTTGAAATTTATTAAATTCAACATGTGGAAATACATCAATCTCAATTCTTATTTCATCAATAATCTTTTGCACCTTAGATTCTTGGCCGTCTTGCTGAATATGCAACTTTTCATCAAATAGTGCGAATTCAAGTTGCCGACAAATATATACTCCTGCATTATGGCACTTACTACTTAACAGCTTATCAAATAACTCTTTTGGCATTGGCTTTCCAGTTTCGTAGTGGCAGCTCATATCTTTGATAACATCCCACTCCCAGCACCAATTCTCCATAAATTGGCTAGGCAATTCAATGGCATCCCAAGCAACGCCATGTCCACCAGACACATTATAGACATCTATAGTACTTAATAAATGATGTATAGTATGGCCAAACTCATGAAATAATGTTATCACTTCATCATGTGATAATAGAGATGGTGTCTTCAATGTTGGCCCTGTAAAATTAGTCACTAGAAACGCCAATGGATTTTCAACTTGCCCTGTGGTTTTTTTATATTTTGTTAATAAATCAGACATCCATGCACCTTGGCGCTTACCTTCCCTTGCATACAAGTCAGTGTAAAATCTACCAATAACCTCATTTTTATCATCATATACAACAAACAGCTTCGCATGTTCATCCCACAAATCACTAGGCTCTTGAACAATTTTAATGGCAAATATATTATGTACTAAATTAAATAGAGCACTCCATACCTTCTCTTCAATAAAGTATTGCTTTATCTCTTCAGATGAAAATTTAAATATATTTTGTTGCTGCTTTTCTGCATAAAATGCGAAATCCCAAGGTTTAAAATCAGTTACACCGTCTTTTTCTGCATAATTGACAACTGCTTGCATTTGCTCTCTAGCTGTTTGTTTAGCTTTACCTAGCAAGCCTTGAAGGAATTCCATAACCTGAGAGGTATCTTTCGCCATATTTTTTGCAAGTGCATACTCAGCATAATTATCATAACCTAAAATATTGGCAAATTCTTTACGTAGCTCCATTAAGCTCTCAATTATTGGGGCATTATTATATCGAGCATCACCAGATAGCTCTGAACATCGAGTAGCGCTGGCACGATACATTAATTCCCTAAGCTTTCTATTGGTAGCATACGTCATCACAGCTTGATAACATGGTGCATCCAAAGTAATAAGCCACCCGGAAATATTCTTATCTTTAGCTTTTTCTTTAGCAATCTCAATGTTAATTTTTGGTAATCCTGAAATTTGGTCAATATTTTCTACTACATATGTCCACTCCTGTGTTGCTTTCAACACATTTACAGAAAATTGTGTTTCATATGTAACTTCATTATTTAGCAGCTGTTTTAGTCTATTTTTTTGTGCTGCAGCAAGTGCAATACCTGATAATTCAAAATCTAACAATGATAGATTAACTGCTCGGTACTGATGAGGACTTAACTGTTCACTTCTAGTCTCTAAAATTTTATAAATATTATATAGTTTTTGGTCTTGCCCTAAGCTAGTGGAAAATTCAGTTATTATTTGTTCATATTTATCATGCTCTACTTGTAAGGTCTCACTGTGACAAACTGCATTTAAATGTGAAATCATCGACCATGTAGCATTCAAGTTGGCGTCTGCTTCATCTAAAAGTGCTATAGTATTATCCCAACTGATTATGCTATTAGGCACGGACTTAACTGTATCAATAACTGACTTATATTTTTGTAATCGCTCCTCAACTGCCATGCCAATGTCTTCTACTTTAAATTTACTAAAATTTGGCAATTCATTTTCAAATAGCAGTTGATTGCTCATGTATCTCTCCTAAAATATAATTTCATTAATTATACATGATTGTATACAATATTTAGATTATTTAGTTAAGGCTATTCCCTATGGAATCGATTGAAATTATCATTATTGGTGCTGGTGTCGTTGGCTTAGCTTGTGCCCGAGAACTTAGTCAGACGGGTAAAGAATTATTGATAATTGAAAATAACGAGAACATTGGTCAGGAAACCAGCTCAAGAAATAGCGAGGTGCTTCACGCTGGCATCTATTATCCAAAAGATAGTCTAAAAGCTAAATTTTGTGCTGACGGTAAAAAATTACTCTATGAATACTGTGAGATTCATCAAATAAATTATCAAAAAATTGGTAAATTAATTCTTGCTAGTAACAATGATGAAATAGATAAACTTAATAAAATTCACCAACAAGCAATCGATTGTGGTGTTGATGATTTGCGTGTTTTAAATAAGAGGCAAATACATGAACTGGAACCACAAGTGCAAGCTTTCCAAGGACTTTACTCTCCATCTACAGGTATCATAGATAGTCATGGTCTTATGCTTAGCCTCCTTGGACAAGCACAAGACCATGGAGCTATGTTGGCAGTAAATAGTAAATTCATAAATGCCAAAGCACAAAAAAACTATACTTCTGTCACCATTGCTACCGGACAAGAGAATATGACATTACAGGCCAAGCATTTTATTAATTGTACAGGTCTCAATGCATCAATAATTGCCAACAATATCTCTGATCTGAATACAACAGTGCCTTCTACTTACTACTACAAAGGTAATTATTTTTCTATAAATGGTAAATCTCCTTTTAACCATCTGATTTATCCAATACCAGAATCTGGTGGCCTAGGTATTCACAGCACTAATGACCTCAATGGCTCAGTACGCTTTGGGCCTGATGTTGAATATACAGATAAAATTGATTACAAAGTTAACTTACAGCAAGCCCAAACTTTTCAAAAATCTATTGCGCAATATTGGCCAGAAATTAACAATCACACCCTTAAACCCGAATTTGTTGGTATCAGACCAAAATGTCGTAAAATAGAACATGGAGCAAATGATTTTAATATTCAACACCTCCCCCGTGGCGATGGAAGCATTACTAATCTTTATGGCATTGAATCTCCAGGGCTCACCGCAAGTCTCGCGATTGCCAAGCATATAAAATCTCTCATTATTAAGGACTAAGTATGAGCATAACCCCATTTGAAAATATTCATCCTGAGATCCACACCTCCTGCTATATTGCACATTCAGCAGAAATCATTGGCTCTGTAACTGCTGCTAGAGATTCTTCGTTTTGGCCATGCAGTGTAGTTCGTGGCGATGTAAATAAAATCAGTATTGGCACCATGACTAATATTCAAGATCACTCTATGCTCCATGTTACTCATGACAGCCCATATAATCCTAAGGGCTTTCCATTAATTATTGGTGACTATATAACCATTGGACATCATGTTACCCTGCATGGCTGCACTATTGATAATTACTGCCTGATAGGTATAGGATCTATTATTTTAGATAATGTGACCATAAAATCTAATACGTATATTGCTGCTGGCAGCTTAGTCCCCCCCAATAAAACTCTAGATAGTGGCTACCTATGGATGGGAAATCCCGTAAAAAAACATAGGAAATTAACTGAGAATGAAATAGAATTTATAAAATATAGTGCTGAACATTACCATAGACTACAAAAGAAATATTCTACCCATGCTCAGGATTGATTATTTCAGATCTTTTCTCTACCAGTATTGTTTGTTGTTACATTGATTTTCACAAAACAAATCTTAATCACAAAAACATACTCTATAGATGATAATATTTAATTAGCTTATATCAGTTCCTGCTCTTAGTAATTTCCAAGTATACATTTTAGCGCATCACTACCAAGTGCTATAAAAATCACAACATATCAATGTCCCTCTAACACAAATTAATGCTATTCACGTTAACAAACAAAATTAACTTCATTGTATTGTCATGATACTTTAGATGAATTATAGTAATTTAATGACAGAATAATAAATAAGGCACAAAATGGCAATAGTATTTAAAAATCCTATTTTACGATGCCTGGCACATGGAGATAAAACAATACTGAAATGCATGAAACCATGTGACTTTTATTATGATGAAATCTATGATGGTGAAGGCTGGACTGCTCTTGATGTAGCATGCTGCTCAGGCAATATTGAGCTTGTTGATCTATTTCTTGATCATCCAAATTTAAAAATAAACAAAGATCTGCTCCTGCTATCAAAAGTTGCCGCCAGGGGTCATATCAACATTATAGAACGCTTATTTAAAATTTCATATTACCGAAACAGTGTCATAACAAGAGCTCTAGCCTTATATTCTGCAGCAAAACATGGCAACCTACATATTGTCGATCTAATACTGCATACTGCATCTGTAGATAAAAAAATTCATAATGTAATTGGCAGCTCTAATGATGAGGAAGTAAGTCCCTTTGCAGCTGCAGCACAAAACAATCACTTTAAAATAATGTATCGACTAGCATTGCTTCAATGGCCTCATGGACCAAATGAGATGCCAAAACAATTCCTTAAATATCTTCCAGGAATAATGAAAGGACAAAGAATGTTAACAGATTGTGCTGGTTTTGATGAAAATGATTATACCCAACTCAGTAGGACTATAGCTTATGAACAACATTTATCTCCCTGTTCTACAGAAAAAAATCGTAAACCTAAACTATACCGTAAATTGACATTACCAAGCACATAGCAATTAGTATGTTAATTATTAAACCCTCTGCAGAACAAAGAACAACTATTGAAAATATAATAAACTATCAATAAACTCGATAAAGAAGAAGTATGACGTGCATCTGACTGTGATATGTCAAAAAAACCAGCTAAAAACAATATACTTTATCTTATTAACAACTTACTCCTTTAGTTGCAAGTAATTTACAATATAGACAATAGTACTGCTAGAAAATCTGTGTCGTTTTGATATACTCGTAAATGAGGCTAATGCAACAATTTTGTTTGCATGCTAACAAAACATTTATATTGTAGGGAATGGATATGCGTAGAGTAAGCATAGATACGAATGATCTGTACGAAGTCTTCACTGATGAAGAAGGCAATAAAACAAATAGCAAAGAGACAGAAAACGTTAAGTTTTTGAAAAATCTTGTGGAATACCGCCAAGGTGATGTTTTTGATTTAGATCAAGAACTATTAGTTAAAATCATGGAAGACAAAGATAAGAAAATTAATGTGCCTATGATCACATACTCAAGTTTTTCAGTACGAGTTATGAACTCTATCTCAAGCCCAAGCTGGTCTGACCCAACCGAAGTAGCCATTTTGCCGCTGCTATTTTCCCTAGGTTATATAGACCTAATTAAACAATTTATGGATCCTATTTTACAAGAGCCAGAACAGAAGCTTGAATTAGAAGACGCCTATGATCTATTTGATTTAGCCATACCTAACAACAACATTGCTGAAGTTAAATATTTAGTTGAAGTTGCAGGGGAAGATTTTGCAGTTCTTCTTGCACAAAACAAAGAAGTATTAGTCGAAAACTCAAAAAAATATGGTGCTGCAGATATTGCAGGATATATAGACGCTTTATAATTATATACACCTGGCTTTTGCAGATGAAAGCCAGGTGATAAACGCCAAATAGGCTTGCTCTTGCAACATGCCTAAACCATCGACACAAACAGCATGATTCTGATTACAATACTGTTTGAACCAATTATGAGCCTGATTATAGTTTAGATCATAGCAATAAGTGCTAGCCGTAATAATTTTACTCGGTAACTCTATAAAATCTGTGTCATGCCCAACTGACGTTGCATGTACAATCAAATCATAACTTCCACACATATCAAGTTCTAAATAATTTATCAGCATAACCTCCAAATTATAACTAAAATCACAATACTTATTCACATCGCGTACACAGACTGTAGGTTTAGGAAAATTATATTTTTGCAGTGCCCAGCATATTGCACGTGCAGCTGCTCCAAAGCCTAAAACTAAAACACTCTCAATGCTCTGAGGAGTTATCTTTTTTACAATATCTTGATACCAACCATCTCCATCCGTAGAATCACCATGCCACCCGCCATTTTGTACTATAACCGTATTACATGACTGTAATTGACTAACAACATTTGTCGAACTATCTAGATAAGGCAAGATATGACTTTTATAAGGTGCAGTAATATTAAAGCCATCAAGGCGATTATATTTCTTAAACTCTGCTATTGTTGCAGCAAAAGTATTTGGTGCAATATCAAACAATTTATATTCTATATCTACATCTAACTGCTTGGCAAAACCATAATGTAATTCTGGAGATTTACTATGTGCAACAGGGTGACCTAACAACCCTAGACGTAATTTTTTCATGCATTCATTGTAGTTAGTTGTTAATTTTATGTAAACTGCAAAAACTAAGGTTTTTCATGTTGGTTAACTTGTTTTGTTGTTGATATACTAGTGTTGATATTTTCTAAGGATTACTCAACTACAATAGTTAGAAAAGTTACATGCGTAATGAAACCGAATTAAAGCATGCACATATTTCAATAAAATTAGGAACCATAAATGACCTCTATTATCGGTGCTGGTGGGCACGCACATGTTGTCTTAGATGCATTATTAGCTAATAAATTTAATGATATTCAGATATATGATAACAATAAAGTAGGTTTGAAAATTTTAGGATTTGTTATTGAAGATATTAATTCTATAGAAATAAAAAACGCCATACATGTTGCCATTGGCGATAATAAATCCAGATATAAATTAATCAATGAATATTTGCATCAATCTTATAATTTAAAATCTGTAAAACATCCCCAAAGTATTATTTCTTTTTTTTCTAAAATTGAGCCTGGTGCAATGATTGCTGCAGGAGCAGTAATTGGTCCCAATGTTATAATTAACCACGGCACTATAATTAATCATAATGCTGTGGTTGATCACGAATGTATTATTGGCATGTGTTCCCATATTGCACCAAGTGCAACTTTAGGTGGCAATGTGCAAATCGGGGAAGGAGGTTTTATTGGAGCAGGAGCAGTTGTATTACCTGGGGTGAAAATTGGTAATTGGGTTACAGTCGGTGCGGGCTCTGTAGTAACTAAAGATTTACCAGACAATTGTGTAGTTAAAGGAGTTCCTGCTCGATAGCTCTAAAGCGAATATGCCCAAATATGCTCATATTTTCATAAACAACATACCGCCTATTATCTGCTCAGTATTAATTAGCAATTTCCCTATCACTTCTTGAGCTAGCCCTTATTTTCTCAATATATTGTGTAATTTTTAATTGTAAAAGCTCCTAAAGTCAGTGCAAGCCCCGGTTAATTGAACTAAAAGAAGAATTTTATGTCTAATTAGTACGTTATTTGCGATTAAGATCATAGCATGACAACAAATACTCCTATAGATATTCGAGCTATTACTTGGAATATTGGCTCTAAAAAACCTAAACTTGCAGCCATCGAGGCTCTTACTAAACAAATGATTGGTGCTGATGTTATTGCAGTTGCCACACAGGAAGAAAAGTGCAGCAAAGATGCACAACGTTTACATAACCAGATGCTGGCGAAGCTAAATGCATTACATACCGGTGTATACAAAATAGTAACAATTGATGATGGAGCAGACACATTTCGTGAAACATCTGCAGGTGGTGCACTCTCAGGGCAACATACACGAACCACCTTGATAGTTAAAGAGCCATACAAGTTTGATCCTAACCCAACAGTTACTATCACTGATGATCATGAGAGCAAACAAAGCGCAAGCCTCTATCG
>Ga0066611_10000762_pt1 | contig 18673 bp, 17 predicted proteins | sample SaaInlV_DNA_200m_FD_60376 | JGI IMG/M metagenome (GOLD analysis project Ga0066611, IMG submission 60376) | Marine microbial communities from expanding oxygen minimum zones in the Saanich Inlet - SI075_LV_DNA_200m | ecosystem: Environmental > Aquatic > Marine > Unclassified | place: British... | reverse complement strand
GCGACCGCCATCTCTCCAGAGTCAACCCGCTTCTCCAGCTCACCCAGACCACGCATACCACCGACAAAGTCGATGCGGTCATCACGACGCGGATCACTGATCCCCAGCAGCGGCTCAATCAGATTGCTATGTAACAGGCTTACATCGAGTGAAGCCACAGGGTCATCACTAGGCACCAGCTCTTCATGCACATCGAGACGGTACCACTGCCCATTCACATACATTCCAAACTGGGTGGGCTTGGCGGGACGCACCGCCTCTGCACTCAGCTCCAGATCAAAGGAGGCTGCAGCATTGGCCAATAGCTCATCTGCAGAGAGCCCATGGAGATCCCGTACTACACGGTTGTAGTCAAGAATTTTCATCTCATCGTGCGCAAAGGCGACAGACAAGAAGTACTGCGCACTCTCAGCACTGTTCTCTTTCGCTACACGTGATGCAGAGGCGGAGCGATGATGTCCATCCGCAATATAGAGCGCATCAGTCGCATCAAAGATCTGGTTGAGCTGTTCAATCTTGGCATCATCATCCAATACCCAGAGGGTGTGCCCAATGCCATCATCCGCGGTCAGATCATAGACCGGAGTACCCGCCGCAGTCTCATCAATAATCGCCTTCACTGCATCATCCGCACGATAGGTCAGCAATACAGGGCCGGTCTGTGCCTTGAGCGCGGTAATCTGGCGCACACGATCATCCTCTTTCACCGGACGGGTAAATTCATGTTTACGCACTCGATTGATATCATAGGCGGCAACTGAGGCACCAAACACCAATCCGGTCTGCAGATGACCCTCCCAGCGCAGACGGTAGATGTAGTAACAGGGTTTCTCTTCACGCATCAACACTCCATCATCAATCAACCGCTGCAGATTCTCAGCACCCTTGGCATAGACGCTTGGATCATAGGGGTCGGTACCTTCTGGTAGGTCAATCTCCGGCTTGGAGATATGTAGGAAGCTGTTAGGACGCCCTTCAGCACGTACACGCGCCTCTGCCGTATTGAGTACATCATAGGGTGGAGCAACCACCTCTTCTGCTCGTTCTGGGGAGGGACGAAGGCCGCGAATAGGGGTAACTAACATAGGAGATCCTGTACTTTTCGGTGGTTCAACCTAGGGGTACCCCTAGGTCAAAAAATAGAAACTAAACTATAACACCGACCACCATACCCCCACCATTCAACCGCCAACAAAATACGTACTAATGCGTATGGTTCAATCTCACTCTATTTCGTAAAGTATAGATCCACTCAATTGGGTCCGACCAAGGGAGAAATCGAACCATGCAGATCATCCGTACGATCACCCAACAGCAGACGCTGTTTTGCTCCTGGGTCTCAACGCCACTAAAGAATATCGCCAACCGCTGCGCTGGGGTCTGTGCCCAATCAGACTGCACGCCAGAGAAGATCACTCATGCACTGCAAGAGTCCATGAAAGAGCTTCCTCAATACGCACTTTGCTATCTACTCTCACCAGAAGGGGTCATTATCACCCCCACAATCAGCCATACGGGCAATGACCTGCTGGATGTAAACAAGGACATCTCTACCCGCCCCTATTTTCTGGAGTGGAGCAAGTCACAGGAGTTCATGCTCTCCCGCCCCTATATCAGCACCAAGACCAATCGGCACTGCATGACGGCTATGCAGAATATTCAGATTGATGGAGGGGTGCACGCCATTATCGCCATCGACTTTGATGGCAGCAGCAACAATGTATTCAACGGCTCCGTACCTGAGAGGAACCATACTCAAATTAAGGGTGACCCCTCTATTCGCCAACAGTTATTTGCTCAGACCCGCACTATCACCCCGATGGAGGAGCAGATCGATACCGTACATCAACGTGCAGCATCACTGCTTCACCACCATGGTGCCTTCTTTGTGCAGCTTCGCTACTCACGCTCTACCGCAACAGTGCGCTTTACCGAACACCCCTACCACGACACCGTCTTTAACTTAGAGCAGCTACTCACCTCTGACAGCAACAATCAACAGCCGATGAGCAGTATGTCTCACATCTCAGCTGAACAGCTCACCGACACGCTACAGCTCTTCAAGTCACTACGTTTTGCCGATGAAAACATCTATCTGAGGGGAGGCTCAATCAACATCATTACCGGAATGGTTGAGCTCAACTTCTCTTGTGATGGTACCCACTACCTAGCGGTAGAGGAGTTCCTAGAGAAGAGTGCTGAATTCTGGCTCAGTGGCTCTGCAACGACAGTACAGGAGAGCAAAACTCAAGAACCCGAGCAACAGCCCCCCGCATACCACTCCACCACGCTGGATGATGGCTTTATCCAGCAGCGAGTTAACCCCTAAGCAGCACGGGAAGACTATACGCTTTCAGCATCCTCTTCTGCCTTCTCTTCATCCTCTACGGGGAGAGGCTTCTTGGTACGCTTTTCCGGCTTAGCCAGAACCTCCAGATAGAATGACTCCAGCGCTTGTGATTCTGCCTCATTGATATATTGGTCGATCTCGGCCACATGTATGGTTTCGGCACCCTCCGCTGTCTGCCCATACTTACAGTCAAATCCCCAGAAGTCTGCACCTTCAGGCAAGCTCTTCTTACGCTCTCGCTTGAGATACTTTCTAACATCGTTCTTGGCCCCTTCAACCAGCCTAGCAGGTTTGATTTTAGGGTGCGTTAATTTAAATGTCTTTCTCATCTCAATCTTCTCAGTTCAGTCCATGGATAATCGTGCAGAAGCACGCAGTGCAACAATCCGGTGCAGCATACGGGGCATCGCCTTCAACGTCCAGTCACTCAGTCCCAATCTAGCAGTCGCTGCTCCCCCTCCATGGTAGTAATATCGGTAATATCCTGTGACATCTCAATCACCCCACGGTACTGCTTCTGCTCATCACGCACCGCAAAGTAGCGGATCAGCACATAGCGCCCCTTCACATGGATGCGGAAGTCGGCCACATCCTGCGTCCCTTTCTTAAACTCTTCAAGAATACGCAGTACGGTATCAACTGATTTTGGAGGATGACAAAAGCGCACCTCGCGACCAATAATATTGGCACTGCGCGGGAACAGGCGATCATCCCCACGATTATAGAAGACCACACGGTCATGCTCATCGACATAGGTGATATCCAGCGGCAACACCTTCAACATCAGATTAACCTGCTCAGGAGTCAAGTAGCCCTCATCATAGTGATACATCTCACTGGTATCGATATGTAGCTTGCCACGCTTAGAGACCTTGGAGGGGTGTACATAATCAGTCTCTTCTGACACTACCTCTTCCGGCACAGCCTTTGTCTCAGGCTCTACCTCATCGGCAACCTCACCATAGCGAGGGTATTCTCGGTCCAGCATCCAACCAATCTCCGCATCCCCTACCCCCATATCGACCCACTCTGACTCTTCTAATAGGTTCATTGCATTGGGAAGCAGGCGCTGCTCCTCGACTGCGATCAAGTGTAGCATCTGCTGCTGCATCGCCTCGCTCTTGCCCAACAGCAACTCCAACTCACCCGCCTCCAGTGAGTGTCGAAGTGAACGGATTTTGTCACGAATCTCGTCATGCAACGCCCACATATTGGTACTGGGGGAGTCCCAACCATGCTGCTCCAGACAGGGGAAGAGCTGATTCTCTTTGCGAACATAGTGTTTCTCTACCGTGCCGATCTGTTCAAACAGCGCAGTAAATGCATCCAGATCCTGTTGCGGATCGATACGGTTGATCTTTGCAAACAGCTCACGAATAAGCTGGTTCTCCTGCAGATAGACCCGCACAGGATGGCCGGGTGCATACTGCAGAATTTGGTGGGCCGACAGTTTCTCTGTGACCACCGTGTGGTAAAACTCAGCCACATCGGGATTACTGTTAAACGGCACCCCCTCCTGTTGCAACTTATGAAATAGCGCCTCTATCTCGTCCCCCGAAAGGCTTTCACAACCTTGCTCAAACTCTGCCATCAAATCAGTCGCTGACTCTCCAGCACACAAGGCCTTGAAAATCGACTCTAAACAGGAACAACCCGTACCACCCAGAAATTCACTCATAATCTTCTCTCTACTGGAATCTAAAACGATCCAGTATTTTACGAGTCCATTGAGTACTTACATTGTCATAGATCAACCAAAGAAGAGGGGAGTATCCGACCATTATAATATCCCTCTATTTATCCTTCGTTACATATGAAACAAAAAGAATAAGAAACGCAACTACCTTATAAAATATACTAATTTTATAAATAGATCGAAAATACTATAGTTAATCGCAAGAGGGAAAAACATTCAGAAAAAATCTTATCATTTTAATGAGGACAGATAGAATGCACTACTCGACCTATAGAAAAGAAATCAAAAATCAAAAATCAAAAATCAAAAATCACTCACTATAAAAATGGGGATTCAGCACCGCTAATCATCAACCTCTACTCATATTTTATATCTGGAGTAAGACATCTAAATCACGACCTTCTCTCTGCCTCTTTTATTGCAATAAGAGCAATATATGGAAAAGATGGTTTTCTATCAAAATCAGAATCAAAAAAACTTCATCAGATAATAGCTGAACACAGCCGTATGAGGGCACATATTTAGTGAATCTTTGATAGCCAGCCTTTTACCATAAACCAATTGATAAATAGGGCCACTTTCAATATTCAGACACCATCAATGCCTTATAAAAAGGGGGGAAGCGGACAGTCTTTTAACCACCCGCTTCCCCCCTTTTTTAAACAGCGTAATCCAGTAGTGAATTACTTCAACTTATCCCGCAGGATCTGATTCACCTGACCTGGATTCGCTTGCCCTTTCGAGACCTTCATCACCTGGCCGACAAAGAAGCCCAACAGCTGCTCTTTACCTGCTCGGAACTGCTCTGCCTGTGCAGGATTTGCGGCAATCACCTCATCGATCATGGCCTCAATCGCACCGGTATCGGTAATCTGTTTCAGCCCTCTCTTATCGATAACCGTATCGGCATCACCCTCACCATTCCACATCGCCTCAAACACCTGCTTGGCGATCTTACCGGAGATGGTGTTGTCGGTGATGCGTTGAATCATTCCGCCCAGCATTGCTGCAGTCACTGGCGAGTCTGCTAATGCAGTCCCCTCTTTATTGAGCGCGGCAGACAACTCCCCCATCACCCAGTTGGCGGCCTGTTTGTTGTCACCTGCAACCTCAGCCACAGCCTCAAAATAGGCTGCCAACTCGCGACTACTGGTCAACGCACTGGCATCGTAGCCACTCAGGCCAAGATGCGTTATAAAGCGGTGTTTCTTCTCATTGGGTAGCTCAGGCAGCTCTTTGCGCACGGCTTCAATATAAGCATCATCCAGCACCACTGGCAGTAGATCTGGATCGGGGAAGTAACGGTAGTCGTTCGCCTCCTCCTTGGAGCGCATGGAGCGGGTCTCGCCCTCATCCACATCAAACAGACGGGTCTCTTGCACCACCTTACCCCCCTCCTCCAGAATATCCATCTGGCGTTCAAACTCGAAGGCGATCGCCTTCTCCATAAAGCGGAAGGAGTTGAGGTTTTTGATCTCAGCACGGGTACCGAACTCTTCCTGCCCAAAGGGGCGCAGGGAGATATTGACATCCATGCGGAAGGAGCCCTCCTGCATGTTACCGTCACAGATCTCCAAATACTGTACCAGGGAGTGGATCTTCTTGGCATAGGCAATCGCCTCTGCTGCCGAACGGATATCCGGTTCGGAGACAATCTCCAGCAGCGGGGTACCAGCACGATTGAGGTCGATACCACTCATGCCGTGGTAGTCTTCATGCAGCGATTTACCAGCATCCTCTTCAAGATGGGCACGGGTTACACCAATCATCTTGGTACTGCCGTCTTCGAGGTCAATCTCCAGCTCACCAACACCGACAATCGGTAGCTCAAATTGGCTGATCTGATACCCCTTGGGGAGATCTGGGTAGAAGTAGTTCTTACGTGCGAAGACAGAGGTACGGGCCACCCCAGCATCGATCGCCAACCCAAACTTGGTCGCCATGCGCACCGCTTGCTTGTTCAGCACGGGCAGTACACCCGGCATACCGAGGTCGATTGCACACGCCTGTGTGTTGGGCTCTGCGCCAAACGCGGTGGAGGCGGGTGAGAAAATTTTTGTCTTTGTTGCGAGCTGTGCGTGAATCTCCAGCCCGATCACCATTTCCCATTCCATTATTCGATCCCCTCTGGTGCTTGTCTGTGCCAATCGGTCACCAACTGGTATTGATGGGCCAAGTTAAACAGTTTGGACTCGTCAAAGTGGTTGCCAATCAACTGTAGCCCCACGGGCATCCCTTCACTAAAGCCTGCGGGAATCGACATCCCCGGTAGCCCTGCGAGATTGACCGCAATGGTGTAGATATCAGAGAGGTACATCGATACCGGATCATCCGCCTTCTCGCCCTTGCGGAATGCGGTGTTCGGGGTCACTGGCCCCATGATCACATCAACCTTCTCGAAGGCGCTCTTAAAGTCTTCACTGATCAGTCGACGCAGACGCTGCGCCTTCAGATAGTAGGCATCATAGTATCCTGCTGACAAAGTGTAGGCACCGATCATGATGCGACGTTTCACTTCATCACCAAAGCCTTCACCACGGGAGCGTTTATAGAGGTCTTCCAGATCCTTTGGATCTGCACAACGGTGCCCATAACGTACGCCATCGTAACGAGAGAGGTTGGAGGAGCACTCAGCCGGAGCCACCACATAGTAGGTCGGCACCGCTAGATTGGTGTTGGGCAGTTCAACCTCCACTACTTCGGCACCCATCTTGCGGTATTCAGTGATCGCCTCTTGCACCACATTCTCTACCCCGCCATCGAGCCCTTCACTGAAATATTCAGAGGGGATGCCGATCTTCACACCTTGTAAAGAGTCGTTGAGATTGGCGGTATAGTCCGGCACATCGCGTTCGATACTGGTGGAGTCCTTGGGGTCAAATCCAGCCATCTCATTCATTAAGAGCGCCGCATCTTCAGCACTCTGCGCCATTGGTCCCCCTTGATCTAGGCTCGATGCAAAGGCGATCATGCCCCAGCGCGAAACACGTCCGTAGGTCGGCTTCAGTCCAGTGATACCACACAGGGCTGCAGGCTGACGAATAGAGCCACCGGTATCGGTACCGGTCGCAATCGGTGCCAGTCGTGCAGCTACCGCTGCGGCAGAACCACCCGACGAGCCACCCGGCACACAGTCGGTATCCCACGGATTACTGACTGCACCGTAGAAGCTGGTCTCGTTGGAGGAGCCCATCGCAAACTCATCCATATTGGTCTTGCCCAACATCACCATTCCGGCACTGGAGACCTTCTCCACCACGGTCGCGTCATAGGGGGCGATAAAGTTATCCAACATCTTCGAACCACAAGAGGTGCGAACCCCACGGGTACAGAAGATATCTTTATGCGCCATCGGTAGACCCGTCAGTGGACCCGCCTCACCGGCAGCAATCTTCGCATCGGCTGCGGCGGCCTGGTTCAATGCATCCTCTCCAGTCACGGAGATAAAGCTGTTGAGGCCAGCATCGAGTCGTTCGATACGGTCCAGATAGTATTGGGTCAGCTCTACGCTGGATGCCTCTTTGCTCTGCAGCATCGCAGAGAGTTCCGCTAATGTTTTCTCTTTCATGGGGATAATAGTCCGTTACTATTCGATCACTTTAGGCACGAGGAACAGCCCCGCATCGGTTTGAGGTGCGTTCGACTGCAAGAGTTCACGCTGGTTCTCCTCAGTTACCACATCTTCACGCAGTCGCTGCACTGCATCGTGTGGGTGAGCCAGTGGCTCGACCCCTTCGGTATCGACCGCACTCATCTGATCGACCAGATCGAGAATCCCCGAAAGATCCTCTGCGTAACCGGGAATGGCCGCCTCATCAATCGCCAACCGTGCGAGGTGGGCAATCTTCTCAACATCCTGTTTTTCTAGTGACATAGTTTTCTTCTGATTCCAGATTCAGTTTTTGAATGGAAATAGTGACTTTAGCAAAGCGCGTAAAAGTAGCATAAACCACCCCCTTAAGGCTACAACAATAGTGACAATTCAATGCGTTCCTTGCAGTTCTAGTTGCTCCTGTCGGGGACCACTGGTAGAGTTCTACGGTTTTTGTCACACGACTCACTTTACACCATTAATTATTAAGGAAATACGATGTTTGGACGCCTGTTCGGAATGTTCTCCAATGATCTCTCTATCGATTTGGGGACAGCAAACACACTGGTCTACGTACGTAACCAGGGGATTGTTCTCGATGAACCCTCTGTAGTTGCGATTCGTGAAGAGGGTCGGGGGAGCAAATCCATTTCAGCGGTTGGTGTAGAGGCAAAACGGATGCTGGGTCGTACCCCTGGTAACATCGTTGCGATTCGCCCACTAAAAGATGGCGTGATCGCCGACTTCAATATTACCGAGAAGATGTTGCAGTACTTTATCCGTAAGGTACATGAGAACCGTTTCTTCAAACCCAGCCCTCGTGTACTGGTCTGTGTTCCTTGTGGTGCAACCCAAGTTGAGCGCCGTGCTATTAAAGAGTCTGCTGAAGGGGCAGGTGCCCGTGAAGTCCATCTTATCGAAGAGCCAATGGCCGCTGCGATAGGTGCCGGACTGCCTGTAGAGCAGCCCGGTGGCTCCATGGTGGTCGATATCGGTGGCGGTACCACCGAGGTGGCGATCATCTCACTGGCGGGTGTGGTCTACTCCGCCTCCGTCCGTGTCGGTGGTGACCGTTTTGATGAGTCTATTGTCAGCTATGTAAAACGCAACTACGGCAGCCTGATTGGTGAGGCTACCGCAGAGCGCATCAAGATGGAGATCGGCAGCGCCTTCCCCGGTGATGAGATCAACGAGATTGAGGTGCGTGGTCGTAATCTGGCAGAGGGGATTCCCCGCGCCTTCACCGTCAACAGTAATGAGATTTTGGAGTCGCTACAGGAGCCACTCTCAGAGATCATTCGCGCGGTGCGTGATGCTCTGGAGCGTACCCCACCTGAACTGGCGGGTGACATCTCCGAACGCGGCATGGTATTGACTGGCGGCGGCGCACTGCTGCGTGACCTGGACCGCCTACTGACTGAGGAGACGGGCCTCCCTGTTACCGTTGCAGAAGATCCACTTACTTGCGTCGCCCGTGGTGGTGGTCGTGCTCTGGAATTGATGGATGAGATGGGTAACGCCTCTTTCCTGAGCGAATAATACCGCTACAGTTGTGCCTGCCAACGCTGCCTCACGAGGATCAATCTTCAAACAGGGGGATACTCTCACCCTGAAAATGGTGGTGGTAGCCCTGCTGTCACTGATGCTGATTGCGGTCGACCACCGTTTTCATAAAGGACACCTGTTCCGCAGCTGGCTAGAGACCGCTGTTCACCCTATTCAACAGGCGGTTGATCTACCGCGCGTATTCGTGCTGTGGCTGGCCGAGGGGGTCAGCTCACGCGAATCTCTACAAGAAGAGAACGCCAATCTGCGCAGCCACAATCTACTGCTGCAGCACAAACTACAGAAGCAAGATGCGATTGAGAGCGAGAACAGCCGTCTGCGTAAGCTGCTGAATGCCTCTTTTGTCTATGGTGCAACTCATCAGGATGATCGGGTGCGACTGGCAGAGATTGTGGCAATCGATCTCGACACCTTTAGCCAAGAGGTTATTCTCAACAAGGGGAGTCAGCAGGATGTCTATATCGGCCAACCGCTGATGGATGCCAACGGGGTAATGGGGCAGATCACCCGCACTACCCCCGACTCCAGCACTGCACTGCTACTCTCCTCCCCTCACCACGCTATTCCGGTACAGAATCGCCGTAACGGACTGCGCTCAGTCGCCATCGGTACCGGACATCCGAATCAGCTCAAACTGCGTTTTGTGCCCACCGAGAGCGACTTGATTGAGGGCGACACCTTTATCACTTCAGGGCTGGGAGGACGCTTCCCCTATGGCTACCCTGTGGGTACCGTGCAGCGCATTGATACCAAGTCAGAGCAACGCTTTGCCGAGGTAACACTCAACGCAGTAGCCACACTGGAACGCAGCCGCGAGGTCCTGTTGGTATGGCCCGCAACGCAACAGCAAGCGGAAACTACAGAGTGAGCAGACAACCGAGAAGTTACTGGGGCGGTTTTCTGCTGCTATTGGCGATGATGGTGGTACTGACTCTGGTCCCACTACCCGACTCCCTACGCCCGTTTCGCCCCCACTGGATCACTCTGGCACTATTCTATCTGGGGATTTTTATGCCACTACAGAGTGGTGTCATCCGCAGCTGGCTATTAGGCATTTTCATCGATGGAGCCAGTGGCACCCTGCTCGGTATCCATGCACTCAGTTTTGCCTTTACCACCTACGTGGCTCTGCTGTTTCACCAGCGCCTGCGGCTCTATGCTGTGGTACAACAGATATTCATCTTGACACTGGTTGTAGCGATCAACCTAGGGGTTGAGTATCTGGTTCGAGGGGCAACCGATAGTTCTGCCAACACCCCTCTGTTCTGGGCTCCGCTGATCACCACCCCACTCTGCTGGCCTCTACTCTATCTGTTGGGTGATCGACTGATTCATCCCTACCAGCAGCGATGATTTCTGCACTCAAAGATCACCGCCACGAATCGAGGATGTTCCGCAACCGTGTGGTGGTGGCAGGTGGCTTTGTCTTCCTGATGGTACTGCTGCTGGTGGCACGTATGGTTGATCTACAGCTATTCCAGCACGACCACTACACCACCCTCTCTGATGACAACCGAGTCCATACCATCTCTCTCGCTCCCAGCCGAGGCCGCATCTATGATCGCAACGGCATTCTGCTGGCCAATAACCAGACCACCTTTCGCTTGGAGATCACCCCCAACAAGGTAGAGGATCTCGAAAACACGCTGCAGCGACTACAGGCGTTAATCAAGGTAGATGATGAGGATCTGGAGCGCTTTCACAAGGAGCACCGGCGCTCTCGCCGCTTCAAGGCTACGCCACTGCGCTTCTCCCTAAATGAGGAGGAGGTTGCGCGCTTTGAGGTCAACCGCCATCAATTCCCCGGAGTGAGAATTCAGGACTACCAATCCCGCTACTACCCCCTGCACACCCTCAGTGCACACATCATCGGTTATATCGGACGTATCAATGAGCAGGAGCTGCAAGAGCTAGACCCAACCACCTATCAAGCCACCGAGCACGTGGGTAAAACCGGTATTGAGCACTACTATGAGAATATCCTCCACGGCACCCCCGGTGTGCGTCAGGTAGAGAGCAACGTACTGGGGCGGGTGATTCGGGTACTGGAGGAGACCCAACCCACCCACGGTGATGATATCTTCCTTACCATCGACAGCAAGCTACAGGCGATTGCGGTTGAGGCGATGGGAAGTTATCGCGGTGCAACGGTGGCGATCAACCCGAAAAGTGGCGAGATCCTCAGCATGGTCAGCAAACCCTCCTTCAACGCCAACCTCTTCGTCAATGGTATTGGACGCAAGGACTATCAGCAGTTGAGAGACTCCAAAGAGCGCCCTCTGTTCAACCGCTTTCTACGCGGACAGTACCCCCCCGGTTCCACCGTCAAACCACTGGTGGCACTAGCAGGGCTAGAGCTGGGCCACACCCATGCCGAGGATAAAACCTGGTGTCCCGGCTGGTTTCGCATCAAAGGTTACAAACATAAATATCGCGACTGGAAAAAACGCGGTCACGGCAAAACCAATGTAGAGAAGGCGATTGTCGAGTCCTGTGATGTCTACTTCTATGACCTCGCCTTTGAGATGGGGATCGATGCCTTCAGCCAGTATATGGGGCAGTTTGGCTTTGGGTCACGCACCGGAACCGACATCACCGGAGAGCAGCCCGGCGTTCTCCCTTCACGCGAATGGAAGAAGATCAACCGTGAAGAACCCTGGTATCCGGGAGAGACACTGAGTGTCGGCATCGGTCAGGGGTTCTTTACCACCACCCCGCTGCAGCTCGCCTCGGCCATCGCCACCCTCGCCAATCAGGGACAGCGTATGCAACCTCACCTGCTCTATGCTACACAAGGGGCTGGCTCAGAGACCCCGCAACTGCAACCCTACCAGCCACTGAATCAGCTACCGATTCTGGAACAGAAAAACTGGGATAAGGTCCATGATTCCATGCGCCGTGTGGTCCACAGCAAGCGCGGCACCGCCAAGCGTATCGGACGCAAGTCCAAATACACCATCGCCGGAAAGACCGGCACCGCACAGGTCTACACCGTAAAGCAGGATGAGGAGTACAACGAGGATGAGATCCCCGAACACCTCCGAGACCATGCGCTGTTTGTCGCCTTCGCCCCGTTAGAGGACCCAGAGATTGCGATTGCGGTGATTGTGGAGAATGGTGGACACGGCGGCTCGGTCGCCGCACCAATCGCCAAGAAAATTATGGATCGCTATCTACTGGAAAGTCACACAGGAACGAATGGATGAGTGGTATCGACCAGACCAAACGTAGGATCCCGCTCTCAGAGCGCATCCACATCGACCTGCCACTGCTAACTGGGCTGTTGATCCTCAGCCTATTTGGGGTACTGGTAATCTACAGTGCCAGTGGTGAGGATCCAGCCATGCTGACCCGACAGGTGACACGCCTCTCTATCGCCTTTGGCGTGTTGTTCATTGCTGCACAGGTGCCACCACACTGGCTCAAGATCATCACCTTTTGGCTGTTTGTGGTTGGGCTGTTGATGCTGATTGCGGTACCCATTGTCGGTGAGTCTCATAAAGGGGCTCAACGCTGGCTCAACTTTGGTGTGGTGCTAATCCAACCCTCCGAGATGATGAAGTTGATTATTCCGATGATGGTGGCCGCCTACCTCTCGGAACACACCCTACCCCCAGCCCCCAAACAGCAGATTGCTGCAGCCCTATTGATCATCATTCCGGTACTGCTGATCGCCAAACAGCCTGACCTCGGCACCTCCTTGTTGATCGCCAGCTCTGGCTTTTTTGTACTATTCCTCTCTGGGATCTCTTGGCGCATTATTGGTGGCTTGATCATCTCCGGTGCCTCGCTGCTACCTATTCTCTGGCTCTATCTAATGAAGCCCTACCAGAAGCAGCGAGTGCTCACCTTCCTCAATCCAGAGAGTGACCCACGTGGCACCGGATACCACATCATCCAATCCAAGATTGCCATTGGCTCTGGTGGTGGCTTCGGCAAGGGGTGGCTCAATGGCACCCAGTCCCAACTGGAGTTTCTACCTGAACGTCATACCGACTTTATCTTTGCGGTACTGGCCGAAGAGTTTGGCCTGCTGGGGGTACTGGTACTCTTTACCCTCTACCTCTTTATCATTTTCCGAGGCCTTATGATTGCCGCTCAGGCACAAGAGACCTACACCCGCCTGCTCGCTGGAGGCATCACCATGATATTCTTCACCTACTTTTTTGTGAATGTGGGAATGGTGAGCGGCCTACTACCGGTAGTCGGACTACCACTACCGATGGTGAGCTATGGCGGCACCTCAATGGTGACATTGATGGCCGCCTTTGGCATCCTCATGTCAATCCAGACCCACAGAAGACTTTTAGATAAATAAAATATGAATCGAAAAACAGCACGACTCCGCTCCACACTACTGGCCCCGGCACTACTCTGCTCCACACTCAGCTGGGCCGAAGAGAGCCCAACACCACCCCCTGCAGCCCAGGTTATCGCCGCTGAAGAGACTCCTCTTCTGACTGAACGGGAGAATGTACAGCGCTTTATCGAGCGTATGGTCAGCAAGCACCAGTTTGAGCGGGAGCCGCTGTCTGAACTGCTCAACCAGCTCACCCTCCGCGAGAAGAAGATCAGCCCAAAAACCTCTGCTGCCAAGCGTAAGGCAAAGATGGATAACCCTGCTGAGTCCCGTCCTTGGGCCGAATATCGCGGCAAGCATGTCAAACCGGGCATCATCAATAGAGGGGTGAAGTTCTGGAAGTTGCATGAAGAGACTCTTGCCAAGGCCGAGGCCGAGTATGGTGTACCCGTCCATATCATCATGGGGGTACTGGGGGTTGAGACTCGCTACGGTGGCTATATGGGGAAGAACCCTGTGATCAATGCGCTTGCCACCTTCGCCTTCAACTACCCCAAACGGGAGCGTTTCTTCACCTCTGAGCTGGAGGCATTCCTGCTGCTGGCACGTGAAGAGAAGCAGGACCCCTTCAGCTACCGTGGCTCTTATGCCGGAGCGATGGGGATGCCACAATTTATGCCCAGCAACTACCGCAAGCTGGCGGTGGACTATGATCAAGATGGTAAGAAGGATATCTGGCACACCCCTGCAGACGCCATCGGTAGCATCGCCAACTACCTGCGCCACCATGGCTGGAAACCGGGAAAACCGATCGCCACCCCCGCCCGCTACCTACCCACAACCCCCTCCACAGAACATCAGGTGGCATCCGGCGACTCCCTCTGGACCATCGCCCAGCAGGTACAGAGCCAACAGGGAGGGTCGATGGGCGGCATCATGACACAACTACAACAGATCAACCCTAGCGCCTTTATCAACAACAACCCCAACCAGATCAAACTGGGGGCCACACTCAAGCTGCCTGTCGCCAAAGAGGCGGGATACAAGCATCTAATCCTGAAAAAGCTGCGTCCCAAGTTCCAGCTACAGCAGATCCTCGACAATGGCTTCCAGATTGAGCCCAACTACCCTACCGATGCCAAGGCACTGCTGCTTGAACTAAAAGGGGAAAAAGGGATCGAACATTGGGTAGCACTACATAACTTCTATGTCATCTCCCGTTATAATCCCCGCACCCTCTACACCATGGCAGTATTCCAACTGGGTGAAGAGATCAACAAGGCGTACCACGCAGAGAAAACTGTAGAGACCAAACCTGAGATCACACTGAATACTAATGCAAACCCAACTTAAACCCCTGCTGCTACTGACTCCGCTTGTTTTATTGAGCGGCTGTAGCACCGTCAGCCAGATCGCCTCCATCATCGCCACAGATGATAACTCCACCCGCCCCGCCCGCGAGGTGGCTGCTGCTAATGCAATCCCCAAACATGAACCACTCTGCAAGTATGGCAACATGCCCTCTTACAAGGTGCTCGGAAAAAGCTATCAACCGATGCGCTCTGCGGTCGGCTTCAGCGAGAGCGGAATCGCCTCTTGGTATGGTCCCAACTTCCACGGCAAACCCACCTCCTGCATGGAGGAGTACGATATGTACAAAATGACCGCGGCCCATAAAACCCTACCACTGCCCAGCTATGTAGAGGTGACCAACGTAGAGAACAACAAAAAGGTGGTGGTACGCGTGAACGATCGCGGCCCCTTCCACGAGGGACGCATTATTGACCTCTCCTACTCTGCCGCTTGGAAGTTGGATGTGATTAAAAAAGGGACCGCCAAGGTAAAGATCCGAGTATTGACTCCGGATGATGCACCGCCCATGGCACAGCAGCTCCCCTATATTCAGTTTGGTCTTTTTGCTAACAAGAAGAGTGCTGACTCGCTACGTTTTAAGGTGGCACAACAGATCATTGCGGTACGCCCCAATGTCACCTCCCCAGTGGAGGTACGTCCCACCACCAGTGCTGGACGCACACTCTATCAAGTACTGGTGCAACCCCACCATAATGAGCAAGCCATCGATTCCATCCAGCAGCAATTGGCTCAGATGGGGATCGAAGGGATTATTAAAAAGCAGTAGAATAACAACTACGCCTCAAACAACAGGAAATTCAATATGATGCGCCTTGCCAAACCACTCCCCCTTATTCTGCTTCTAATCTGGGCAACCACCACCTCTGCCGCCCCACGTATCATCCCCAAGGCCCCCTCGGTTGCAGCAAAGGCCTACATTCTGATGGATGCCGATAGCGGTCATATCATCACCGAAGGCAACAGCCACGAACGCCTGGCCCCCGCCAGCCTTACCAAGATCATGACCTCCTACGCCATCTTCAGTGAATTGAGGCAGGGTAATATTACTCTGGAGGATGAGGTGACCATCAGTGAGAAGGCATGGCGCACCGGCGGCTCTAAGATGTTTATCGAGGTCGGCAAGAAGATTCAAGTAAAAGACCTGATGAACGGTATGATCATCTCCTCTGGCAATGATGCCAGCGTGGCACTGGCCGAGCATATCGGCGGCGCTGAAGAGACCTTCGCCCAGCTGATGAATCAGTATGCCGAGATCTTAGGGATGAAGAACAGCCACTTCGAGAATGCCACCGGTATGCCCGCCGACAACCACTACACCAGCGCCACCGATATGGCAATTCTGAGTCAGGCACTGATTCGTGACTTCCCAGAGTACTACCCCATTTACGCTGAAAAGGAGTTCATCTATGGCAAGGAGCTGAAGAGCGGCAAGCCGATCAAGCAGAAGAACCGTAATAAGCTGCTGTGGCGAGATGAGAGCGTAGATGGACTGAAGACCGGATACACCAAGGCAGCGGGCTACTGTCTGGTCTCCTCAGCCAAGCGTGAGGAGATGCGCCTGATCTCTGCCGTACTCGGCACCAAGAGCACAGAGGCTCGCGCACAGGAGACTCAGAAGCTGCTTAATTTTGGTTTCCGCTTCTACGAGACTCAGACACTGGCTACTCCAGAGCAGCCCCTTGAAAATTCGCCCATCTGGAAAGGGGCTCAAGAGCAAATCAAGCTGGGGGTAGCAGAGCCACTCACCGTCACCTTGGGTCGTAACCAGTTCAAAGAGCTGCAATCTACCATTGCACTCGATAACCCCACACTGGAAGCACCTATCCAACAAGGCACAGCACTGGGTAGCATCACCTATACAGTGAATGGTGAACCACTGGTTCAGGCACCACTGGTCGCTCTGGAGAGTGTAGAAGAGGGGAGTCTATGGAATAACCTGAAAGACTCCGTGATGATGTATTTCAACTAACCACTATCAACTAACCACTATGGGCAAGGTCTATTTAGAGGGTCAATTTCAACCCATCGAAAGCGCAAAAATCTCGGTACTGGATCGTGGCTTTCTCTTCGGAGATGGTGTCTATGAGGTGATCCCAGTCTACGGAAAAAAACTATTTCGACTGACGGAACACCTGCAGCGGCTGGAGAATAGTCTGGCTGAGGTACGCATCACCAACCCTCATACTCGTGAGACGTGGGCTACACTGCTCACCCAGCTGATTGAGCAGAATGAGGGAGAAGACCAGTCTCTCTATCTACAGGTGACCCGTGGCATCGCTCCTCGCGACCACCATTTTCCAGACCAAAGCACCCCGACTCTGTTTATGATGAGCAATCCACTGGTGGGTACTCCAGAGACCACACTGCAGAGCGGGATTGCGGCAGTGACTGAAATCGATAGCCGCTGGAGCCGCTGCAATATCAAATCCATCAACCTGCTGGCCAATGTCCTCCACCGTCAGCATGCGATGGATCAGGGGGCCAAAGAGTCGATTCTAATTCGTGATGGGAAGGTTACGGAGGGGGCTGCGAGTAACCTCTTTATCGTGCTTCAAGGGGAGACCATCACCCCCCCTAAAAGCCCACACCTACTGCCTGGTGTAACCCGGGATTTGGTTCTGGAGCTGGCCGAACAGCATCAACTACCATGGCGTGAGGCAGCCATCCCAGAACAGGCACTACAGCAGGCCGAAGAGATCTGGGTCACCAGCTCAACCAAGGAGATTGTCCCCGTGACTACCCTCAACCAACAACCCGTCGGTGATGGGAAACCGGGACCGATAGCCCTGCAACTGCACCAACACCTGCAAACCTTCAAACAACAGTTTCGTTCAAATTAGTCAAATCAGTCAAATCAGTTATGAGCAACCTAGAACTACCCAAAGGGGGGCTACTGGAGTTCCCCTGCACTATCGCCATAAAGGCTATGGGAAAATCCACCCCCGACTTTGATGCCCACGTCACCACACTGGTTCGCAAGCACATCTCCAACCTGGGAGAAGGGGCCGTGAAGACACGCCCCAGCAAGAATGGAAACTTTATCTCCGTTACCGTTACGGTTACTGCAGACAGCCGCGAGCAACTCGACAATATCTACCAAGAGCTCACCGACGACTCACAGGTATTGATGGCATTGTGATCATTCTGCGCCAACTCGGTCAGGTCCCTTACGAACCGACTTGGCACCAGATGCAGCAGTTCACCGAGCAGCGAGATACCCACACCCCAGACGAGCTCTGGTTACTGGAACACCCCCCCACCTTTACCCAAGGGCGCGCCGGAAAAGCGGAACACCTACTCACCCCCGGCGAGATTCCTGTAGTACCCATTGATCGCGGTGGACAGGTCACCTACCACGGCCCCGGCCAGCTGGTACTCTACACCCTGATCGACCTTACCCGCAGAAGGCTGGGGGTACGCGCACTAGTTACAGCACTGGAGCAGAGCATCATTGGGCTACTACAGCGTTACAACATTGAGGCGGTTGCTCGCAGGGATGCTCCCGGTGTCTATGTAGATAACGCAAAGATTGCCGCAGTGGGGCTGCGTATCCGCAAAGGTCGCAGCTTTCATGGCCTCAGCTTCAACCTGAAAATGGATCTGGAGCCCTTCTTACGCATCAACCCCTGTGGCTATCAGGGGTTGGAGGTGACACAACTTTCCGCCTTGACTGAGCTGCATGACCCCAGCAGCGTATATCTCCCACTGGTTCATCTGCTGCTCGAGCAGTTGGGATACAATCCTGATGATCTACAGATTGAGTGAGCAGAATATTATAATGTCAGAACTGACCCC
>Ga0066611_10000756_pt1 | contig 18769 bp, 20 predicted proteins | sample SaaInlV_DNA_200m_FD_60376 | JGI IMG/M metagenome (GOLD analysis project Ga0066611, IMG submission 60376) | Marine microbial communities from expanding oxygen minimum zones in the Saanich Inlet - SI075_LV_DNA_200m | ecosystem: Environmental > Aquatic > Marine > Unclassified | place: British... | reverse complement strand
CGCTTTCCATGACGAACTGGCCCTTTTCCAATACCACCAGGAGGTATACGCTTTCCATGACGAACTGGCCCTTTTCCAATACCAACCTTATGTTTTAATCGCTTTTTAGTAGGTACTGCCTCAGCATCGTTTGGAACAACGGCAGACTGAATGAATAAGCCACCCACAACAAATAAAGAAATAATTAAACATCGATACATTGTTTTGCCTCCTGTAAATGAATCAAACTCCCTGCGCTTATTATGCCATATTATCGGAAATTTCTGCATATATTTCTTCGCATTGCCCACATCATACTTGCTTGCTCCGTCAGTTTAACTCAAGTAGGGTCCTAGAAAATGGAGAATGAAAATGGATTTTGCTAATTTTTTCCCACAAACTTTTTTAGCAATGTGCCTGAGTGCCTTGTTTTCTTTTATCATGATTAAAATTAATATTCATGATGTCCCAAATGAGCGTTCTTCCCACATGGAAACAACGCCTAAAGCAGGAGGCGTTGCCATTGCCCTTAGCTTTTTCCTTATGTCACTCTTCGGCACACGGCCTTTAGTTTCAGACGTAAGTCCCCTCATCACTCTTTGGATTGCGGCACTTGTCATGATGCTTATGGGCCTTTGGGATGACATCAACCCGCTGACATGGAAAATACGCTTAGGGCTTCAATTACTGGCAACAATTGTCATTGTGAGTCTGGGAATCAGCTTTGAAAATATTCTCCTATTACCAGGCCTAACCATTCCCCTAGGCCCATTAGGGTCCCTCCTCACAGCTTTTTGGCTCCTTTATTTCATCAATATGTTCAACTTTATGGATGGCATTAATGGGATTGCTGCCGTCCAAACCATTGGGGCATGTTTCTTCTTGTTCTTTCTTTCCTCTTCCCTAACTAGCACTTTTGCCCTTCTAGCCTTCGCAAGCCTGGGGTTTCTGTTCTTTAATTTTCCAAAGTCTCGATTGTTTTTGGGAGACTCTGGCAGCCAGTTCCTGGGATTCCTCCTCCCCGTCTTGGGTCTCATGATCGCGCTGCCCCAATTCTCGGATCATCCTATTTCTCCATTAGTCCTGCCCGTCTTATTTTTTAACTTTATCTACGATACGCTCTTCACCCTATTCCGACGGACCTTACGAAAAGAGAAAATATGGGACGCCCATCGGGAACATCTTTATCAACGCCTCAATCAATCGGGCTGGAGCCACACCAGGGTCACCTGCTTACATGTTGGCTTTATGCTCATCCAGGGCTTTACTTTGCTATGGATTCACGAAGAATACGTGAGCTTGCTTTTCATTCCCTTATTGGGAATCCAGGCAATTTACAGTGGATGGGTTTTAAGGAAAGAAAAACATTCATAAAAAATCTCAGCACTTTTTTAAGAATGCTAAGATTTTCTCTGCTAAATCCCCATATAAACTTTTCCTCACATGTAAAGCTTGGGGCAACCATATTTCGATGAATAGACATCATAATTTCTGCCCCACTCGCAGAGTGTTATAGAGCTTATTTTCCGCAGGTCCTTTTCTGGACATTTGCCGGACATTTGCCGGACATTATCTTGACATTTGTTGGACATTTGCTACCATATGCCTATGGCATTTACACCTCGATACACCATTTCGTCCGCTATGGCTCTGTCTCTGGGAGAGATCGAACGGGCTCGCCAAGCCATCTCAGATCTTCCTATCACGGCACGCATCTTAACCTCTTTGCGAGACACCGCACGCATTGCATCCACACACTATTCAACAGCGATTGAGGGCAACATGCTCTCAGCAGAGGAAGTCCGTGCTGTCATTGCGCAGAGAGAGCATTTCCCGAATCGGGCAAAAGATGAGCAAGAAGTGCAAAATTATTATCAAGCGCTTAATTATGTTGAGCAGCTTGCAAATGGCAAAGAAGCCTTGAGCGAAAAAACCATCCAAACCATTCACGGCATAGCTTACAATGGACGCAAGCGTCCCAGCCCCTACCGAGATGATCAGAATGTCATTCGCAATGGTAAGCTTGTGGTCTACATTCCTCCCAAGGATAAAGACGTGGCAGCACTTATGAAAGGCCTTGTGGAGTGGTTCAATTTAGGCGTAAAAGAGTTCCCCATTCCCATTGTGGCGGGACTCGCTCATTATCAGCTAGCAACTATTCATCCTTATTTTGATGGTAATGGGCGCACGGCACGGCTTCTTGCAACACTTGTCTTGCATAGGCACGGTTATGGGCTTAAGGGAATTTATTCTTTGGAAGAATATTATGCTCGGAATTTGAAAGCCTACTATGACGCTTTAACCGTTGGGAATGATGAAGACTATTATGAGGGCAAGCGCGCTGAGGGGGATCTCACTCAATTCTTAGAATATTTTATTGGTGGCATGGTGGACTCCTTCGTCACCATTCAACGTAAAGCAGAGCGATCAGCAAGCCAAGGTGCAACTGATCAGTCTCTCATGTTGCGCAGCCTTCTTCCAGAGCAACGGCAAGTCCTCAAGCTTTTCCAAACAATGGAGACTCTTGCAGTCATCGATATTGCAGAGTTTTTCAAAATTTCAGACCGTCAAGCTCGGAGGTGGTGTAAGGCTTGGACCGAGAGCGGCTTCCTTGAAATTGAGGATTCAAAAGCCAAAGCCCACCGGTACCGGTTGTCAGAAGTTTACGAAGCATTAGTTTTGGAAACCATTTCACAAGTTCATGAGAATATAACCTCACAATAGAAAAGGTTCACGTCAGGACAGATCATTGATGCCATCATAGTGTAAGCTCCTCGTCAACAACACGAAAAAAGAAAAAGACATCCCTTCCGTCTGCTCAAAATTAAGAGACTTCAATTGCTGGTAGTGACAAAATCATGGTTTGCCAAACTTCGCCGCAATGATGATTAGCCTTGCCTTCTAAATTGCAGAAAGCCATTATTTCCGTCATCACTCCGAATACCTACAAACCGAAAACCAACCTCAAATAGACGGTGCAGGTTTGTGTTGCCCTGGTTGCCTACCTTCTTGAACTCCGCATCCACTGTCTCCCACTGCTTCGCGGCCGTCCCACCCAGTTGGGATTCAACAGAACGAAAGAAGTTTGTATGATCAAAGAATTCAATCATCCCAGTTGGTTTCAAAACACGACAAGCCTCTTGGAAAGTTCCCTCATTCTCCTGAGAATTATCTAACAATATAAATCCCCAAGCGTGATCACCAATAAGCTCTAGAGAATTATCCTTCAGCGCCGTCCATATCCTTTTGTCATGCATATTTCCAACAACTGTGGGAGCTTCATGGCCATCCATTGAAACAGTTGGAACGTGTAAATGTCGATCTGTACAGGCACCACACGCTACTGTCTCAACTCCCATGCTTGAGCCAAGTTCGCCATTCAGTTGTGTCCCACATCCCAGTATAAGAGTCGTTCCAGGATTTTTTGAAAAATACTGTTTTAAAATCACCCCAGGATCATATTCAAAATTGTCAAAGGAAGTTACGTCCGTCGTGACAAAGCCAGAATCCTTAAGTACTTTCAATATTCCGTTTCTGCTTTCTAATGAGAAATCCTCTCCAGAATGTTCCTCTGAAAGAAAAAGTCTGGAAATAGTCAATTCAATATTACCCGCAGTGGGGCAAATCCCATAGATCCTATATTCTTCTAGAATGGATACCCCTGCTTTAATTTTTTTCTCAAAAGCCCCGCGTTTTTCTTTTTGCTCTAAACCTTCAGAAAAATGCTTGTCTACATAACGTTTAAAAACCTCTCGAACAGCTGTATCCGACTGGGCTTGGAACAAACCTTCAAACTGTGTATTTTCCTTTCTGAGGGACCAAGCTGCAGTTCTGGCAACATTAATCTCAAGCTGAGGGAAAAGGATTGCGCTCGACTTCAAGGTTTCAACACTATCGGCAAATGCCTTATAACCTGCTGTTCGAAGATTCTGGATTGCCTCACCAAAATGCTCCATATGAAGTTGATATAGTCTTCCACTGGATCCAACGCTTGCGTTAGCAGCATTGTTCTTAGACTGACTTGAGGACCCAAGCTTGCCACCGGCTCCACCACTTTCATCTACTGGAGGTTTAATGCCCAACTGATTTCGAAGGATATTTGAAACATAATCCTCTCCATTTGCAGAGTACTTTTTATGTGTTGCTGTCCACTTTTCCCATGGACTTCCTTCTACACTTTCATAAAATAGCGCCAGTTTATGCTTTTTACCCGCTTCTGCATCAGATATGGGAAATATTCCAAACGGAACAGATGCAGCAATAACCAATAAACTAAGTAAAATAATATTCTTCAAAACAATAACCCTCTAAAATTTGGTATGCATTAATTTCATGAAGGTAGCGTATAAGGACTATTTATACAATAAAAATGCACTTAACTTGTTGTGAGTCGATATTTTATTTGTAATTAGACACTCGATTAAGTTTTTAAAGCATACATTTCTACCCTCGCACTGCCGTTTCTTTTCCTATAGACTGATCGTAGAAAACCGAAGTAGGGAAAGGCATGAAGATACTTGTCGCCATCAAACGAGTTGTTGACTACAACGTCAAAGTTCGCGTCAAGAATGACCAATCTGGTGTCGAATTAGATCATGTAAAAATGTCCATGAATCCCTTCGATGAAATTGCCGTCGAAGAGGCGATTCTGTTTAAAGAACGCGCCCAAGCTAAAGAAGTGGTTGTTATTTCTATTGGACCTAAAGAGTGCCAAGAGACTCTGCGAACTGCCCTGGCACTAGGGGCCGATCGCGGCATTCACATTCTGATCGATGAAATCGTGAGGCCCCTTATTGCAGCAAAGATTTTAAAGGCCATTGCGGAAAAGGAATCGCCCCAAATAATCATTACTGGCAAACAAGCCATTGATGATGATTCTAACCAAACAGGCCAAATGTTGGCAGGCCTCTTAGGATGGCCACAAGGCACTTTTGCCTCAAAAGTAAAAGTGGACGGCCAATCTGTTATCGTGGAACGAGAGGTAGACACCGGTATTGAAACCGTAAAACTGTCACTCCCCTGCGTTATTACAACTGACTTACGTCTCAATGAACCGAGATATCCGTCCCTGCCCAACATAATGAAAGCCAAGCAAAAGCCCATTGAAGAACTCACACCTAAAGACATGGGGATAAAGATCGAAAGCAACCTCAAAACCGTCAAAGTCCAAGAACCTCCCAAACGAGAAGGCGGCACCAAAGTCACCTCAACAGAAGAGCTTTTTGAAAAACTTACCCAAGAGGCAAAGGTAATTTGATGCGCACTCTTATTGTTGCTGAGCACGAACATGGCCATGTGACCCAAGCGACCCTGGCTACTATTGGCGCGGCCTTAAAACTTAAAGCACCCATTGATCTGCTGCTTTTTGCCAACGCCTCTATTCCAAACGCTAAAGCTATTACAGAGGTTGAAAAAATTCTCCTGGCAAAATCACCTTCTTTTGCCCAACCACTGGCAGAATCAATGGCGCCCGTTATCGCGTCCTTAGCTAAAAATTATACGTACGTTTTGGCGCCCTCTAACACATTTGGAAAGAATGTCCTGCCAAGAGCGGCAGCCCTCGCAGATGTAGAGCAAATTTCCGATGTCATGGAAATTCAATCCAAGGATACTTTCCTGCGACCAATTTATGCTGGGAATGCTTTAGAAACGATCAAATCATCTGCGTCTCTAAATTTCCTGACCATCCGCACGACAGGATTTGACCCAGTGTCCCCTAGTGAAAAGCATTCTACACCGGAAGAATCCCTCTCTAAGGACCTGCTGGAATTGGGAAAGCAAAACCATTCTCACTTTGTAAAATTGACGGAAAGCACCTCTGATCGCCCCGAACTCACATCGGCACAAGTCGTTGTCTCTGGGGGACGCGGATTTCAATCCAAAGAAAAGTTTAAGCTGATAGAAGAGTTGGCTGATCGACTCAACGCTGCCATTGGCGCCTCCCGTGCCGCCGTAGATGCGGGCTTTGTCCCAAATGATTATCAAGTGGGCCAAACGGGGAAAGTTGTGGCCCCAGATCTCTATGTGGCTATTGGCATTTCAGGGGCGATTCAACACATTGCCGGCATGAAGGATAGCAAAATTATCGTGGCTATTAACAAGGATCCCGATGCTCCCATCTTTCAAATAGCCGACTACGGACTCGTGGGAGATCTTTTTAAGATCATCCCTGAACTCATAGATCTTTTAGATAGACGGAAGGCCTGACCCATGATTCACTCGGTAGGCATTGTTGGCGCAGGTCAGATGGGATCCGGTATTGCATATGCTTTTGCCTCAAAAGGATATCCGGTAACCCTCGTAGACGTCTCAGAAGATATGCTTGAGAAAGCAAAAACATATGTTGCTAAAACGTCGGAAAAACGCAACGAATCCCTAATAGATATTTCTTACTCAACATCCTTCAGTGATCTCACCTCAACAGATCTCATCATCGAAGCCGTTCCAGAAAATATAGATCTTAAGAAGATGGTCTTTAAGGAAATCCAACCCTACTTGAAAAACTCCGCAATCCTAGCCACCAATACATCCTCTATTTCCATAAGTGATCTGGCAGCGGGCACCAATTGTCCAGAACGGTTCCTGGGCATCCACTTCATGAATCCCGTCCCCCTTATGAAGCTGGTGGAAATCATTCCTGGCTCTAAAACAGATTCTGCAGCTATCTTAAAAATAGATGATGTCATCAAAAAATTAGATAAGGTTATCGTCCATTCTAAAGATGTCCCTGGATTTATTGTGAATCGAATTTTGATGCCCATGATTAATGAAGCCATAATTACCCTTGATCAGGGCGTTGCCTCTGCCAAGGATATTGATGCAGCCATGAAATTTGGCACCAACCAGCCTATGGGGCCACTTGCCCTCGCAGACCTAATAGGGCTTGATACCTGCCTCTCTATCATGCAAGTTCTCCATAATGGACTTCAGGATTCAAAATATGCCCCCTGTCCCCTATTGGAAAGATATGTGTCAGAAGGGCGTTTAGGACGGAAAACAAAAAAGGGATTTTATGACTACACATAAACCTTCGGACAAAAATCCAAAGAATATTCCTTCAAAAAAAGAAGCGCTTCCAAAAGAATACGGCGGGCCAAAAGGACTGGAACCCACCCGTTACGGAGACTGGGAACGGAATGGCCGTTGTAGTGATTTTTAAGTTGATATGATGACACCCTTTTTCTCAGGCCAAAACATCAGCTGCATTCGTTCCGGAAACAATGTGTTCTCCTCCAAAGATTTTTCCCTCAATAAAGGCGAGCTTTTGTTTGTCACTGGACCTAATGGTTCTGGAAAATCAAGTTTCCTCCAAATTTTATCTGGACTCTCTACCTCAAATCAGGGGCACCTCCATTGGAATGGGCTTAAAATCAAAACCCCCTCTCAAAACCATTTTCAACGCCTTCACTATTTGGGGCACGATAGAGCGCTCAAGGATGATCTAACACCCTTTGAGACTCTGTGCTTCTGGTCAAATATGCCAGCTAGTATGATTTCTGACACCTTGGAGCTGTTTGGCCTCAACAACCACAAATACCGGCCCATAAAATGCCTCTCTCACGGACAAAAACAGCGACTTACTCTGGCCCGCCTCCATCTGTCAGAAAAGCCCCTATGGATCTTAGACGAACCCACAACAGGATTGGACGAGCCTAGTTTTCACACGTTCGTGAATGCCCTAAATATCCACCTTCAGAAAGGCGGCCTTGCCGTTATTGCGACCCATGCACCTTTCCAAGTCCCCTTTCCAACGCAAGTTATTTCTATGACCGGTACAATTGGAAAGACTTTGTGATGAAATTATCTTTTTGTGCTCATCTTCATCAAGAACTAAGTCTTTCCTGGCGCAACAAGTCATCTGTGCTCTTACAGTGCACCTTCTTAGTGTTAGCGAGTTTTCTCTTTCCACTTGGACTGTCTGATTTATCGACCTTAGAGACCCTGGCCGTTCCCATTCTGTATGTCCTGGCCCTTATGGCTTTCTCAAATTCATTTCCTCAAATTTTTCAAAAGGATTTTGAAGATGGGACGCTGACACAACTGTACCTGCACCCTGTTTCAATTCATAGGATAGCCCTCATAAAAGCTCTCGCTCTTTGGATTTCCCATGGGCTCATTTTAGTAGCAATCGCCCCTTTTCTCGCAATGCTTTTGAAAATACCCATGGACCTACTTCCCCTGATCATCCTCTCCCTTTCCCTCTCCCTTCTCGCGGCCGCCCTCATCGGAACATTGGCTGCGTCTCTTACTCTGGGCTCAAAAAACAAATTCTTTTTAACAAGCGTGCTTGTATTTCCTCTTTTCGTGCCACTAATTATCTTTGGAACCCATGCCCCCCTTTCTGAAACATGGTCTCCTTTTCTAATGCTTTTGGGATTGTTTTTACTTTATCTTCCCATTAGCATTTGGCTATCTGGATTTGCATTACGTGAAGCCTTGACCCAATGAGAGAAGCAAAGCACCCATGAAACTTAATTTTTTCTCACCCACCGTTTTTCTTCGCTGGAGCAAAAATCTCATTCCAGTGGGCCTCATTGTCACCACAGTGCTGTTAGGCATAGGACTCTACTGGAGTCTTTTCCTCTCTCCAGATGACTATCAGCAAGGCAGCGCTGTTAAAATCATGTATGTCCACGTTCCTGCTGCCTGGTTTTCTCTTGCTGCCTATGCAGTCCTCTCCACAATGAGCGCCCTACATCTTATTTTCCGGGCACCCATGGCATCTCTCTTGGGAAAGGCCTCCGCCATCACAGGCACTGCTTTCACCGCTGTGTGTCTTATTACCGGTTCCTTATGGGGCAAGCCCATGTGGGGAGCCTACTGGGTGTGGGATGCACGCCTCACCTCTATGGCCATTCTCTTTTTCTTTTACGTAGGATACTTAGGTCTCTACTACGGTTTCGACAATCGGGAACATGCCTCTAAAATGGCATCTATATTGGGGCTAGTAGGGGCATTTAATCTGCCCATTGTGAAGTGGTCAGTTGAATTCTGGAGTACTCTTCACCAAAAAACGAGCTTTATGAGTTTGAGTGCACCGAGCATTCATTCTTCCATGCTGACACCTCTGCTTCTGATGGCTGCTGCCTTTGCAAGTTACTATGGAACGCTCTTACTCATTCTGGTCCGCCGTGATCTCCTTAAACAAAAGCACCAACGGCAGATACAAACAGACATCCTAAACCATATAAGAGAAGCCGCCTAAAAAATGCCCGATTACAATTTTTATATTTTCTCAGCCTTTACAACGACCCTCGTCATTTTGGCGCCTTTACTTATTTTTAATCTTTTAAGCCTCCTCAAAGCAGAAAAGGACTTGGCAGATTAACATGCGCCCTAAACATCACCGTATGTTTTTTATTTTAGGAAGCCTGACCATTGGAGGACTGGGCCTCTGGCTTATTCTTACTTCCTTCCACGAAAACCTCATTTTCTTTTATGGCCCCACCGAATTAATCAGTGCAAACCCCAGCCCCACAAAACGGGTTCGCATTGGCGGATTGGTTCAAGAAAAAAGCCTAGAACTCTCAGCAGAAATGACCTCCTTCAAAATAACCGATGGAGAAACAATCGTCACGATTCAGTACACAGGAATCCTGCCAGATCTTTTTAGGGAAGGCCAAGGGATTATTGCTCAAGGGACCTATCGAGGTGATCATACTTTTTACGCCGAAGAAATCCTGGCAAAACATGATGAATCCTATATGCCAAAAGAAGTGGCCGATACCCTTAAGGAAAAAGGCCTTTGGCAAGGAGATCGCCCATGAATGCGCTCATTGGCGAAGGACTCCTTTTTGCTGCTCTGAGTATGGCGTTGGTGCAAGCCTCATTGCCCCATACTGCAAAACAAGACTATCTAAGAGCACGGCAAATTCTAGCAACAGGCCAAGGCCTCGTGATCACAATAGCCTTTGGACTTTTGCTTCACGCCTTTGCCATCTCAGACTTTTCCTTTCTTGTTGTATTCAAAAACTCTCATCAAGACATGCCATATATATATAAACTGACCGCCCTCTGGGGAAATCATGAGGGCTCTATGTTGTTGTGGGTCCTTCTCTTAAGTCTCATGGGAATGCTTTTTTCATGGAGAAAGGCCCCAAGCACCCGTATGTTGTCACAAGCCCTCGCTGTCCTCGGTGGCATTAATGGCGGATTTATTGCCTATGTCCTTTTTTCGTCCAATCCTTTCCTGACCTTAGCCGTCACCCCTAGAATGGGTCTAGACCTGAATCCTCTCCTTCAAGATCCTGGACTCGTGATCCATCCCCCGTTCCTTTATATGGGATATGTTGGCTTTGTGATCCCATTTGCCTGCGCCTGCGCAGCTCTCTTCCAAAAAGAAATTGCCACTAAATGGGTTTCCTGGATAAAGCCATGGACACTCTGGTCGTGGGCCTCTCTCACCACGGGCATCACTCTAGGCAGCTACTGGGCGTACTATGAATTAGGCTGGGGGGGCTTCTGGTTTTGGGATCCCATAGAAAATGCATCCCTCATGCCATGGCTCAGTGGCACAGCCCTCCTCCACTCTCTCCTGGTCTTGGAAAAAAGGCGTTCCCTTAAAGGCTGGTGCATTTTTCTTGCGCTCCTTACGTTTTCCCTCTGCCTTCTAGGATCCCTCCTCACCCGTTCAGGTGTTGTCAGTTCTGTCCACGCTTTTGCTCTGGATCCTTCTCGCGGATATTTCATCCTAGCACTCTTAACAATCATCGCAGGAAGTGCGTTTTCACTTTTCGCAATTCGTCGTAAAAAAATTAGAGAATCGAGTACGATAAAGGCTTTCTCAAGAGACACCGCCCTCATCAGCAACAATGTACTTCTCATGACCGCCCTGGGCGCCGTACTCCTTGGAACCATATATCCAATTTTCCAAGAAGCCATAACAGGTGAAGCTGTCACCGTCGGGCCCGTATACTTCAATAAGATTTTCCTCATCCTCACACTCTTCCTGGGATTTGCTATGGTCGTTGGGCCCAGAATCCCGTGGCAAAGCGTTAGCCTTAAAAAATCTTTTGATCGACTGGGCATTCTTGGACTCGCCACATTAGCCGCCTTTACTTTTTTCTATTATTGGCTGCACAAAAGTTTATCCATATCACTCCTCTTAGCCACAGCCTTTTGGCTTTTGTTTGGGACGATTGGTCTGTGGATACGAAAAACGCAAGCGACCCGCCTGAAAAAACTATCAAAGACATTCAACTTGATGACAATGGCCCACTTAGGATTCACAATTACCCTCATTGGGATCTCTGTGGATGCTGGCTTTCATAAGGAAGAACTATCCGCTCAATATGAAGCAAGCGGTTTTTACTTTGCAGGTTACGCCTTTAATTTCAACGGTTTTGAAACCATTGAAGAACCTACTTTTACCTCCCGAAAAGCAGAGATTGAAATTCATACGGGTTTTGATCATCTGGGAAATGTCTATCCAGAGAGACGCTTTTATACAATATCTCAAACAGCAACATCGGAAGTTGCCCTCTATACAATATGGCTTTCTCAAATATACGTCACTTTAGGCAACGAACTACCCGATGGTAAATGGAATATCTATGTTGCCTATCGGCCCTGGATCCTTTTAATCTGGATCGGAGGACTACTTATGGCCCTCTCCGGTTTCTTGGGTGTAATCCCCTTTAGAGCACGGAAAAAGAAAGATCCTCTAAAAAACAAAACCCGTTCTTAATCATTTCACTTGAAATGAGAAGGCATCCAATAGTAAACCAGAGCCATACTTGGAGTGGTAAATGCTAGAGCAATTTATTTACGATTACGGCTATTGGATGATTATCGTCGGCGCCCTCATTGAAGGAGAGGCGCTCCTGTTGCTCGCGGGTGCTTTTGCATACCACGGGTTTTTCTCCCTCCCCCTTGTCATGCTTATTTCTTACGTTGGGGCCATAATTCATGATCAGCTGCTGTTTTTCCTGGGGCGCTATGGCGGCACTTGGCTCTTGAAACGCTGTCCTAAGTGGGCCAAAAAGACCGAGCGGGTTTTCAAACTTATGAAGAAATACGATAACATCTTCATTCTGGGCTTTCGATTCATCTATGGCATCCGAACCATCACCCCCATTGCCATTGGCATGAGTGAGATCAAACAACGCCGATATGCACTCCTGACTCTTCTTGCAGGGGCCATCTGGGCTATCGTTATTAGTTTTCTGGGATACTTTTTCGCCGAAGCTATTGAATCTATCACTCAGAATTTTGACAAGGTGCAGAAATATATTGCTGCAGGCGTTGGGGTGGTTGTCTTAGCAGCCGCCAGTTATTACTATTTTAAAAAAAAGATAAGAAAGGAAATTGGAGATGACAGCCCTCCCAAATGAGACTCCCCACAAGTTTCATGTCTCCTGGAAAGAATTCCATCGGGATACACGCGCTCTTGCCTGGAACCTTCCCAAACAACCCTGGAAAGGCCTTGTTTCTATTACGCGCGGTGGGCTGGTACCATCCGCTATCATTGCACGAGAACTGGATATCCGCCTAATCGATACCGTCTGTATCATTAGCTACGATGATCTAGACACCCAAAAAGAGGCCGAAACCCTCAAGCCTGCCTCATCCATCATAGAATCCCAGGGAAAAGACTGGCTCATTATTGATGATCTGGTCGATACGGGCAAAACGGCCTCTATCGTCAGAGACATGTTGCCACAAGCCTATCTAGCCGCCGTCTATGCTAAACCCGCAGGGCGCCCTATCATTGATAGCTATGTGACCGAAGTCAGCCAGGATACTTGGATTGTGCTCCCATGGGAGACAGATGGGGAGTAGGCAGAACTACACGATCCATAATACTCTTCCCCCTCATGCTGGAATATACCCCATCATCAAGCTCACGCTAAATTGGGAAAAAACAAGAAGAGGACCGGTATATTTAAGACCGATCCTCTGTTGTTACACGTATAGTTTTTATCCAAGTAAGCCGCGTTGAGGCTTACATATCCAACTTCTTTTTCATACCGGGACACTTAGTATTTATACAATGGGATGAGCTAGTTTTAGCTTTACTGATAACATCAGAGCTTCCACACGCAACCTTACAGTCTTTTCCCTTTTCAATAGCTGGGCAAACATATTTGACACACGCGTTATAGCCAGGAGAATCTTGCGTCTTATGCCAATTGATATTACACGCTACTGAACACGGAACTTTTGCCGAAGCATCCGTCGTAAACCAAAAACTGGCCATAATAACAAAAACGGGTGCGATTCTATAAATAAATTTACGTAACATCTTAACTTCTCCCTATAATATCTGTTTTTTAAGATTTGGACCTTCCAAGCCTTCTGACTTGCATTGTATCATGTATAAGCATGATATTTTACAAAAATGTAAATTCCGTCAAAGTTTAGAGAGTAACCCTTTGAGGTATTGAAAAGCTCCAAAAATCCCTTCTACAGCATCCCAATCATGCGCCACCAGACTGGACCCAAGAGAGCCCAAACAGCCAAGTTCACTACCGAGATAATGGCGCCTAGAGCCCACCAAGTTTTGATCTTCACGTATTTGGCGCCATAGAATACGGGCGCTGGACCTGTTCCATAATGGGTAAGTCCACTGGAAAGGGAAGAAAATACGGCCAATAGAAGGGCTGCAGGGAGGGGTGGAACACCTGCGGCAATGAAGGCCACGAGGAAAACCGAGTACAGGGACGAAATATGGGCTGTCGCACTGGCAAAAAAGTAATGGCTATAAAAGTAGATCAAGGCCAGGATGACAACCGCAACCCCCATCGTATAAGTCGAAACAAGTGACTGAACATGAGCACCAAACCATTTCATCATGCCAAACTCAGCCAAATAGGTCGCCATTCCTAGGAGTATGGAAAACCAAATAAGGGTATCCCAAGCTCCCCTTTCTTTCAGGATATCTTCCCAAGACAATACACCCGTCGACAAGAGGGTTACCACCCCTAATAAAGCAGCCGTTGCAGGATGCACGTCTAAGCTAGAACCAAAAATCCATAAGACTAACAGAACGGAGAAGGTGAGCAACATCACCACTTCTCCAAATTGCAACGATCCCATCTCTTTAAGGTTTTCTCGCGCAATATTTGGGGCTTCCGGGGTCGTTTTCACCTCTGGAGGATACAAATAATAAAGAATCAAAGGAATGAGGAGCAAACAAACCATGCCTGGAACTATTGTAGCCAATACCCATGTCATCCACGTTATCTCGGCCCCAAACTCTCTGGCAAATCCAATTGTAAGAGGATTGCCAGCCAGAGCTGTTAAGAAAATACCACTAATCACAACATCGGCTTGAAAGGTTACCTGCATCAAGAAGGCCCCTATTTTGCGCTGCGTGCCTTCCTTCGGGCTGCTCCCGTACTCTTCTGAGAGAGACTTCACAATGGGAAACAAGATCCCACCGCTGCGGGCCGTGTTGCTGGGAATAACGGGAGACAATAAGAAATCCGTCAAGACAATCCCATAGGAAAGTCCCAAGCTGCTTTTTCCGAGCAAAGAGATAAAAAAGTAGGCAATCCGAGAACCAAGCCCTGTTTTGATAAAACCTTTTGCAATAAAGAAAGCAAAAACCACAAGCCAAACGACTGGTTTGCTAAAGCTACTGAGGGCCTGGGGAAGCGTCAGCGTTTGGGTGAGGGTTGCAAAGACAACGCCCAAAAGCGCGATAGCCCCCATAGGAAGAGGCTTTAAAACAACCCCCAGAATAGTCCCAAAAAAGATAATAAAAAGCTGCCAAGCTTTCAAATCAAGACCCGAAGGTGGATCAATGAGCCACAGTCCTCCGCAGATGACAAAAATCACCAAGGCGGGAACTATCTTCATTCCTTCCCAGGTAATACTGGAAAATCCTGGTAAAAAACGAGGCGACAATGTTAATTTTCCATTGGCCATTGTAATATCCTTTCAAATACTCATCTCAATCGGAACATATTCCAAAAAAATTTCGCCCCGAATGTACCACGGGTTTTTGAATAAGCAACCCCGGAAATACTACCTTAGTAACCCTTAATGTAAGTAATGTGGTGAAGTGTATCGACAGATCCATTCGGGTTTGGTATATGCCATCAGATGTGAGTGTTTTTTCTCACTTTCCCATCTCCATGGGGGCGCTTAGCTCAGTTGGTAGAGCAGCTGACTCTTAATCAGCGGGTCACAGGTTCGAATCCTGTAGCGCCCACCAGGAGGAGAAAGGGATACAGAAGATTAGAGAAATCGCGATAAAAAATCCGGAAGCATATCGGAAGCAGTAGAAGAAAATTCATCATATAAATTTGAACCATAGTTGAAATCTCAACTAGCATTGATGTTGCATCTATGCGTACTTTTAGTGCTTCAAATGGTGTTGTGCATTGAAAATTTCAAATTTTTGATCATCTAAAAGCTAAATTATCTCCAAGTTAGAAGCTCATAAAAAATTTAGGATTGACAGGATGGTTCTAATCGTTTTTATTTATAATAAATGAAAACTATTCATTACGTTTACTTTGTAATACTTATATAGATCTATATATACTTTTATATATATTTATAGATTTGCATAGAAGTTACTGTGTCAAAAACATACAGGAGGCTTACAAATGGAAGCTAAACTTATTACACCTAAGGAGCTATCGATGAGTTGGGGATTGAAATCATTAACCTTTAGCCAGTGGCCATGGAATGGCAGTGACCTCAAACCTCTCAAACTTGGAGGCAGAATCCTTTGCCGAATTGAGGATATAGCTTCTTTTGAACAGCAACAATTCCGAAAAAAACAACTTCCAACTAGAGGAGATAACAAATGCACTCAACTCTTCTCGTAGATGAATCTACATTGCCTGTTTTACCAACACTTGCTTGTCAAATTGGCTTAAGGGAAGCTATCGTGTTGCAGCGGATTCATTATTGGCTAAACCCGAAACTCAACAAGAATTTCTTTCAAGGTTGTCATTGGGTACACAACACATACGAGCAATGGCAAAAGCAATTTCCTTTTTGGGGTGAAAGAACAATCCGACGTATCATCAGATGCTTGGAGGTAAAAAAATTTATTCACAGCTTTGTCTCACGATCACTCGAAAACACAAAATATTACACTATCAACTATGAAAGTTTAAAGACTGTGATACTGCCTATAAACAATTCGATAGGCTTGAATAGAGATAAGCTAAGCTCTAAAAGAGACCAACAGAATGCGGGCATCAATTCCACTCGTAAGTCGAAGCTGGTAATCCGGGGTGAGCAAAATAAGAAAGCAACTGGCCAAAATGGGATAGCAACTGGCCAAAATGAGATAGCAACTGGCCAAAATGTGCATGAGCAAACGGCCAACTTGGCCAATGCAAGTGGCCAAAATGTGTATGACCAAACGTCCAAATTGGCCAGTTCATTAAAGGAAACAAATAATACACAAAGATATATACTTCCTCCTCCTCTTACTCCTCCTCCAAGTGACCAAATTAGCCAGAAGGAGGAAGGAAAGAAGGAGGAATTTTATCAAAACATGATCGATGTTTGGAACAGCCAAGTTCAAGCTCAACTCGATGAAAAAATTCAGAAGGTGCACCTGAAAAAAGTACACTTTGCGAAGTTGAAGGAGCTTTTAAGTGAGGTATTCCATGACAATCCCGCGGAGTGGAACGCCTATTGCTCTCGAATCAGTACTTGCCGTTTTTTGATGGGAGAAAGCCCAAGTGGATTCCGGGTAACTCTTGACTGGGCCATGAAGCAAGAGAACGCTCGCAAGGTTTTAGATGGTGAAATTTACGACAAGCAACAAGCGAACACTTTCAAAGAAAAGCCCTGGCCTATGTTTGAACAAGAATTAATCGAGCATTGTATAGCTCGCAATTCACCAGAGGAAAGTTTGAGAGAATCTTGGATCAAAATATCAAAGTTTTTGGTATTTGACCTAGGGCAAGCTGTTTTTACTTCCTGGTTTTGGGATATGTCTCCTCAGTTATCTCAAAATTCGATTTATTTATCCGTAAAAAGTACATTCGTCAAAGATTATATCACAACGCACTACAAGTCGGCACTTGAAGAAGCGCTTAAAGCAGTGTTTCCCGACATGACAAACTTTGAAATCTACTTAGGAGATTCAAATGCTAAGACATGAGAATAATCAAAAACCTGCATATTATGGAGATAAGATGTTCATTAAGGTGATTGAGGGTTGGGCTTTGTGCTATCATTTAGCCTGTGCTTCCAAATGTAGAGTTGATTGTGAACTCAAAACAACTTTTAGCACCCTATCTGCACGCCTTCTTCCACTTCAGGGTAAAGGGTAACACAGTCTCACGGGATGATTCTTGTGGGAAGGGGTGTCATTAACGTGATTACCGTTTGCCTATCCATAAAGTAATCCGTCTCTACGGCAAGTAAAGTCTGGTAGTTCAGTTTTTATGCAAGAGCTGGTAACAAGTATCGTGGAGTTAATCGCAAAAGTTGGTGACGGGCTGTAATCAAGCTGCAGCAACTTCATCAGTGGTGATGAATTCACACCCATCGGTGAATCTGACACCTGAGACAACTTTTGGCAACTGATTTCCACCAGTAAGCCGTCGCCAGTTTTGCTCGGCATTTTTAATAAGCTTAAAAACCATAACGAAAGCCGTTTCTCGAGAGAGGCACCCTTTGGTACGCCTGGTTCGGTGTTTCACTGTTGCAAAGGTACTTTCAATAGGATTTGTCGTACGAATATGTTTCCAATGTTCTGCAGGAAAATCATAAAACGTCAGAAGTTCATGACGATCCTTCTCCAAACAGAGAACTGCTCGAGGATATTTGGCTTTATACTTCTCCAGAAACAGATTAAATGCTTTATCTGCTTCTTCCCTGCTTTCAGCCATCCAAATATTCTGAATATCCGCTTTAGCTTTCCTCTGTAGTGATTTGGGCATCTTGTTTATGATATTAAGCGTTTTATGGACCCAACAGCGTTGATGATGGGTTTGAGGCCATACTTTTTCTAAAGCACTCCAAAAACCCATAGCTCCATCCCCTATGGCCAATTTGGGTGGAACAGAAAGCCCTCGGGCTTTAAGGTCTAACAAAAGCTCACTCCAACTTTGCGTGCTTTCTCGATAGCCATCAATAAAACCTACCAATTCCTTCTTACCCTCAGGTGTCGCTCCTATGATAACCAACATACACGTCTTGTCATCTTCCATACGAGCCTGGAGGTAAACGCCGTCTGCCCAGATGTACGCATAGTTCCGGCTATCCAATCGCCGCTTGCTCCAATGCTTTAATTCCTCTTTCCAGTGCTGACGTAATCGAAGAACTGTATCTGCAGAAAAACCTACTGCATCCTTGCCGAGCAAAACTGGCATCACTTCAGAAAAGTCACCTGACGATATACCTTTCAAATACAGATATGGAAGCGCAGCTTCTACACTCTTACTGCGCCGAACATATGGGGGAAGCAACTGAGAGGCAAAACGGATAGAATCATCCACTCTTTGCCCGTTACGATCTCTTGAGCGAGGAACCCTTACAGGAATGGATCCTATCCCTGTAATAACTTTCCTCTCTGGCAAATGCCCGTGACGTACGACTCTCTTTCTACCATTCTTCAGCCGCTCGTGTGCATGACCGTCTATAAATGACGCAAACTCTGCTTCAATTGCTTGTAGTACCAGCCCTTGTGCTCCTTTGCGTAGAACTTCTGTTAGCTGATCTTCAAATTCTCCTGGCTGTTTTAGATTTATTACGGTACTTTTCTTCATGGCGTATCATTCCTTTCTTTTGGACGTTGATGATTGTGGATTCACCAACACGATACGCCACATCTCTTTTTTTGTCCGTCACCAACTTTCGCGATTAACTC
>Ga0066611_10000677_pt1 | contig 20051 bp, 20 predicted proteins | sample SaaInlV_DNA_200m_FD_60376 | JGI IMG/M metagenome (GOLD analysis project Ga0066611, IMG submission 60376) | Marine microbial communities from expanding oxygen minimum zones in the Saanich Inlet - SI075_LV_DNA_200m | ecosystem: Environmental > Aquatic > Marine > Unclassified | place: British... | reverse complement strand
AGGTGTTTTTTGCAGAGCACCTCAATAAACGTGAAGCTGATCGAATTTTTCGAAAAACCCTGTCAAGCACTTTTTGTACAAATTTAGGCTTGTCTGCATGGGCTTTTTGAGAAGTTACACAAAAAACAGATAACCAACTGTTTATACAAACCTTTCAAGCAACGGCACACCTTATGCAATATCCCCTGTGAACCCGTATACAAACAGGAGATACCCATGAAGCTAGAACGTATTGAAGAGAGTGATAAAACCCTTGTCATCAAACTATCCGGCGAACTTGATGCCCTGGGGAGCAATCAGATACGTCCTGACCTGGAGACCATTACCGAAGACAAAACCATTCAGGAGGTCACCCTTGATCTAGGAGAGGTGACCTTTCTGGACTCATCCGGTATCGGTGCCATTGTCTTTATGTACAAGCGGGTCAAGGCCGGGAATCGCACCCTGAAGCTGGTTGAGGTAGATGGCCAACCACGAGAGCTGATTGAGCTACTACGTATCGATAGCGCCATTCCAGTCACCATGAGGGGTACTGAAAAACTGGACACGGTATTCCCATCATGAAAAAAGCACGGATTCTTCCACTACTCATCGGCTGCAACTTAGCCCTCTCAGGCTGTGTCTACTGGCCCCCTGAGGGGTACGGCGGTATGGCAGAGTTTGATCCTGGCACCCTGATTCCAGTAGAGGCGGACCAACCACTGGAGCCTAAACACGGGATGCGCTTTGACCTAGAACTGCTCGATCAGCAACTCAATCTGCTGGTACTCGATGGTGCTGAACTCTGCTTCCCCGCTACCGTGGTGCAGGCAGAAAAAAGGCAGCACCGTATCCTGCGTGAACTGGCGGGGGGACTCTACTATGATGCCGCTAATGATCTGCTCATTCAGCGCCAGCTACTCAACCGCCTTGAACGACAACTGGATTACATCAAGGGCAACGACCTCTGTGTGGTCCCCATGAACGAGGGTAGCGATCCCCCCGGAGCATTGGGGAGACAGATCACCGACCTGCTCAATCGTGATAATCAGTTTGCCAGCGGCTCCCCCGCCCTTAACCCCAAATATATCGCTCATCTGGCTGAGGCTGCTGCGCTGCTGCGAGAAAATCACGGCTTCCGTTTGCGCATTATTGGTCATGCCGATAGCAGTGAGACAATAGAAGAAGAGAGCATCGCCTTGCAACGCGCTGAACAGGTAGGGCGTTATCTGCAGGTGATGGGGCTATCGCCCAAACGGATTCAGATCGATACAGTCGATGCCTCAGACCCGCTATTCCATGACCACACTGCAGAGGGGCAACTGGTCAACCGCAGAGTCACCATCGAGCTGCTGGAGGCCCCGACTCCAACACTGGCTGAATGGAGGAAATTACAGTGAACCGAGATCAGATCTTTCACCTCATCGCCTTTCTCTATCTGTTGCTGTTCCCCTTCTTTGTGCTCGCAGTACCCTATCAGGTACAGGTTGGGGACCTGGTCAGGGTCTCTCTACCTGGCGAGGAGTCGCTAGACAGAAGCTATGCGGTTAATCGACAGGGGGAGATTATCCTGCCAGAGGTGGGCGCACTGAAGGTAGTTGGTCTGGATGAGGCCACGATGGAGGCCAATATCCACCAATCACTGCAACAGATTTTTCGTGACCTTCTCAATCTCAAGGTCTATGTAGAGAAGCGTCAACAGCTAATCAATGTACTCGGCTATGTTGAGACTCCCGGTGAGGTCACCCTCCCCGCCAACGGCACCATCCAGATGGCACTGCATCAGGCTGGCGGGCTACGGGCCGGTGCTCAACTCAACCAACTGCAGCTGCGTCGTGGCAACAGCAACACTCCATTCAACTACAAGCAGTATCTTGACCATGGAGACCCAGCACTGCTGCCGCAACTCCAGTCACTGGATACCCTGTTTATCCCCGCCTCTCCAATGATCGGCAATGTCGAGGTCGATTTTGACCCTTCCAAACTGGCTCTATCTGGGGATGCCGGTGAGAACCGCAAGGGGGTCAAGGTGTTTGGTGAGGTCAACAGCCCCGGCAGCTTCTCCTATAAGCCAGAAATGGATCTGGTTGATCTGCTGATGCGTGCTGGTGGCGTAACCCGTTATGCTGGAGTCGAACAGATCCGCATCATCAGCGAGGGGAACCCCGCCCTATTCAATCTCAAACGCTACCTCGACTCTGGGGATATGGCCCTACTACCCACAGTAATTGAGGGGGCCACCATCTTTGTCCCCAAACAGGAGGAGGAGATCAAGGCCGGTGCCAATATTGTCTACGTGATGGGAGAGGTGGCCGATCCAGGGGCCTATGAAAACAAGAGCGGGGCCACCTTTATGGATATTCTCGCCAACGCCGGTGGCCCAACCCGCTTTGCTGAGTCACGCCAGATCCGCATCATCAAGGGGGATGGCACCATTCATCCCTTTGATCTGGCGGGCTACACCGAGGGGACAGTACCCAGCGGCCTGCCTGAGATTAAGGCGGGTGATGCCATCTTCGTCCCCGAAAAGACCAATATGAACGAGAAATCCTGGCTCAAAATTGCCCCCAGCCGGGCAGTTCGGGTGATTGGCGAAGTGGCACGCCCCGACCGGGTCGAGTGGTCTGACGAGATGTCTCTGCTCGACCTGCTGGCCCATGTGGGTGGCCCCCGTGCACGTGCCGATACCGCCAATATCGAGATTGTGACCCCAGATGAGAGCGGCAACAACCAGACCACCCTGTTTAATCTCGATGCCTTTATTGAGCAGGGGCAAAATGAACAGCAGCTGCCAAAAATCCGCGCTGGTTCCACTATTCGGGTTCACGACCTCCCCCAAGACCCCAGTGACAACAAATCACAGTGGGTACGACAATCTTCCGAAAAGTCAATCTACATCTTCGGTCAGGTCGGTGCACCCGGTCGCTACATGTTCACTGACCGGCTCAACTTTCTCGACATCCTCTCCGCTGCCGATGGTCCAACCAAGGATGCCGACCTGCATAATATCCGTATCAGCCACCGCAACGGCATCCATGCCCAAGTCAGCAAGCTCAACCTTGCCCTCTATTTTGAGACCGGAGATGAGCACCTGCTACCAGAAGTAAAAATGGGTGACACCATCTACATTCCAGAAAAGGAGCGCATCTGGCTCGATCAGCAACAACAGAAGATGGTGCGAGTGATGGGGGCCGTCCACACCCCAGGACGCTACCGTTTTAATGACTCAATGATGTTACTAGATCTGCTGGCCGAGGCGGGAGGTCCCAAGGAGAACGCTTATCTGGAGAACATTGTAGTGGTCAACCACTCCTGCTGTAAGGGGCAGTCACGCAGTTTTAACCTAACCGACTTCAACCGTGATGCTGATATCAGCCGTATTCCGGTACTGCGCGCAGGTGACACCATCTATGTGCCCGACCGAGGAGAGAGTCTACTGGCGCAGTTCAGAAACGCACTGGGGGACATTACCGATATTGTCTCACTGGGATCACTACTTGGCTGGTTATGAGGCACTGTAATACCATGAAAAAGAGAGAGATTATCCCTTCACAACATATGGAGATTGAGAGTATCTTCTACCACACCCTGAATGGTAACAAGCGCTCTATCGCAATCACCTCAACCAACCCTGGTGAAGGAGTCAGTACCCTAGCCCTCGCACTGACCCAGCGCCACCTGCTGGCAGGCCACCGCACACTGCTGGTCGACCTGAACCTGCAAAACCCGACACTACAAACGCTATTTGATGACGATACCTCAACCACGGAGCTGCTCTCTCCACCTCAGCTGATCAACATTGGTAACGGCGATGCTACCGTGATGGGGGTGGTTGCACCCAAACGCCGGGAGACAATTCTCAAGCTACGCAAACCGGGAGTACTGGAGACGGTAATCCAGCAGTGGCTGGAGGAGTATGAGCTGGTCATCATTGACACCATCCCGTTCAACGCCGCCAACAGTAACAACATCCCCACTGAGCGAATCTGTGCGGCCTGTGAATCCACCCTGTTAACCATACTCTGCGGAGTCACCACAGCCGCCTCCATAGAGCATACCACCGAGCAGCTAAAAGCAGGGGGGGCAACACTGAGCGGTACGCTGCTGAATGACCGAGACAACCCCTCTCTGCGCAGTGAGCTGTTACGTGAAGTGAGACGAATCACGCCCCTTTTACCCCGTACTGCAGAGCGGCTTGGGCAGTGGATTAAACAGAGTCGCTTGCTCTCACTGGCGACATAAACCGTAGATAATTTGTAATGGTGTTTGCCACATGATAAACAGAGACTTAATCATCAACACAGTAAAGAGAAATCCTATGAGTTTTCGACTAAAAATTGTCTTGGGAATTATCCTGATTGAAGTACTGCTGATGGTGGTTTTTAACTACACCACCATCCAATTTCTATCTCACTCCAATCGCGATCACCTTGAACATGAAGCTACTGTCACTAATCAACATATCCTCGATGCCATCGACAAAGAGGCACTGCAACTGCGTGACAGCCACAAGCTTCAACAGATGGTCAATCAGCTGATACAGAACAGTGATATTGCCTATATTCGCATCAGTGACATGGAGGGGGTTCTGGCAGAGAGCGAGGAGGAGTTCTCAACCAATCAGCATAGCGATAAAGATCAGAGTATTGAGATTCACTCTCCCATCATCGTCAGTGGCATTAATCTGGGGAGCCTGGAGCTGGGAATCAGTTTCCACTACATGAGTGAGATGGCCCATCAGGTACAGAATCGGTGGATCACCATGACACTGATACAGACTGCTCTAGCCGCCCTATTTGCACTGCTACTGGGCAGCTATCTCACACGACAGCTTCAGTACCTGCAGAGGGCGGTAGAGACCATCACAGAAAAAGGGGCTGGACATCAGATTGAACTCCATAGTGATCATGATCTGAGAAAGGTCACTATCGCCTTTAACCAGATGTCAAAGCGTCTTGCCGAATCTCACCAGCAAAACCGCCTGAGTTTAAAGGAGCAGAAACGACTCACCTCAATTGCCCGTAAAAATGAGAAGATCAATCGCGCCATCCTCTCTGCATCACAGGATGCGATCATCACCTTCAATTCCGATGGCTCGGTTGAGGAGTGGAACCATGTCGCAGAAACTCTCTTTGGCTGGCCGTCAGAGGCACAGCAATCTCTAAAAATATCAGACCTGATTATGGGAGACAGTGAGGCCAATGAAGAGTGTCACGATATTGTAAAGTTTATCCAAGTCCACATGGGAGAGGCGCAACACAGGGAGCTGCTGGCCACACCACGCAACAGAGCCCCACTTACCGTTGAATTCTCTATCTCCCCGATCCAGACCGACAGTAGTCCGATGTACACCGCCTTTATCCACGATTTAACAGAGCAGCGGATCAGAAATGCAGAGCTTGAGCTCGCCGCCCATACCTTTGACAGCAATGAGGCGATTATCATCACGGATACTGACAATCGTATTCTCAAAGTCAACCGAGCCTTCACAGAAATCACTGGATACAGTGCTGAAGAGGCGATTGGAGAGACCCCACGGCTGATCTCCTCCGGCAGACAGTCCGCCGAATTTTACCGAGAGATGTGGAGTACCATCCACCAACAGGGGAGCTGGAGCGGTGAGATCTACAACCGTAAAAAAAATGGAGAGATCTTTCCTGAATACATCAGCATCAGCGCAGTCAAAGGGAATGGGACTGAAGTCACCCACTATATTGCCCACTTTATGGATATCAGTGAGCAGAAACAGATTGAGGAGTCACTCAAGATGGCCCGCCTTGAGGCAGAACACGCCAGTGAGTCAAAGAGCCGATTCCTTGCCACCATGAGTCATGAGATCCGCTCTCCACTCAACGCTATCCTCACCATGAATGAAATTTTAAAATCCTCCGGGCTCACCCCAGAGCAACAGGAGCTGGCCCACATTGCCAGTGAGGGGGGCAATACATTGATGATGCTGATCAACGATATTCTCGACTTCAGCAAGATCGAATCAGGACAGATGAAGATTGAAGAGGAGTGGTTCAACCTGGCTGAGCATCTTGAAGATGTTGTAGAACTGTTGGCCACACAAGGACACAACAAGGGGATTGAGGTGGTCACCGTACTCTCCCCCCACCTTCATAGCCGTTATCTGGGCGATGCGGTACGTATCCGCCAAATATTGATTAACCTGCTCAACAATGCAATTAAATTTACCGACCAAGGGGGGGTGATTCTGCGCCTACTACCCGATTCACCACAGAGGATAGTGATTGAGGTAGAAGATAGCGGGATCGGTATCTCCGAGTCACAACAGCAGCAGATCTTCTCCGAATTCATTCAGGTAGATAGCGGAGATAACCGCCAGTATATGGGGTCAGGACTGGGATTAACCATTGTCCAACGGCTGGTAGACCTAATGGGTGGTGAAATTACCCTGCAGAGCCATGAGGGGGATGGCAGCCTGTTCCGGATCTCACTCCCCTTGCAGGGGGAGGGTTCTCTAAGCCCCCTACCTCCTGCCCAACAGCTCCCACAACTCTGTCTCATCTCAGATAACCCCCTCCTCCGCAAAGGGTTGGAGGAGCAGTTTGCCCTGCTACAGGCCCCTATAGTCAGCTGTTCTCTGAGAGAGGAACCACCACTGTCCAAAGCAGAGCAATCTCTGATACTGCTCGACACAATCGACAATCTAGTTGACGACCCAGTTAGCATGCCCTCAAAGTGGCAGCGTGTTGCTCTCATCACCCTTCAGCAACAACACAGCGATACCTTGCCACGGGAGCAGCTCGATGGCCTCCTGCGCAAACCACTCTCTCTGGGGAGTATTAACAACCTGTTAAGCGGAAATATCGACCAACCCAACCTACATCTGCCCCCGGTTTCAGAGACCATTACGCATCAGCCAATAACCTCAGAAAAAAATGGTCAGATAGAGATTCTGCTGGTTGAAGATAGTCCCGCTAATCAGGCTGTGGTCATGGCACTACTGAAGAAACGGAACTACTCAGTGAGCTGTGCCAACAATGGTCAAGAGGCGTTGAAGGCCGCATCAAAACAGTCCTACAATCTAATTTTAATGGATCTAGCAATGCCGATAATGGACGGGTTGGAGGCGACCCGACAGCTGCGCAGAGGCCACTCACCCAACCAGAGCACCCCGATCATTGCAATGACCGCCAACGCCTTTGCAGATGACCGGGAGCGCTGCCTCGCCGCAGGAATGAACGACTATCTGAGCAAACCACTCAACACCCAACAGTTCTACAGCTGCCTACAACAGTGGCAGGAGAGCACCACTGAAGCAGAGCGTACAGCGCAGAGCAGTGAACTGCTGGAGATTGAGGTTATGGAGAGGTTGGCTGCAGACACCTCATGGAACGCTCTGCCAAGGATTTTGGGTATCTACTTTGTTGAGACAGAAGAGCGTATTCCAAAAATGGTTGAACTGTATCAGCAACAAGCATGGCAAGCATTGGGAGATGAGGCTCATGCCCTCAAGAGCAGCTCTGGCAGTTTCGGCATTGTTCGTCTACAGGCGGTTGCACGGGAGATCGAGCTATCCGCAAAAGAGGGGAATATTACGATCATAGAGCAGGCAATGGAAGGGTTGGTGCTACTGGCAGAGCACTCTATAGAAGAAGTTAAACAGTATCTTAAGGAGCGTACCGATGGAACGACTACTACTGGAGCATGAACAAGAAACCTCACTAGAGGGGGTACGAAAGCTACGCCATCTGTTGCAGCAGACTCTTCAGGCCACCCTCTTTCAGCCCGCATTAATTAACAATATCCGGCTCTGTTTTGCAGAGGCCGCCACCAACCTGGTAAAACACAACCAGCCTGTCAGCAACACCATCCAACTGCGTTTTGGAAAAGATGATGCCGGCTGGTGGCTGGAGTTGGTCGACGATGAAGGGGTATGGGATCCAACCATTCCCACTGCACCCATCGTTGCTAATCCTGATCCACTGGAGGCCATCTCGGGGCGTGGCATTTCACTGCTACACACACTTTGTGAAACCTTCCACTACACCACAGAGAGCACCAGCGGATTAAACCGCCTCCACCTGCACTGGAAGGAAGAGGTCTCAAAACAGCTGCCCACGGTGTTGATCGTTGAGGATGACAAGGCACTATGCGAACTCTATCAGCTCTATCTTGAGGGGCAGTTTGAGGTACTCTGCTGCAACAGTGGTATTGAGGCACTCACACTGCTCCCCCTCTACCCCATTGATCTGATTCTCTCTGATATCAGTATGCCACAGATGGGGGGGTTGGAGCTGCGCAAACAGCTACTGGAAGATCCCGACGTCTCTCTAATGCCCTTTGTATTTCTGACCTCCTCTGAAGAGGAGAAAGTTGAGAATCAGGCCAGCAGCCTGGGGATTGATGATTTCATCCATAAGCCGGTTACCAAAGAGCAGCTTACACACACCATACAGCGGGTTCTGGGGCGCAACCGACAGATCGTACGTCAACTATCAGACCGCATCAATCAGCGCATCACTGCTACACTTCACCCAAAACTACCTCCACAACTGCATGGCTGGAAGTTGGCTACAGCCAGCCGTAATACTGGGATTGGTGGTGGCGACCTACTGCTCTACCAAAGCAGCCCCTCACAAACTCTGATCACCCTAACCGACATTATGGGGCATGATGATACGGCAAAATTTTTCGCCTACGCCTATGGAGGGCTGCTACGGGGGTTGATGCAGACCATCGCACTCAAGCACCACCCGGGGCCACTACTGGATGCCCTCTCCGAGGCTGCACTGGAGGATGAGCTTCTGTCACAGATCACCCTCACCTCTGTCGCTGTAACGCTGTCTGAACAGGGACAGATATCGATTGCCTGCGCAGGACATCCCACACCCTTGAAAATATCAAAACACGGTATTCAAACCGTGCATGTAGGCGGTGTACTACCAGGTCTGATTGCCAATGTAGAGTACGCCTCAACCACTTTGACGCTACACCCCGGTGAACGCATAGCCCTCTTTACCGACGGCCTGTTTGAGTCGGCCCCCAGTGAGGCACAGCGCAAACATCTGGAAGAGCAGATTCGATTCTCACTGCATGATACACTCCGGCTCCCTATTGAGCAGGCCATTGAACAGGTGATGACTATTTTTGACCAGATAGCGGGAACACCACCCAATGATGACACCCTGTTACTACTGCTAGAACCGATCGAAAAAGAGGAAGGCAATGGAGAACCCACAGGTCCTGCTGGTTGAAGATACCGAATCACTGGCTGAGATATACAAGGAGTACCTGAGAGAGGAGCCCATCCAGCTCCTCCATACCTCCACAGGAGCAGAGGCAAAAGAGCTAATCCAGACCCATTCTCCACTGCTGATCATTCTTGATCTAAAGCTACCGGATATGGATGGGCAGGAGATTTTACAGTGGATTCAGCATCAACAGCTCCCCACAGAGGTGGTTGTCATTACCGCACACAGCTCGGTTGATATCGCTGTTGATGTGATGCGCGACGGTGCAATCGACTTTCTCCAGAAGCCATTTGACGGCAGCCGTTTCCGTACCACAGTGCGCAATGCCCTAGAGCAGAGCCAACTCAAACATTGGGTTGATGAGCTGCAGAATACCTTTGATCGGCACCATTACCATGGCTTTATCGGTGGCAGTCTGCCAATGCAGGCCGTCTACCGCATTATTGATGCCGCCGCCCCCAGCAGTGCCACTATCTTTATCACCGGAGAGAGTGGTACCGGTAAAGAGGTGTGTGCCGAGGCGATCCATAAGCAGGGGCCTCGTGCCAAACAGCCCTTTATCCCACTCAACTGCGGTGCCATTCCAAAGGATCTGATGGAGAGTGAGATCTTTGGTCAAATCAAAGGGGCCTTCACTGGCGCACTCACCGAACGCAAAGGAGCCGCAACCCTGGCCGATGGTGGCACCCTATTTCTGGATGAGATCGGCGAGATGGATCTTGACCTACAGACCAAGCTGCTACGCTTTGTACAGGCCGGAACCTTCCAGAAAGTCGGCTCCAGCAAGGTGGAAACGGTCGATGTACGCTTCATCTGTGCTACCAACCGTAACCCGCTCGACGAGGTGGCTGCAGGGCGCTTCCGCGAAGATCTCTTCTACCGTCTCCATGTGGTACCACTCCACCTCCCCCCCCTGCACGATCGTGGAGATGACATTTTGCAGATCGCCAGCCACTTTCTCGGCTGCTATGCCGAAGAGGAGAATAAATCATTCCGCAGCTTCTCCCCTGAAGTAGAAGTAATTCTGCGCAGCTACAGCTGGCCTGGAAATGTTAGGCAGCTACAGAACGTCATCCGCAACATCATGGTACTGCACAATGGTGATACAGTAACCATCAGCCACCTCCCCCCACCTCTGGATACCTCCTTGAGTGAACAAGAGCTGACCCGCATGATCCCTGTAACAGCACCGTCCGCAGATCAAGCCTCCCCTCAAGCGGTCGCGGTACAGCCTCTCGCGGTTGTGGAGCGGGAAGCCATTGAACAAGCTATCGCTCTCTGCAATGACAACATCCCCAAGGCCGCTGCCTTGCTGGAGGTCAGCCCATCTACCATTTATCGCAAGAAGCAGGCTTGGGAGAGCCATTAAGAGATTGCTGCGGTAGGTACATCTAATTATTGGGAATGCCGAAGATCAGGTTGCTAAATCCTAATTCAGGAATTCCAGTGCCAAGTGTAAGCTGACGTAACACCGCCCTCACAGCTAAGGTCTGTCTTCTGCTTACGGCTATAGAGCAGTCTCTCACACTCACAATAGTATGGGGTGGTGGTTAATACACATTACCGCCCTTTACCGCACCGGCAGCTTCAACCGGATATTTGAACCACTAACGATCCGATCAACATGGGCACCAATTTTCTCCCCCTCAATTACCGCATGCAGGTGCCAGGATTCTCCCGGATGGGTGTAGATCCCTTGTTGCAGCGCGGAGTAAAAACCCACCACAGTTGCCCGCTGGTTTGTACGTAATTCTCTATGCTGATGATAGAACTTCTCTCTCCCGCCATGCCCTGTAAAAGCGGGGTTACGCTCATTGATCACATGAATCTGCAGTTGGTCAAAATTTCCCTCCAACAAGAAAGGAAAGGGCTTGTCGACATCAAAATCAGCATCCATTGCTAATCCAAGGATCTCCATGTATAGGTCCTCTTGGTTCATTGCACCTTCAATGGTGACGCTTTGCCATTGCTCTACCTGCGAAACCGCCAGAAGCACCGCCTGCTCACTTTGTGGAATTGTATGAGCTGATTGACCCATGCCATCAATGCCGTAATCAAGATAGATCCTTCCATCCAATACAGTGATTTCACCTCTCCCATGCTCAATGGCACCAACCGCATAGCTATCTGTTACCGGTATAGCTGTTTGCAACTCAATGACACCTTCACTTTTTCTTTGCTGAATCATCTCCTTGTATGCGCCATAGCTAACCACTTCACTCTGTTCTGCACTGGCTATAAAACCAGACATCAGGGACAAAATAGCTGTAACACCTATATAAATTGCTTTGCCCATTTTCATTTCTCTAATTCACTTTGTAGATCGCATGACAGGCGACACATTGCTGCATCAGCTCACCGGTAAACTCGGTCAGAGTCTGCATATCATCCGTCTCCGCACGGATTGCTAACTCCTCAAACATCATGTGTGTTGGCCCACCAATCTGTTTAAACGATGCGGATGTCTTTCTTTTAATGGACATAGGTGTATTACGCGCCATTCTATTTCCAGAATATTTGGCTGCCTGAATGATTTTTTCTGGATTCTCTTCGGCAATACCGCTGATCACTCCTTGAATGCTAACTAACATCTGGCGCATTTCGCTGAGAAACTCTACTTTCTCCGCATCAGTAAAACCGAGGTTCTCTCTGGCATCAATCTGGGCTGGGGCGCTACTTGCAAATACAGAACTACTCAGGATGAGTGCCGACAATAAGGCAACTGATATTTTCATGATGGTCTCCTACAGAGGGTGAAGTTACAGCTTTCTGTAGGCTATCGAAAAACAGAAACAGTACGTATGATTTGAATCATATATCGATAATTGGAGGCATTCACATGTCAAAGGCAATTTTTATGATTGATTCAACAATAGATTGGAAGGCCATAACAAGACAATTACCCTTGCCAGAAATCCCTGAACTGCTCCGTCAATCATCTAGGTTACAAACCGCTACAGCAGGAACCACCTTATATAGCCGAGGTGAACGCCCCAGTACTGTTATCTGTGTACTTGAGGGTGAGTTGCGTCTAGTACGTTACTCTTTGGATGGGTCGGAGATTACCCTACAGCGTTCTCGTTCTGGCTTTATTGCTGAGGCAAGCATGGAGGCAGATGCCTATCACTGTGATGTGGTTACTATGGAGAAGAGCCAATTGCTCCTTTTTCCACTGCCCGAATTTCACACCGCACTCAATCATGACCCTATTTTCAACCGTGCCTGGATCAAGAGTCAGGCAAATGAGGTACGCCGTCTCCGTGCCCAATGTGAACGACTTAGTCTAAACAGTGCCTCTGAACGAATACTTCACTATATAGAGGCCGAAGGCGTTAATGGTGTACTGATACTGACTCAGTCTCGCAAGGCTTGGGCCAATGAATTAGGTCTGTCTCATGAGGTGGTTTACAGGACACTAAAAGCATTGCATGAAACTAAAAGAATCACTACCGATGGTAACCGAATCACTCTTTTATCGCCCATTCCATAAGTGAGAATTGGTGATTATTCGTAACCCCTCTGCCTAATTTTAACAGCACTCGATATGTCGGCTTTGAGTCATCTACAGCCGTGAGAGAACCTGCTTCTAGTGTGGCTTCTGAGGCAGCTCTGGTCGCACTGCCGCCAGTAACCATCCAATAGAGTGACGGAAGCTTCATACACAAAGCAGTCATCGGCATTTCAGAGATTTATAGAGGATATTTGCTTCTTCTAATAATGTAGGTTCAAGCTCAGTAATCTTGGAGATCAAGTCTATTTGGCAATGGGTCACTGTCAAAACAACAATGGTATCCCTCATTACAGTACAAACCAGATGGTGCTTCTGTACAGTATAAAAAGAGAGAGCCTCTGAGAAAGCGTTTTTAGTTTGAAGGATGCCGGGGTGTTCCTTGATCAGTAATAGACTATTCTGTACATCCTCGATATAGCGGTTAGCCACTGCAATTCCAAACTGACTGATGGAGTAATTCCTGATCTCAACCAAGTCAAACATAGCCCTGTCTGTCAGTTGCAAGTCGGTCATTTGGACTGATTGGAGAGAAATTGATCTAGGTCGGTATTTAAATCACCTGAGAATGTGGTAGTACGGCCAGCGATAGCATCTTGGTAACCGCTCACAATACTGGCTCTCAATTCTTGAGCTTCTATTCTCTCTTTTTTCTCTCTGAGTAAACTTCTTAAAAATTCACTGGGTGTAGCATAGAGCGAGCCATCACCGGTATTCTGGTCAACGAAAGCGCGAAGCTCATTCGTTAGTGATAAATTAAGACTGTGTGACATCGTCCTCTCCAGATGATCCTGATAATTTCTTGAACTATATACAGCTTGTCGAATAACGTCAATAAATGTCACGCTGACGAAAACTCCATACACATTGCCACCTCTCGAGTCAGCATAGTAACCCAGCACCCTTCTATATTAATGAAACCACTCAGTAGCCACAAAGTGCTTTGAGATCTTTAGTCAACAGAAAGAGGTGATGATGGTCAGTCATGCTCTCTTCGAATTCCCATGACTGATACCAACGCTTGGCATCATCTTTCGCATGAATGAGCAATACCCGAATTCCAGCCAGATCTGCAGCTTGAGCTGTACGAAGCAGAGCATCTTTGAGTAGTGCATTTCCCAGCCCGACGTTCTGGTACTCTGTATCAACCGCTAAACGCGCAAGAATCATTACAGGAACGGGATGGCGGCGATCGGCCAGCGCTTACGTACATTGTCACGACAAGTAAGCATTTAAAACTACACCTAATCACTATAATCCTTCTCTCCAGCCATAACATCCAAATCATACCGAGACTGCAAATTCATCCAAAGCTGAACAGGTACCCAACCAGAGCACGACTACCATTAAACATATCTGCGATCTGAAAGGTCAACAAAAACACTCCCGGATAAAACCAGTGGGGGCGCACCTCACCTTGGCTCACAAACCAGCGAGGCAGTGACCACCCTTTCAACAACCTGCAACCAACCCATACAACTATAATACCAAGCAGTGCGCCACCCACAATATCGGTTGGGTGGTGTAACCCCAGATAGAGTCGGGGAAGCATAATCATCAGCGTACTGTAGAGCAGTGCAAACAGCCCAGCTCTATAGGAGAGCAGAAAAATCCCAGCCGATAGCGCATAGAATAGTGCAGCATGGTCACTGGGGAAGGCACTCCACCCCTCCAGCGCTCTTGGTTCCATTCCATAGGGGAGGATAAAATCAATCTCACTGTTATGCATGGGGCGTACCCGGAAAGGGAGCACTTTAGCCGACACCCTTGCCAGCACCATCACCACAAAACTGAGTATGATCAGCTGTACAACGGTCTCTCGCTGTTGCTGTTGATCAGGGCGTTCACGAAACCACAACCACCAGAGAATCAGCATTAAAACACCGCCCTTCATCAGGCTGTTGATCGACAACAGATAGATACCATAATCAAGTTGAGGGTAATGACCTGCAAACCCATTCAACTGCTGCAACACCCACTGATCAAATCTATTCATTGGATCATTTTCAATCTATGATCCGGACTGGCTGAGCAGAGGAACCTGCTCCACCGCAATCTCATTAAAGACAGCATCAATCAACGCCCTCAACCCCTGAGCCAATCCAGTTTGTGGCTGCACCCCCAATGCCCGCTTCAAGCTCTTTGGGTCCCCTATTGAGATCCGAATATCTCCATAACGCTTAGGCTCATGCACCAGCTCTACCCGGCTACGGGTGATCATTGTCAGGGTCTGAGCTAACTGCAGGATAGAGGTCTCTTTCCCTGTACAGACATTGAATACAGCAGGATTAGTGCTCACCTGCTGCATACCCATACAGAGCGCATCCACAACATCACTGACATAGACAAAATCACGGGTCTGCAAGCCATCACCAAAGATATCCAGTCTCTTCTTACCTCGCAGCATCCGGTCTACAAAGATAGAGATCACCCCAGAGTAGGGAGAACTGGGGTTCTGACGAGGACCATAGACATTGAAGAAACGCATCCCGATAGTCGGCACCCCATGAACCAGTGAGGCGACCCGAGCATGCATCTCTGAACTGGCCTTGTCTGCACCATAGGCGGTCAATGGTCGAATCGCTGCACTCTCTCTAAGCGGCATATCGGCATTGTCTCCATAGACCGCTGCCGAGGAGGCATAGACTACGGGACGCTTACCCTTACGGGCCGCATCCAGCACATTCACGGTGCCGGTCACATTGACCCGGTGGGTTTCAGACCACTCCTCAATCGACTGCTGTACGGATGCAATAGCGGCCAGATGAAAACAGCCATCCATCCCCTCCATTGCACTCTGCACCTGCTCAGACCGGGTCACATCTCCAATCTGCACCTCACACTGAGACGGCACATTATCTAGGCTTCCGGTTGAGAGGTTATCAAGTATACGGACTCGGTGCCCTTGGGCTAGCAAGCGATCTGCAAGGTGGGAACCGATAAAACCACAACCTCCGGTAATCAAATAACTGGGCATTGTTCTTCTCCTGTTGCATGGTAGTTAACCTTGCTTGAGCAAACGATATGCCAGCATTGATTTTCCTTGTTTTTACTGCACTTAACCGAGCCAATCACTACAATTTGAGGCACTCTGCTTCGCATTTTGCATGCTATCCCCCACGCCAGTTGCGCTTTGCACAGCTAAAGCGGGAATTCCTCCTCTTTTTCACTACGGCACCCTATTTGCTCTATCTGTACCATGAATAGAGAACCGCACTACACCATCCACCTACTACTCGACAGCCGCACCTTGGGTGGCATCGAAACCCATGTACTCCAGCTTGCCAAGGGGCTACAGAAAATGGGCCACCATCCACGGGTGGTTTTTCTTACCGATTATGGTCCCCATCCACTGCAACGGTTACTACAACAGGCCGATATTCAATACTGCACGCTGGGTGGTAGTTTCACCGCTCTGTGGCGACATCTCCACCAGAGCTCTTCTATACTGCTCCACACCCACGGCTACAAGGCGGGGATCATGGGGCGCATTGCTGCACGACTGCTCCACCTCCCCGTGCTCTCCACCTTCCATGCCGGTGAGATACCAAAGGGGCGGCTTGCCCTCTATGACTGGATCGATCGCCACTCAGCCCCTCTAGCCCACCAGAGATTCTGCGTAAGCCAAGAGATTGCCACACGACTCAGCACTCACGCTGATGTGATGGACAATTTTGTAGAGACCCACTCCCTTGCCTCTAGCCAAGGGGAGGAGATCGCCTTTGTGGGAAGACTCAGCCGTGAAAAGGGGGCCGACCGTTTTCTACAGCTGGCTGCCCTCTTCCCGAAACAGCGCTTCCATATCTATGGCGAGGGGCCACTCCGTACAAGTCTGGAAAGAGATGCCAGCAACAATATCCATTTTCACGGTCAGCAGACCGGGATGGAGAGGGTTTGGCCTCGGATTGGATTATTGCTGATGCCATCTCGCCATGAGGGGTTACCAATGGCAGCACTGGAGGCGATGGCACGAGGAATACCGGTACTGGCATCTGCAGTGGGAGCACTCGACCAGCTCATCAACCATAACCAAAATGGATGGCTCACCCCCTCAGGGGATCTGAAGCAGATACGCACCCATCTGCAGCAGTGGATCTCTCTACCTGCCCAACAGAAAAGCACTCTACAGGAAGAGGCTCGCAACACTATTGAGCAACGCTTCTCGACACAGGTGGCTATTCCTAAACTGATTGCACACTACCAACAGGCCGTTGCAATCTGCAATGCAGAGTAAGAGAGGCCACAGTTAAAAACCAACCAAAACCATAACAGGAGATTATATAACAATCAGTTATAGAGAAAAATCATATCTGGCCCACCCCTTGCTAAAGCTAACTACAGATTCAGACAGGAAGTGAGACCATGCCAAACCAAGAGAGTCCAGAGACAACCATCCCCATCCTCTATACCCACTATGGAGAGGAGTGGATTCGCGGCAGTGAACGCTGCCTACTAGACCTGATCACTCATCTGGACCGTGACCACTACACCCCGATTGTCTGGTGCAATAGCCATGCACTGGAGACAGCGGTGCAGCAGTTGGGAGTCACCGTAGTACGTAGTGAGTTCCCTCTGCTGCTCGGCTGGGAGAAGCCCCGTTACAATATTCAGGCACTGCTGCGACTGGTTCAACAGGGGGTCAATCTGGTAGACCGCTATAACATTCAACTACTGCATGCCAACAGTGGCGCACCCAACCAGTGGCTCAATCTGGTGGCCCGTAAACGAAAATTGCCTCTGCTGGCCCATCTCCACGCCCGCTACCCGCTACGAGACCGCATTACCCTAGGGTTACACCAGGTATCCATCGCTGCTGGAGTCAGTGGCCCCACCATTAAACAGCTTCAGAAGGATGGATTAAGCAGTGATCGGTTGCGTGTCATCCACAACGGTATCGACAGCAGCAAGATGGATCAAGCAACACCCATTGACCTACGCAAGCTGCTACAAATTGACGCAGACTCACTGCTACTGATCTCTGTTGGCTCCCTGATTGAGCGTAAGGGGATGGACCTGCTGTTGGATGTGGTCCACCGTCTCAAGCAGACCGGCCTCCCCCTCAAGCTCGCTATCGTTGGATCCGGCCCAGAACAACAACGACTGCAACAACGCATTCAACAGTTGCAGCTGGAGTCTTCAGTATTTCTACTGGGGGAGCGTGATGATGTCCCTGCCCTGCTACGCGGCGGGGCCGATCTGTTCATCTCAGCGGCCCGTGAAGAGGTATTCGGACTGGTACTGGCCGAGGCTGCACTGGCTGAACTGCCGATCATCGCCCCCAGAGTGGGTGGTATCCCCGAGGTGCTCGACAACAGCTGTGCCCTGCTGGTACCCACAGAGGATCGCCAGTCACTCAGTAATGCCATTGTGAAACTCTATAGTGATCCCGCACGACGCAGAGAGATGGGGCGCACAGGACGTAGACGGATATTGGACCACTTTACCATCCAGCATAACGTCCGGGCATTTCACTCTCTTTACCAAGAGCTGCTCGATAACCCCAAACACCGACTGCACTGGCATAGCCACTGGTCCCCGCTGGCGGCTCTGCTTCCCGCACTACGCCACCTGTTCCGGAGAGTCTCTCGACTCTCTCAACCGCACTTGAGGAGTAACTGATGAACCATCCCCCCTCTATTTTGGTACTCGACACCATCGCCTACCCCGGCGGCTCCAAGGTAGCCACACGCAACATTTTAAATGCCATCCCCGACAAGCGGGCCAAAGTCACCGTTGTAACCTCTGATCCAAACTCTTGGCAGGGTGACAGTATCGACTGCAGCACACTCTGGGAACCCCGCTTTCTGGCCCGACAAGAGCAGGGGGTACTCTATTTCTTGCGCCATACCCTGCTACTACTCAGCCTGCTGTGGGCACGCATCCGCAATGGCCCCTTTAAGGTTGCCATCGGGGCCTCAGGGCCAGGAGTGGACCTTGCCCTCTATCTGGCACAACCACTACTCGGCTATCGGCTATTTCAACTGATCCACGGTCCGGTTGCCCGCTCACGCACCATTGGGCGCTGCCTGTTGCGGGCAGACAAGGTCTACTATCTGGAGAGTACACGAGAGAGTCTGCTTCAGGCCCTAGCTGCTCTCCTCGATCCACAACAGCTCAACCCGAAACCAAGTGAATCCCTAATGGAGAGCAGCCAATTTGAGATCATGCTCAATGGTCTCCCCCGCTCCGCATGGCCAACCCCCTGTCAATACCACACCCCCCGTCTCTTCTGGGCCGCCTCTCTACTGCAGTGGAAGGGGCTAGATCTGCTGCTGGATACCCTGCGCCACTACTTCAGTGATACCCAACGCCCCCCCGCCACACTCTGTTATATCCGCCCCAGAGAGACCGTTCAAGCCACCATACCGGCCCCACAAACCATTCCCGGTGTATCGTGGCATGAGGCACCAGAAAACTTGGATCAGCTGCGTGCAGAGGGGAACATCTTTATCTCCACCAGCCAACAGGAGCCCTTCGGACTCTCTATTCTAGAGGCACTGGCAGCCGGGCAATGTCTGCTCATCCCCCATGATGGGGCCTACTGGGACCGGATGCTGGTTGATCAAGTACACTGCATCAAATACCGCCCCAACGATGCCGAAGATCTGGCTACAAAACTTGAGTTCCTGCTTAATGACTCCGAACAGATTAAGCAGATCGGAGAGGCGGGGCAACGTATCGCACACAGTTATCGGGCAGACCGAGTCTACGGGGCGATGGTGAGAACACTGTTATCTACGATTGAGGAGCAGACCACAACTGCACCTATTCTCTCTCCGGATACATAATGATCAAGCCAATACGCACCCTGCCACTCGCCCTTCAACAGACCTTACTCTACGGACTGAGCATTGCGTTGATGAAGGGGATTTCCCTATTGATGCTCCCCTTTATCACCCACTATCTGGACCCAACCACCTTTGGACGGCTGGAGGTACTGGCCAGCCTGGGGATGATCGGCAGTGTACTGATCGGGATGGGTCTGGAGGATACCCTCTACCGCTACGCCGGATCGGCCCAGAGCCAGAGGGAGAGGAGAAGACATGCTGCAGAGATCTTTGGCCTCACCCTGCTGATCGGTACCATCACTCTGATTGCCGGGTGGCTCATCGCTCCCTCACTGGCCCAGCTACTCCCCGGCAACCCAGCCACCATCGAGGTGCGCTGGGTGTTGGTTGTTCTGGCTCTGGAGGGGGCGATTGCAGTGCCTCTGGGGTGGCTGCGAATGCAGGAGCGGCACTGGGCCTTCTTTAGCGCAACCGTAGGGCGAACCGTGCTACAGGCGCTGCTGGTTGTGGTACTGCTATCCCAAGGGGGAGGAGTTGAGGAGATTCTATTTGCTG
>Ga0066611_10000631_pt1 | contig 20861 bp, 8 predicted proteins | sample SaaInlV_DNA_200m_FD_60376 | JGI IMG/M metagenome (GOLD analysis project Ga0066611, IMG submission 60376) | Marine microbial communities from expanding oxygen minimum zones in the Saanich Inlet - SI075_LV_DNA_200m | ecosystem: Environmental > Aquatic > Marine > Unclassified | place: British... | reverse complement strand
GGTGCTGATAGTGGTCATGTACGTATTTATCAATATGCCGCAAACAAAACTGTCGCTGTCACAGATCAAACATCCGCTACTTTTGGTCCGGTCGGATGGAACCGTGTGGGTTCAGATATTGACGGTGAAGCCGCAGCTGACCAGTCTGGTCGGTCAGTATCTTTAAGTGCTGATGGTCGAACTGTTGCGATTGGAGCATACTTGAACGATGGTAATGGTAGTAATAGTGGTCATGTTCGTATTTATTCGTATAGTAGTAGCTCTTGGACACGGTTAGGTTCAGATATTGACGGCGAAGCTGGTACTGACCAGTCTGGTTGGTCAGTGTCTTTAAGTGATGATGGTCGAACCGTTGCTATCGGAGCAATCGGTAACGATGGTAATGGTAGTAATAGTGGTCATGTTCGTATTTATTCTTATAGTAGTAGTACATGGTCTCAATTGCGTTTAGATATTGACGGCGAAGCCGCTGATGACTGGTCTGGTTATTCAATGTCTTTAAGTGCTGATGGTCGAACCGTTGCTATCGGATCAATCGGTAACGATGGTAATGGTAGTGGTAGTGGTCATGTACGTATTTATAACATTAATAGTATGTACATTGTAAATGACACTATTACTATTGGTGCTGTTTTTTCCGAACCAGTCACCGTTAACAGCACTACGCCTCGTTTAAATGTATTAACCAATATTGATGGAACTACTAAACAATTTTCATATGCTTCAGGTGATGGTACCAATGTATTATATTTCACTAAGACTATTACTACCGGAGAAAATATAGACCCCTTAAAAATCTTACGTTCTACTCAACCAACCCTTACAAGTGGTACAATAAAAAACAGTAGTTCAATTGACGCCTTATTAACCATAAGTTCTGATATAACATTCAATTCTACCATAATTGCTACTAATCCACTTATCTTGAATGATTATGTTCCTACCGAGATAGACAATATAGTAACACCAACAATTAATCTTATGTTCAGTGAAAAGGTATACATAAATTCAGGGAATGTTACTGTAAAACGAATATCAGATAATGTTACTATACAAACTATTGATATTGCAAGTTTTACTATTAGTGGAACAAATGCTTCCTATACATTAACAAATGCCTTAAAATACAATGAATATTATTATATTAATCTTGATGCTTCAACGATTATTAATTATGCAGGTGTTAGTGATAACACATCCTTAATTTTTTCAACAAAAAAATTATATTCCAGTAGTCTTTACGAAAATGGTAGATGGGAAAACCCGGAATATTTAGACACCTCTACAGGAAACAAACGCATGTTTGGTGGAGGGAATAAAAAATACAGTGCACCATCTAATCAAGGAAGACCATCTGTTATGTTTTCTATCACAGCAAAACGTACGTCTACTAAAAATAAATAGGTGAGAAAATTTTGAAAAAAATATACATTGACAGCATTTTGAATTTCAATATATAAATTAAATTATAGCTTTATTTTATATATGTTTAAGGTTAATTATATCGTGAAAGACAAAATCGAAAAAATATACATTTTCTATGGTAGTCATAAGATAAATGATGGTGTCAATAAAATAGATCCAAATCAACTGTATAAAATTGAACCAACGAATCCTCTATTTTCAAATATATTTAGTAAAGAAGAATTGGAAAATATTGAAAAAGAGCAGATAGAGGTGGAGTTAGTAGAACAATATATTCATCTGGATGACACAGTCGAGACAATCAAGCAGAAAATTCAACATGTATTTGAAAACACAATATTGTTCGAAGAGATTTACATGTTTTATGTTCAAGAAACTATGATGGATACAAACAAGGTGTATAAACAACTGACTCAAAACAACAAAAAAAAAGTTACCACTGATTCTATGATAGGCTTCTTACTCAATTTTATTGATTTAGAAAACAAGTCACCAGAACCAAAAACTACTTATACATTAGACGATTTGTATGATTTGGATATTGTTGGAAACAAACTGTTAAAAAAAACATTGGGACATCGTCTTACAAGTTCTATGTTTACTTATTCATTCACTGCGAATCCATATGAATTAGTGAGTGAAGACCCTTACATAAAAGACAATGTTCACCAAATGATTTCAACATCGAACTCCAATTTATTCATGGATTTTGGGAAAGTATATAACAATAATATTTATCTGGTTCTGGGTAACGATATTATCAATGAAAATACATCTCCTACTTTTATAAATACTTATTTTCCATTTTTGTTCAATGCTGATATAAATACTCGGGCTGACTATGATAGAGCGAAACCGGAAATGTTAAAGAAACCGACGATAAACGAATTATATTTTAAAACGAACGATTTGTTCTATAATATTTATAAGGATGAAAAATCGGCAAAAAACAATTACTTATCACACGGCATTTACAGTATTCAGTTTACCAAATTCCAGAGTGATTCGGTTCAGTTGCCGTTGGAAACCATATTTAAACTGATACACTCAACACAAAATATTCCTATGATACAATTCATCGCAGGGCAAAAGAAGGAACCTATTTACAGATTGTATGTTGATAAATATAGTAAGGATGGTAAGAAAATACCGTTTCTCTCTAAGAAAAAAATAATACAGATTATCAATTCAATGTCAAGTGCAAAGGCAATTACCTATTATATACATACTGTAGATAATGTTCATCTTCGTTGTGAAATTAATACAAAAGGAGAAATAGGTATCCTATTACAATTACGGGAGCTACTATCATTCAAACAAGTGGATTTGTTGATTAAAACATATATCAATCCTATATTATTACAGATCCAAAATTATATGAAGCAAAGTGGGTATGTAATGACGCTGTTTAATTCTCTTTATGATACGGATATTGAGGTAAATAATATCAATTACAAATTTAATGTTGAAATGAAAAAACGAATTAACTTTACCTCTTATATGGGTTGTGTTTCAACAGCATTTAACGTTATATCCAGCAAATTAGAAAACAATATTATTATGAAATTCAAGAAGGTATCTAATTTCAATAAAATGTCTTCTCATGAAGAACTTATTACCAAACTTATTAATCAGTCTTTCACAAACAAAGACATTATAGGTAGTTTAAAATCAAATTTTGATTATACTGACGAGAAGGCTATTGATATATTCAATAAATTTATAGAAGAAAAAGCGATTGAACGCGATTTACACGAAAACCGTAAATTAAAGGTAAAAGAGCAACCTGGATTTGATATTATTGTAAAACATGATAAATTTACAAGCAATATTATCATTGATGTTACTGGCATTAATAATATTTTGTACTTGAACACCCTACCTGTGTATATAGACTCGTTACTGAAAATTAATAACGAAACTGTATCGGATGAATATAAAGAGGATGTGAATGGACTATGTAAAAGGTCTATGTCAAAAACAAAGGATGACGTGAAACAAGTCGATATTATTGCTGCGGTGGAAAAGCCCAAACCTGTAGCGATTTTTGAATCATCGAAGATGATGGGAAGCGAAATGGATAAGGTGGATGATTTGTTTGACGCATTTTACGATGATGATGATGATGATGATGAAGACGATATCGATGAGGAAGCTAATTATAGTGAAAACGGATTTATTGAACCAAAGGGAGATGAAAGTGAATTAATAACTGTATTTTCTAACAAATCAAAAGAGCATGTTTCGAAAAATGGGTCAGATGAAGATGATGATGATGAAGATGAAGAAGAAGAAGAAGATGATGACGTTAGCGATGATGGTCTAATGGTTTTTGGTGGGGCTGAGGATGATGATGATATAGACGAATTAGAACGGAAAGAATTGGTTGGTATATTGGACCAAGCGAAAACGAAAAAAAAAAAATTAAAGGTGGTTGATGGTTCATTAATGAAAGATGTGGAAGGTATGTCGTTAGCAAATCCAAATTATTTCTTTGAACGAATGAATGATCGTGACCCAGTATTATTTTTGAAACGAAAAACTGGAAATTTCACCTCTTATTCACGCAGTTGTGCTTCTAATATGCTGAGACAGCCGGTAAGTTTAACCGATAGAGAGAAAGAAAAAATAGATAAGGATCATCCAGGTTCATATTCTCACGCAATTAAATATGGGTCAACACCAGACAAACAATTTTGGTATATTTGTCCTCGTTATTGGTGTTTAAAAACAAATACCAGTATTTCAGACAAAGAAGTAGATGATGGCGTGTGTGGCGGACGAGATGCGATTATTCCTTCCGATTCAAAAACAGTACCAAAAGGTAAATATATTTTTGAATTTAATGCTCCTGCTGAACATCGTGACAGTAAAGGCGAATATATAAAGCATCATCCAGGATTCATGCCGTCGTCTAAGCATCCAGATAATTTATGTATTCCATGTTGTTTCAAAAAATGGAACGAGGATAAAATAAAAAAGTGCATTCCAGATGGTGTTCCGTCTATTAAATCTGTACGCGATGATATAGATAGAGAAACATACGTGTTAGGACAGGATAAATTTCCATTAGAATCAGGTAGATTAGGACATTTACCAATCTCAATACAGATGTTTTTAAATATAGATAGTACTCAGTGTTACGGAGAAAAAGGTCCTAATACAATAAAAAATAATCATCCTTGTTTGATAAGATATGGCGTCGAATATAGTGAAAATCAGTCTTTTTTATATTGTTTGGCAGATTTTATATCCAGTGACAAAAAAAAAGCATCCATAGAAGATGTTAAAAATAGAATTATGGAGGTAGCTACCATTGATAACTTTATTACATATCATAATGGAAATTTGATTGACTTATTCAAACCAAAAGATATAGATTATACAAAACCAATCGCGTCCTATTATACCATAGGTAAAACAGTGTCATCGTTTTACACAAAATTAAATAAATCATCACCAGAACAAATTATCATGTTTAAACAAATTATAGCTTCATATGAAATGTTTTTAAAATATATTTCGGACAATAAATCCATGATAGACCATTCATACATATGGGATATTATATGCACGCCAAATAACCTTTTCATAGATGGACTGAATCTTATCATTATGGAAATTGCAGATGATGATGTTACAAATAACGTGAACATATATTGTCCAACAAATCATTATTCGAATTCCTTTTTTGACATTGAAAAAAATACATTAATGATGATTAAAACCAATAACATTTATGAACCAATTTACGTCTACACCGAAGATAAGAAAAAACACTTTACCAAATACTTCAATTTCACAAGTCAATCCCTGCTTCCAAATTTAAAAACATTCTTATTGGAAATACAAAAATATTTCACTAATTGTAAACCATTACGTAGTTCCCCTCGCATCTATACATTTAATAACAATATGGTATTAGATGACTTGGAAAAGGAGATTAGAAAAATAAATGGAAAAATTACCGATTATATTGTCAATTTTAATAGTAAAATTATTGCTGTTAAAATTAGATTAGAGAGTCAAAAAATGAGTGGCGTGTTACCATGCTATCCAAGTTCCATTAAAAATAATGATATAAATATTGTATTTATTGATAACATTGATATCTGGTCTTCGTATAGCGAAACAAGGGACTTTTTGTATAAAGTAAAATCGATGAATCGTACTATATTATGTGAACCTCATTCAAAAGTAATGGATGATGGATTAATAATTGGAATATTGACAGAGACCAACCAATTTATTATGATAAACCAACCAACTGAATTTGTCGATGATGATATTACTAATAAAATCGACGACAGTAATTACATTTCCATTGATAGTAAAATAATTACTTCAACCAATGATAGTCCAAAAGATGAATTTGTTAGAAACGTAAAATTAGAAACCAATTTCTATAATTCATTTAAGAATTTAACACGCACTGTTATTAATAAAATAGATAATCGAAGCGTTAAAACAACTCTACAGTCATATATTAGTGATAGTAAAGACTCATATCCTACAAAATTGGAACATGTTATTACATTAATTAGAACACTTTTATCAAATTACATATCATTCTCGTATTATTCCGAAGAGGTATTAAAAGAATTAACATACGTGACCAGTTGTTTAGATAATTCAAAATGCATGGACAATTTTTGCTTAAAAAGTGGCGCGGCTGACTGTAAATTAAATATTCCGCAAAAGAATTTAATCAATGGTTTGGACAATGAGACTGTTTATTACGCACGAATCAGTGATGAAATTATACGATTTAATCGCGTAAAATCCTTCATATTTGAACCAGATATTTATCTATCCTTCTTGAAAATAAATTATGATTTGAGCGACACCGAAATTATATTAATGCAGAGTTCTATACTTGGTAGAGGATATTTGGATGGTCTTGAATATGAACCACAAAATCCATATATAGTAAATAATACATTTGATACAATACAGCCAGACCCATCCAGTAGTCAAAAATATAGTGATATAGTTAACAATGAACATATAAGTCAATCTGATATTGAACAAGCGGAAATACTATTAACCGCGACAGGTACTTCATCATCTATTAGCACGCGTTCAGATATTATTGATGTAGATAATGTACCCGTAATAGAGAAATCATCAAGTCCTCATCCTGATATTAAAATATGTAAAAGTAAAGTGGCGAATCTGGACAAAAAATTAGATAAATTTTTCCCCACTGATTATAAAAACCTGGAATATGACCGGCATATAAACTGCGGTATACAACTAATTAACGACATATTTAAATTAAATAAAATTCAAATAAGCAAACATACTATTATGAAAGAATTATATACTCAATATAGTAAATATATCGAAAAATACCAGTCCAATATTTATGGTATATTGAAAAATCAGGGGAAAAAAGAAAGTATCGAAAAAGTAGAACAAAATATCATTTCTTTTGAAGATTATATCATGTCCGAAGAGTATTTTATTACAGAGCTTGATATATTACTTATTACATTACATCATAATATAGGCATAATTATTTTAGACAATACAATGAAGCGAGGATCAAGTACTACAATTAATTTTGTTCCAAACAAATATAATGACCAGAATGACTATTACATCATTGCCAATTATTCATACATAAACGTACCTAAATTTAAAATATTATTTGATTCTCCTAATTACAAAGCTGATTTTGGTACACTTCAGTCATTTTTTAGAACAAAATCTGAAATACGACCAACAATTTGTAACAGCGATATAATAAATATGGTTGATTATACTCTTGAAACACATTACTTAGAGTCTGTTGGAAAAAAACAAAAAAAGAAATTATTATTACGCGAGGCAGATCCTTAAAACATCTTATTATATAGGTATGATGCACCTGCCAAAACTATAGGAACCGCAATAGCAATTATCGAAATACATTGCGTTTTCGTAAATGAAAACTGTTTTTTCATAAAGTGATTATGTAAATGATAACCAATCTTTTCATAATATCCTCTTACACCGATTCCAGAAATAACAACAGTTCCTTTCATATAATGATGGAACGCCAATTCTTCTGCTTTTTTAATTAATTGTCTACCCAATCCCTTGTGTTGAGTACTATTTGTATTGTCGTTTTTCCGCATTACCCGCTGTACGCTACCATAAACATGTAGTTCTCGAATCAATCCATAATGATTTAATGACTTGTTATTAGTATTATCTTCTGCAATACGCAAGCGCGTAAATCCGAAGATTGCCTTCTTGTCAGGAGTCTCAAATGATATGAAATATTCAATACCATTTGATGCATCGTATTTCCTGACAAACATCGTGGCATCCTTAATAGAATAGTTTGGATGCCGTCCAATCTCGCGAAAACGAATATCCATACTATCCTGTTTTGTTTCAACCAAATTATCATTGATAATTTGTCGCATATTACCGCACTTTACACCACCTATAATATAGGGATGTGGAATATCTCGAATCACGCGAGGCAATCTAATCCATGGAGGACACTGAGTCATTCCATATTGTAGAACACTCTTAATGAGAGCATTATCATTTCCATACGGAACATACTTTCCTTCCTTGTACCATTGCTCAATCTTTGTCCATGGAACGACTTCGCATGGATAAATCTTAATTTGGTCTGGTTGAAAATCTGGATTGCTGTATATTTCGTCAAACATTGCGCGGTCTTTTTCTGGAGTAGAATAGGGAAGGTCTGGCATAAGATGAATATCAATCTTGAAGCAATTGTTTTTCAGCATTTTCATACACGTCTTGACATCCTGAATGGTATGACCACGATTGATTTTCTTCAAAATATAATCATCGACATGTTGTACACCAATTTGAATGCGAGTCACTCCCCAAGACAAGAGTGTATCGACCCATGGTATTCCATCCTCGTCGTTTTCCATCATTGCGTCAGGACGCGTTTCAATACAAATACCAATAATCTTACAATTAGCGGCTTTATTCAAATAAATTTCTTCCTCCAACGTTTTCATGTCACGTTTCGGCTGAATATCGAAATAAGTATTACAAGTATAAATAAATTCAGTAAAGAATCGTTTCAAGTATGGTTTGGGATATTCAGTAAACGTTCCACCTTCAATAATAAATTCCAGCTTATCGCACTTGTGTCCACATTTCAAAAGAGAGTCCAAGCGATTGTGGGTTTGTAATCGTGGTTCAAACTTGTTTCGGTTTGCACGTTGAACTGCCGGTTCTTTTGACAGATAACTTCTTGGCTGAGGTGTCCAATCATTGCCTTCATGTGCTGGTTCATTTGGACAATAGAAGCAATCGTGTTTACAACTGAAATCTTGACTATCGGGAGTAGGGGAAGTCAAAATGGTAACCTGATTGATGCCTGAAATATCATTTGCCGGTTTTTTCATTAGGAATTGTTTCATAACCTCATTTTTCTCGATTTTATTACTGTTTACCAGACATTGATATGCATATAGCATTTCAACCTTGCTAAGCTGCACCTTATGTTTGCGGAATAATTTTCTGGTAGTATTTTGAACACTGTTTCTCATATATTCAAATGTATCATCTTCAGTGAATTGTTGAACAACCGCATAAAGTTCATCAAATAATGTTATACAAAACGCATCATCGAAAGATGTTTCCATGTGTACGTCATTATACTTGATTAGATCTTCAATATCTGTTCCCATTGTTGTTAAATTATAGTAAATAATTAAATGATATAATAAATCAATTTTTTTTTATTATATCATGTTGTGTGGAATAAAAATAGGTATCAGTCAACTTCATCATTGATATCATCAGTAGCAGCAGCATCATCGGTATCATAATCACTGAATTCGTCTAATGTTTCATCGAAAGGTTGATTAGATACTATGGTAGAATTCATTTCAGAATTTACATCAATTTCAGATATTTGTTCTGATTCATTATTATTATTATTATTATTATCAATTTCGAGTTGTGCAAGGTGTGCAAGACGTGTAAGTCGCAAATGTTCTTCATGATTAGGCAGTACACTCATGGAGGAGTGTTCAGAATTAGAAACTATACGTTCTCCTACAACATTTAACTCAGTATGATTTAAAAGTGTATCAACAAGGGAATCCATATCATTATCAATAAAGGATTCAATTTCATCATCATTCTCAATAATCGAATCAATTTCACTATCAGCAATACTAATAGTTGTTGATGGGGATACGTTTGTAATTAGGGCTCGTGATGTATTGTCAATATTTGCGATTATATTTAATAAACTAGAATTAAAGGAATTTCTATTATCAAATGTGTCATAAAAATGTGCCAGATTATTTGTATTTGCAGATATAGAAGGTGTTATATTATTCCATATAGGATTTCTACGTAATCTAACAATTTGTCTACCAAAAGCAGGCGTTTCAGAGTTCACTTTTTTAAGTAAATTTATAACTATATTCTTATGTTTTAATTTAAATGCAGGATTATAGGAATATTTGCTATACATGAAATGAATCAGTGTGTGATCAAACCTTTCGACTACTTTGTCTTGAGAGAAATCTGTATGAATACAAATAGAGGACATAACCCTTTTGTATTTGTCAACCATATCCATAATTTCATCATATTTATCATCATTATCCAGTTCTTTCAAATTACATTTGATACTTTCATCGCGCAATACTGATTCATATTTATCTAATAGCGTGGTCATATCAAAATTCGATAAAAAATATATTTTGAATAATATAGGAACTTTCATATTTGCTTTCAATATATGAAAGTAAATGTTATATAATTCGGTCACAGAAAAAGGCAAATTTGTATAAGGATTTTTAGCAAGTTGTGGTTCTGAAAATAACTCGGGAGCGTACACCAAGCCATTTTGTATTAAACGAATCAAATCATGTACTCTAAATTTATAGAGTGTATTTCTCTGTATAATAGGAACAATAAATTTAGGATTCAAAGTAGATAATGGTTCTAAACACAAATCGCATTCAGATTCATAGTGTCTACATTTTCTCATTTTTACTATTTGAGACAACTTAGAAAAACCCAACACTGCTTTTTGTGCTAAAGAAAAGAAATTAAAAATTTCTTTTTTCTTTTCGATAGATACAAAAGGATTATTTTGAAAATCATTTATAATATGAAATTTCATTGCAACAGTTATATCTTTCTGTTTAAAACTATTCATAAATGATTGATTCATAAAATCAATATATTTTTTTTGGTTGTTTGTTATATCCATATAGGCATCGAATGTATCATAAAATAATGTATTTGGAAGCATCTTTTCTAATATTTGAAAAAAAATGCTGGTTTCATGTAGAGTAATAGACATATTATATATTAACTTAGATTTTTATTTATATGAATTTAAAAGTCAATGATATAATCAGATTTTCCAAGATCCGTATCTTTAATGTGAGTAACATTATTTTCCATTTTAATATTTGTGTCACTACACACGTCATCTGTTTTCTCCATGACTCCAAACGCATCATCTATTTTTTGTTGAATGTCATCATTTTCAATAGTTGCCACATTTTCTTTCATTTGCTCAAGGTCCAGATATACTTGGAACGCGCTCGTACCATAATATCCCTCTTGACCACACATAACATTTGATGAAACACCGCGCATAATATCTACTTCGGCATGTCTTGCCGCCTTCAAGAACATCTCTGGTGTTTCCTCAAAGGAAGCTTTGGCAATAGGACCGATATCATCATTGTTAATTCCGTGTCGGAAAATTGAAATAGGCTTATGAGAATATGCCATCCTATCACAAAGCATGGTCAAATGATGCTCATTAATATAAGTACCATCTGATTCAATCACCTCCGTCAGTTCATTATAAATACTTTGGCGAGCTACTTCAATGCCAAAGACATTATACATTTCTACAATACTATTCGTATAGGTCTTGTTTGTGTTAATATAATCAAGAGCAAGAGTGTCAATCAAATTACTGCCTACTGTATCCAGAACCCATGTGTCAACGCGATTATACTTACCATCGCTGTACTTAACTACATTAGGGTCCTTACGAAGAAGAACTTTGTTAATATTCTTGATGCCACGCAATACAATATTATCCATCATGTTATCTTGAAAATTCTTTAGCAAATAGATTTCATCAGACTGATCAAGAGGATTCACATTTGAACCTAACGCCTTCTTCTTGTTTTGAAGCATCTTGTTGAGACGAATACGGAAAACCAAATTGTTGGAATTATAATCTGTATAAATACACGACACTTCATTGTTGAAATGATTATTAATCGCATAGTTTACATCTTCCATAGTAATATTTTTCTCCAACATCGTTTCCTTATGAATTTCCATACGGATAACCCACTTTGATTTATCGGTAGACGATGATGTAGTATCTGGATTAACACCTGCGCATTCAAGAAGCATATTTTCAAATTCTTTGAACTGATCAATGGATTCTTTGTCGTTTTCGACCAGAGTATTCAAATCATCTGGGTCAAAACAAATTTCAATGGTTTCTACAATATCGCGAAGCTGTGTATGTTCAATCATATTGGAAAATACTTGCGCCTTTTCTCTGTCATGATTATCTTCATCCTTCAAATAAATGGTGACCGAAGGATTCTTCGTATTTTCAGACAAGGAAAGAATTTCCTCCACACGAGGAACACCACGAGTTACATTAGACTTACTGGCAACACCAGCAAAATGAAATGTGTTCAATGTCATCTGGGTAGTAGGCTCACCAATACTTTGGGCAGCAATCATACCGACCGCTTCACCGGGAGCAATAATCGCCTTCTTGAAGAGATGTACGACCGTTTCCAGAAGAACAATCAATGACTTGCGGTTAAAACGCTTTGACATGATAAGTTCTCTGGGTGACAGATAATAGTAATACATGATTTTGAATAGCAAATTGGGTTTTGCATAATGAATCTTTTCAAGATCGTGAAATGCCTCATCAATCAGCTCGTATGCTTCATAAGGAGTAATATCCGTTCGAGAATTACTCTGAATATGCTGCTGACCTTGAATATTGTCAATAACATGTGAAAACGCAACTGGAATATAAATCGTATCATCATTGCCGTATTTGTATACATTCTTTACCAGATTATCACGCTGTTCTATCATGAAATCAATCATCTCTTTGTTCTTCTTCAATAGCTCGTCATTCTGCTTCTTCAATCGTGTATTACATGTCGCAGTGAAACAACTCTTGAATATTTCATCCTTGCTGCTTGTAGAAGGCACATGAAAGTAACTGTAAATATCATCCAGCGACATTTTCACGAGAGGAATCTTCTGCTTCTCCACCTTTACAGTATCGAAAGCATCATCGCCATATTTGAATTGGACAATCTTGCCCTTGTTGTTTCTGGCGGACATATCATATTCGATTTTAATATCCTCCATACCCTTAATCAATCGACGTTGAATATATCCTGTCTGAGATGTTTTTACTGCTGTATCAATCAGACCAGTTCTACCACCCATTGCATGAAAGAACAATTCCTCAGGAGTTAGTCCGCCAATGAAACTGTTTTCAACAAATCCGCGTGCGGTAGAACCATCGTCATATTTCGTGAAGTGAGGCAGGGTTCGGTCATCAAATCCATAAGGAATGCGTTTTCCCTCTACAGTCTGTTGACCGAGACAAACAATCATCTGTGAAATATTAATATCACTACCCTTTGAACCAGCATTTACCATAATAGCAAATCGGTTATCGGGAGACAGATTTTCCTTACCAATCTTAGAAGCAGAACCTTTGATATCGTCCAAAGATGAACTTACACGAGCCTCAAACTCCTCTTGATTCGGTCTACCAGTTTCATTGATGAAAGAACCAAGATGTGTGTCTTGAACAATACTTTGTACAGCGTCCTTTACCTCAACAATCTTATTCACAATTATATCATATGTCGCCTTTTCAGTAATCAAATCACTAATTCCGACACTATACGAACTGGTTTTCATGTATTCAGTAACAATATTCTGAAGATCATCTACAAAAGCAGCAGATGCCATGTTACCGTAATCATTACACACGCGTTGTAGGAGACCCTTTGTCGCGCCACCAAGAGTTGATTTACTCAATTGTCCTCTCACAAAAGTACCATTCTTAATTTCAAGAACCTTGTTCGACTTAGACTTATCCTCACCGTCATCAAGAGGCTTGATATTATACTTCATGGTAAGAGGAGGTACAATCTGACTCAAAATGTTAAAACTGGAATTTGGCTTCTTGGGATTTTTGAAAAGCGCATTCAAATCCGGTTTATCGAATGCCATTAGCAAATTCATTGTTTGTCTTGGGTTAAAACTAATATTCTCCCTTGTAAGACGGTACGCTCCAAGTAGAGAATCTTGATAAATACCAACAATAGAATTGTTATTTGCAGGACTAATAATTTGATAAGGAACAGCAGCCAAGTTCTTCAGTTCCGTTTCTGACTCAATATCTTGTGGCATGTGTAAATTCATCTCATCTCCATCAAAATCAGCATTGTAGGGCTTTGTATCAGCAACATTCATGCGGAATGTGTCTGCTTGAGGCATGATACGGGCAATATGACACATCATGCTCATTCTATGAAGAGTAGGCTGACGATTAAACAGGATAGCATCACCATCCATCATATGTCTGTGGACGATATCGCCATCTTCCAGAACAACAGAATCGCGGTCAACATAACGCAGAGTAATGCTATCGCCATTTTTCTTCTCAAGCATCTTAGCACCAGGATGATTATCCGGACCATTTTTAACGAGAGCAAGAAGGAAATCTTTATTTTTGGCGTTCACGACAGCCGGTTTAGTAATATTTTTAGCAATTTTTAGTGGAATACCAAGTTCACGAATGGAAATATTTGGGTCAGGTGTAATGACTGAACGCGCACTAAAATCCACACGCTTACCCATCAGATTACCGCGCACACGACCAGTTTTGCCATTCAATCGTTCCTTGATGGACTTGAGAGGACGACCAGAACGCTGAGCGACAGACGCTACGCCAGGAATCTTATTATCAACAAGAGTAGCGATATAATACTGAAGAAGGGTTGCCCAATCATCCAATACGTTTGCCGGCGCGTTTTGTTCCATTTTATCACGTAGAGCATTATTCGCCTTAATAATATTCACAATAATATGACTAATGTCATCTTCACTGCGCTGTTGGGCGTCATGCTTTACGGAAGGACGAACCGCTGGTGGAGGAACAGCGAATACTTTACAAATCATCCACTCGGGTCTTGAAAACAAAGGACTAAATCCCATAAATGCTACATCTTCATCGGAAATGCGGCGAAATAGTTTAAGCATCAGTTCAGGAGTCAACTTTACATTCAATTTTTCTTTTTCTTCTTCAGACATGCCATCTATGCTTTCCCATTCGGCAACAAGATTGGCAAGTCCTTCTTTTTTAATTTTATTAGGTTGTTTACATCCACAACCATCATCATTGTCATCTCCACACCGAGAAACAGAATTGGCGCGTTCAAATACCGCATTCCATCTCTTTTCACCTTTAAGTCCCTCCAATGCTTTTTTGTATTTTGTTTTTGATATTTTTAGCTTACTACACTTGAAGCAGATACAGCGAACAATTTTAGTAACAGTAGTCAAATACTGAATATAGAATACAGGTCTTGCAAGTTCAATGTGTCCAAAATATCCAGGAGTGCTCATATAATCTAAACCGTCCGTTGGACAAATTAGACCTGGTTCTAAAACACCCATACGTGGATCAAATAATCCTCCGATTACTGGCTTATTATTAATGTATGTATCACGGCTTTTGATTTCGGCAACAGAGTTGTTTCGTATTTCGTCATGGCTCAAAATACTAAACTGCACTCCAATAATTTTTGACGGATTTAATTTCTCGTACGATGTCATCTATCTTATATAATAGAAATATATTTATGTTGTTTACTTCAATTTTTATATATAATGAAATGTATTAAATGTATTAAATGTATTAAATGAAACGGTTAGATTTAAATCGATTTATATCGCCTATTATTTAAGTTCTTTAAAATAAATACTTCTTAAACAAAAAAATTGATCGCAATTAATAAGACTTAAATAGTAACAAATAACTAAGTTAATAATGGGCACCGAGTCAAATAACAAGAATAGCAAGAAGAACAGTACAATCATGTCTATCGAATCTACTACTAAGACACGAAAAGAAAAAGAACTTTCCAAGAAGCTTGGCGAGGAATCTGAAAGTGATGGCGGTGATTCTGAAGGCGATAGTGAGGAGGAAATCGGCGAAGGAGATGATGGCGACATGAACATGCTTGAATATCGCAAGTTCTTGGGCAAAATTTTCCCTTCAAAGTATTTGAAAAATAAAATTGAAAAAGATGAAAAAAAAATTGCTCCTTCTAAAAATAAGAAGGAAGAACCTGCTCCTAAGAAAAAAAACAAAAAGTCCAAGAAGGTTGTAGAGGAGTCTGAGTCTGAGGAAGACGACGATGAATCTGATGAAGATGAGGTCGACACTGTTGTCCGAAAATCCGGTAAATCTAAGGACCAAAAATTCAACATCATCTTTACTATTGGTGATCCTGGACGCAGTCGCGGAAAGAATGAGGATGAAGATGAGGATGACGAGGAGTATGACTCTGAAGATGATGAGGATTATGACTCAGACGATGACGGTGAATATGAAGAAGATGAGGATGAAGACGAATGTGATTCTGAAACAGAAAGCGAAAGCGAATCTGATGAAGATGAAGAAATCGAACGTCGCTCTAAAAAAAATAAACAAAAGGTTGAACGCGACAACGCGTATTATGATGCTGAAATCGCAATTATGAACTCCTATATTAATAATGCCGAAAAGCAGCTCGAATCAAACAAAAAATCTGAAGTTATCCAAGATATGCTTAAGATTGGAACCAAGAAACGTGATGAACTGCTTAAGCTCAAGACCAAGTCTCAGAAGAAAGAGCGTGGAAAGAATCTTACCAAGTTCAAGAAGACATTGAAGGGTAAGAATCCTATGAACGATTATTCATACTTCAAGAAGCTTGATGTTGCTCACCAAGAGAAAATCATTAATGAAGTGGAAGAAATTAATAAGATAATTTCGGTTGACAAGCCATATCGCTTGAAACTACTTGAATCTGATATTCCGGCAAACTTCAAAGCATGTGCTCTTAAGAAAATTAATTCACTTCGCTATATGGAACCTGGTGGAGGGGAATATTATAAGATGAAGACGTGGGTCGATACATTTATGAGCATCCCATTCAACAAATATAATAATTTGGACGTTTCCATCGATGACGGTGTCGATAAGTGTCACGAATTCATGGAGAATGCCAAAGCCACATTGGATAGTGCTGTCTATGGTCTCGACGATGCAAAGCTTCAAATTATGCAGCTTGTAGGACAATGGATTACCAATCCCAACGCAATCGGTACCGCAGTCGCCATTAAGGGTCCTCCCGGAACAGGTAAGACTACATTGGTAAAGGAAGGTATTAGCAAGATTCTTGGTCGCGAATTCGCCTTCATCGCACTCGGTGGCGCTACAGATAGCAGTTATTTGGAGGGTCATAGTTATACATATGAAGGTAGTTCTTGGGGTAAAATTGTAGATATTCTGGTTCAATGTAAATCAATGAATCCAGTGATTTACTTTGATGAGCTGGACAAGATTAGTGATACACCTAAGGGCGAGGAAATCGCTGGCATCTTGACACATCTTACTGATACTTCACAAAATAGTGAATATCATGACAAGTACTTTTCAGAGATTAACTTCGACTTGAGCAAGTGCTTGTTCATCTTCAGTTACAATGACGAAAGCAGAATCAATCCTATTTTGAGAGATAGAATGTACCGTATTCAGACCGAAGGATATGCTGAAAAGCAGAAGACTGTGATTGCTCGTGACTATTTGATTCCATCCATTCGCCAACAAATCAAGTTTTCTGAGGAAGATGTTACCATTGATGATAGTATTATTAGTTACATCGTCAAGAATTACACTGGTGAAGAGAAGGGTGTTCGTAATATGAAGCGTTGTATGGAAATCATCTTTACCAAGCTGAATTTGTATAGACTCATGAAGCCTGGAACGAATATGTTTGAAAAAGACATGAAGTTGGAGATCACCTTCCCTCTTAAGATTACAGAGGAAGTTGTGAAGGGACTTATCAAGAAGGATGATGGTCCAAGTATTCCATATGGACTCTACGTCTAAAAAAATAAATAAACGAATAAAAAACAACTGTATATGCCTTATTTTTTATTGTGTGTATTTTATATTTGAAATAATATATATTATATATATAATAATTAATGCATTTAGTAGCAGAAAAATCTGGAATGGCATTCGCAAGTGTTTACGGTGGAAAAAACAAAAAAGTCATTGATGTAGGAGGATTAAACGTAAATGGTAGTTTACGTAAATTTTTTGAGGACAAAGGAATGACTTATATATGTGTTGACATGGAAAAACATCCATCTGTCGACATTCTTGTAAAACCAGGTGAAAAAATGCCGTTTGATGACGGATCAATTGATTTAATTATATCTACATCATGTTTCGAACATGATCCTTGCTTTTGGATGACATTTAAAGAAATGTCGCGAATTATTAAATCCGACGGATATATATATATAAACGCGCCATCTATAGGAAGTTATCATACCCATCCTGGAGATAATTGGAGGTTTTATTCAGATGCCGGTCAAGCATTAGCATATTGGTCAGGAATTCAAGTCGGAAATGAAGATGTTTTCCCTGTTAAAATAGTCGAAACATTTCATATTGACGGAAATTATAAAAGTCATAGATGGGATGATTTCGTCTGTATATGGAAAAGAACCGATGTAAAAGAAACAGAAATTAAAGTAACTGACGAGATCATCAGCTATATAGGACCTGTAGAACAATTATTACATATTGATAAAATTAATACCAAAAAAAAAATAACACCCACATTGCGTTAACCTATAATAATTACTACATAATAATTATTAATAACTTGCAATTTCATCTACAATACGTTCAACGCATTATCTCCAACAAGTTCTATTTCCTTAGATATACATTCTGAATGATATCATTTTATTATGTAAAAATGGTATTCGCGCTCGTAATTATCATACATGGGCAAATAAAAAACATCCCATTTTTATTCGTGAAATTGATTAATGTGTATTTACACCCATTATTTTATATTTGAAATATTATATAATATGTCAAATCTAATTAAAATAGAGTATGGAACAGTTCAGTCAAGAATTAATATTACCAAATCAGTAATATCGATTAATAATATATACTTGAATAAAACTGGGGTGATAACTATTCCCAAAGACGATATTTACCGGTCTCATTTATTTAGTGATCCTCACAGGAACCATAAAAAATTCATCTTTATTTATTTAGCCAACGAGCAATATAAAATAGACGACTTACATGATATTTATATTGATATGCACACGAACAAAATATATCTGAGCGGTATGACCAATATTCCTAACCATATTGTATCCACGTTTAGAATTAATGAAAAACAAAAATTATATTCAATACATAATTCTTTGCGATTATATAATGATACTTTTGTTAACGAGTTACCCGAACAACTTATGGCATTAGATAATATTACTGGCAGAGAAAAGGTATTGGAAATTGGGGCAAATATAGGAAGAAACAGTTTGATCATCGCTCATCTATTAAATAAAATGAATAATAATAATCTGGTTACACTGGAATCTGATACCAATATTTATAAACGATTATTACACAATAAACAATTGAATAATCTACAGTTTTTTACAGAAAACTCCGCCCTATCTAAAAGAAAATTAATCCAACGTGGATGGAATACCATACCCAGTGATAAATTATTAGAAGGGTTTACAAATGTTAACATCATTGATTTTACTCAACTTAAGCAAAAATATAGTATAGAATTTGATACTCTGGTTTTAGACTGCGAAGGTGCATTCTATTATATTCTAATGGATATGCCTGAAATATTAGATAACATTAAAATGATCATTATGGAAAATGATTATCGAAATAACGATCACTACTTATATATAGAAGAGCAACTAAAGAATAATAATTTTAGTAATACATATACTGAACCGGGAGGTAATCGGTCTTTCGCTACATTTAATAACTTTTATGAAGTATGGAAAAGGAATGAATCAGTTGTTGAAGAAATTGTCGAATCAGTTGTCGAATCAGTAGTCGAACCAGTTGTCGAACCAGTAGTCGAACCAGTAGTCGAACCAGTAGTCGAACCAGTTGTCGAATTAGTTGTTGAAGAAATAGTCGAATCAATTGTTGAACCAGTTATAGTGAAGAAAAAGACAAGGGCAAAGAAGAAGAACACAAATAAGTAAGTGAAGTGTTCGACTACAATATATTCAATGTATGATCGCTAACAAGTTCTATTTCTTTAGATACATTCTGAATTATTTTCGATTTTGCATCATCAATACTATCCATATTCATAATATTTGATACTATTTTCATATACTCTTCATCATTCGCGTACGTGGGATTATCAGTTATCCATTTTGGTAGTTGTTTCATATTCGCCTTGCTTACTTCATCTATCACGCGTTTCATTTTATCCTTGTTATTTGTATCTTTCTCCCATGTATCATTGTCCTTTACATATAATATTTCGTTCTGTACGTCACTACAATGAACCGGGCGTTTATGTAATTCCAAATCACGTAATCCATCTATAATTATTTTACTGGTGCCTTCAATAAATCCCATCTTTCCCGTATTTTCAAGATCCGTCATTTGTAACTTCAAAGAATGAACGAACTCCATTATATTCAGGGCGTCCTTACAATGCTCATTTAAAAACACATTTATATTGAATTTGTTATTAATATTATTATTATTATTACCAATATTAGGTATAATCTCTTGCATTGTTTTCTGAAGTTCCTGATTCTGTTTCACCATTTCTATGAACATTTCCTTATAATTAATATCATCATTCGCGCTTACATTGATGTTGACCGGAGGAGCCACAATTGGAGCCGTATTATTGCCTACAATATATTCGCTGCATTTTAATCTGTGCCTTGATAAGCCTGAACTGTGCTTATATCTCTTCCCACAATTACAACTATGTATGTAATCATTATTTTTAGGCGTTTTTTTGTTATCATTTGTTACCATTATGTGTTTACGTGTGGACACATGCCTGGTCCAATCACTTTTTTTACAGCATTTAAAGTCACATTTTATACACTCGAAACTTTCGGCGTTTTTTGGCGTAAAATCGGTTATCATTTTTTCTATATAATGATAACATAAAAAACGCCTAAACCGAAAATGACCCATATTTTAAAAGCGAAAAAAAAAAGTCGTTGGTCAGACACTTTTTTTGCAAAAATCAAATTTAGAGCGTTTTGCAGTGAGTCCATTTTTCCGTTTTTTTCACTTTTTTTTTTTTTTT
>Ga0066611_10000617_pt1 | contig 21108 bp, 18 predicted proteins | sample SaaInlV_DNA_200m_FD_60376 | JGI IMG/M metagenome (GOLD analysis project Ga0066611, IMG submission 60376) | Marine microbial communities from expanding oxygen minimum zones in the Saanich Inlet - SI075_LV_DNA_200m | ecosystem: Environmental > Aquatic > Marine > Unclassified | place: British... | reverse complement strand
CCGAACATAGCTCAAAATCATAACACATTTCAATCATTTTAAAAAAAGAACGACTGAGTGGTTTTATTTTTGCTACGGCATTGGGTCCACCATATATATGACTATGAATAAATTCGTATGGATTCGTAATTCGCTTCATATTATCCCATTCATTTTGATAATCGTCCAATTGCTTCTTATAGCTTAGTATATATTGTTGCAATGTATGGGATACTATTATTTCAGATTGTTTATCTTCGAATAAAAAATCCTTTACATCAATTGTATTCCTTTGTGTGGGTAAATAATAGTATAGCATTATGATACTATTATTAGATGATCTATATTTATATTATTTAAGTTTATATGATACTTATATTTATACTTATATTTATACTTATATTTATACTTATATGATACTTATTCCTCAATAATAAGCTTAACTTTACGTTTCGATTTCTTTGCCTTGGGTTGCTCTATTTCGGCAACCGCCTCTTCCACACTTTTGCGAGCTATCGCTTCTTCCTTATCCTCCAATTCCTCTTCAAAATGAGACGTTTGTGTGAGTGCGTTATATACATTCTTACCATCAACATCGCGCACCTTTTTAAAAATAAAGTAGTTATTGTAAAATGATATTTGTTTTTCATTGCGGGTCATGTCTGCGGCTAAACCATACTCATTCTTTGCACGCACATTGCGTTTTAGTTCATCTTGCATCGAATTGTATAGTTGTTCGAAAGAACCGATTCCGTCCTGAAAGCCCAGTTTTTTTGCCTCATCTCGTGTAAGAGGTTCAAAACCAAAATTGCTCATGACTCGCGCAAAGTAATCATAATTTACCAAGTATTCCGTAAATGATTTGTTAATAGAATCCTGAAAGACGTCGATAGCATAGCCCAAGCAAGTCTCGTCATCTTCGAAAACGGTCTTGTCGTACAGCTTGGTAAGCTGCCACATTTTATTTCCATTCGACATGATTGACAATGATTCATCCACATCTTTACTTCGAAGAGCATTAAATATTTTCTTCCCGTCATAACTCGTTCCTATAAAATATCCATCAACTTTGGTCATTTCACTTACATTTCTGGCAAAACTTGCAAGAGTGATGATATCTTTGAAGAAATAATGCACAGCGAATTGACAAGATGTAATCTGAAAACCATTCACCGCCTTGCCATATTGTTTATATACACCCGCACCTAATTTTTCCTTATCTTTTGTACCTGTTCCAAAGACGGCTTGTATAATTTCCTTTCCTTTATCTGTAAACATGGCACTTCCATCACGAATATTTACAGAACTATTTCCATGCACGAATAAAGCAGCTGGCATAATCTGCAATTCTTTTCGATCATTCAAGTAGCGAGCACACGCACCATCCACGCGATTTTCAATATTATCAGATGATATATCGATACCAAGTACAAAAGATAGTCTCGACTTGATCCATTTTGACATATCACCACCCTTTCCTACAGCCAAGTCAACCAATGTATTTCCGGGCTTACTTACACCGACAATTAACTTTTTCTTCACATACAAGTTATGAAAATTGCGCATAGCCTTTGTCATATTACCCTCTTTGGTAAAACGATTATAGTATACTTCGTCATCCTCAATTTCATCTGGTATATTTAGTCCACTGCGTATCATATCGGTAGTAATCGGATTATGAATACTATACCAATTACTATTGGCAACATGGTACGCATTTCCGAATTGTTTATTGCCGGCTCTATAACTGGCAGTTTTATCATATCGTACTCTCAGTGGTACCCATTTATAGTTGTCAGGCTTGCTCATATCATACTTGAATTCTACAATCATTCCATCTTCAAAAACTTCGCCTTCTTCTGAAACCATTTGCATATTTCCGATTGAATCAGATTCTAATAATACATAACATACGGATGCGTTTGGATCACTTGGATTGGATGGATAAAACGCAACTGGCTTGTATTTTTCTTCATTATCCACATCCCCGGGACGCCTTATGTTATCATTGACCACGTCTCCACATGGATTTAAATATCCGTGATCAGCTTCATTGAAACCAACTCGCAAGGTGAGAACCTTGTATTGTGAAATTTGGCGATCACTTGCAGCATCAGTACCTTCTTGGAAAATATTACCCAACATATCCTTGCCATCGGATGCTTTTTTTGTGGTAATCAAAAAGTCGATTGTATTGAATTCAGCTGGTTTCCACTTGAATGATCGGTCCCACGTGTCATTGCGCAAGCGACCTTCTTTGCCAACGACTGAACTACCAACACCTGTATTCGCCGGGGTAAAAATCAGACCATCTGTATTGTATTCGAATGAACCGTTTTCTGCGCTGGTCAGGATTGTATCACAACATTGGAAAATCGACTGCGCTACATTGGCAATCTTGAAATTTTTATATTCAATGCGAATTGGCAAAATACTGTCTGACCCGTTAAATGACTTGAGTTTCATCTTCTTTATTACCGAATGTAATAGTGGAAGTCGAAAGTTCTTATCACTATCGCCAGAGGCAAGAGGAACAAATCCAAAAGATCGAATATTTTTTTTATTCAAAAAGTAAATATCAAATGCTGCATAAAGATTGATAAACTCTCCCTTTTTATTGTGAAGAATATGTTCACCGTCAAGAATCGTATTAAATAGTTCCTTATTATGAGACACCACTCCTGTTCCTTGGATATTCATATTGGTATCAATTAATACAATACCTCCTTTATCATTGATAAATAGAAGTTTACGCATACCATCCGCCTTTTCAGTAACAGTGTACGAATTTCGTATATTCGGAGAGTTCAGGTTAGTATCTATAGGTACAACGTTCGGGAGCTGCAATGTATATGAACTCGGACCAATAAATTGATTATTGTATAAAAAGTCCTTGTCTGAACGGCCAAATACAAGATTGAGATATTGCCTTGCGAAAAGTTTCATTTCTTGGTAGGAAATTGGAAAGTTCGTTTCTTGAAATCCTGAAAGAACATGTCGTATCACTTTTCTCATATTGAATGCCAAGTCCTTTACACTTGTTTGCTGGCCGACTCTGTCATTCATGACTTCAATCTCTATTTCATAATTCTCACTCGAATCAAGAACACCGGAATCTTGCATGGTATATTCCATCACATACCCACGTCCTCTCATGCGCGACTCTTTTACAATACTGAGATCAAGTCGAAAAGGCAATGTTTCGTGAATAAGACTTACTCTATTCATTAATCGAAACGATTTTTTTGCATCTTTCCAGGTGTCTACGATATTCTTTCCCATACCACTTTCACCTCGTATTTCTTGCTCATTGGATAATTTCACTCGAAAATTATATTCATCAACATTTACTGGATCCACGTAGGTCGAATTATATTGGACATTGCCTTTTTGAATCAATTTAAATTGCACGCCACTCAAGTCATTATTTTTGCAATACGTTTCAATATTAGAAAGACCGACAATTTCGGCGCGCACATTCGAGTCTTTTGTATTACCTTTCATATCGGTGAATTCGGGCTGTATCTTGAGCGAATGCTGATCTCTCAGTTCAAAACTAAATCCGACAGACAAAAGTTTTTGAATAATATTGTCGTAATTGATTCGCGTCGTTCGCTTTACGCCACGGGTACCGAATCGTACTTCCAATTCATGCTCACCTGTTTCGCCGCTTGTACGCTTTTCTAAATATATTTTTATTATACGGTCGATCCCGGATTGCTGACTTTTAGCACTCATTATATATAATTAATAATATATTTTTATATAATGTTCTCAATTTTTAATTATATGTAAATGTCAAAACTTCAGAAGCATAAACTGTCGTTTGTATTTGTCTGGCAGAACCATGTTTTTCTCTATTTTCCGGTGAAATATACATATGTAAAGGCTCTTGAAAAATACACCATTCTACATTGGGGATAAATGTGTCAGTTGTTAGAGAACCTTTATAAATAAAATATATACGGTCCTCTAAATTGGGTATAGTAATAATTGCATCATCTTGTAATGCTGCTGCTTGATCCATGATATTATCGGACTCATTTTTATCAACAAGTTTTATAAAAAATGCCAAAACAACGTATTCATCCATGTCAGGTGCCTTATGTACAAGATGTACTTCCATGTCATATTTCTGACCCTTATACATATGTTCACTGATACGATGAAAATGTACATTTACTAATGTAAATATATAACCATTAAATAACACATTCTGCTCAGTTTTAGAATGGTATTTTTCCTTGTCAGAATATTTCTTTAATTGAACTTCATTATAATCGACTTTTAATAAATCTGTTTTACCCAGATTTATATTGGGTTCATTTATATCAATCGGACTTTGTCTACTATTATTGCTACAATTACAATCGGACGACTTTTCTGTTTTACAGAATAAATTGCCTATACTTTTACAAGAAGAACTATTCATTTATATATATTTAATTATATATAAATTTTAATTCAATTCAATTCAATTCAATTCAATTCAGAAATTCGATAATAGAAGCATATAATTCAGGTTTTGTTTTATTTTTACCAGTAGTATGCTTGACAATGAGTTGGAGTCGAAGGCAAATATTTTGCAAGTCACCTAATTTATACGATGAAATCGCACACAAGGGCTTGTCTATATTTTCCTGCTTCCATAACTCACTCTTCACCTTTATTATATCTGCCTGACTTGAATTATTATCAATGCTATAAAAGGTTGATCCATTGGGCTTTTTGGTTTCATGAACAATAAATGTTTTGTTTTCAGGAAAATAACAAAAGTCCAAAAATGTTCGATTGCGGACAAGCAATATATTCACCTTGTATAATACACACAATCCTTGCAACATATTAAAACTTATCTGTTTTTCATTAACCAGTTGCGTTTCAAACATGATTAATTTCATTTTAAATGCTTTCAAGTAGGCCTTCTCGGTTCGAGATAATTCAACTGTTTTTATCTTAAATGTGTTTTCCTCTATAAAATGATTATTTAAAAAACGAAAATTATCTACACCATGAAGAGCTATATGAAAACACCAAAAAAGACTGTCTCGTTTATGTGGTGTGAAGATTGCGTCAGATTGGGCATCGACCTTAGCATTAGCGCCCATGTTAGCACCTACATTAGCACCTGCATTAGCATTAGCACCTACATTAGCACTTGAACCCATCCCGAACTCCATAGAAATCTTGTGCTTTTTTTTAATGACAGGTTTATGTTCAGAAGATACATTCTCTAATTCATTCATTCGAATCGAGGAAAACATATATTCATTTAATTCTGTAAGCATAATAGGTATCGTTAATAACAATACATATCATGGCTTTAAACCTATTTAATATTTAATTATGGCCACATGTGAAAATTTCATCTTTCCCACCCTCGTTGAAATATTTCTGGGAAAGTTTCTTCTTTTCATCTTCTATAGAAGAGATTTGCGTTTCCTGTTTCAAAACATATGTTAGATATGACTTGAGTTTTTCAATCGTTTCAGCATCAATGTTGGTCATATTGATAAATACACCATTCTTATTTTCATTCAGGCGAGAAGAATTCTTTTCATTTAATATGCGCAAAACTTCCACTTGGTGAAAAAAAGATAGCTTTTCGACATTTTCTTTTAATAAAGTTAGTTGCTCTTCCATTATATTTAAAGCTATGCGTTTTGTATTTAAACGTCTTCAATAATATTTAATTTCGGCTTCTTTTTCACCGAATACTTTTCAACCTTATCCTCGAGCAATTCCGACATGATGGAAATATAACCGTCGTTTAATTCATATCGAATACCAATGACTCGGGTGTTCATTTTATCACCTTCCTTTATATTATTAAAATAATCCATCGAATAATGATGATCTCTTGAAACATAAACGATGACAGGCGAGGGCTGTTGTTCTACTTCTGCGCGAATTCCTGCTTGAGTAACGTTTTTTGCAATACACGGGATATGCATCCCTTCAACTGGCGAACATATATTACACTCGATTACAACTTCAAATACAACATTATTTCCTTGCAATTTACCACTCGAATAGGAAATAATTTTTACAGAACCCGGCTCAACGAACCCTTCGATAATGCATTTCGCCTCAATATCATGTGATATCTTTTTCTCCATGAATTGTTTTACATTACCACCAGCTTGTTCAAAAGTAAGAATGATACTTCTGGTAATTACTGTTGGAACATACAAACTATTATTTTTTTTAGTAGGCCTTCTTTTTTGCATCATATTTACTTTATAGTATATATTATAGACTTTAATATATTTTCATTTTTAATTTTAATATATTAAATTGTGGTATAAATCATTAGAATGATTTCACTGCTTCGATTGGTGATACAAACCATATATGACCATCCTTTTTCTCGTCATTATATAGTCTCAATAAAAATTCTTGTATTATGCAAAATTCCATTTTATTTCGACCACGTGTATTACTTTTATTATATTCTTCGCTACCGATTATCGTATTCAGTATTTTAATCGCAACACTTTTACCCGACTGGTCGCATCTCGCTCCTTTACTTTTCGGATCTTCTAAATCTATTACTTTGAATACCATGTACTCTTTCTTAAATTCTGAAAAGAATCCGACTTGTTTATTCATGGTATCTCGTGGTATTATTAATGCCGATATGGCACCAAGTAAATCGTTATAGTCTTCGGATTCACCTTCTTCCCATCGACTTTCTTTTATTACAACCAATTGCTCGTTATTATTCTTGGTTATTAATATACCAGTTATCCCCTTTGACTTTAATAATTTTTTGTCAAAATATTCCTTTGATTTTTTCTCAAAATCATTTAATCCTATGTTAAAATAAACATAATTTATTACAGCCATGATTTCATTATACACCAACGACTGCATTAAATGTTCGACGAGAACTTTTTTCAACGTCTCCTCATTAACCCCATTCTTTTTAAATGTTGCGAAAATTTTACTGCAAAACGCATAATAATCATCTTCTCCTCTATCTACGGATTCTTTAAATGTAATGACTAAATCATATTTTTTCTGTAATTCTTTGAATACATTTTTGCTCGATTGTGGTGTGGCTATAGCGCGCGCTGTTTCAGTGTCGGTAATTGCGACTGATTTAACTTTTTGGACCCTTTCTGAATCATCCTTTATTTTCGCTATAAATGTATCGTGTTTAAATGGGATTGGCACCATGCGTTCATATACGCTGATATTTTTATCATCTAATTCGACGGGCTGAAACATATAATATTGATCTATATTGATCAGTCGCCCTACTCTACCCGTCGTGTCTGTTAAATATTCATTCCGATCACTAATTAATTGTTCAAGTGCTGAATTAATTTGAACTAAAGGGTATTCTTTGTTCAAGTTTATATGCTTGATTAGATCTGTTTTTTTATAAAAATATTTATCTTTGAATCCATTGCGAATGTTTTGTATTATTTTATCCGAATTCATAATGATAAATTTCTCACTATATGTATCCATGATAACATCTTTGTCTTGGATATCTTTATATGGGCGACACATATAATTGCACGTTTTTATGTAATCACATGACGCAGAATACGGTTTATCTCCTATGGCAAACATAATTTCTCTTCCGTCAGATAAAAGTTGCTTGACATCTTGTTTTAGAAATTCGGCATGGTAATTGTTCTGTTTAATGTTTAATATACAATCGACCGACGTTTCCTTCAAAAGACGAGATACCCGCCCAATTTGTAGGGCTTTCATTTCAGCAAGTCGATATACATAAATATCAGCCGCCTCTTCATCCGAATCCAGCAATGTGCCGTATAAGAATATTTGCACATTACGTTCAATAAATGGCAATTTTATATGACTACATGTCCTTACCGCTCGTCCAATAACCTGTTCGATTAAATTCATGTTATACCATGGCTCCATAATGTGAACCTGTCTAATATTCTTAAAATCGAGTCCCTCGGAACCGGCCTTTGTAATAATAACCACCTTTATCTTTTCACCATTAATATTGTCTTCATCCGTCAAAGCAATAAGATCTTTTTTATTATTCGGTGATATGGCTTTGTCTCCACTAATAATAACATATTTGGCCTGGCGAAATTGTTCACCTTGTGCCGTTTCATCTCTGGATTTAAATGTTATAGCATCCACCGAACCTTTGGGTGGCTCTTTAAAAAGCGATTTTGCATAATCCCCATAACGAGTAATACCCATCTCTTCTAATGCTAATCCTAATGGCACAGCACCACCATCAATATAATTAGTATATATCAATACTATTCCACGCGATTTATGTATTGAATCACATATATTTTTTATTTTTGCGCTATAATTTCCTATTAATTCGGATGAGAAAATGCGACCATGTTCAAGCGTTTTATATTCGAAATTCGTTTTTGTCATTGGGACCGTAGAGCTGGTATATTTCATAAAATTTTCCAATCCAGATGTTCCAATTAACGAAGAAACATCTTCGGATATATCGAGTTTTGGATAACAAATATTTAATGCCATCAATGGTTTTTGCAGCATTGTATAGCCGAATCCCTCCATGTTTTCAAAATTCGGCATTGAATCGCCCTTCTCTCGCAAGTCTTGTATTACCTTTGTATAAATCTCACTTTGATACGTACCTATTTTTGTAAGATATACATTTACGTGCTCCAATGGTTGGGTAATCGTTTTACCATTCAATTGGACTTTTGGATACGCGATTTTTTCAAACGTATTATCTGGAGAAAAATCATTCGGAAAAATGCGAAATGGAAATGTAAGAGGGTTTTCACCTTTCACAAAAGATACATAACCATTTATCTTTCTTTGCAATAATTCCATACCAATTTCTTTTCCATCTGCACTCAAAAGAAAATTGCCCTTTTTATCAAACACTTCACTAATACCAATTACGCCGCGTCGATCATTCTTATTCATCAAGTTCACCAACCACACAATCTCCTTGTAACTATTAAACATCGGTGTTGCTGATAGTAAAAGTAATCTAATATTATTTACATTATCAATTAAACGCGTCAATTCGGTTGCAACGCGCTTATTGGTAGTATTTTCTTCCGTACTTCGAATATTCTGAACCTCGTCTATTATTATTAGCCGATTTTGAAATACGGATCGCAAAGCACGTCGAATCTTTTCAGGCGTCTCGTCTTCCATGGTTGCTTTGCGCTGTATCATATTCGCAAATTCTAAATATCCCAAAAATAAATAATTCACATTTATTATTCGATCAATTTGGCGGATGACTTTCGTTTTACTCAATCCGGTCATATTCATTGGATTTATTTCCTTCAAGTATTTATTACCAGTACATGCTCGTAAATTCCATAATCCATCTACTTGTTTCAACTTTCTCGAATCGAATAATTGTAGTCGAAAATTCTCCTGAACATTGGGCGAAGCAACCACAATTATGCGCTGGACAATCCCCATCTGCTTCATGTAATCGCGCATTTCTTCAGCAACACTAATTGCCGAACACGTTTTACCCGTCCCCAATCCATGATACAATAAAAGACTATTATATGGCGTTTCAAAAGATAGGAAATTGCGCACAAATAATTGATGTGAAGACAATTCAAAATCAGAATTACACATTTTGTCTGCTTGTTGTTCAATATTTTCAATGACAGGAACATCCATTTTCGTATCGTTAAATTCTTTGCGTTCAGCTATTTTAATATTAAACTCCGGATCATCTAAATTGGGATACAAGTATGAAAATTTCGCGTCATCTTTTAAATCAGTTCCGTCCAAAAGCTCCTTTTTTTGTAAGAAATTATTCACGGCCTTTGCATTAGACTTGTCCATTGTATCATATACCTCCCCTAAATTTTCCTTTGTTATGATTGGGGCTATATTTTTTTTTATTTTGCTCATATTTTATATTATATTATACTCATATAATATCCTCGCCAGAAATCCTTATATTATGAATATAATCGAAATTTCTGCAAAACATTGTTTATTTTTTCCAGGACTTGCTTTTTTTCCACATTATATGGTCTGATTTTTTGTATACTGTCTTCGTAATTTAACCACTTAACCTCACAAACCTCGGTTTTTTGATAATTATTAGTCAATTCTATAGTTTCATTTATATATCCCAAAAAATATTTATGCTTGTATGATTTTAAATTAGATCCTGTAAACACTTCTTCGTATGGCACCATATTTAATGCCAATTTCACATCCATCTTTGATATTCCTGTTTCTTCTTCGAATTCACGCATTGCGCAATTCAAGTCCTTCTCTTGGAAGTTGCGACGACCCTTTGGAAACCCCCACTCAGCTTCAACCCACGATGTATTCGAATTATTAATAAAATAGTCGACGTCATACATTATATTTTTATTCATTATGCCGTCTTTAAGAGATTTATGTTTCTCGCGAGATATTCTTTCCTCGCCTCGATAATTTGTTCCAATCCATTTCCCCCACAACTCGTTCCACAAGTCGTCAAATGATTTTGTTCTGATGCGTTCTTTTTCGGATACAGTCATTTCATTGAAAATGTTCTGTATATATTCTATATTGTGAATAGGATACTTTCCTCGCATAAACTCGACAAATCCAAGACTGTCTTTACGCTGTATCATTAAATACTGCATCTCACTGTTAAAATAACGAAATGCGATGAGCCCAATTGACGTTATTGGATATTTACATGATTGATAATTATGTCCTGCATTAGCACAGTTATTGCAAAAATTATTATTGAATGAAAATGTTTTTTGCATGAATGTTATTTGTTATTATTGTCATGTTTTTATATTGGTTCTTAATAATGACATTAGATCCAATTGTATGGGGCCCTAACTATTGGTTCTTTTTAATGACTATAGCCGTTTCTTATCCAAAAAAGGCAAATAGTGTGCTTAAAAAAAAGTACTATGATTTTATTATGAATTTACCACTTTTTATTCCCGACGATAAGATGGGCAATCAATTTAGTCGTCTTTTGGATAAATTCCCCATTGAACCTTATTTAGACACGCGTGAATCATTTATTAAATGGGTAAACTTTATCCATAACCAAGTAAATAAACATATAGGAAAAAAGGAGATGTCATATATTGAAGCCATGGATTCATATTATTCTCAATATAAGCCTCGTGATATAATATTAAAAGAACAAATTAAGAAGAGACAACATATGTATTTTGGTGCAACACTTATAGGGTTAGCCATTACTGCCTATATTCTTTATAAAAAATAGCAGCTTTTAAAATAGGTGCATATTTTAATAGGTGCATATTTTAATAATGACCTCGGATCGTACGTATTTTACAAAAAAATATGGTAGCATGAATCGATTTTTATTTTTGATAGCACAGAGCCTATTCACCCTTGGTTCAGTGGTAAATTATTATTATTTAAGACCGACAATTATTACTGAAAGGGATGTTATTTTGTCATGTATAGAGTTTTTAGGCGCGTTATGTATGCTTTTATTCCAATATGAAGCCAGATGGCTTCGAGGAACAATAATTATGTCTATTGCATTCTCGGTATCATCAATTGTTTTTATTGATATATTATTTTTATATATAAAATCAAAAACGCTTGCCATATAATCCAATATTTATATTTTTATACTCCAATATTAATATTTTTATACTCCAATATTAATATTTTTATACTCCAATATTAATATTTTTATACTCCAATATTAATATTTTTATACTCCAATATTTTTATAATCCTATTATAAGATGCCACGAAAAGGAGGAAAAGCTATAGCGTCCGGATCATATGGTTGTGTATTTAGACCCGCTTTAAAATGTAAAGGCAGTTCAGAAGCCGGTCGACACAGTGGTGTGAGTAAACTCATGTATACCACCGACGCGAATGATGAAATGGATGAAATGGCCCCTATATTAAAGAAAGTTAAGCGTATTCCTGGTTCTGAAAAGTTTTTTGCAGTATCAAATATTGACATGTGTAGCCCTGATTCACTCAATGATTCGGATAAAGAAAAATTTAATGAGAAATGCAACCTTTTTGTAGACGAGGGTATAAATAGTGATTCTATAAATTCGAACCTAAGAGATTTATCAATCATTAATATGCCAGATTTAGGAATGGATTTACACGATTACATTGGAAAAGAATCCCCAATGACAGTAAAAAGTTTTGAATTATTCAATAAAATGATGATCAATCTATTAATAAATGGGGTTGTTCAAATGAATGAGCACAATATTTTACATCATGACTTGAAAGATACAAATATTATGGTTGATAAAAATGGAAATACGATTATTATTGATTGGGGTTTTGCTGGCGTTTCAAGTCCAGAAACTCCTGTTCCAAAAAATGTTATCGGTAGACCCATTCAATATAATACGCCTTTTTCGTCCATGCTAATCAATAAATCCTTGGTTACGGAATATACTCGAGTTTGTAAAACCGTACAAAATAAACCAATGACGAATAAACAAAATGAGTCATTCTTGAAGCAATTTTTTGATTATCATATTAAACGTAATCGGGGTCACGAAACTTATTTACAACAAATTATTAAAAAAATGTTCCCAAATGAAAGTATGTCCCATCTTTTCTTAGCATATAATGCCCAAATCCTTGATAAGTTTACGAATAATTGTAAATTCGATATGGAAAAATACTTTAAAGAAGTATATATTTTCAATGTAGATATTTGGGGTGCTTGTTCCACATTTATGCAATTTTTAAAATCACCTGATATGTTGAAAAATCTTCCAGCGGATATGAAAAAACACGCTCTTGCCATTTACAAAGAAATTCTATTGGATATTTGTTTTAAAAATGGTGAAGAACGTATTGATGTAAATAAAATTGCAATATTGCTTAGTGAAATTGCCGGTGCACATGGATTATCTTCCATTGAAACTAAATCCACTGTTTCTACTACAAGTTCCCTTGTAGATGTGCCTTTATTAGATGCTCCTTTAGATGTACCAGCCACTTCTCCCCGAGGGAAAGACTCTATCGTTTCATCTCGATCTAAAAGATCTATAAAATCATCGAACGAAACAAAACGTCGCAAAAAACGGTGCCCTAATGGATATCGTCGCCATCCCAAAACAAAACGTTGTACAGTAATGAGTGGACCTAATAAAGGCAAGGTTATTGATACTCCTCAGTAATTATATATATTCAGTAATTATATATTCAGTAATTATATAAATAATGAATTATATAAAAGCCTTTATAAACTTTTTTTGTTATAAATGTCATAATAATCATAAAAAGACTGAAGAGGAGAGAATCGTTTCTAACATACAATCATATGGAATTTATTAATAGCGCGTTAATATTTATAGAATTTAATTGAAAAATATATGTTTTCAATTTTTAATATTTTAATATTATATAATGGGTTTACTTGACAGTGTTAAAATTAAAAACAACAGTTGTGTAGGAGTTTTTAAGGCGTTATTATCCTCGTATGGGCCAGAGGTTGAAGAGGAAGTGGTAGAGGAAGAGGAAGTGGTAGAGGAAGAGGAAGAGGAAAATAAACTTGTTAACAATCTTTTAATTCATATTACATTAGCTGATGAGGCTGCATATTTTATTGAAACACTTAAACTAAATTTAGTAGAAAATTATTTTGAATCATATCCTTTCCGCGTTTATGAAAATATGGTCGATAAAAAATCCCTCAAAATTACACTTTTAGTAAATGGGGAAGCACCTGAGAGTAAAGACAAAGCAGGTAATGTGCGTATGGTACCTACAGCTGTAGCATTGGAATCGTATTTATGTAAAGCAAAAGCAAAACCCGACTTAATCATAAATGCGGGTACATGTGGTGGATTTGAGTATAATAAAGCTAAGATTGGCGATGCAATATTGGTTACTGAATCATTCGTAAGTGATAGTTTCATACCAATTGCTTTCCCAGTTGCTCTTCCTGATGGTAATGTAATAATTGTTGAACCATATAAGAAATATTCTACCGACAATATTGTCTTGACAAAATTATCTATGTTAGCCAAAGAATTAAATCTTATTGAAGGTCCATGCGGTACAGGAAACTCATTGGATTATGTAGAAAGAGATCTTGTACGCCTTAAAGCCAATGGTGCTTTTGCAAAAGATATGGAATTGCATGCTCTTGCATGGATGTGTCAGTACAATAAAATCCCACTAACATCATTAAAAATCGTAACCGATATTGTCGAATTAGAAGATCCTGTTGGGAAACAATTTATCGATAATTTAAACGCAGCCGCCCAATCATTAAAAACTACTTTAATACAAATAGTTGATTATATTAGAACTCATCCCAATTTACTTGAGGCACCTGTATTCAATCACGCAGACCTTATGTTTGTGCAAGGCATGATTCCTCATCACAAACAAGCCATTACATTGGCTGACTATGCACTCGACCCTTTAATGAGAGCCAGCGCAGCGATCATCAATCTCGCCAGCCAAATAAAGGCAGCACAGGATCCTGAAATCGCGTATATGACCGTCTTACTCAAGGCTTGGGACCAGCCAATGAGGATGGATATGAAGATGAAGATGGACGGAATGCTGACACCTGCAGAAATGGATGCAATCAAGCAGTTGAAGGGGCAAGATTTTGACCAGGCTTGGGTTAAGGGCATGATTGCGCACCACCAAGGTGCCGTCATGATGGCAAAGGTCGTAATTAAAAACGGCATTAATCCTGACGTTTCAAAACTTGCCAAAGCCATTATCGATGGTCAGGTGGCAGAGATTAAGACTATGCAGGCACTACTACGACCGGAATTGGGTGATGAAAATATAGAGGGGTGGACTTTCACGTGAGAAGTACCGATAGCCTATTAAATCAATTAATACGATTCTTGAATAATAATTATATATTCAATATATAATTATGAAGTATGGATATGGCATCATTATTTTAGCAATTACTGGATTTATGATAAGTGATACATTTTATGAAGGAAAATATACAAAACTTCTCAAGTCGTGGACAAAATTTTATAAAATGGGAGGTTATGCATTTTTGGGAATCTCTCTATTATTATTTTTAAGAAAGAATCCAGACCAAGCCAAAGACGTTGTCATGAATGCATCTAACATTGTTCGGGCTATGCCATTCGATCGAGGAGCATCTGAAATGTTTATGCCATTGGTAAGTGCTATGAATCCGCAAAGTTTTTTTAATAAAAGCGCGGGATGCAATACTCAAGAACAACGCAGTACTGAAAAAATCATGTCATCTGGAAAAATCATGTCATCTGAAAAAAAAAGTACGAAACGTTCCGTCAGTGAAACCAAGAAGAAATTCGTTGCTGCTCAACAATCTTGGATATGTAGTAAATGTAAAAAACAATTGCCAGCATGGTTCGAAGTAGATCATAAAATACGGCTTGAATATGGTGGCTCGAATCATGTAGATAACTTGGAAGCCTTGTGCCGCGATTGTCATGGACGCAAAACAGCCATGGAGAATTTATAATACAAATTATATAAATAGTTGTTATTATATAATAGTATAATCATGGATAAAGACGATAAATATGATAAAGATGATAAATATGATCCTTTGAAGCTCACCAATACTGACCTGCTTAACAATAGAAATAAATATTCAATTGATATTCTTGAGAAAAATATTGAACATCTTGATGAAAAAATACTTTTAGCAACACAAATTCTTACACCCGAGTTTTGTGTCAAATATATATTAGATTTAGATATTGATAATGGTGGCGAAGAGTCATATATATTTGATATATGTTATATATTAGAATTCCAAAAACATATTACTGAAGACGAATTGGCAAAGTTGATAAAACAGGAAAATCTTTTCTAAGGAGATTTTAATATGGACAAAGTAATTATTGGAACAGCATTAACATTATTAACGATATTAGCTTTCTTTGGATTATTTATATGGTTAATGTTTTTCAATCCAACAGGCAGCTATAGTTTATCGCTTTTAATTATGGGTCTTTTAGTAGCATTTCCATTGGTATTTTATTTGTATATGCGCAAGACAATTGAATATGTATTCATGATGATTGTGTATTCGGTTTTAGCATTTATCACACTTATCATTGCAATGATTGCGTGGAATCCGAATCATATCGTAAGTGATAATCCCGGCAGCTTTTCTTATTTGATGATAATGTTGGCTTCTCTGGGCGGTGTATTCGGCCTTACAGCAAAAGGCACTCTTGAAAAAAAACACGGCCTTATTGCAGCAGGATCTATTATTTTATTTTATATTGCGTCAATATTTTTAAAAACCAATCCATATGGTATTGTTTCATCAAATCAGGGCATTATAATTGCCATTTTATCCATAGCAACCGTACTTGGAATATTATTAACACTCAAATCGTTCGAGATCATATCTTTTGGGGATGCAAACACACTCGACATTCTTAAGAAAAGTCTTTATATTATGGGAATAATCGCGGTAGTTTTAGCACTGATATATGCGACTTTTTACGCCATACAGCATGTGAATACTGGCAGCAATTTCTTCTTGGTGTTTATTAATATTCTTATTCTACTTGTACTCGCAGCATTTGTCATTAAAGTATTTAATTTAGATAAGAAATTACAACAGAGTCCCGGTACAGGAGATCCTTCTTGGTTCGGACTCATTAAAAAGGTCATCTTTTACTTACCATGCTCCATAATAAATATTGTCCAATATATTAAAGAACAATATAAGATCACACCCAAGGTCGCATGGCAACTACTTGGAATCGAAATATTATTAATCGCAGGACGATTTATCATTCCTTATTTATATGAAAAATTAATGAACCGCAAAGGTAATCAACTTGTAAAAAATCCACAACATATTAATAAAGAAGTTTTTGTAGCCAATTTCGAAGACTTGAATTATTATAAAAGCAAGGATGCCGACAAAGACTCGGATAAGGAGGAATTGCAGAATTATCATTATTCGATATCCTCGTGGATATATATAAATTCTTTCCCTCCCAATACCAATCTGGCATATACAAAAGATACGTCTATACTAAACGTTGGCAACAAACCGAATATACAATTTAATGTAGAGAGAAATGAATTAATTATAAGGATGAAAGAAACTGCCGATAAAGAACGCATCGTTTTGCGCAAAAAAGGTTTACTAAAATATCAGAAATGGAATCATATTGTTGTTGTATATAATGGTGGCACTCTGGATGTGTTTTTAAACAATAAACTGATTGCCACAAAGAGCGGTGTTATCCCATATAAGCAATATGATGTGGTATCTTATGGTTCGGACGACGGGATTTATGGTGGCATCTGTAATGTGAAATATTTCAATGAAAAATTGAGCCGATCTGACATTAATATGTTATATAATACAATGAAAGATCGCGATCCACCGGTTATTTAGACAGTTGTTGATATAATATTCCATATTTTATAATTTATATTCCATATTTTATATTCCACAATTTATATTATATATTCCACAATTTATATTATATAATTTATCATTGTATAATATATACTTAACATGGAAGCAAAACAAATTATTATTGCCGTCGTAATCATATTGTTGTTATACGTAGTTATACGAATGATTTCAAGTAAAAGCTCAGTCATTGATGGAATGAAAAGTGCAAAAGATACAAGTACAGTAAGTCCAGATGAATTGCCAGATAACAACAATACGAATAATTATACTTATTCTATGTGGTTTTATGTTGATGATTGGAGTTATCGGTATGGTGAGCCCAAGATTATTTTAGGGAGATTGGATTCAAAGAAAGAACCATCCCCATCCGTTATTTTAGGAGCAATTGAAAATAATGTGCAGATTAACGTTGCTTGTTATGCCGATAATAATAGTGATTCTTTTCAGGTACACAAGTGTGGAATTTCCAACGTGCCTATTCAGAAATGGGTGAATCTCATTATAAGTCTTTATGGACGAACATTGGATGTGTATTTAGACGGTAAGTTAGTACGCACATGTGTATTACCTGGAATTGCAAAGGTAAATGATAATGCATCCATTTATATTACACCTGAAGGTGGTTTCTCTGGTTATACAGCCAAGGTTCAATATCTGGCCGACGCAACAAATCCACAAGAGGCATATAATATTTACAAAGAAGGGTACGGAGATAGCATTTTCGGTGGATTAATGAGCAAGTATCAACTTAAAGTCAGCTTTTTAGAAGATAGTGTGGAACAGGGAAGTATTGAAATCTAAATATAAATTTAAATTTAAATTTAAATTGCATTATGCATATTGTAAAAAACATATCTAAATTTCTTGTCATATAATATAGATATGTTTAATGAAACCAAGGAATTTTTAGAATCAAATAGTCTTGTTGCAAAGGTCGCATTTCTGATATTAATACTGATCTTGTTTATTTTCGCATTACGTTTAGGAACATCATTAATGTCTTCTATTTTTGCATTTGGTAATAGTCCTTATTTAGTAAAAGGTATGGTTGATGCGAAACAAATGATTAAAATACCGCAAGACCCTAATGAGAAAAACGCCATTACGGTGAGTCGTTCTACAAATGAAGAAGACGGTATCGAGATGACCTATTCAGTATGGATTTATATTGACGATCTGGAATATAATAAGGGAGCTTACAAGCATGTTTTTCACAAGGGAAATGACAGCATCAACTATGAGGCAGCTGATGGGGCACCAGCAGGCATGAATCAACCCAATAATGCACCAGGACTGTATATTGCTCCCAATACGAATGCCCTGGTTATTGTTATGAATACATTTAACACCATTAATAATGAAGTTGTTATACCCGATATTCCTCTTAATAAATGGGTGTGCGTTCAAATTATGGTGGAAAATCGCGAGTTGGATGTATACATCAATGGTTTATTAACTCGCCGCATGATATTAGACGGCGTACCGAAACAAAATTATGGCGATGTTTTTGTTGCCATGAATGGTGGATTCTCGGGTTATATTTCCGACTTGAGATACTTTAATACAAAATTAGGCACAGCTAAAATCCAAAGTATTGTTAACAAAGGACCTAATTTAGAAATGACTGGCGACATGATTTCGAAAGCCAAGCCTCATTACTTGTCCATGCGATGGTTCTTTAAAGGGAGTGGAGTTACAGATGAGTATAATTGAATGACTGTATAATTAAATGACTGTATAATTAAATGACTAAATGACTTGTATAATTGAAAAAATATGTATAACACAATTTATTATCTAAATAATTGTGTTATAGAAATATATATGAGTGATTATATAGTACAAGTACAAAATTTAAGCATAGAACCAAGTAATGCAGGAACTATTACTGAATCCGGCGATTATTTTCTCATTTATTTTAATGAATCTTCTACATTTACTTATACTGGCTTTAATGATTTAACTAATGTAGATTACCTTTTAGTTGGTGGGGGAGGAGCAGGAGGACTGGATGGTGATCCTCATTGGGGTTCTGGTGGTGGTGGCGGTGGACAATATGTCGCAAGAACCCCCGGTTTTCCAATATATAAGAATCGTGAATATAAAATGGTTGTTGGATCTGGAGGTGTAAGTACATATGGTAGCATAGCAGGTAATGGTGAAGAGAGTAAGCTTGTAGTAAATAATGGCCCAAATAAAGGCATGGTATTGTTATCAGCTTCCGGCGGAGGAAGGGGCGGTGATAATGGTGGAACCGTAAATGCTGGTGTTGAATTAGAGATTTCTGGTAATGGAGGAGGAGGTTCGGGTGCTTATCGTACCGGTGGCAAAGCAGTAGGTGGTAAATGGAATGGTGGTGATGGATTTAATCCATATTCAGAAGATGCTGGTAAAGATGTTCCCGCTGGTGGAGGTGGAGGTGGAGGAGCTGGTGGAACTGGAGGCACTGCTTATGCATGGAATGGAGGTGGCGGTGGACCTGGACTACAATGGGTTGACGGAAAAACTTATAGCAAAGGAGGGCCTGGTCAAGGTAGAGACAAAGCACAAAATAATAATCCTCAATTCGGCGCCCCAAATACTGGTAATGGTTGCGCTGGTTTTGGTAGTGGAGTTGGTCCACCAAACGGGCAGGCAATAGGTGGATCGGGTATTATTGCATTGAGAATTCCTAAAAGTCAACCATACACCCCTATAACACAAGATAATATAGGGCCTGCTGTTAGCTCATGGTGTTCTGAACCTAATACTGCGTTAAACACGTATGGTCCTATATCTGACTGGATTACTTCAACTGTTACTGATATGCATGACCTTTTTAACAATAAAACATCATTTAATGACGACATTTCGGGTTGGGATGTATCCAATGTCGTAAATATGGAGTCCATGTTTTCTGGATGTACTGTATTCGATCAAGACATTGGATCATGGAATACATCAAAAGTTGTTGATTGTAAATCTATGTTTTCTGGATGTACTGTATTTAATAATGGTAATACTAATAGTATTGACAACTGGAACATGTTATCTATTGGAAAAGGAACAGGACCATGTGATTTTTCATCCATGTTCGAAGGCGCAAGTGAATTTACCCAAGATATAAGAAGTTGGACAATGCCATATGCATCTCTCTCATTTAATTTTGACAAAATGTTTTCAGGGGCAACCGAGTTTCTTACTAAATATCAAGCTTCTGATGGATGGGGTGATTTTGATAAAGGAACACCTACCATTGAATTTTTTAATCGAAAAATGTTCTTTTCAATACCAAAGGGCACGAGTGGCAAAGATTATAAGATCTTTCCTTTAGATAACAATTATTCAAAATATTATATTGAATTTTACAATAATGCGAGTAGTCAAAATGGTGATCTATATTTACAATTTTATAACCATGAAACAGGACCCAAAATTACAGGTCAATTTATGACAGTTGGATCAGGTGGAGCTGGTGGTATGGGTATAAGTGTCGGCGAAGGTGGTGGTGGAGGACAATCTGGCGAGGTTGTATTAAATCCAGCTGTTGATTCAACTAACCAACCATTTAATACTATCCAACTTGATTATCCTATTTATTCAATTAATGTTGGTGGTTCAAATAACGGTACTATGCAAGAAAAAACATCTGTTACGAGTTATCAAACTACAATATGTGAGTCGGTTGTAGGTCTAAATGGTCTTAATGCGACTGAACAAGGAGGTACAATGGAAAAGGGTAAGACACATGAAGATCTATATGATGGTGGTATATATGGTGG
>Ga0066611_10000581_pt1 | contig 21863 bp, 17 predicted proteins | sample SaaInlV_DNA_200m_FD_60376 | JGI IMG/M metagenome (GOLD analysis project Ga0066611, IMG submission 60376) | Marine microbial communities from expanding oxygen minimum zones in the Saanich Inlet - SI075_LV_DNA_200m | ecosystem: Environmental > Aquatic > Marine > Unclassified | place: British... | reverse complement strand
TGGTTTGTGAGCGATTGAAAGCAAAATGAGCAAGAGGTACGGGGGTGGACTAAAAAACATGTTTTTGCTGAAAAAGCCTGTCAAGGATTATTTTCCGTTAACACCCCTGAATAGTTACTAGAAAAGGTCTCCATGAGGAGAGAACAGTTATGAGTGACCTGATGTCAACAAAAATATATCGGGTGTACAAGTTTGCTTCCTAGAATCCTGATCGTAGATGACGAGATTATCAACTTGCAGGTGGCCGCATCCTACCTGCAGTCGACTCGTCTGTACACAATCAGTGTTGCCAAAAGCGGGAAAGAAGCCCTTGAGCTAATGGGGATTGTATCCCCTCAGCTGATTCTTTTGGATGTCATAATGCCAGAGATGAATGGTTTTCAGATTTGTAGAGTGATCAAAGATAACGCTGAGTGGAAAGATATACCGGTCATTTTTCTATCCGGGGTGGTTAGTGATGAGGATAGAAAGAGGTGCTTTGAGGTAGGTGGCGTTGACTACTTAATGAAGCCGGTTGAGCAAAAACTCCTTTTAGGGAAAGTTGCTACCTACTTATAGTGGTAACAGTGAACGGATTGGGGGGCATTAACAAGCTAATGGAAACAGCCCAAGGAATCCGGTTAACGGTATGAATGTGATAAGCGTATCGCGCCTTTCAGATGCTCTGGATGCGCTATAGATCATCGCCGTCTGGGCTGGATTCGTGAGGCGCTTGAGTACACAACAAAAGACCCGACTCTCCGCTTCCACCACCTGCGGCATAGTTTTTCCAATTGGATGTTATTGAGGTTTGCCCTGTATGAGCTAAACAACAGTGATCTATCCCTTCCTGACTGGTTTCTGCCTGACCAGCATAGCCGAGAGAGTCTGTTTCAATCTTCGACTACAATCAGAGAGGGCATACTGGGGAAAGCACCAACGAATCGACGTTCCCTGATGCAAATCTCGCATATGCTGGGGCACCTCTCCAGTGCAACCACACTGAACAGCCTCTTTAACTGAGATGTACTGAAATGGTTGGCCAGTCCTGTTTGGCGACCTACAGGGCATCGAAAGACAATCTAAGGAGATTTGTGGCACCGCTCATGGCTGAGCGAAAAAAAAAATGGTTTCAGATGTGATATCATACGCCATATCTGCTGTCGGATTATTCAGATGGGAAAGAGACAACAAACAAAACTGCTGGAAAAGGAACGATTTGAACTCAGTGCCAAGTCGGGTGGTGGAATACTGCAATACGAGGTCTGGGGCATTGTGGGAAACGGTGAAACTATTGTGACCCGCTATAACTTAGCCTATATCAACCACCGAATCTGCCAAGAGGATAATGGGAGAGTGCTTGGGTTTGACAATGCGCATGACTACCACCATCGTCACTATATGGGCACTGTTGAAGCTATCGAGCACGTTAGTTATGAGATGACGTTTGAGCGGTTTCAGAGAGAGTGGCAGAACATAGTAAAATGTGAAGAGGAAAGTAAACATGAGTAAAGTGACTGTCAGAGCAGATGACCTGGAAGGCTTCTTCTCCAGAGCTAGAGATGCTGCACAGCGTGCTGATCAAGGGGGGGTATTTGAAGAAAAAGTTACGATCTCCTTTGAAGATCCACAGCAGATGTTCTCTGTACTCTCGGAGGCTAGAAGGCGCTTGATGTCGGAGGTAATGCATCAACCAGGGACTATCAGTGAGCTTTCTAATCGACTTCACCGTGACCGTTCTTCCATCTCTAAAGATATCGGGATGTTGGAGGAGGTGGGATTGATTGTCTCAAAAAAAGAGCCTAATCCTGGGCATGGCACCCAAAAGTGGGTAAGAGCTGTTGCCCCTGAGGTTGAAGTTGTAGCGACCCTGCATTGAGAGGCAGGTTCCTCCTACTCTTTACTTGGCAGCCTCTTCCTCCTGATACAGTCTCTTAGACATCATGTATTGGCCTGCTCTCCTTGATTATGGCTCTGCGCCTGCTTGTCCAACCTTAGCGTAATCCATACCGTCTAGGTTGGGCAGGTCAAGTGGTTATGGTCGCAACAGCAGGGCAAAAACAAATAGCAATCCGTCTTGATGAAAGAACGATTCAGAAAATAGATGACAAGAGAATAAAGATGTCAAAAGGTGGGGGGTATTCCTTCTAGGTCTGAGGTAGTTAGGATAGCTCTAGACCAATTTCTGAAGCAGAAGTAGTTGCGTTGGTATCATCAGAGTGAGGTCACCCATGTGATGTGGGGTTGAAGTTACCATGATTTTGAGTGCAACCTAGATAGGGTGGACGTCACCTTATTTCAGGTACTTTTTGTATTGGATTCCACTCAATTTCCTTAATCACCGTTTTTCTTGAATGGGCACAGAGCTAAATTTGCCATATTTTTACTCATTTTCACATAGTGATTTAGAAAGATTATTGTTGATTTGTAAAGAATTATGATAAAATATAATTAAAATAAATCAGTGTGTTGCGTTAATATTTGACAGAAAATTAGTTGCTTGTATAATCGCGCATCTACATTTTAGGCGCGTAACTCAGTTGGTTAGAGTGTCACCTTGACATGGTGGAAGTCGGTGGTTCGAATCCACTCGCGCCTACCAATTTTTGAAGATGGTCAGAACATCACACTGGATGGCTGGCCATTTTTTTTGTTTGCTATGAATATTGTTAACAAGCGGCCTCTCGTGTGGGTCGCCACTGGAGTATAAAAATGGTTGTTGTCACTTTACCGGACGGTTCTCAACGCAGTTTTGATCAGGCAGTCACTGTGCTGGATGTCGCTGCAGATATTGGTCCGGGGTTGGCCAAGGCCGCGTTAGCCGGAAAGGTTGGAGATCAACAGGTAGATACCTCTTTCCTGATTGAGGAGGATGCCACTCTTTCTCTGATCACCAGTCGCGATGAGGAGGGGGTGGAGATTATTCGCCACTCTACTGCCCATCTGTTAGCTCAGGCGGTCAAATCACTCTATCCAGAGACACAGATCACCATTGGTCCGGTTGTTGAGCACGGCTTCTACTATGACTTCGCTCGTGAGGAGAAGTTTACCCCTGAAGACTTTAAAATCATTGAAAAGAGGATGGCTGAGTTGGCCAAGGCCAATACCCCCATTCAGCGCTCAGAGATGGGACGAGAGGAGGCGATAGCCTTCTTTGAGGCACAAGGCGAACTCTACAAGGCGGAGATCATTCGTGATATTCCAGAGGGACAAGTGTTGTCACTCTATCGCCAGGGGGATTTTATTGATCTCTGTCGTGGTCCACACGTACCCTCAACCGGCCATCTGAAGGGTGGTTTTAAGTTGATGAAGCTGGCGGGTGCCTACTGGCGTGGTGACTCTGATAATGAGATGTTACAGCGCATCTATGGGGCGGCCTTTGCAGACAAGAAGCAGCTCAAAGGGCATCTGCACCGGTTGGAAGAGGCTGAGAAGCGAGACCATCGCAAGATTGGCAAGAAGCTGGATCTGTTTCACAGTCAGGAAGAGGCTCCGGGGATGGTCTTCTGGCACAGTAAAGGGTGGTCCATCTATCGTGAGGTGGAGGACTATGTGCGTGAGAAGTTGCGCCATCACGGCTATCAAGAGGTACATACCCCGCAGGTTATTGATCGTGTGCTGTGGGAGAAGTCTGGTCACTGGGATAAGTTCGGGGATATGATCTTCTCGACACATTCAGAGAACCGTGACTACGCCATTAAGCCAATGAACTGTCCGGGTCATGTACAGATCTATAATCAGGGACTGCGCAGCTATCGTGATCTACCGCTACGTATGGCAGAGTTTGGCTCTTGTCACCGTAACGAGCCATCAGGCACCCTGCATGGGTTGATGCGGGTGCGTAATTTTACTCAGGATGATGCCCATATCTTCTGTACTGAGTCACAGATTCAGTCTGAAGTGGCTGACTTTATGGAGCTGCTGTTTGAGGTCTATGAAGACTTTGGCTTTGAAGAGGTACTGATCAAGCTCTCCACCCGACCGGAAAAACGTGTGGGTAGTGATGATGTGTGGGATCAGGCAGAACAGGCGCTGGAGACTGCACTGAACATTAAAGGGTTGGATTGGGAACTACAACCGGGTGAAGGTGCCTTTTATGGCCCCAAGATTGAGTTTTCACTGAAAGATTGCATTGGTCGTGTCTGGCAGTGCGGTACTATTCAGGTAGATTTTTCAATGCCGGGCCGGTTGGATGCGACCTATATTGATGATGCAGGAGAGAAGAGAAATCCTGTGATGTTACATCGCGCAATTCTCGGTTCTCTGGAGCGTTTTGTTGGAATTTTGATTGAAGAGTTTGCCGGTTCGATGCCTCCGTGGCTCTCTCCAATTCAGGCCGTGGTGGTCAATATCACAGATAATCAGCGTGAAGCCGTCGAAAATATTGCAAAACAGATCAATAACACCGGTTTTCGTGTGGAATCTGACTTGAGAAACGAGAAGATAGGGCTTAAAATTCGCGAGCACTCTATGCAGCGTGTCCCCTATATTTTAGTGGTCGGGGATCGCGAGATGGAAGAGGGTACCGTTGCTGTGCGTATGCGCGGTGGTAAAGAGTTGGGAACCCTCTCAGTGGCGGCCTTTATGGACCATTTGCAGCAGGATGTAGTGGAACGCAGACAGGTTTGAACGAGTTTGGTTTAAAGAGCACTGTATCTGTTTATTTTTGATTGTTTGAAGAATTAGGAGAACTTAAGATCGCATTTCAGCCACATGGCCCTCGGGGCCGGATGCCGGAAAAGACACACGAGCATCGATTGAATGATGAGATAACCGCCCAGCAACTGCGTGTATTTGGAGCGGAGCAGGAGGATTCACAGGTTATCTCACGTAGTGAAGCGCTGGCACTGGCAGATGAGGCGGGATTGGATCTGGTCGAGATCTCTCCCAAAGCAGAACCTCCAGTGTGTCGTGTGATGGATTATGGAAAATACCTGTTTGAGCAGAAGAAAAAGAAGAACGCTGCAAAACAGAAGCAGAAGCAGGTACAGATTAAAGAGATCAAGTTCCGTCCCGGTACCGGGGAGGGAGATTATCAGATCAAACTCAGAAACTTGATGAAGTTTTTAGAGCAGGGTAACAAGACCAAAGTGACAATTCGTTACCGCGGACGTGAGATGGCTCACCGCGAGATTGGTATGGAAATTCTGAAACGGGTTGAAAAAGATCTGGAAGAGTATGGAAAGGTAGAACAATTTCCAAAAATGGAGGGTCGCCAGATGATTATGGTGATCGCCCCTATCTCCAGAAAAAAGTAGTGAGAAGTTAGAGGTTTTACAGGTTCCTGTCTGGTCAATGGCACACCGGCAGGAAGATTTTAATGGGAGCAATCCCACATTTAATGATGAGGTGATCAAGATGCCAAAAATAAAGTCAAAGAGAGGCGCTTCCAAGCGCTTCAAGGCGACCGCGTCCGGTTTTAAGCGTGGACAAGGTTTTCGTAGTCATATCCTGACCAAGAAATCCACTAAACGTAAGCGTCAGCTACGGAGTCCACTCAATGTCCACGAGAGTAACGTTGCTGCTGTCAAGCAGATGTTGCCTTACGCCTAATCCGGGAGAACTGAAATGCCAAGAGTAAAAAGAGGCGTACAAGCACGCGCACGTCATAAGAAGGTTTTAAAAGAGGCACGCGGATATTATGGAGCCCGTAGTCGGGTCTACCGCGTTGCCAAACAGGCGGTTACCAAGGCGGGTCAATATGCCTACCGTGATCGTCGCCAGAAGAAGCGTCAGTTCCGTTCGTTGTGGATTGTCCGTATTAATGCAGAGGCACGCAACAACGGTCTCTCTTACAGCAATATGATCAATGGTCTGAACAAGGCTGGGATTGAGGTAGACCGTAAGGTTCTGGCGGATCTGGCTGTACATGACAAGACTGCTTTTGCAGTGATCGCAGAGCAGGCGAAGGCTGCACTGTAATTTAGAACGATTGACTGAAAGTCGAATAGAGGGACGGCACACTATCCGGTTTGCTGTCCCTTTTTATTGTGAGTAGTTGAAAACAAGATGACCACAGAATTAAAGACTCTGGTTGCAGAGGCTGAAGCAGCGATTGAACAGGCTGTTGATCTCTCGGCGTTGGATCAGGTACGCGTTGGCATACTGGGCAAGAAGGGGGCTTTGACGGCAATCCTGAAAACCCTGGGCGGCATGGAACCTGAAGAGCGTAAAGAGACAGGGGCTGCCGTTAACCGGGCTAAACAGGCGTTGCAGCAGAAGATTGAAGAGAAGAGGGCTGCGCTTGAGGGTGCTGCGCTCAATGAGCAGCTCTCGAATGAGACCATTGATGTGACTCTGCCCGGACGTACGCGTCACCAGGGTTCGATCCATCCGGTGACCCATACTTTGGAGCGCATTGAAGAGCTGTTTCGTCGTGTCGGTTTTGAGGTGGCTGAGGGGCCGGAGGTTGAGGATGATTATCACAACTTTGAGGCACTCAATATCCCGGAACACCATCCGGCACGTGCCATGCATGACACCTTCTATTTTGCGGATGGGCGGGTGCTGAGAACACACACCTCGCCAGTGCAGGTGCGTGTCATGGAGTCGAAACAGCCTCCTCTGCGTGTTATTGCTCCGGGCCGTGTCTATCGTTGTGATTCGGATCTGACTCACACCCCCATGTTTCACCAAGTGGAGGGGCTGATTGTGGATGAGTCTGTCAGCTTTGCAGACCTCAAGGGGCTGCTACATGATTTCTTGCGTAGCTTCTTTGAGCAGGATGATCTGCAATTGCGTTTTCGTCCCTCCTACTTTCCCTTTACAGAACCCTCTGCTGAGGTGGATATTGAGTGTGTGATGTGTGGTGGTAAAGGGTGTCGTGTCTGTAGTCATACTGGCTGGCTTGAGGTTTTAGGCTGTGGCATGGTGCATCCTGAGGTGTTTCATCACTCTAATGTGGACACTGAGAAATATACCGGGCTGGCTTTCGGGCTTGGAGTTGAGCGTTTGGCAATGCTACGTTATGGCATCAATGATCTACGTCTTTTCTTTGAAAATGATCTTCGGTTTTTGAAGAATTTTGCCTGAAAATACCTTTTAAATCAGATTATATAATCTAGTTACTGAGCTGTAATTATTATGAAATTTAGCGAATCCTGGCTGCGTGAATGGGTTAATCCAGAGGTCACTACTGAGAAGCTGCTTGAGCAGTTGACGATGGCTGGGCTGGAGGTGGACGGTGTTGAGGCTGCGGCACCCGCCTTTGAAAAGGTTGTGGTTGCTGAGGTGATTTCAGTAGAACCTCACCCAGATGCAGATCGTCTGCGTGTTACCCGGGTTGAGGCGGGTGAAGAGGAGCCACTGACTATCGTCACCAATGTGGCAGACATTGCTGTGGGGGAGAAGATTGCGGTTGCCAAGGTCGGCTGTGTACTGCCGGATGGTATGAAGATCAAAAAGGCGAAATTGCGTGGAGTCCCCTCCTTTGGCATGTTCTGTTCGATGGGAACGCTGGGGCTGATGGAGGAGAGTGAATCGTTGGAACGACTGCCTTCAGAAGCTCCGGTTGGTGTCTCAATTCGTGATTATATGGCGCTGGATGATCAGGTTATAGAGGTTGATTTAACCCCGAACCGTGGAGACTGTCTGAGCATCTCCGGTGTGGCACGTGAAGTGGGAGTGATGAACAGTGCCAGCGTCAAGAGCGTGGAGTTTGAGCCGGTCATAGCCAGCTCTGAGCGTACTTTTCCAGTCTACATAGAGAATGCAGCAGGGTGCCCTCGCTACCTGAGTCGTGTGATTGAGGGGGTTAATCCCAGGGCTGATTCTCCTCTGTGGATGCAGGAACGGCTACGTCGTGCCGGAATGCGTTCATTGGGACCGCTGGTCGATGTGACCAATTATGTGATGCTGGAGTTGGGACAACCGATGCATGCCTTTGATCTGGCAAAACTCTCTGGAGCAATCACTGTACGAAATGCCGTTGCGGGTGAATCTTTAACCCTGTTGGATGGTAAAGAGATTGAGTTAAACAGAGAGACTTTGCTGGTTACGGATGAGAAGGGCCCTTTGGCTCTGGCCGGGATCATGGGTGGAGAGTCCAGTGGTATAGAAGAGGAGACCACAGATCTGTTTTTGGAGTGTGCTTTCTTCGCACCGCTGTCCATCGCGGGTAAAGCGCGTAGTTATGGTCTCCATACGGACTCCTCACACCGTTTTGAGCGGGGGGTTGATTCACAGCTACAGTTGCTGGCGATTGAACGGGCGACTCAATTGTTGATTGATATCGTAGGGGGAAGTGCTGGCCCCGTTGAAGAGGCTGTCAACCCGGAGACCTTGCCCTCTGCGAATAGGATTAACCTTCGATCAGAACGGCTTGAACGCATTCTCGGGCTTTCGCTCGATCCGGCTTGGGTAGCAGAAACTCTGCAAGGGTTGGGGTTGTCGCTCGAGACGAATGCTGAAGGGTGGCAGGTGGTCTCTCCATCCTGGCGCTTTGATCTGGCGATTGAGGCAGACCTTATTGAGGAGGTTGGTCGTATCTATGGTTATGATCAGCTGCCCAGTACCCATCCTCAATTGAGTGCTGAAATTCGCAAGAACCCTGAGGCGATTACTCCGCTTCAACAGCTTCGCCAGACACTGGTCGATCAAGGCTATCGGGAGGTGATCACCTATAGTTTTGTCGATCCAAAATTGCAGCAGATAATGGATCCGCAGCATGAGGCGTTGGCATTGGAAAATCCAATCTCCAGTGATCTCTCGGTGATGAGAACCTCACTCTGGCCCGGTCTGATTCAGAGTATGGAATTTAATAGTAAGCGGCAACAGAGTCAGATACGTCTATTTGAGACGGGGCTACGTTTTGTGCCTGAAGCGGATGGTTTGAAGCAACAGAGAATGGTTGCAGGACTCTTATATGGTGAGATAGAACCTGAACAATGGTCTGTAACCTCAAGATCAGTAGACTTTTTTGATATGAAGGGAGATCTTGAGTTACTGCTGGAAAAAGGTGATAAAGTTCAGTTTGTAGCCGCTTCTCACCCCGTGCTACACCCTGGAAAGAGTGCGCAGATCAAGATGGGGGCGACTGTACTTGGGTGGGCCGGGGCGATACATCCAGCCATTGCGGCTCAACTCTCATTGCCAAAGAATATTTTTCTCTTTGAGCTGGATCTGCAGCAACTTCAGGAGCGGATGATTCCAGCTTTCAATCCACTCTCAAAATTCCCAATGATTCGACGAGATCTTGCTATCTTATTGAATAGAAATATTTTATCTCAAGAGGTTCTGGATACGGCTGAGGCATCCATTGATCAGAAGATTCTGAGAGGGGTGCGCCTGTTTGACCTCTATCAAGGGGATAACCTTAAAGAGGATGAGAAGAGTCTTGCCTTTGGAATTTTTCTACAGCATGATGAACGCACCCTGACGGATGATGAGGTCGAAGCTGTTATTGTTCAAGTAGTTGAGAATCTTGAGCAGCAGCATGGTGCAAAATTACGTATTTAAAATTACATATTTAATCGGGTTTCAACTACTTTAATAGTTGAAAAAAACATTTTAATTTTATATTGTTACAACAACTATACAAACTATATTGAAAGGAGTCATGCGAATGACGCTCACTAAAGCTTCTCTCTGCGAAACACTCAATGAAGAACTTGGACTGAACAAAAGAGAGTCCAAGGAGATGATTGAACAATTTTATGAAGAGATTCGTTCTGCACTGGAAGAGGGAGAAAACGTAAAGCTCTCCGGTTTTGGAAACTTTGACTTGCGCGATAAGTCACCACGTCCGGGAAGAAACCCGAAAACGGGTGAAGAGATCCCGATTACTGCCAGAAGAGTTGTCACCTTTAAGGCGGGGCTCAAACTTAAAGAGAGTGTCGATAACTACAGCACTTCAGTTTTTACTGAATAACTGATCTGTTTGTCGCAGTAGACCTCTACTTGATATGAGTCATGATCCTGTCGCTACTGAGGTTAAAGTCAGTGAGTTACCACCCATCCCCTCAAAGCGATACTTTACCATTGGTGAGGTCTCCAGGCTCTGTATGGTTAAACCTCATGTGCTGCGTTACTGGGAACAGGAGTTTGCTCAGCTAAAACCGGTTACCCGTCGAGGTAACCGTCGTTACTACCAGCAGCATGACATTAAGTTGATCCGCAAGATTAGAAGCTTTCTCTACGAAGAGGGGTTCACAATCACAGGGGCACGAAGCAAGTTGGGTAAAAAAGGGGAAGGGGTTAGTGTAAAGGCCGATATCTCTGAAGTGAGGAGAGAATTAGAGGTGCTTCTTCAGCGTTTGCAATAGATCGGGTGTTTTCAGAGCATAGACCCAAAAATACTGTATTGCGCAATAATTGCCACTTTTTCACTGGACTGGTATAGTCCCCGTTCGACTACTGGCTGACTGAATGATATTGTCGGGTGAAATGGGGTAACTTCTGCAGCTGATGCAGAGTTGCTATGAGTGGTAGCGAAGATTAGAAATGGTGGGCGCACAGTGTGATATGAGACTGTTGATGAGAATAGAAATGACCGCCCTTAAGAATATTTGAAGAGGTCGACGAGTGTTATAGAGTCGTCTTTGATAGAGGAATGGTTGAACCCAATCGTGCGCAACTGAGACACGGTTGGTTTGGAATTTTTAGAGCCTACAGGCTCTCTAGGTGTTTACGTATATGGAAACAAGCGACTGTTTTTATAAACATTAAAATGAATTAATGCTCTGTTTTTATTGAAAATAGAGTGTAATATCCTGTCCAATCCCTGCTCCTTGTTGAGGACTCTTAACGTTTTGACCTGTTCATGGTGAGAAAGTTTGAGAGAAGAATAATGAAAAGAATTTTGATGAATGCCACGCAACAGGAAGAGCTGCGTGTTGCACTTGTGGATGGGCAGTACCTGTATGACCTGGATATTGAGAGTGCAGCTTACGAGAAGAAAAAAGGTAATCTCTATAAGGGAAAAATTACTCGTGTAGAGCCGAGCCTGGAGGCCGCTTTTGTTAACTACGGTTGCGAACGTCATGGCTTTTTACCCTTTAAAGAGATCTCAAGAAGTTACTTCAAAGAGGGGGCCTTTGATGGTGGAGGTCGCCCCAATATTGCTGACTCGATCAATGAGGGGCAAGAGGTTATTGTCCAAATTGAGAAAGAAGAGCGCGGAAACAAAGGGGCTGCGCTGACTACCTTTGTCAGCATGGCTGGACGCTACCTGGTCTATATGCCAAATAATCCCAGAGCAGGAGGGATCTCACGACGTATTGAAGGTAAGGATCGTCAGGAGTTGCGGACTGCGATGCGTGAGATGGATATACCCAACGGTTCCGGAGCGATTGTCCGCACCGCAGGTATTGGAAAAACTACAGAAGAGTTACAGTGGGATCTTGATTACCAGCACCAGATCTGGAGCAGTATCGAGATGGCAGCCGAAAAACCGGCCCCCTTCCTGATCTACCGTGAAAGTGACATTGTTGTTCGTGTAATCCGTGATTATCTGCGTGATGATATTGGTGAGATCTTGATTGATGATGAAGATACTTACCAGTTGGCCCATGAGTTTATGTCCAGGGTAATGCCGCATAACCTGAAAAAGTTGAAACGCTATCAGGAGCAGACTCCAATCTTTACCCGCTTCCAGATTGAGAGCCAGTTGGAGTCGGCATTCCTGCGTGAAGTTCGACTCCCTTCAGGTGGCTCCATTGTGATCGACCCTACGGAAGCGTTGATCTCTATTGATATCAACTCTGCACGGGCGACCAAAGGGAGTAATATTGAAGAGACCGCGCTCAATGCAAACCTTGAAGCGGCCGATGAAATTGCCCGTCAGTTACGTTTAAGAGATAGTGGTGGTCTGGTGGTGATTGACTTTATCGATATGCAGGCCAATAAAAATCAACGTGCGGTCGAAAATCGTCTACGTGATGCCCTGAAGTATGATCGGGCGCGCGTACAGGTGGGGCGCATCTCCCGCTTTGGGCTGTTGGAGATGTCTCGTCAACGGCTGAGACCTTCACTCGGTGAATCTGCACATAATGTTTGTCCACGTTGTAGTGGGCAGGGAACCATTCGTGGGACCCAATCAATTGCGCTGTCTGTACTTCGTCTGATCCAGGAAGAGGCGCTCAAAGAGGGGACCGGTCAAGTGACTGCACAACTCCCCATCGCTGTAGCAACCTACCTTCTCAATGAGAAGCGTGCGGCGGTTTCTGAGATTGAACAGCGTTCTAAAATCTCGATAACGTTGATTCCTAACCATACTTTGGAGACACCACACTACAGTATTGAGCGACATCGGAAAAATACGGATGATCAGGAGAGTGAGGTTCGCCCCAGCTATCGCCAGGTTGAAGAGCTGGCCCCAGAACAGGAAGTGGTTCACGAGGCCAAAGCAGTACAGCGTGATGTGCCTGCTGTGCGTGAAATAATGCCCAACGCACCTGCGCCCCAGAGCGAACGTAAGCGTGAAGAGGCTCCAGAGGAGTCTGGTGGTTTTGTAAAGAAACTCTTTTCCACGCTGTTTGGGGGGGATAAAGAGACGAAAAAAGAGGCAGAGAAAGAGGAACAGACTCAATCTAACTCAGGGCGTAATAGAAGCCGGAGTGGAAATCGCAGTGGCGGTAATCGTAGTAGTGGCGGTAATCGTAATAGTGGCGGCAATAGTGGAGGGGGACGTCACCCATCACGTAGGGGGCAAGGAGGACGTAGTCGCAATAATCGCCCAAAACAGCAAAATGAAACGGGTGATAAATCACAAAGCCGGACTCAGGAGAATCAAGGAGAAAATCAGAAAAGTGGTGCGCAGGGGCAGCAGCAAGGTAAGCCTCAGCAGCGCCGTCGGTCTCGTTCAGGAGGGAATCGAAATAGAGGTGATCAGCAGCAAGATAAGGGGCAGTCACAGCAGAAGAGCGTGTCACAAGAAGCTGCTCCCAAAAATGAGGCTACCCCCAAGGCAAAACCGAGGTCCAGATCCAGAAACAGACAAGGGTCTGAATCTTCCCGGCAATCCAGTCAATCTGCTGCTCAGCCTGTAAATCAGAGTGAAAAACAGCAGAGTGCAGAGAAAAATGAGGGCAACAGTAATAAGAGCGTTACAGCCGAGCAGTCCCCAAAGCGAGAATCTCCAAAGCGAGAGTCATCAAAAACAGGACCTAAAGAGAGAGTGGCTGATCAGGCTTTGGATGCTAAGCCCAATGTAGAAGCTAAGCCTAAGCCAGAAGCCAAGCCCAAGCCAGAAACCAAGCCTAAGCCAGAAGCTGAGCCTAAGCCAGAAGCTGAGCCCAAGCCAGAAGCCAAGCCCAAGCCAGAAGCCAAGCCCAAGCCAGAAGCCAAGCCCAAGCCAGAAGCCAAGCCTAAGTCAGAAGCCGAGCCCAAGCCAGAAGCCAAGCCCAAGCCAGAAGCTAAGTCAGAAGCCGAGCCCAAGCCAGAAGCCAAGCCCAAGCCAGAAGCCAAGCCCAAGCCCAAGCCAGAAACCAAGCCTAAGCCAGATCTGAAGCCCGGTACTGCGACAGAGGTACCCAAAAGAGAAAGTGTGAAGGAAGCCCCCAAAAAAGAGGTATCTACAGCGGCACCGAAGGAGGCTCCTTCAGAAGGTACCTAGGTGCCTGTACGAGTACTAGTGAACAGACGCCCTTGGAAAGGGTGGGGCGTCTGATTGTCAACGAAGATTGTAGTTTTTCCGGATATGGTTCAGTAGTCCGCGCGAGGCGTCTTCAACCATGTCAAATACCTGTTCGAATCCGTTGGGACCGCCATAGTAAGGGTCAGGGACCTCTCGGGTTCGCCACTGATCAGATGCAAAATCCATAAAGAGCCGTAGCTTGTCATGTGTTTCAGCGGTTGTGTAGCCCTCAAGTATAGAGTAATTATCACGGTCCATTGCCAGTACTAGGTCAAATTGTTCAAGGTCACGTTGTTTCGCTTTTCGGGCTTTCAGGTCACTCATATCCAGGCCTCTGCGAAGGGCTGTCTGTTGTGCGCGTGAGTCCGGTGGATTGCCAACGTGATAAGAGTGTGTTCCGGCAGAATCCACCTCAATTTGATCTGTCAAACCAGACTCGTCTACCATTTTTTGAAATACGCCGTGAGCAGTAGGGGATCTGCAAATATTACCCATGCAGCACATCAGGACAGATACTTTTTTTGTTTTCATTGTTTTTTTCAAGATTGGGACAGGGTTAAAAGCATGTTATTTAATAGAAACAGTTAGATAATGGTTCTTTGTGGCACAATAAACGCTACGGGCTATCGATATTATACTGGATCGTTTGCTTTCTGTGTCTGTTGTAATCCGGGTTTATAGGCCGGTTCACTGACCATAAACTCCGTGTATGCATCTCCTGTTTTAGCTCTGATTTGTGTTAAAATAGACGGATTATTTGTAACAGGAAGGATTTAATGGAGCAGATTTTAGAGATACGTGAAGGGTGCAATACCCCAGAACAGTTAATTAAGAGTTTACCTTTTTCTCGTTTCTTAAAGAGTTACAAGAAGGAGTTTATCGAAAATTTAGATCATCGTGATGTACGCCGAAAAAATGAGGCGATCCATAAGGTCGACTTTATCAGGGGTGTCTGTGCGCGTGATTTTTTAAAGCTTCTGGAAAATAGCGAAATTGAGGCTGGAAACCCACTGGAGCGTGCCCGTAATCTGGTTCGTTTTCTGGATGGAGCATTCCACCATTTTCGTTCCAGTAGCTATTCGAGATTGGTACGGCTGCAGAATGATGTGGTCTCTACAGGGGTAGAGACACCAGACTCAGTCAAGGACAAGGTTACCGAAAAGGCAACCTCTCTTTCAGACTTGATTCTTGAGACTCGTCGTACACTACTGCGTAAAGTGGATATGGAGCATGGCGTACGTAGAAGTCATGGTCTGGATGCCTCTCCAAACGTGACAGCGGGTGAGATCTCGGGGCACTACTTCAATTTGCCAGCGGATTATGTTGCACTTTCACATGTGCCCTTAACTATTGCGGCTGATATACGAACAGGTGTGGACTATTCCACCCCTTCCAACAAGCGGGCAGAGCCCTTTTATGAGTTGGATCACAACCCTCTTGACCTGAATCAGTTTAATTCAGAGGATTGGGTTTCAGTCCCTCTGCAGGTAGGTGCCTGGTTGATTGTTGCCTATCTCCACAAATCACGAGGCAGTGTGGAGATGGAGCCGGGTCTGTTGAATCTGTTTCCCTTTGCCCACATTGAGGATATCAAGCAGAACCGTCGCCCGGATGGTATCTTTATTTTCAGTGATCCCAATGCAAAATCTGATGATATTGGGTACTACTGGGATGAAGAGAGTGAGCTTTTGGTTGGGCTTGTGCCTGACCGTGATGAGCTTAAATATTTTGGTTACTGTAAAAAGCCTATTCTGACACTGCACAATGTGTTGGCGATCCGTAAAGGGGAGCTCCCTCTGCACTGTGGTTGCACACGTTATATTGTCCGTTTTGATGAGGAGCAGGGGCCTTATATTGCTGAGATGTTAATCAAGGCAGATGATATGGGCCGCATAGAGATGGAGAAAGGGAGTGATGACACGGTACGTCCCATCTTCTTTGGCACAGAGACAGGGGCTTTTGCCTGTCTGGACGGCTTTAGTGAACATGCAAAACTGCTGATGATCGGGCGAGAAGTTGGATACAACAAGGATACCGGATCAAATGCACGTCAGATCGTCCCGGTAACAGAAGATACTGAGGTGATGAGCGGGAACCCCCTGGATGTACTGCTCTATATGAATAATTTTGAACTGGTTGAGCATGGTACCTCTGCTATTAATGCAGCAATGAGTGTCGATGAAGCCATCGAACATTTTCGCTTGGGTGAGCGAGTGGCTGCGGGTAGTACTCATACCCATCGTGGAGCAAAAGAGAGTAGCTACTGGGCTAACCCGTTTCCACTGCTCCGGGATGAGACAGAAACGGTACTTCACCCTGACCTCTATACGCAGTTCCTGAAAAATGAAGCACTCTTTATCTCTTCTGCAAAGACGCTGGTTGAGCGCAAAGAGCTCTATCTTGGTGTGGCGTTCAGTCAGTTGATGGCTGGAGTTTACAGCGAAAATAGTGATGCCGATCTACAGCGGTGCGGCTATAACGACCGGGATGAAGTAGAGCAGTTGGCACCCGCACGTCTTGCAGAAGATATTATTGACTTGATTAAAGAGATTGCATTGGAGAAACGTGAGCTGGCTGGAGAGCATTGCAGTGAGGTTAGCATTACCGTTGCCTTGGTTGGGGATAGTCGTACAGGTAAATCAGAGACAGCTGAAAAGATGGAAGGTATTCTCGGCTTGCAACTGGTATAAATTGATGACGGGTCTTGTTTGATTGAGGGAAGTTTATTCGATAGAGTTCAGGTTTAGTTTTATGAGCCGGCAAACCAGCCATAGTTTTTTGTGTTTTTTATGAACCTGACCGTATTAAACTTGACCCGTTACCAGTCTGGAGGAGAACTCCAGAGGGGCGTTTCTATGTTGAATAACGCCTGCATTGAGGCCATCCGATGCGTGTAATACGTGGCATGATCGATCTGGAAGTACCGCTTCCGTTTAATATCTACAAGGGCGATGGCTCTCTGTTGATGAGACAGGGGGTAGTTATCTACAACCAGTCCAGAATTGACCAACTCTGCCAGTGGGAAACCTATACCACTGCAAACGGCGAAAAAGATGATGCCCCAGCTGCGAGCATTGTTACCAAAGCAGATGATGTAACCGTCACAGATTATATTGAAGATCTGATGTTTCGCCTTGATATTACCTACTCTAACTTTCTCACCAACGGTTTTAACGTAGTCAATGATGTGACCCGTATCTCCGTTGAGCTCTACCACAAGATGATCTCTGATCCAGATGCGATGATCGGTATGGTTCATCTGAGAACAGACCTCAAACATTCGATAATACGCACCTTGCAGAATGCTGTTTTTTCAATTCTCACAGCAAATAGTCTGGGGTGGAGTAAGCAGCGGGTGACCAAGCTTGCCAGTGCAGCATTGACTGAGAACTTGGGAATGTTATCGATGCAAGAGGACCTTTTTCGCCACAGTGGTCCACTCCAGGAGTGGCAGACTGAGGCCATCCGTAAACATCCCGCAACCTCTGTGCAGATGTTGATTGGTATGGGGGTTAAAGATAAGGACTGGTTAAGGGCTGTTGGGTATCATCATGAGAGAATGGATGGTAGTGGTTATCCGAATAAACAGCAGGGGAGTGCTATTTTTGAAGAGTCACGAGTTCTTGCCATCGCTGACCGGTATGGTGCTACTATTTCCCCTCGAATGGATCGCAAACCTGGAAGCCCTCAAGATGTAATGCGCTACCTTTTGAAGGGGGAGAAGGAGCAGTATGATCAGGATATCGTGCGTCACTTTATTGCTGAAATTGGTGTGTACCCTCCAGGCATTACAGTACGCCTCAAAAATGGTGATATCGCCGTGGTCACCCATCGAAGGGCCAAAAGAACCTTCCCTCTGGTCTCCTCAATTTGGGACCGCGAATTAGTCCCGTATGATTTCCCCGTTGAGAGAGATACCTACTTTAGTGAGTTTGCGATTCTGGGCCATTTTCTGCATGATGATGCTTCACGTCTGAATGAAGATGCCTTGTGGGGGAAAGAGAGACACCGGTTAGGTAAAGATATTCAGATGTTCCGTGTCCATGATGAGTATCATACAACTTCAGCTGAGGATGCTGAGTTGAGTGGTGAAGTTACGCTATTCTAATTAATGATGAGATAGATAATGATTGAAGCAAATAGAAAAATACTGGTTGTAGATGATGACTTCAGTGTTTTAGATGCCTATGAAGAGATCTTGATCGCTGCAAATGATGATGAAGCCGATCGTCTGTTGGAGTTGCTAACAGCAGACCTTTCAGTGGGCAAAGATGAAAGTAAATCCACTGTTGACTCCTCAAAAGAGACCTTTGAGATGGTTAAGGCCTCCTCTGCAGAAGAGGCGATTGAGATCTTTCATCAAGCCCATACAGCAGGCGAGCCTTTCTCTACCGTATTTATGGATATCCGTATGCCACCAGGCATGGATGGCGTGGAGTGCAGTGGGCAGTTGCTGAAAATTGATCCCAACGTATATATCGTCATTGTCTCCGCCTATGCAGACTACTCGCTGAGTGATATTAAGCTGCACCTTGGTAATAACTATGTCTACCTGAAAAAGCCTTTTATTCCTGAAGAGTTGATTCAGGTGGCTGAATTTTTCTCATTACAGTGGAAGAAGAGTCAGCAGTTAAAGCATAGGATTGTGGAGCTTGAGAACGAGCTGGACAGCTCTAAGAAGCTTCTGAACAAGTCTGGGTAATTTGAATCAGGGGTTCCTTAAACAGTAAGGTTATTCGCTTGCCAAGCTTGAAATGACCGCAACAACTCCACGAGTCAGCCTTTGTAAGGCCTCCGTGGTAATAACGTAAGAGGGCATTAGATAAATTAAGCTCCCGAACGGACGTACCCAGATTCCCTGTTTGACCAGCAGCGGTTGTATGACTCTAAGATCAACAGCTTTGTGCATCTCAACCACACCAATCGCACCAAGAACCCGTACCTCTTTTACGCTGTTTAGCTCGCTACAAGGTGCTAACCCCTGTTGCAGCTCCTGTTCAATCTGCTTGACTGCACTCTGCCAGGGACGAGAACAGAGTAGATCAATGCTTGCATTGGCAGCACTACAGGCCAGTGGGTTGCCCATAAAGGTGGGGCCATGCATCAAAGTACCGGTCTTATATTCTGATATTGCAGAGGCAATCGTGTGACTCGTCATTGTTGCCGCCAATGACAATGTTCCTCCCGTTAAAGCTTTTCCAAGGCAGAGAATATCGGGTGTGATACTGGCATGGTCACAGGCAAACAGCTCTCCAGTTCGGCCAAACCCTGTTGCAATCTCATCGGCAATTAACAGTACCTGATATTGGTCACAGAGTTGCCGTGCTCTCTGTAAATATTGTGGGTGGTAGAAATACATCCCTCCTGCCCCTTGCACAACCGGCTCCAGAATCAATGCCGCAAGTGTGGTGTGATGTTGTTCAAGGGTATTTTGCAGAGGGGTAATCGCCTCATCATCCCACTCGTGGTTGAAGGGGGTTGCAGGGCGTGGGATAAAGTGATGTGGCGTTAAATGGTGATGAAAGAGCGTATGCATACCATTTTCAGGGTCAGCCAGTGCCATCGTAGCGAAAGTATCACCGTGATATCCGCCCTGAAGAACTGCAATCTCTCTCTTGGCAGGTTGCTCAACAGCAATCCAATACTGAAGAGCCATTTTGAGGGCGACCTCAATCGAGATAGACCCTGAATCAGCCAGAAAAATATGCTGAAGAAGAGGTGGGGTCAGCTCGAGCAGACGCCGCGCTAACTCAACCGCTGGGCGGTGTGTCAATCCTCCAAACATCACATGAGAGAATTGACTGATTTGTTCTTCAAGCGCACGGTTAATTTCGCTGACATTATAGCCGTGAATTGCAGACCACCAGGAGGACATCCCATCAATCAGACGTTCGCCACCCTCCAGTGTAATGGTGTGTCCATCTGCAGAGCTGACAGGATATACCGTGTCAGGGTGCAGCATACTGCTATATGGATGCCAGAGATGGTTCCGGTCCAGTTCAAGCAGTTCGTTGGTTGTTAAGGAGGGGGGCATTTGGGTTGGTATACCATTGAAAATTATATTATAGCGTTGGTTTAAACCATTTTCTGCTCAGCAATGCTGAGACACTCACGCAATAAGATATAATAAAATTATCAACAAATCTATGGAATAACAATCAATGCATGATGAAGTGAAGAAGTATTACGGACAGATTCTGGTTACGAGTGGTGATCTGCAAACAGATGCCTGCTGTACCGACAGCAGTATGCCGGAGTACCTTAAAGGGCCACTCGCTGAGATTCATACGGAAGTTGCATCCAAATATTATGGGTGTGGATTGGTGGCACCTCAACAGCTTGAGGGTACTCGTATTCTTGATTTGGGAAGTGGCTCCGGAAGAGACTGTTATCTGCTGTCACGACTGGTGTCGGAGCGTGGTTATATTGTAGGTGTTGATATGACAGATGAGCAGCTCGAGGTGGCAAATCGCCATATCCAGTGGCATACAGATCAATATGGTTATGCACAACCCAATGTGGAGTTCCACAAGGGTTATATCGAGAAACTGGATGAACTCTCTTTGGAAGATGAGAGTTTCGATATCATTATTTCCAACTGTGTCATCAACCTCTCTCCAGATAAAGATGCTGTTTTGCGAGAGGCGTGGCGTGTATTGAAACCGGGCGGTGAACTCTACTTTTCGGATGTCTACTCAGAGCGACGAGTACCGGAGAGTTTAGTGAAAGATCCGTTACTCTATGGGGAGTGTCTGAGTGGTGCACTCTATTGGAATGATTTTTTAACCCTTGCTAAACGTAACGGATTTGCCGATCCCCGCTTAGTTGAAGACCGTCCTTTAACTATTGATAATCCGAAAATTGAGGAAAAACTGGGGCCACACCGCTTTTTCTCTGCGACCTACCGTCTCTTCAAGATTCCTGAACTGGAAGAGAGCTGTGAAGATTTTGGTCAGGCAGTAATCTATAAAGGAACGGTTGAACACCACCCTGACTGCTTTGTATTGGATAAGAGTCATATTTTTCAGAGCGGCAAGGTAGAGCCTGTTTGTGGAAACAGTTGGCTTATGCTCCATCAGAGCCGATTTGCTGAACATTTTGAGTTTATTGGAAATTGGGATGCTCACTATGGGATCTTTGATGGTTGTGGAACCACAATGCCATTTGATATCGATGTGGATCAGCAGCAGCGTAGTGATGGAGGGAGTTGCTGTTGAGGGTTAATACGATGTGTCTGTAGTGCTGATACTCAACAGCTATACCCTTTTATTGATCAATCCTCTACTGAGTTATCATACTGATAGAATAGAGGAATTGATTGGCCAAAAATACCGACTATGCTTGATACAACTCCTCTACTGAAAGAGATCTCCTTTCCTGAAATTCAACGTGAATCGTTGTCTGCGCTGCAGGTGAACCTGGGATATCGCTGCAACTTGAGTTGCATCCACTGTCACGTGAATGCTGGGCCAAAACGTAGCGAGATGATGGATCGAGAGAATATCGATGGGGTAATCCGCATACTGGAGCAGGGGAAGATTACCCAGCTGGATCTGACGGGTGGTGCCCCTGAACTGAATCCCCACTTCAAAATGTTGGTAGAAGCGGCATCGAAATTGGGTGTGCAGGTCATTGACCGCTGTAACCTCTCTGTTTTGGAGCTTCCAGAACAGCAAGGGCTTGCTCAGTTTCTTGCAGATCACCGCGTCGAGGTGGTCGCATCCATGCCCTGTTATCTTGAAGATAATGTGGATGCACAGCGTGGCAAAGGAACCTTCTCAGAGAGCATTAAGGGGCTCAAACGGCTCAATAAGTTGGGGTATGGGAGTCGAGAAGGTGGACTGGTACTTAATTTGGTCTATAACCCGCAGGGGGCGAGCCTTCCACCCGATCAACAGTCACTGGAGGTCGATTACAAACGTGTACTGAGAGAGTCATACGGTATTGTTTTTAATCAACTGCTGACCATTGCTAACCTGCCGATCCATCGCTTTGGTAGTCTGCTGCTCTCAAAAGGGGAGTTTTCTGGCTACATGGATCTGTTGCAGTCTGCCCACCAGCCACAGAATCTGGCCACCGTTATGTGCCGGACCCTCATCAGTGTTGACTGGCAGGGTTATCTCTATGATTGTGATTTTAACCAGATGTTGAAAATGCCTCTGGTCGATGAAGTAGATGATCCCCTTCATCTTCGTGATCTACTGGAGCTCTCCCTTCAACAGCGTCCTATCCAGGTTGCGGGTCACTGTTATGGTTGTACCGCAGGTCAAGGCTCAAGTTGTGGTGGTGCGCTTGATCGCGCCACGGGGGG
>Ga0066611_10000522_pt1 | contig 23021 bp, 17 predicted proteins | sample SaaInlV_DNA_200m_FD_60376 | JGI IMG/M metagenome (GOLD analysis project Ga0066611, IMG submission 60376) | Marine microbial communities from expanding oxygen minimum zones in the Saanich Inlet - SI075_LV_DNA_200m | ecosystem: Environmental > Aquatic > Marine > Unclassified | place: British... | reverse complement strand
ATTTCCTCCAAGGCCTGAACTTGACTGGTTAGCTTCTCATTAACTTTGCTACTAACCTTGGTAGCTTTACTTTTTAATAGCAAACATTCAGCTTCTGTTATCTGATCTTGATTCTTTACATGTTCTCTCCAGTTGAAATCACTACTAATTAAAAATCTATTAAGTAACATTTTCTCTGTTTCGCCTATTTTTGCCTTTCGTAGATTTGGACTAAGTTCAATAACGAGTTTAATCTCTTCCAATAGCAAATCCATTTCTTCTTGAGTAACTGCCTCCATATTTTCAATATTATCTTCCCATCCAGGTAAGAGAGTACCTAGTTTATCTTTAATAATATCAACAAAATCTATGCCATCATCATTTTTTTTTGTTAAGTCATATGAAGGTGTACTTGGTGTACTTAAGACATTTAACAACTCTTCAGCCTCTATACAGTTATTTTTTTCTGTATCAGATAGATATCCATGCCCATGTAATTTGGCAAACAATACATCTAACGATGCTTGCTGTGCTCTAAAAAGACCTTTACTGCTTTCCACTTGAAATTTATGCATATCTTCATCAGATAAATTCATCTGATGTATTATTGCCTGAGGAGCTAGTGTTACCACTCTGCCACCCATTTTCCCCCTCTGCACTCTTTGCTCTAAATTAAAATGTTCAGCAACTTTTGCACTCACAGGGAAATGCACTCCATCACGCTCTGCTACTCTATCAGTAGTTACACTGTCAACTAAAACAAAAGATGATTTATTGTCTGCTTCTGCATCTGGAGCCTCTTGGCGAAAAATAGCAAATGCATCATGGTTATTTTCTTTTCCTGGCCACCAACTCCAGTAAACTTCATAATAACTTTCAGTATAAGCATTTGCTTCTGATGCACTAAATGAGCCATCTTCATTACGTTGAGACTGTTTCACATCTTTAGTTACTAATCTATATGGTATTTCAGGCCTTTCAATATCATCTCCATCACAATATTTTTCCAATAAGTCTCTATATTCTGGAGTTGCTGGCACCTTCATTGTAATCGATGCATGCCCAACGTTCCCTCCAAAAAATTCAGTTCCCAGATAATGTACCATGCCATTACCTGCATCTGCATTCGTACCCCAGGTAGAAACTTCAACGCCATAGGGGCCTGCTCTTAAATTTACAGGTGTAACACCAACTTCTGGGATTTCAACAGTATTGGGTGTTGCTACAGAAGATACAGGGCTATCAATAGCGCCATGAGGAACATCGCCGACAGCAGAAGCTGAAATTTTATGACCATCAGCAGTATTAGGAGTTATTTCAGCACCTGGACTATGATCTTCAACTGCATCTGCACTTGGTGTTCCACCAACTTTTGCCATAGTTTTCACTCTTATTACATTTATCTTAATTAGACAAATGCTGAACATATTTGGTTCAGTTCATTTGAGTAATTACACTTATATGCTTATCTGACAATTTGATAATCAAAAGAAACAATAGTGTTTTATAGTACCTATGATAAATAAGATGATATGGAGTTAAAACCATAACATCAACATTAATAATGTTAATTGTCATCCATACAATATTAATTATTTTGTTAACAATACTGTTTTCTGCATTAACAATGCTACGTTTTGGTATTAAGTATTCCATTGTCGGTGTTAATAACATTAATTTTTATTATATGATTTACGCAACATAACATAGCCATTAATAATAAGTATGTTTTTACATCCAAATTGTTGTATAGTGTCCATCCTAATTATTAACAACTTATAACAATTAATTTAGAAGAGGATCCTTACATGTCTACAGCCAGAGTATATTCATCTATAATAACAATAATTTTTTCATTATACTCTATAACTTCTCAGGCAAACGTTGACCTTTATGAGCCATATCGAGATAGCATGATTAATTTCAAACAATCTTATGCAGAAAAAGTTAATTACTCTATCAATCAAATTGACCTTGAACAGATGGGTAACGTTATTAATAGATTGGCTGAGACCAAAGGAAAAAAAGGTCACATTTGGACTGCAGGGAATGGTGGCTCAGGAACAACGGCATCTCACCTAGCACACAATTTAACTTGGGATGCAACACGAGATTATCCTGAAGAAAAAACAATTGGAGCCACATGTCTTAATGAAATGCATGCAGAAATTACAGCTCGTGGTAATGACACCCATTATTCATATGCCTTCGCTACTTTACTAAAAGACAAAGGCAGGCCAAATGATGTTTTCATTGGAGTTTCAGGAAGTGGTAAATCTGATAATATACTCAAGGCTTTTATACAAGCTAAAAACTCCAAGATCACTTCTATTGCTATAGCAAAAAAAGGCTCTCCAGCCATTCGATATGCAGATTTTGCTATCGAAATTGATTCTGATGACCAACAGGTATTAGAAGATACTGGTCATATAATCATGCATATGCTGGTCCGCTCTCTACATGTTATTTTAGGTGAAAAAGATGGCTCTGAATTAAATACCGAAATTGCTTGCCTCAAATCTAAAACTCAACGTAATCAAGAATTAGCTGATGTTATGGGGATGCCAACAAAATCTTTTAATTAATTATCATAGATATATTTTCTACAATACATGATTTCCTGTCTTATAAATCATAATCTTCATTGGCTCTCTCACCTTGATTTACCTGAGTGAGAGCCAATGAACTTAATATCTAATTAAACTATACGTTTCATATTCAAATAAATATCTGTGTATAGTTATTTATTTTTACATTCATTTTCTTCCATTGCAGAAAGTTCATTAGCAGGTAAGTCACATATTTTGAAATTAACATCTTTTTGGCAATATTCTTCTATTACCTTAACTCTATCTGGATTAATTTGGTGCACATAATCAATATAATCCTTTGCTTGCATTTCACATAACTTAAAATTATTATTCAAAGGGCTTGGTGAAACTAAACCCGTAGAGGACCAAACTACATTAAACTGGCCATCAGCTTGTATCTCACCAATTAATACTGGCTTGTGAAAATGATGATTATTTTTATCCATTTTAACATTAACGCCAGATAGACCTTTTATCGTCATGCCGTTCATTGCCATAGAAACTGCTTCTGGATCTGTAGTTCCTGCTTTCTCTACTCCTTTAACCCATAATTTGAAGTTGAGATATGTTGCTTCCATAGGATCATTAGTCACAGCACTATCATCTTCTTTAAATTCTTGCCAATTTTCAATAAAGTTATCATTTTCTTCAGAGCTACCACTCATAAAATAATTCCAAGCGGATAAATGCCCAACCAGAGGTGCGGTATCCATTCCCTTCAATTCATTTTCCCCTACAGAAAAAGCTATTACAGGAACATCTTTAGAAGTTATTTTGGAGTCTGCAAGCATAGAATAGAACCCTATATTAGCATCACCATTTATAGTCGATACAACAGCAATTTTTTTAGATTTATCTTCTGATGCTATCTTTAACTTAGATACTGTTGGCCCCCAATCTTGGAACCCAAAAGGCGTATATTCTATTACAATATCTGATTCAGAAATCCCTTTACCTATTAAATATTCTTTTACAATATTATTTATAGTTTGTGGATAAACGTAATCAGTTCCTAAAAGGAAAAATTTATTATGTCCCTTACTAAGTAAATAATCTACAGCAGGTATTGCTTGCTGATTTGGTGTGGCTCCGGAATAATAAATATTTTCAGATAATTCTTCACCCTCAAATTGTACCGGATAAAATAACAAACCATTGTATTTTTCTATAATTGGAAGAACATGCTTTCTTGATACTGATGTCCAGCAACCAAAAATAACATTAACCTTATCATTCACTATCATCTTTTTTGCATCAACTGCAAATTTAGGCCAATTTGACTCGGTATCATATACTATTGCTTCTAATTTTTGCCCTAATAAACCACCGGCCTTATTTTGTTGCTGTATTAACATCTCAATTGTTTGCTTTAATTCTGTTTCACTTATAGCCATTGTTCCTGACAATGAATGTAGAATGCCAATTTTTATTGTTGCCTGACACGACATTGGAACCATCAATAATAAAACTAGTTTTATTATTAGCAGGTTAATTTTCTTTGACATACATATATTCCTGTGTTCAATAAATTTGCAATATTATCTCATTGTCCCAGGATAGCTTATAAGCATCATTTCAGGCCAAATTAATTAACTTATTTTTATGAACTTCATCCCCATAGTTTAAACTTTTAATTAAAAAATTAATTATTTTTATTTAAACCATAGTTAGCAAGCATTATATATTACATACACTCTATACTTACCTTTAAATGGTATGTTAACTAGTTGCGGGTAGTAAATGAAAAATTTAATTAAAAGCGTGACCATAACCCAAACATTATTGGGGTTTGTTTTTTTTATTATTCTTAGCACTGCTGTTTCAGCCATTTTCAATTCATCTTTTGTAACGCAAATATTATCCCAACAAAATAAATTTATCGACATTTTCTTCCCACTGGAAGAAGAAGGTAGATTTATAATGGAAAAATCTCTAAATGAAGTTGCGCAACAGATGAGCATAATGTCTTCTGATGTGTCTGCTATTAAAGTAGTTAGTAACACTATTGATACCAGTCATTTTGAAAATTTAAAGAAACACCTAACAATTTTAAATAAAGATGGGAATGATTCAAATATTCAACAGCTACAATCATCTTTCACTGAGCTTACCCAAGGTAGTCAAAATCTATATGAATATAAGAATAAAGATAGATCGATTAATAACAATATGAACAGATTGGAAACAAAATTGAATAGCCTCTCTTCTAAAATGGAATCACAGCTAAATTCTATTTCAATAAAAATTGACCTAGCTTATGACCGAAATGTTCAAAGATTAAAGAAGCAGCTAGATGCTTCTGAGCCGAATGTTTTCCGTATAACCAAATATGCAAATAAAATGCTTCTAGGTGACACAGGTAATAGAAAAGAACTTTCAGAAAATGCTTATTTAACATTATTAAACATCTCAATACTATCTGGGAAAATAAACTATGCTGACCAGGATGACATTGCATCTATAACCAAAAACATCAACTCTGAATTTTTGAATCTAAAAAATTTAACAAAATCACTTAAAGAATCGTTTGCAAAATCAAAAGGTGTAATAGAACAATTAAACTCTTTTGAAAAATTTCAAAAAACATTACATCAAAATTTAAGTAAAAAAATTGATCATCAAATTCAAATTTTCAAAATACGCTCCCTTTTATTAAAAACACAAAAGAAAATAATCATCGACACTGACAATATAAATGTTTTCATTTCTAAAATCAGCAATCAAATTTCAGAAATGAAAGAGTTATCAATTAAAGAATCTAGAGATGTGAGCAAACAAGCTCTATCGATTATATCTAAAGCACCTTTTGTATTAATATTTTTGACTATTATTTTAGGTATTTTCACTATTAGAAAAATAAGAAAACCCATTCAAAATACTTTAGTTGCTCTAAATAAAATTGAAGCCAATTCAGATCTAACTAATCGTCTCCCTGTATATTGTGATGATGAGATTGGAATTTTATCAAAAACCACAAATAAAATGCTTAACAAATTTAATTTGCTTATTAAGGATGTAATCACATCGACAAAAGCTGCAACGAAATTATCAAAAAATATCTCTGAAAAAATGTTTATGTCTACTCAATCAATCCAAACTCAACGCCATGAAACTGACTCTGTAGCAACAGCAATTACTGAAATGAACTCATCACTGAAAAATGTTGGCACGAGTATTGAGGAAGCATCTATTGCTGCCAACAATGCTAAAAAAGAAGCAGAAAAAGGCAAAATCATTGTTGAAGAAAACACTGTGTTAATGGAAAATCTAACTGTGTTTGTCAATGATACCTCTGATGCTATAAAACAAATAGTTAAAGATAGCACCCAAGTAAGTATTGTATTGGATGTAATACGCGGAGTAGCCGAACAAACAAATCTGCTAGCTTTAAATGCAGCAATTGAGGCTGCTCGAGCCGGAGAATCTGGCCGCGGATTTTCTGTTGTCGCTGATGAGGTTAGGACTCTAGCTCAGAAAACTGATACCTCGACTCAAGATATTCAAATCATTATAGAAAGACTACAAAAAGGTATTCAAGCTACTGCTGACAATATCTCCAATGGTCTGCATATTCTAGAGCAAGGATCAGTAAAGTCCCATGAGGCTCAAAGAGCTCTGGATATCATCGTGAAATCTGCACAAGAAATATCAGGTCTTAATTTATCAATATCTCACGCAGCTAAAGAACAAAATGAAGTGATAGATAATATAAATAAAAATATTGTATTGATAAGAGATTTATCTGAACAAACAGCTGTTGGCTTAGAGGAAACATATGACTCTTGTAATCAGCAATTAACTTTTTCTGATACTTTAATGTCTCAAATAAATAAATTTAAGACTTGAGACCAACCTCATATGGATGAGCAAGATCCTCATCTGGCTCAGTTACGCTTAAACTCCACAGGCCAATCGGCTATGTCCTAGCCTAGCTTCTACTACATCAGCATTATTACTGTAATCTCGTTCCTGGCATTTAAAGTTACTTTGAGTAGCTCTATTAGTCTTAGAGTTGTGATTGCAGCCAAGACAGGTTATTGAGGTATTATGTGAGCCACCACCAATACATCTCCTCCTAACTCTTTCTACTACAGATAAGCACCCTCCAACCTTGGTCCAATACTGAAAAATTTAGCCAGATAAAGAAGAAGTATTTCGGCATTCTTGATAAAGTGAGAAGAACTGTTTTGAAGCCAAATCTGGAAAATGTAATAATGAGAATATTATATTTATGAGGCAGAAGTGTGGTTAATTTCAGACCAAAATGTATCGAGTGTTTCACAGTGTAGGGTATTTATATATCGCTGTACCGTTTTGAGAGTAGAATCTGCGAAAACCTAAATGTTAGGACATTGAATGTTTTTTAAGAATTATGATGCCTTTGAGAAACAGAGTTACCTGTTTATTACCAAATCATAGCCAGGAAAATTATCGTACCCTGGATGTAAGTTTTAAAGCAAACTTACTATGATGTGGCGTCCCCAAGGGGATTCGAACCCCTGTTACCGCCGTGAAAGGGCGATGTCCTAGGCCTCTAGACGATGGGGACCTGAACTATTTTTTATTGGAGCTAGGCGGGATCGAACCGCCGACCCCTTGCATGCCATGCAAGTGCTCTCCCAGCTGAGCTATAGCCCCGAGCCGAGGAACACATAATATAGCCGTTAGCTTGTAGTGTCAAGTGCCTGTATATAGGTTATAGCATGAACCAATCTATCAATGGTTTTCCTTTGTCCTAATAATGCAAGTGTTGCATCAATAGATGGAGACTGTGTATTACCAGTTATGCTTACTCGAATCGGTTGTGCTATTTTGCCAAGCTTTAATTCAAATTTTTCAGCAACACTATGAATTACTTTTTTTACTGTTTCCATATCCCAATAACTTAGTGCTACCAGGCCTTCCTTTACGCTTATAAGAGCATCAACGATTCCTGGTTTTAAATGTTTTTTGGCAGCAACAGGATCCAGACTAATATCCTGATAAAAATATAAACTTTTACTAACAATTTCTTTTAAAGTATTGCAACGCGGTGCTTGCAGTTCTATCAAAGCTTCTAATTCAGGCCCCGCAGATGCATTGACCCCAAGATCATCAAAATGCCAAGCTAAATATTTTGCCACATGATTACTAGGTAACTCTTTCATATAGTGGTTATTTAACCAAAGTAGTTTTTCTTGATTAAATATTGCTGGAGATTTTTGTAAATTATCTAGGGAAAATAAATCTATCATTTCTTCAACTGAGAAAATCTCTTTATCCCCAGATGACCAACCTAAACGCACCAAATAATTCAAAAGTGCTTCAGGTAAGAATCCATCATCACGATAGCTCATAACTCCAACGGCACCATGTCGCTTTGATAATTTGTGACCATCCTCACCATGGATCATCGATATATGTACATAATTTGGGATAACAGCATTTAAAGCTTTTAAAATATTTATTTGTCTAAATGTATTAGAGATATGATCCTCACCTCTTATTACGTAATTTATTCCCATGTCCATATCATCAACAACAACACAGAAATTATATGTTGGTGTATTATCACTACGAACTAAAATCAGATCATCTAATTGTGTATTAGCAACAGTTAATTCGCCCCTAACAATATCATTGAACGATACGCTTCCCATTTCTTCATTTTTAAATCTAATAACAAAGTCATTTCCAACAGCAGGATGGTTACGACAATGACCGTCATACTTTGGTTGCTCTTTATTAGCCATTTGCTCTTCACGCAACAGGTCAAGTCTTTCTTTTGAACAATAACATTTATAAGCCTTATCTTGAGCTAATAAAGCATCTACAACTTCCTTATAACGCGCAAATCGTTTTGTTTGATAGAAAGGCCCTTCATCCCAATCCAGCCCTAACCACGCTAAGCCATCAAAAATAGCTTGCACTGATTCATCAGTAGAGCGTTCTCGATCAGTATCCTCGATTCTCAAAACCATTTTTCCTTGGTTAGCTCTAGCATAAAGCCAGCTATACAACGCTGTTCTGGCACTGCCAACATGCAAATAACCTGTAGGGCTAGGTGGAAATCTAGTTATTACTGACATTTGTTGTGCTCTCTTTAAAACTGAAGCCAATATTGTAACACTGCTTAAATAACAAACAAGTCACCCTGGAACTTATCTAACAAACTAGATTTATTTTGATAAACTGGTTGACATACATAACAGAAATATAGAGAATTACTGCCCATGGCTATGTAGCTCAGGTGGTTAGAGCGCAGCACTCATAATGCTGAAGTCGGTGGTTCGAGTCCACCCATAGCCACCACCAAGGTACAAGAATAATGATATATAGCCCCACTCAACTTAAAACTAGATTTCGCACTACACTAGTGTTATTCACACTTGCTATAGCTATTTGGAAAACTCCATTCTTAACCAATCTTGTTTATCAAATAGACAGCCTAATCTACTTTGTTTGTAATAAACTCATTGGCAGCTCGATGATTTGGACTAAGTTTGTTGGATTCATAAATCATAAACATGAAAATTGGTTAAACTTAGTTTTCATGCTAACAATTAATTTCCTTATGATTGCTTCAAGTAAGCCTTATGCTAGGAAGAAAATATTCTGGCAAATCATTTATTTTTGGTTCTTTTTCCAATTCGTTATTTACTTAACACATTTTGTATTCCAAGACACTCTCGCGATTAGAAGAGTATCACCAAGCAATATATTTATTGATACTCATAATTCAATATCTACTATTTTGATGAGTGATAGCATTAAAGAAGCCTCTGTGACTTCATTTCCTGCAGGTCATACATTAGTTGCCATATACTGGTGTTTATTTAGCTTATCTTTAAAACCAGGGGTTATTTTGCAACGATGTATATTCCTAGTAACTGGCTTGCTATGTATAAATAGATTGCTAACTGGAGCGCACTGGGGAACCGATGTGATTTTCACAATAAATCTTGGCTTCTTTTTTCATTACGTCAGCTGCCATCCATTTTTTTATGGGTTTAGTGATTTAACCACCCCAAATAATGTAGCATTTATCAACAAACCTTAGTACAATCAGCATCGAAACATTTATACGTAAATTTGCAGGTTATTATGAAGAGTGTATATATAAAAACTCATGGTTGTCAGATGAACGAGTATGACTCGTCAAGAATTTTAGATTTATTAAAAAGTTCATATGAAATCAAGGAAGTTGATACTCCAGAACAAGCAGATCTTTTACTGCTTAACACCTGCTCAATCAGAGAAAAAGCTGAACAGAAAGTATACTCAGAAGTGGGTAGCTGGCGACGGTTAAAAGAAAAAAATCCAAACATAATTATTGGTGTAGCTGGTTGTGTTGCTAGCCAAGAAGGTGAAAACATAACTAAAAGAGCTCCATATGTTGATTTAGTATTTGGCCCGCAGACTTTACATAGACTACCTCAAATGCTAGAGAAACTTGGAAAATCTGGAAAACCAGTTATTGATACTAGCTTTCCTGAAATTGAAAAATTTGATCATTTACCCAAACCAAATGCCAATAGTGCTAGCGCTTATATCTCTATCATGGAAGGCTGTAATAAATATTGTACTTACTGTATTGTCCCATATACTCGTGGCGCTGAAATTCACAGACCTTTTGATGACATTTTAACTGAAGTTGTGAGCCTTGCAGATCAAGGAGTAAAAGAAATAACTTTACTAGGACAAAATGTAAATGCTTATAAAGGTACGTTACATGACCATAGTGCTGCAGATCTGGCAACACTAATAACTTTTATTGCAGAAATTGATGGTATCCAAAGAATTAGATTTACTACATCACACCCAATGGAATTCTCTGATAGCCTTATCAATGCTTATGCTCAAATACCAAAACTTGCCAACCACCTACACCTTCCAGTGCAAAGTGGTTCTGATTCAATTTTAGCTAAAATGAAACGTGGACATACGGCATTGGAATTTAAAGCTAAAATAAAAAAATTAAGACAAGTTAGGCCTGATATTTCAATTACTTCAGATTTTATAATTGGTTTCCCTGGAGAAAGTGAACAAGATTTTGCTGATACTTTAAAATTAATTGAAGATATTAACTTCGATCACTCTTTCAGCTTTATCTATAGTCAAAGGCCAGGAACCCCAGCAACATCTTTCCCTGACAACATTTCGGCTGATGTTAAAAAAAATAGACTTAAAAAATTACAAAACTTATTGCATGCCCAAGCATCTCGCCATGCGCAAAAAATGCTCCATTCCAAACAAAAAGTTTTAGTAACTGGCATATCAAAGAAAGACACAAATGAACTTGCTGGTCGGTGTGAAAATAACCGTGTTGTTAATTTTAAGGGTGATAAATCTTTAATTGGACAAATTGCTTACATACACATAACCGATATATTTAGTAATAGACTGCACGGTGAGCTAGTGTAAATACTCCTGAAAATTAAAAATTTTCTTTCCACTTAGCTAAAATAGGGTTATGCTTTAGGTGAGGCTTTGTGCAGCCGAGGTAGAACTTGAGCAATTTGAGTACTAACAAAACAACTTGCGACCTAGAACTTAAGCCTTTTGACAATAAGCGTCTACTAAGTTTATGCGGTCAACTAGATGAGCATCTTCAGCTCATCGAGAATCGATTACATGTTAAAATCAACAATCGTGGCAATCAATTTCAGCTGGAAGGGAACCCCAAGTCTGTAAATGTTGCCGTAACCATTTTACAAAATCTTTATCAACAAACACGAGAGGGCAAAGAATTGACTCCAAATGAAATTCATTTATCTCTACAGGATGTAGGCGGAGCTGATACTAAGAAAAACAAGAAGCACAATAATGTTGATGACCCTACTATTATCAAAACCCCTAAAATGAAAGTTGTCCCTAGGACGGACAACCAACGGAGTTATATAGAAACTGTTCTAAAACATGATATAAATTTCGGTGTCGGTCCAGCAGGTACAGGCAAAACATTCATCGCAGTAGCTTGTGCAGTAGCAGCACTAGAGTCAAAAAAAGTTAGTCGTATAATACTGATACGCCCAATTGTTGAGGCTGGTGAGCGCTTAGGGTTTTTACCTGGGGACATTGCACAAAAAATTGACCCTTATTTACGACCCTTATACGATGCCTTATATGACACCGTTGGCTTCGAAAAAGTATGCAAGCTATTGGATAGGCAAATTATTGAAATTGCTCCCCTCGCCTACATGAGAGGCAGGACTCTAAGTAATGCCTTCATAATTCTAGATGAAAGCCAAAATACTACTGTTGAGCAAATGAAAATGTTCTTAACCAGAATTGGTTTTGGTTCAACAGCTGTAATTACAGGCGATGTAACTCAGGTTGATTTGCCTCGTGGTAAACTATCAGGACTAAAGCATGCGCTTAGAGTTCTGGAACATGTTGATACTATTGGTGTTTCTAGTTTTATCTCCAATGATGTTGTCCGTCACCCACTTGTACAGCAAATAATTGATGCTTATGAGAATGACTCTGGAGGTGATGGCCGATGACAATAGAGCTAGAATTACAACTGGCCTCAAATGCCAAGACCCTTCCTCATCCAGCCCAATTTCGCGATTGGCTGGGTGCGGTATTCTCAGATTACTCTGAAGATGCTGAACTTACCATTAGAATAGTAGATGAAGAAGAAATCCAGGAACTTAACTTTAAGTATCGGGATAAAGATAAAGCAACTAATGTACTTTCATTCCCAACAGACAGCCATCATGAGTTTGATTTGCAACTACTTGGAGATATTATTATTTGCGCTCCAATAGTTGAAAAAGAAGCTGTGGAACAAGATAAAGAATTGTTAGCTCACTGGGCGCACCTAGTAGTGCATGGTGTTTTACATCTTTTAGACTACGATCATGATTCAGATACAAGAGCTGCAATTATGGAAAGTCTGGAAACAAAAATTCTTGTAGAACTAGGTTTTGCCCCACCTTATGGAGAAATATATCAATACGAGTCTAGTAATGGCTGAGCCAATCCCACAAAAAAAAAGTTGGTTTGAAAAAATTGCTTTTGCAATTTCTGGTGAGCCCAAAGACAGAGAAGATTTACTTCAAGTCTTAAAAGGTGCTTCTGAGCGAGCATTAATTAACCCTGACTCCCTCAACATGATTGAAGGAGTCCTTGAAGTTCATGAACTACAAGTTGAAGATATAATGATTACCAGATCTCAAATGGTAGTAATTGATATCAGCAGCCCATTAGAAGAAATACTGTCTGTAGTTATTAAATCTGGACATTCAAGATTCCCGGTGATTGATGGAAACAAAGATGAAATCCTTGGTACTTTTCTTGCCAAAGACTTGCTCTCATTACTTGCTTCCACTAAAGAACGGGAAGATTTCAACTTTAAAGAACATTTAAGACAACCAATCTTTATTCCTGAAAGTAAAAAATTGCACACTTTGTTGCATGACTTTCGTAATAACCGCAATCACTTAGCAATAGTCATCGATGAGTATGGTTCAGTTACAGGACTAGTTACTATTGAAGATGTCATTGAACAGATAGTTGGCGAAATAGAAGATGAATTTGATATTGAAGATGCCCCATATATTAAAAAATCTGATAATAATAACTTTATTATCAAGGCTATAACCCCGGTTGAAGATTTCAATGAGTATTTCAACTCTAAATTTAGTGACCAGGAAGTAGATACTATTGGAGGAGTTTTGATTCGTCATTTTGGCCGTGTACCGAAACCAGGTGAATCAACAAAATTAAATAACTTTAAATTTACAGTTATTAGGTCTGATGGCAGAAGATTATTATTACTTCGTGCTTACAAAGCAAAATAATTGCCAGACGAACAATTGTTATCAGCTGCTAAAAATCATAAACTAACTGTTATTGATTTTCCAAGGCCTAGTATAATGCTAAAATATATTCTTAGCCTAATGGCAGGCTCTCTATTAACCTTAGCCTTTGCTCCATTTAATTTACCAGCACTAGCAATCTTATCATTACTTCTTTTCTTAAAGCTAGTTGACTCTGCAGGCAATACCTCTGCCGCCGTTAAAACTGGTTTTGCTTTTGGGTTGGGTTTTTATACAACTAGTTTCTATTGGGTTTACATAACCTTATTTTACTATGGCCATTTTCATTATTTACTTGCCTCAAGCCTTACCATACTACTTAGCATGACACTTAGCTCCTTTACCGCCGTTAACGCCTTATTACTAACCAAATTAAATTCTGGTCGCGGTAATTTAAAATATCTAATTATTTTTCCTGGTACTTGGACTTTACTTGAATGGGTACGCTCTTGGATTTTATCTGGGTTTCCATGGCAATTACTTTCACAAGCATCCTTAGACACACCTCTTGAATTTTATTTGCCAATTGTTGGCAGCTTTGGCACAGGGTTTATTATTTGCTTAATAACTGGTTGTATTTATTGCTTACTACAAAACCCGCCCAATAAACTCCGTTATTTATTTATTAGCATTATATTGTTTTCACCAGGAATAATGTTTAAAGATATTAATTGGACAACAATTGAAGACGAACCAATTAAGGTTACCGGAATACAATTTAACATTGAGCCTGATGATAAAATGTACTTTTTCCGAAGTGATACTTTTCATGATGAGATTATAGAAGACACTTTTTCACAAGAGCCAGGTAGCATTGTAGTTTGGCCAGAATCAGCAATTATGGAGCCATATCAGAATATACCTAATTATATTTCCAACTTGATAAAATTAAGTAAAGAAAAAGATATTAGTCTTATCTCCGGTGTCACATCAAACGCTGATAATATTTATAGGAATCAATTTCGAATTTACTACAATTCAATGATGATTATTGAAGATGGCTCTTTACAACTTTACGGTAAACACAAACTTGTTCCCATGGGAGATTATATTCCATTTGGAACAGAGATTAATAAATTGTTCTTTAACTATTCCCTGCCAATGTCAAATTTCCGACCAGATAAGCCAAATCAAGCACCTGTTTTTGTGAAAAACAGACCTTTTCTACCCATAATATGTTTTGAAGTGATTTTTGGAGAAATTGTTAGACGAGAGATTGTCACCAAAAATTCCCAATTTATCATAAATGTTAGCGAGGATGGATGGTTTAGAAAAACTGCTGAGCCAGCACAACATCTGCAAATAGCTCAAGTTAGAGCTTTAGAAAATGGCCGATACCTAATTAGAGTGACTAATCGAGGCCACTCAGCTCTAATTGATAGCCATGGAAAAATCATCACACAAAGCAAACTTTTTGTGAAAGATATTATTAAAGGTGAAATATTCCCAGTCAGTGGAGCAACACCTTATATGCTAATTGGGTCAGCCCCAATTCTTAGTATTATTTTTCTTTTGATAGTCATTACAACTAGACGCAAGAAATCTGCTATTTAGGCTTAGAATAATTACTGATAGAGTGAGCGTATGTACCAAACACATACTCTAACTATCAGTAATATTGTCAACAGCATGCCTGTTATATCTATAATTTCCTCTAAATATGATATTTGGGGTAAAAGTGAAGTTAAGATAAAAATACTCCTTAGAGAATACTCACCTCAATCTATAATAAATTCATGGTGTGATTTACGAAATGTATTTAGTGGTTATATTGAGTCTGCTAGTATCTGTAGTCAGGATGAAGAAATTGTTGAACTTACTGTTGTAACGTCCCTTTTGTATTTCGGCAGAACAATTAACATACAGCAAAATACATTTAAACAGTCATCATTAGACATAGTTTTAAAGAGCATATATAGCCATAGGCTCCACATAAAATCTTATTTAAGTTCTAGAAAAACTCTTGTGCTTTCACCAGGAAAATTGCAAGATATTTTCCCTAGGCTGTTAAGTCTATATACAGCATCATATATTTTTATTGCAAAAAAAAATTTACTAGTAATATTTGCCAAACTTCAAGACTATTACATTGCCAACCTCAACGCATTTACAAATCTGAATTATAATTTTCAGTATGATATTTCCTTTACCAAAACTTACTTTAACCTTCAAGATAATGGTAGTCATTTATATGTTGAGACAAATATGCTATCTATTACACCTGGGGAATTTATAAGTCTAGATAATACTAAATCAATATTTTTAGTATTGAGCATTTATATAAAGAATGATATTAACTCTATAGTTTTATCCAAAGACTTGATAGAATCTCATCATCATCTATCCACATTATCACATTCAAACACATTAACAATAATACCAAACTCAACAACCAATGTTCACGACTTAAGTGGGATCGCCGTAACTAAAATGACTTTTGGTGCTTCAAATTATGGTGGAACCCACCTCCGACTAAAACAAAAGCAACCATTTTTGACTTTAAAACAAAGTATTGTTGATACAAATATTTATGCTCTTGGTATTATAAGAAAAGAATCATTAGCCAATAAGAATAATATGAATTTCAAATGTAATAATAATTATGGCTATATTAGTACTAATGCTATCTGCTTTGCCAATGCAAGAAATAAAATTCAATTTGAAGAGAATATGATAAGGCAGATTTCACAAAAGCAACAGCATCTTATTATAGCAACTAATATTTTTTATCAGACTAAATCAATAATTGACACTCTTTCCACATATCAATTATCTTGTGCTACAAATAAATTGGTTATAGGCAACTTTAAGGTATCAAGCAGCTCCATTTCACTTCATTGTAAAAATTTATTACTCCTTAAAACAAGACAGCTAGTTGACAAAAAGATGGTGACATCAAACACCAAATATAGATTAATTCAAATAGCCAGCAACAATGCAAGTTTGCAAACTAAACATGCCAACTGTCAATGCAAGGAAATTATAGTAAAGGCCAACAACTTAATACTATCTTCTAATGCCTCATGTATAGAAATAACCAATGGTCAAATCAGCCTAGACTCGCAAAGAATAACTATCAATGCCACTTTGATAAGCTGCTCAACTACCCCGCCCCAACTAAAGCCCTAAGACCTCCATTATCAGCTTGTAAGAAACTTACTTTAAGCATAAGATATGCTTTTGGTTTTACTTCCCCAATAAGCGAGGCACCCTGAAAATGGAGCAGCAATATAATCCTAAACTTATAGAAAATAAGGCTCAAAAACACTGGCAAGATACTCATGCAGATAGAACTTTAGAAGATACAAATAAAGAAAAATTTTACTGCTTGAGCATGTTTCCATACCCAAGTGGTAACCTCCATGTTGGCCATGTCAGAAACTATACTATTGGTGATGTTATAACTAGATTCCATAGAATGAATGGGAAGAATGTTCTTCAACCTATGGGCTGGGATGCTTTTGGGTTGCCTGCTGAAAATGCTGCTTTAAAACATAAAGTTCCCCCTGCAAAATGGACATATCAAAATATTGAAAATATGAAAGCTCAATTTAAACAACTTGGGTTTAGTTATGATTGGGATAGAGAAATTGCCACATGCAATCCCAAATATTACAAATGGGAACAATGGTTCTTTATTCAACTATATAAAAAAGGTTTAGTATATAAAAAAAATGCTCTTGTAAATTGGGATCCTGTTGATAACACAGTCCTTGCCAATGAGCAGGTGGTAGATGGTCGTGGATGGCGCTCTGGTGCATTAGTTGAACGCAAAGAAGTATCTCAATGGTTTATGAAGATCACTGATTATGCCGAAGAGCTACTTGCTGACCTTGATAAATTAGAACACTGGCCAGAACAAGTTAAAACCATGCAAAAGAATTGGATCGGAAAGTCTAAAGGTAGCGAGGTTAGTTTTAAAATAGAAAACCATAGCCAAATTTTAGATGTATTTACGACTAGACCAGACACACTTATGGGAGTAACCTTTATGGTAGTTGCTCCACAACACCCTCTTGCCCTAGAAGCTGCCAAAAATAACTCAAGCCTACAAGAGTTTCTTGATGAATGTAATAAAATAAAATCCTCTGAAGCTACATTAGCTACTTTAGAGAAAAAAGGCCATGATACTGGGCACTTTGCCATCCACCCTATTACCAAAGAAAACATTCCTGTTTGGGTTGCTAATTATGTTCTCTATGAATATGGTAGCGGTGCCGTAATGGCAGTTCCAGCTCACGATGAACGTGACTTTGAATTTGCAAAAAAATATAATTTAGATATTAAACAGGTAATTCAACCTAATGATACAGCTATAGATGTTTCTTTAACTGACACTGCGATTATTGCCAAAGGAAAACTTATAAACTCAGGAAAATACGATGGCCTTGATTTTGACATCGCTTTTTCTCAAATAACAGGTTTTCTCAAAAGCCAAAATCTAGGCCATAGCACTATTAACTACCGTCTACGTGACTGGGGAGTATCAAGGCAGCGTTATTGGGGGACTCCAATACCAATGATTAATTGTACTTCTTGTGGCAATGTCCCCGCTCCAGAAGAATCATTGCCAGTACTTTTACCAGAAAATATAAATTGGTCCGATGAGCCAGGTTCATTATTAACTAAAATGCCAGAATTCTATGAAACTAAATGTCCTAAATGTGGCAATGATGCACGTCGTGAAACCGACACCTTTGATACATTTTTCGAATCTTCCTGGTACTATGCTCGCTTTGCTTGTCCTGATGCTAAAGATTCTATGCTAGATGAAAGAGCTAAATATTGGGCCCCTGTAGACCAATACATTGGTGGTGTTGAACATGCAATTTTACATCTACTCTATGCACGTTTTTTCCATAAAGCCATGCGCGACTTAGGCTTACTTGATAGCGACGAGCCTTTTAAAAAATTACTCACTCAAGGTATGGTACTAAAAGATGGCACCAAAATGTCAAAATCAAAAGGCAATACTGTTGATCCCCAAGAACTAATTAAAACCTATGGCGCAGATACCGTCAGACTATTTATTATGTTCACATCACCTCCAGAACAATCTCTAGAATGGTCTGATACTGGTGTTGAAGGTGCCTATAGATTTTTACGAAGATTATGGACAATGGTAAGCAAGCATGTTGCCAATGAATATTTCACAACAAACATGCAACAACCAAATGTACCCAATAAAGTCTGTAAAAACCTCCAACAAAAAACCCATGCAACTATTGCTAAAGTAACTGATGACATGTCTCGCAGACACACATTCAACACGGCTATAGCTGCGGTAATGGAACTTATCAATGAAATTAATAAATTCACAGCCAAATCTAGTGAAGAACAATTTTTTGCACATGAGGCTATTAATACCGTTGTTTGCTTACTAAACCCTATTATTCCGCATATTTGCTTTATGCTATGGGAAGAATTAGGAAATACTAACAATCTCAGTGAGTCTAGCTGGCCAAAAGCAAACCCTGAGCTAATCAAAAAAGATGAAGTAACGTTGGTTCTTCAAGTAAACGGAAAAACTCGTGGTAACATTGATGTCACTATCAACATTAATGAACAAGAAGCAAGAGAAAAAGCTCTTCATAATGATAATGTCAAAAAGCATATAGATGGTAAAACCATCAAAAAAGTGATTTTTGTTCCTAATAAATTAATTAACGTGGTAGCAATATAATGACACACTGCATTCCTAAGAAACTATTTTTATTATGTTTATTAACTTTTATTGGTTGTGGTTTCCATTTGCGAGGCAATATAGATTTGCCTGCAAATGTAAAAAATATCCTCCTTGATATACAAGGAAGAGACAATATTCTTGAGCAAAGACTAGAGTATTTATTAAAACTGAAACATATTAAAGTTTATAATACATCTCCTGAAAATATCAACCTTTACACCCTGAGAATACATAGCCATTCGTTTAATGAACAAGTTTTAGCATATTCTCAATCCAACCTTCCTGAGCGAATACGTATCATTATAAGCATCCCGATTGAAATTATTAATATGGAAGGCAAAGTTATTATTGCCACCACAGCGACAACAAGTTCTCAAATAAGTATTACCCCCAATAACCCTGTCATACAAAACCAAGAAAAAAATATCGCCAAAGATGATCTTAGAAAAAAAGCTGCTAACCAAATTATAAATATCTTTGCAAAATCTATGAATAAAAAAAATATTAAAGGCAATAAAGGCAATAAAGGCAATAAAGGCAATAAAGGCAATAAAGGCAATAAAGATAATGAACGTAATAAATTAAATGAAAATTAGTGCAAACAAATTAAGAAACCAAAACCTGTCCGCAAAAATGTGTTTAGTGTATGGTACAAGTGTATGGTGGGCCACCTACGCAAAAAAGGTATATACCGACATTAATGACTATACTTATAGTAAGATGGTCAGCTCTACAAATTTTGTAGATTGGGATAGCCTAATTAACGAAGTTACAGCTACAGATTTATTCTCTGATAATAAATTACTTGAAATTAACCTAGACTCCCTGACCCTGAATAAAAAGGCTATCTCGGCCCTAAACGAAATATCTAATCTTGATAATCTTACCAACTTTCTTCTTTTCACTTATAATAAATCAAATGCCGCTCTTGCAAAATATCCATGGTTTAACAATATTGTTAAATCACATCTAGCTATTCAGTGTTTTGATATTAACGTTTTTGATTTTAAAAACTGGACTAAAGAACTATTTAAGCACGCAGGTTATAACATCGATAATGAACTTTGTGAATATTTATCAATTAGTAATTACGCTAATCCTTTAGGGATACAGATGTGCCTTACTAATATTGCAGCAATTAAAAGTAAAGGTGAAATTAATTTATCTGAAGTTGAGCAAATTATATTTGATGACTCTAGATGCAATGCTTTCTCCCTCATTAATGTAGCATTATCAGGGAATAAACAAGCATGCATGACAATAGTAGATACCCTGCAAAAAAACAACACTTCCGACTACCTTGTTCTTATGGCAATTACGAAAGAAATTAGAGCTCTTTATAATTTTACCATCTATGGTAAAGCACCTTCTTTTACCTTCAACAAAATTGCAGATACACGCAAAATGCAATTAAAAAGTTTAACTACACTAGATTTAAATAACTTATTACAATTATGTGCACGGATAGAGAAAGTAATAAAAGGTTTAACATTTGGTGATAGTTGGGGTATGATGCTATCCCTGTGTCTTTATTTAGCTGGTTGTCAAACCATGCAAGGGTTTACGACGATGCCACATGAGGAAAACACTATATGACATTAGAAATTACAGTTATAAATGCCTTAGAGGAGCTTAAAGCTCTAAACATTAGTAATTTAGATGTATCTAGTATGACCAGTGTCACTGATAACATGATTATTGCTACTGGAAACTCTAGTGTACACTTAAAAGCAATTGCAAAAAATGTGGTCAGCCAGGCTAAACAACATAAAACAAAACCTTTAGGTATCTCTGAAGATAGAGAGTGGGTCTTAATTGATCTTGGTGATGTTGTTGTTCATGTAATGACTGAGCAAACTAGAGATTATTATCAAATTGATAGATTTTGGGGTGGCGACACGCCAGCGATAACCGCTATAGCCTAATATATGGAATTTAATATAGTTTCTATTGGTAACAAGCCTCCCAAATGGCTTGTTACCGGCATTCAAGAATACCAAAATAGATTTAGATATCCTTGGCAAATAAATTTCATCAACCTTTCTAGTACCAAAAAAAATAAAAATATAAAAGCTAGCCTAATCGAGCAAGAAGGAATACTTACCCTGGAAGCTATCCCTAAAGGATCGGCTATCATATGTTTAGATGAACGCGGCACACCATTCACAACTCTAGAACTTTTCAAACAAATTGAAAAACTTGCTATGAATTATAATAAATTTGCTGTAATTATTGGTGGTGCTGACGGTATAGCTAAAAGTTGTCTAGAAAAATCAAATTTAACATGGTCACTAAGTAATCTAACATTACCTCACCAGGTTGTGAAGTTAATGGTTACGGAGCAACTATATAGACTTTGGTCATTAGCTAACAACCACCCTTACCACAGAAACTAATACATATTACCTTGGCAAGCTAATATGTATTAGTTATTATGTTGACATGGGTAAACAAGCAGCATTGAAGGATCATTTTAAAGATCGGCAGATATTCCTTAATAGGACGGTCTCTGTGCTGCTAATGATTAGTCTTGCCTTTTTAATTTTGTTTTCTAGATTAATATACCTACAGGTTATCCAACACAACAAATTCTCTTACTTAGCTAAAAACAATCAGGTCAGAATTGCCCCAATTCCTAGTGTCCGTGGAATGATATATGATCGAAACCATAAAGTTTTAGCCGAAAATATACCCAGTCACAGCTTAGAAGTAAACCGCTCTAAAACCATAAATATCGATGATTCTATTGCGGAATTAAGCAAAATAATCACAATAGATGCGGAAGATATAAAAAGCTTCAAAAAACAGGGCAAATATAAAAGCCGCTACGAAGCTGTTGCTTTACGACAAAATTTAACCGAAACAGAAGTTGCTAAATTTGCAAATATTAAATATGACTTTCCTGAAGCAGAAGTTGTTGCCAACCTTAATCGATATTACCCGTATGGACTTTATTCAGCACATATTGTTGGCTACATAGGCCAAATAACTGATAACGAACTCAAAAAATATAAGCCTGGAACATTTAGAGGTACAAATTTTATTGGTAAAACTGGTTTAGAGCACTCACTAGAAGATAAATTACGTGGTGAGGTTGGTTATGAGCATATAGAAACTGATGCTAAAGGACGAAGTATTAGGACCTTACAACAAACGCTACCAACCCCTGGTGATAATATGCACCTTACAATTGATATTGAATTACAAAAACATATTATTGACAGCATGAAAAATAGTATTGGGGCTGTTGTTGCAGTCGAACCTAGTAGTGGAGAAATATTAGCTTTAGCTAGCTCGCCATCTTTTGACCCAAATATTTTTGTCCATGAACGTAATGATGAAAAAATTGAAAAAATTTTCAAGAACCCAAACAAACCTTTGTTTAATAGAGCTGTTACAGGACAGTATCCACCAGGATCAACTATTAAACCGATATTATCACTATGGGCCCTTGAAAAAGGATACATTACTCCAAGCACCATGATTTTCGACCCAGGCTATTACAAAATAGCGGAAGAAAGCAAGGTTTTTAGAGATTGGAAACGTGATGGCCATGGCTGGGTTAATGTAAACAAAGCTATTAGAGAAAGTTGTACTACTTTCTTCTATCATCTCTCCAGAATTTTAGAAATTGATGAAATACATAAATGCTTTGATGCTTTCGGTTTAGGAAAAAGTCTAGATATCGGTCTTACTAATACATCTGAAGGTATAGCCCCATCAAAAGAGTGGAAGGCAGAAAATATTAAAGAGCCCTGGTATCCAGGTGAAACCCTAAATACTGGTATTGGCCAAGGTTATACTCTCATGAGCCCATTACAAGCAGCATATATGACAAGTATTATTGCTAATCGAGGCGAACAAACTGCGCTAAGCCTATTTCCTAGCTATGAACAATCTGGTGCTATTAAACAGTTAGCAATTTTCCCAAATTCTAAGCATTGGAAGTTAGTCGTAGAC
>Ga0066611_10000482_pt1 | contig 24001 bp, 30 predicted proteins | sample SaaInlV_DNA_200m_FD_60376 | JGI IMG/M metagenome (GOLD analysis project Ga0066611, IMG submission 60376) | Marine microbial communities from expanding oxygen minimum zones in the Saanich Inlet - SI075_LV_DNA_200m | ecosystem: Environmental > Aquatic > Marine > Unclassified | place: British... | reverse complement strand
ATTAATGATACCTGAATGCAGGGCAGGGGACCAGTGAAATCCTGGTTTGGTGTATTGGTGGCAGGGGAGTGGAATGCTGTTGATAATGCCCGGTGGGACGGCCTTGTTTTGTATGAATTAAGACAATGCCAGACTATTGGTCTGATCGTGTAAACTCGTACTCTATCTCCCACGAACTGCCGCCGAACAATGACTTGCCGGTGCCTTCCATGAGTGTTCCCTGTAAATCGTACCCATTTTTCATGCCGCTTATCACCATACTGACAATGTTTCCGTCGGAATCAATTTCGCCTTCAATCTTGCGATCTTCCAGAAATTGACCACTCCAATAGTGTCTGTATGAACCCGCAACTTTTCCATCAAGGATCTTGATTATTATCTCTTCAGAGCTTTCTACGTCTCCGGCACCGTGGCGCCTGTATTTAATATTACCCTGCCATGTCCCATCGAAATTACGGACCGAATTTGCAACCGAAGCCAGTTGGGTCTCAACCTTTGTGGAACTCTTCGACGATGTTGTGGTGTTTTGTTGTGTAACGTTGGTGCTGATATTTGACGCTGGAACCGGCTTGGTATTCGAAGCATTTGACTTCGTTGAGACCGGTATGAGATTCACCGGGATGGATAATTCATCACCACTAATCCAGACATTTTGATGGCGACCATACTGCCTTCTGGCTGCCCTGGTCATACGGTCATCAAGGTACTTTCTGACCTCGCTGAGTTCCACTTTGCCATCGCTATTGCCATATTCATCACCATCAGCATTGCCGTACAATGCGTCCAGCAGGTGTTTGGTAAACAATCCCTGTTTTGCCTTGTAGTCCCAGGATGCCACCTGATCCCCCTGAGCCGCCGTGATAATGGTCATGCCTTTCGAGCCAGTGGGTAACCTGGGGGTGATGCTGATACCTGAAGTTCCTTTCACCAACATTCCTTTCTGACTGTCTCCTGAGAAACAGGCATCCAGAAACACGGTCGTGGACCTGGTTTTCAGCTTTCCCAGATTGCCGAGAAGCGTATCCACCGAGAATCCGTTTATCTCCGGTGTCTCAGCGTCAGCATCAACAGGCAGAAGGTACCCGCGCTTGTCCTTCAGGCCCGGAACGCCATGACCTGAATAGAAGATGGTTACATCGCTGCGACCGTTGGGGTCTATGTAGCGCCACAATTTTCCCTCAAAGGTCTGATGATTGCCAAAGGCTGTTTCCATTTGCGCCTTGGTGGCATCCCTCAGGTCGATGATGTTTTCAGGATCATAGCCAAGCGCGTTAATGACAAACTTGCGGAATGCATCTGCATCATTACCGGCGAAGTCGACACTTGGGATCCGGCTTTGATAGTTGGTATTACCGATGATGACGGCCACGGCGCGTTTGTTTGCCGGTGCCGAATGGGTAGCGAACGGCAGTATCAGAAATGCAATTAGTCCAAGGAAAGCTGAAACCATCAGGCCAGCAGATTTGCGCGTGTGGTCTGGCGACCATTTCAAAAGCACGACATCACTCCTCGAAAGGGGACTGATCATACCTGAATGTGCCACAAGGTGGCCAGTGAAATCCTGGTTTGGTGAAATGGTGGTGCAACAGCAACACAGGCCAAAAGGCGGTCGCTACATACATATGGTGCGCGTGCTGATGCCTGTTATCCCCGGCATGGGGTGTGAACTTGTGACAGGTTCAGGCGGCGATATCTACCTTGCTGCCCACACCTTCGGCAGTTTGAGAACGAGCTTTGGGATCAAACTCCTGCCGCTCATCATACTTCTCCACGACACTCATTTCGCGTTTTACAGGTTCAGCGAAACGAGACAATTCAGCGACGGATAACGCAGATATCGATAATTCACTCATGACACTTCTCCCACGTGATCCTCAAGCGCAACATTGCGATTTTCTGATCACTGCCGTTTATCGACACGTGAAGTATTAATGAAAGATGTATCCAGAGTTTTTCAGATCAGAACTATTTTGTTTCTGGAATGTATCAAATCTGGCACCGTGGGTTTTGTTTGAAGCCCGGACGCCGCCATGCAGCTTCTACCCATTGTACTGCGACATTGGGAAAGTTTGTTGCTGCTGTTGGCCACTTCTATTCAGGCTTGTCTTCCTGATCGTCTTTGCAGCATCCGTCTGTCTTGTTCGTGATTTCCAAATTACCTTCATTCCCATAACAGTCATTGCGATGAACCAGAAACCCTCTCTTATGCAATCCAGCTGGTTTGTTCCAAAAGTGCTGGCGTCAAACAATCAGGTATTTGACTATTTGGGAGGCAGGGTGAGGCGAGTAGCATAGTGGGTTTATGTACGTCAAAAGCTGCAAAGTAGAAAACTTCCCAGGCCGTTTTTTCCCCTGGAAGAAGTGCCTGTTATTTTGTAGAACCAACCAAAATAATTCCAGAAGGAGGATTCTGCAATATGAATTGGAGCGTCAAATGACAAGTAGTCTTTAATTTCTCGCACCTGACCCGGGGGGACCATCAGCTTTATTGTTTTTGAAGACTGAGAGATGCCGGTTTTATCGCTGTCGGATAACCGATAGAAGGTGGCCTGAATATCAAAAGATTCCAGAGAACAGTTTTCAGATTTATTGTGGACTACACCAGTCAACGAAACTGTCGAAAAACTCTTGCTGTGTATCTCGAATAGTCCCTTTGTCTGAGGGGTTATTTGCATGTTTTTTATATCCAGATCATCTGTGCCCATGCCGCTAAAGCTATAAAAACCAATTACGATCATGCCAGAAAATATGATGCCAAGCAAATCCCCAGGCTCCGACTTGTTGAGCCATCTGATTATGAAAAAAATCGCCAACAACAGGGCGCCTATCAATATCAATATGAATATCAGTATTGGCATTACGCTATGTCCGCCGGATTTTCTTTGGTGACCGTGCTTGGTACATTAACGGAATAATTCGACCCCGGTTATCTATTTTTGCTTGCACAACATTGCACGCTTCGCGTAGAGCATGCCTATAAATGTGGTATTACGCTTGCAGAAAACTTTGCGGCGCTTGCTTCATTTGTGCCAGACCTCGCCAATTCGCTGAAAGCGACTCTGGACGAGCAGATATCCCTGACGGCTAATTCCCTCCGGGGTTTTTGATTCAACCGGTTGGGTTCTTCCAAACCACCTGTGTTCCGTGGGCGTATATTCTGCATGCCTTACCGTTACTATTGACTTCGCAATATTGAATAGCGGAATACCTTGCGCTGTAGTCTGCACAGTTTGCACTTGGACAGAAAGTATACCCAATGCTATTTCCGTCATCCGAGATGGCAAAATACAGAGGCATATCCAACTTCAGATAATCTTCGAACCTGGCTTTCGATTTTTCCGTCAATGTTATTTTGCCTGATCCGGTATCATCTGGCGCTGTTTGACAGGCCGATAATCCTAGCAACGCTCCAACCAGACATGCGGTTCCGATAAGAATCTTCATGATAATGTTCCTGTATATTTGATCCGTGTAGGTGAAACGGTCTTAACCTTACACTAGCAGAGTTAAACAAAGACAAATTCAGCACATATTGTTTGACGACGTACTTAACCCAACTTCAGTACATATTGTTTGACGACGTACTTAATCCAACTTCAGTACATTGACGAAGATTGGATCACACAGCTATTTAGGGGATACATGGTGAGGGTGCGGGGAACAGGATAGGGAGCCATAACACCTAATTGAAACTCGTCCCGGAGAGCTATTTTAGCGTGCCACATCAACACACAGACAGCCTCTGATGAAAAAGCACTACAAATCCATATTGTTAGCGAGTTCCCTGGTGCCCTCGGACAGATTTGAACTGTCGACCTCACCATTACCAATGGTGTGCTCTACCCCTGAGCTACGAGGGCGGGGGAAAATCGGCGGGAAAGTGACACAAGGGTGCAGTGGGCGCAAGTCTCTTTGTGGGGCTTTCGTGAAATTGTTGCTGAAAAATATCCGTATGTGGCAATAAACCTATGCTTACAGGGGCCTGGCAGATACCCTGTCAGGACTTGCGGCGACGGGCCAATTATTCATACAACGCCCTTTTTTGACCCATGCTGCTGCCTTGTTGGCAAGCCACGACAGGAACCTTGCACGTGACAGACGATAACAATACAGATGATGGCGGGAAGCCGAAGCAACGCGAAGGGCGGCGTCCGGGTCGCAAAGACCGGCTGAGTACGGAATTGCGCGATAACCTGAAGCGTCGCAAGGGGCAGTCGCGCTCGCGCGGTGAAGATACAACGCCGGGGGCGGCCTCGCGGCAGGCACGCAAAACCCTGATAGATCCTGACTGACCGTTTGATCCTGACTGACTATTTATTTCTGACTGGCCAATTGTCGGCACTTTTCCGGGATATTCGCCTGTTCAGCCAAAGAATCGCCATATTCTTCGTCAATCTGGCTCAAAATCCCGTGGTTTCGTTTTAATCAAACCGGGGATGGGTTAAAACCACGCGGTAATGACGGGCAAACCGGGTCAAAAGTCGGAAATATGGATCAGATACGGATAACAGGCGGCGGGCCGCTGAAGGGAACCATCGCCATCAGCGGGGCCAAGAATGCTGCCTTGCCCTTGATGTGCGCCTGTTTGCTGTCAGAAGGCACCTTACGTCTCGGCAATATTCCGCATCTGGCGGATATTTCGACGGCGGTGCACTTGCTGGCGCAGCTGGGTGTGACGGTCACCATGAACGGTGATGGCCAGACAGCCAAGGACGCCGACGGTCATGCCGGACGAGTGTTGTCACTGACGGCCGGTCAAATAGCTTCGACCACGGCGGACTATGAACTGGTGCGCAAGATGCGGGCCTCGGTGCTGGTGCTGGGTCCCTTGTTGGCGCGGGAACACGAAGCACGGGTTTCCTTGCCTGGTGGTTGCGCCATTGGCACCCGGCCCGTGGATATTCATCTCGGTGCGCTGGAAGAACTGGGTGCAGAAATTGAGCTCGAAGACGGCTACGTCGTGGCCCGGGCACCAGGCGGTTTGCGCGGCGGCGTTGTGCGCTTCCCGCAGGTCTCCGTCGGTGCGACCGAAAATCTTTTGATGGCGGCTTCATTGGCCAAAGGCGAAACAGTGCTGGAGAACGCAGCGCGCGAGCCCGAAATTACAGACCTCGCCAATTGCCTGATCGCCATGGGTGCTGAAATCGAAGGCCTGGGGTCTGATCGTCTGGTAATCCAGGGCAAACCAACCCTGAACGGCGCTGACTACAGCGTCATGCCGGACCGGATCGAGACCGGGACCTATATGGCCGCGGCGGCCCTGACCGGGGGCGATTTGACATTAACCGGCACCACCACATCAACGCTGGGCGCTGTGGTCGAAGCCATGGAACGCACAGGCGTCGAGATCAATGACGACGGCAATGGCCGGGTCAGGGTCTGGCGCAATGGTGCCAGACTGAAGGGGACGGATGTAACGACTTTACCTTTTCCGGCTTTCCCGACCGACATGCAGGCCCAGTTCATGGCCATTATGGCGACAGCAGAGGGTGCTTCGCTGATTACCGAGACGATCTTTGAAAACCGATTTATGCACGTGCCGGAATTGACGCGCATGGGTGCGGACATCACAATCAATGGCAATGCGGCTCTGGTGCGGGGCGTTGATCGCCTCAAGGGAGCGCCCGTGATGGCGACGGATTTACGAGCCTCGGTCAGTCTGGTATTGGCGGGACTTGCCGCAGAGGGTGAAACAGTTGTCAGTCGGGTCTATCATCTGGACCGTGGCTATGAACGGCTGGTAGAAAAACTGGCGGCTTGCGGTGCCGACATTGAACGGATCAGGGAATAATCTGAGAAACATCATGTCAGACAGGACAGCAAAACTTCTCAAGCTGACGGCCATGGACCGCGAAGGTCTGGGCGTGTTTTCTGCTTGTGCCCAGGATGCGCTGACCCGTATGGGCGAGATGACCTGGCGACCAAAAGAGCGACGCTTCGTTCTGACGGCAAACCGCTATATGTGGGAAACAAACGCCGGACGCGGCGACGAGGGTAATAATGATGGTGAATTGCATTATCGCGTTCGTACCGGCATGCATTTCAATGGCGTGCTGGGCGTGCAAAGCCAGGGTCTGTTGCGGGAAAACCTGAACGGTTTGATCTCCCTGCTGGCGATTGAGGTTGAGGGCGAGGAAAATGATACCGGTGAAGGTGCTGGAAATTTGTTTCTGACACTGGTATTTGCTGCCGGAGGTCGAATTCGCCTGGAAGTCGAATGCATTGATTGTGTGCTCACCGATTTGGGCGACCCCTGGACCACCCGCTCAAAACCCGATCATGGACTGGATCAACCGGTTCAGGACAAACAGTAAAATATATTCTTATGCCAGATAGCCAAAACAGAACTGACGACGGCAAACTTGTTATTGCCGTACCCAAAGGCCGTATTCTCAAGGAATTGCGCCCGCTGATGACCCATGCCGGGTTAGAGCCGGAAGCAGATTTTGATGATCCAAAATCCCGCAAGCTGCAGTTCGAGACCAACGTTCCAGGCGTTTCCCTGATCCGGGTGCGCAGTTTCGACGTGGCCACCTTTGTGGCGTTTGGTGCTGCCCAGATCGGTGTTGCCGGCAATGACGTATTGATGGAATTTGATTATCCGGAAATCTACGCACCGCTGGACCTTGGTATCGGCGGCTGTCACATCGCCGTTGCGGAACCGGCCGAGTTAAGTTCAGTTGATGATCCTGCGCGCTGGAGCCATGTTCGTGTGGCAACGAAATACCCCAATATCACCCGGCAGTATTTTGCTGCACGCGGCGTTCAGGCTGAATGTATTCATCTGAACGGTGCCATGGAACTGGCACCTGGCCTTGGGTTGTGTCGCCGTATTGTTGATCTGGTTTCGACCGGCGACACCATGCGGGCAAATGGCCTTGTTGAAATTGAACGGGTGGCCGAAGTGACCTCCCGCCTGGCTGTAAATCGCGCCGCCCTGAAAACCCGGTCGGAAGAAATAACGGCCTGGATTGATCGTTTCCGGGAGGCTGTCGATGCCGTTTAGGCTTTCCACCCTGGATGCCGGATTTGAAACAGCTTTTAGTGAATTGCTGGGACAAAAGCGTGAGGCGTCTGTTGACGTCAATCAGGCTGTCGCAGCGATTATCGACGATGTGCGCAATCGCGGCGACGTCGCCGTGGCAGAACTGACGGCGAAGTTTGATCGCCTCGATGTGACGCCACAAAGTCTTGCCATCACGCGGGACGAAATCGAAGCCGCCATGTTCGCCGTTTCGGAAAAAGACCTCGATGCTTTGAAGACCGCCGCGAAACGAATTGAGGATTTTCATCGCCGCCAGGTCCCGGAAGGTGAAACCCACCTGGATGCTGAAGGGGTAGAAACAGGATACCGCTGGACAGCTGTGCAGTCTGTCGGCCTGTATGTACCCGGCGGCAAGGCGGCCTATCCGTCTTCCGTGCTGATGAATGCCATACCCGCGCGCGCTGCAGGTGTTGGGCGCATCGTTATGGTCGTGCCTACTCCGGACGGTATTTTGCACCCCCTGGTTCTTGCGGCGGCACATATCGCTGGTATCGACGAGATATACCGTATTGGCGGTGCTCAGGCAGTTGCTGCGCTGGCGTTCGGCACGGATACGATCAAGCCGGTCGACAAGATCGTTGGCCCCGGAAATGCTTATGTGGCAGCAGCAAAGCGCCAGGTCTTCGGCATTGTTGGTATCGATATGATAGCCGGGCCGTCGGAAATTCTGGTCGTGGCAGATAAACAGAACGATCCCAAATGGATTGCCGCTGATCTGTTGTCCCAGGCCGAACATGACGAAGATGCCCAGGCGATCCTGATTACAGATGATGCTGCCTATGCGGATGAGGTTGAGGCCGCCGTGCAGGAAACGCTGGTGCATCTCAATCGCCGTGAAGTAGCGACAGCCTCGTGGCGGGACTATGGCGCGATTATTGTCAGCAAGGACCTGACGGAAGCGGCTGCCCTGGTTGATCGTGTTGCACCTGAACATCTGGAACTGGCTGTCGAAGACGCGGATGGCCTGTCAAATCTGATTACCAATGCAGGGGCCATATTTCTTGGCCGTTATACGCCTGAAGCCATAGGTGATTATGTTGCCGGTCCCAGTCACGTTTTGCCGACGTCACGCAGTGCGCGATTTTCCTCCGGCCTCTCTGTACTGGATTTCATGAAAAGAACGTCCCTGATCCGCTGTGATGCAGAAAGTGTGCAACGCATCGGTGCTGCCGCGGTTACTTTGGCCGAAGCCGAAGGGTTTGGTGCGCACGCCTTGTCTGTGGCGCATCGTCTGGGTCTCAACCAGGGTTAGTTTTCATGGACAAATCGGAACGCATTGTTGATTTCAAACTGGATGAGGCGACGGTCGTGCGCCGCAGTCCGGAGGTTGAGCACGAACGCAAGATTGCTGTATTTGACCTGCTGGAAGAAAACAGTTTTAGCCCGGTCGGTGATTTTACCGGCCCCTATCATTTGCGCTTGTCTATCGTCGAAGGCCGTCTGGCCTTTGATATTCGCGACGGCAGTGATGAGCCGGTAAAGAGCGTGATTCTCGCCCTCAGTCCGTTCCGGCGGATTGTGAACGAATATTTCGAAATCTGTGACAGCTATTTCACCGCAATCAAGGCTTCAACCCCGTCGCAGATCGAAGCCATTGATATGGGTCGCAGGGGGCTACACAACGACGGTTCTGATCTGTTGCGGGAACGCCTGGCCGAAAAAATCGAACTTGATCATCCGACAGCCAGACGGCTTTTTACGCTGATCTGCGTGCTGCATATCCGAGGCTGACCGGAGCGCCTATGTCAGTTCTCCCCGGCGCCATATTGTTTGCTTGCACAATGAACGCTGTGCGGTCACCCATGGCAGAGGGATTGATGAAGCGATATTTCGGCCACCAGGTTTATGTGGACAGTGTCGGTGTGCGAACAGGTGCCCTGGATGGCTTCGCGGTGGCCGTCATGGAAGAAATTGGCATCGATATTTCAAGGCATTACCCCAAAACCTTCGATGACCTGGAAGACAGCTCCTATGATCTTGTTGTCACCCTGTCACCGCAGGCGCAACACTCGGCTGTGGAAATGACCCGGACAATGGCGTGTGAGGTCGAATACTGGAACACCTTTGATGCCACGATTGTTCAGGGTAGCCGGGAAGTGATGCTGGACGCCTACCGTTCGGTCCGTGATGCCCTTGAGGACCGTATATTAAGCCAGTTTCGTGAAGGACCGGCCCCGAGGCTTTAGTTTCGACTTCCCTGAAATGAACAGAAACACTTGATTTTCTGCCCTTTTCAGCCAATAACATATGCGCCGCAGTGCATCGCGGCACGAAATTTACGTTTTGGCCCGGATTCTTGCAGTCTGACCAGGGCGGGTTAACCTGAATATCGGACAATTTTGCAATCAGTCGATCGCCTGAAATCGACGGATGCAGTAGAGGATTTAATGGCTAAAGAAGAACTGATCGAGATGCCTGGCGTCGTTACCGAACTCCTGCCAAACGCAATGTTCCGCGTGAAGCTGGAGAACGATCACGAAGTGCTCGCACATACCGCTGGCAAGATGCGCAAATATCGCATTCGTGTGCTGGCTGGCGACAATGTCCTGGTGGAACTGACACCTTACGACCTGACTAAAGGTCGCATCACTTTCCGTTACAAATAAGCGGTAGGCCTGGTGATGGTGAAGGTACCTGCCGGGCAGTTACCTGACATGCGCCTGGTGCTGGCTTCCGGTTCACCGCGACGACTGGACTTGTTGCAACAGGTCGGTGTGGTCCCTGTTGAGGTCGATCCGGCAGACATAGACGAACAACCCCTTGACGACGAAACACCCCGAGCCCTTGCGGCCCGACTGGCTGTTGGCAAAGCCGCGGCTACGGCCCTTCGCCATGTTGACGCGCTGGTGTTGGGGGCGGATACCGTCGTTGCTTGCGGTCAGCGCATTCTTCCCAAAGCGGAAACAATTGACGAAGCCCGTAGTTGCCTGAAGTTACTTTCTGGCAGACGCCATCGTGTTTATACAGGTGTCGCTCTGGCTGGACGAACGACAGCGTCTCGGGTGGTGATGTCAGTTGTGACGTTTAAACGTCTTTCGCAAAAAGAAATTGACGGCTATCTCGCGACGGGCGATTGGCAGGGAAAAGCCGGTGGCTATGCCATCCAGGGACCTGCCGCATTATTTATCCGGGCCCTGTCGGGCTCCTATTCAGGTGTGGTTGGCTTGCCCCTGTTTGAAACAGGCCAGATGTTACGCGGTGCCGGATACCCGGTTTTGGAGATAATGGATACATGAGCAAGATTGATGAAATTCTGATCGAACCGGGGTTTCGCGAAACACGTGTTGCCCGCCTGGGGCAGGGACGTCTTCTCGATTTTCGGATTGAAACAGATCAGGCACGCAGTGTCGTTGGTAATGTCTATCTCGGTCGGGTCTTGCGTGTGGTACCGCATTTGCGCGCCGCCTTTGTTGACATAGGTCTTGGCAAAGACGGTTTCCTGGCCGCTGAATCTGCCCGCCACCTGGACGGAGACCCTCGCGGTGGAGATGGCGAGCGCAAGGAAATCAATCAACTGGTTCACGAAGGCCAGTCCATTCTGGTTCAGGTGAACGCCGATGCCGTCGGCGATAAAGGTGTACGACTGGAAGCAGACCTGACGTTGACCGGCAGCCTGGTAGTTTACGGTCCCCGGCGAGGCGGTGTGTCAGTTTCACGCCAAATCACCAGCGATGACGAGCGCAGCCGCCTGATCGATGCGATCAAGGGTGGTGAAGGCGGCTATGTTGTGCGCACAGCGGCGCAGGGCTGTGATACGGGTGATCTTGAAGCTGAAGCCAGTGGACTGCGTCAGCAGTGGCTCGATATTCAGGAACAAGCAAAAGGCCTTGAAGCCCCGGCAGCAGTTGTCGCTGAAGATGACCCGGTTATTCAGGTTCTGAAAGAAGCAGCGCAGTCCGGTGTCAAACGTGTGGCCATTTCCGACAATGCTGCGCTGGCGCGCGCCCGTGATTACGCCAAATCATCATTTGCCGAGGACGGGCCTCGCCTCGACGGCGTTAATCTTGGTGAGGATATGTTCGCCAATGCCGGGATAGAAGATGATATCGACGGCCTGATTTCGCCTCGGGTCTATTTGCCGGGTGGTGCTCATATCACGATTGAAGCGACAGAAGCGCTGGTGGCGATCGATGTTGACAGTGGTGAGCATCGAGGTCCGGACAAAATGGCCAATGCCCTTGCCATAAATCTTGAAGCTGTTGGCGAAATTGCCCGGCAGGTTCGATTGCGGAGTATCGCCGGATTGATCGTTATTGACTTGTTGAAGATGCGCGCCGACGATGACCGAAAAAAGATTGTGACGGCCCTGGGCCAGGCTTTGGCAACCGATCCGTCGGCAACGCGTGTAGGTTCAATGGATGATTTTGGATTGCTGGCGTTCACACGCCGGCGTCAGGGCAAATCACTGGCTGATACCTGGATGTCACGCTGCCAGGCATGTGAAGGGGCAGGCTATACCCTGACGACGCAGGCGCTGGCAGCCGATGCCTATCGCATGGCCGAAGCCGAAGCCCGAATTGCCGAACCTGGTACTTTGGTTGTAAGGGCCGAAGCCGCTGTTGCCACCGAAATGAACAAGGGCGATGCCAATGTTGCTGCCTTCGCCAACCGGGTTGGACGACGGGTACAGGTAGAAAGCTTGCGTGACGTCTCGGCGGATTATCTCGAAGTCTTTGTGGAGTGAATGAAAGGGAAGGGATGATATGACTGCACCGGTAAACGACAATCGCACCGGCACCTGCCCGATTTGCCAAAAAGAAGCATCCGCTTCACACAAACCCTTTTGTTCGACCCGTTGCAAAGATGTCGACCTTGGTCGCTGGTTGAACGGTGGGTATGCTATCCCGGCTGTTGAACCACCGGATGAAGGCGATTTGGAAGAAGCCCTGAGAGAGGCGTTTCAGTCCGGAGAAATGGGCGATCCGGATTCGAATTCCTAAGACTTTGATTCTGCCGGTTGCTCAATCCTGACCCAGAGCATTTGTGGCAGATCGGGATCGATACGACGCAGGTCTTTCATTCTGTTGATCATGTTCTTGCTGAGCTTTGTATCACAGCCAAGAATAATCTTGCCGCTTGGCGATGTGTAATCCCGCGACAGGATACGGCCCATGGATACCGGACCAATGCCCACTTCCTCCTCCGTCTTGATCTCCTCCTCTTCCGTCTGCCCATCTTCTACAGGCTTGGTCACTTCGGGCGTGACTGGTTCTTCTTCCTTCAACGGAGTAATAGCGCCGTCCAGGCCAAGTTTTCGTACGATATTATCCAGGTCATCAGACCCAGGTGTGGGGATGCGACGGTAATCAGCGGCTTCCTGGAATTCCGGTGGCTCGTATTTGGCATCTTCCAGCGCTGTATAAAGTTCGTTTTTTGACACCGGCTTGGGAATAAAGGCGTTGACGTCCAGGGCCATGGCAGAGCCTACCAGGTCAAAGCCCTGAAGGGCCGTGAACATGATCACCGGCATGGTGCGGGGAATACCAGGAAACCCCACGCGGATGGATTTCAACAGTTCAAGTCCGTTCACGGGCAACATATTCAGGTCGGTAATGACGGCCTCGATCTGCTTGCCTTCGGTCACAGCCTCAATCATGGCCTTGATGGCCGTGGCACCGTCAATGGCACTGATGATTTGCGCATTGCGTTTCGTCAGTAAACGCTCAACCGCAAAGCGGCTGAAATCCTCGTCGTCGACAACGACGAAATATTTACCCTCGACTTCAACCGCACACATTTAAATCACTCCACCAGTTCATTTAACAGGTTCAAAATTCGGTATCCACGTAGCCAGGGTTTCTTCGACCTGCGCCAGACTGCTCAACAATAGCGCCCCCCGGCTTTCGATCTCGGGCCAGTCAGAGGTTGCCAAGGCAGTTTCAATCGCGATCAGATGATCCGCCAACACCCCGGCACCGACACTTTTGGCGGCTCCCTTGGCGGCGTGGGCATGATGTCTGGTATTTGCCTGATCCCCGGCCGCAATTGCGGATTGCAGATCCACCAATCGCGGAGCCGCAGCCTCCAGAAAAAAGCCCACCACTTCACGTACATCCTCCTCATCCTCGAGGTCCATGCGTTCAACAAGGTCGTCAATATCCAGATCAGCAACGGTCATAGCCTCTGTCGGTTCCCCCAGACGCGGCAAAAACAGAAAGGAATTATTGCTACCTTAATGTCCCCGAAAGCCATTGGAAACCCGGATTCAAAGGGCTTTTCTGGTTGCCGTCAGAGAATGCACAAGAACATTCGCCGGTGCTCTGGACAGTGGTTCAGATATCACCTATAAACCGGCGGTCTTTCGGGGTTATTTATCGACCCTAAACAGACCCGGATTGCCTTGCAATCCTGTGCCCGGGTAGCTCAGTTGGTAGAGCAGTGGACTGAAAATCCTCGTGTCGGTGGTTCAAATCCGCCCCCGGGCACCATTATTAAAAATGCCTCGGCAGGGATGCCGGGGCTTTTTTTATTGCTCTCTCAAATGAATGCGCAGCTCAAACAGGCCAAATGTCATGCAAACCTTCAAACTCACGCCCAAGCCTCAAAGCGATTATCGCCTGGAGGTCAATGAGCTTAAGAAACAGTGCAAGCTCGAGAAGCATGGATATCGTCACAACAAAATCATTTATGGTTTCTGTGACAAAGTGCCTGAAATCGCTGAGCTTCAGTCTCTTGGTTTAAATGTTGAAAAGATTCCCTTCGAGAAAGCACAACTGAGCCTGACGAACGATCTGGTTGAACGAGGTCGCGCAAAATCAAAAATCGACCATCTTGCAGTTAAACAAGCAGAAAACGGTGCGAGAAACGAGCAGGAAGAAGCTGTCGCGCAGAAAAGACTGGTGGATTTAAACAACAATATTCAAGCCGCCAAAGAAGACCTGGGCATTACAGGAATACTCAAATTGTTGAAGTTTTAGCTTAAAACGGATTTGCTTTCGCAAAGGGTTTATCCTGACGCAACACTTTAATTTCTCAATGCCTCATTCATTTATTTTTTACAGGCGCCCAAATGAAACTGATTGCCCTCAACTTGCCACGAGATATTGGCGAACAAGATTTAGAAGAATTATTCAAGATTCATGGCAATGTTACAGCCTGTAATCTTGTCCTTGATGACAAGACAGGTGCTTCAAAAGGTTTTGGTTTCATCGAAATGGAACTCGAGCAAGAAGCGATGGCTGCCATCGAAAAATTACATGGCACCAAGGTGAACAAAAACAAAATTCGTGTTAAGCCCGCAGAGTAATCTTCAGGTTGGTGGCCTGCCAGATGAGTTGTTGTCAGTCATCTGGTCGTAACGACCTTGGAGACAAAAGGCGAAGTCATGGCGCGGAGCAGGGCGCTGTAGTTGAGCTGAAACGTGATTTCGCTGCCGATGGGCAACCGGCGCGTGCCGGTATCGACGGTGAGGTGGTCACTGCTGGCCCCGAGCACTGTAATCCCTGTGGGCGGGAGCAGGCCGTCTGGATCGATGTCCTGGCGGCCGATCGCCAGAATAGATTGCGCGATGGTGCCGCGATCCTCGTCCGGCGGCCTGGTGCCAAATGCGGTTTGCGCGATGACGCCCCGGGGTATGGACGGCTTGTCCTTGGATTCAATTATTTCTGCCACCAGCGTGATTGCGTCCGTGTGGAGACCATCAATTGGTTCCCGGTGCAGGGTCTCAACACCAAACAACAACGACTCGCCAAGGCGCAGGTTGTTAATCCGGCCAATGTTGGCTCCGCTGAATGCCCAGTCGAGGTTCCCGGAATTGCCACCGGAGACGATGTCGAGGATGGGGCCGAAGGTGGAGTCAATCGAGTTGGCCAGTTCCGAAAGCTCGTTCATGTTTTGAATATCGGGCGAGACACCGCTCCGGCAGGCAAGGTTGGTGCCAATACCCCTGATCCGAATGTTGGGGAAACGAAGCGTTTCCCGCACTGTGTGTTCCAGATCGTCGGGCATGATCCCTTCGCGCAGATCGCCGAGTTCAACCATCAGGATAACACCATGGACCCTCCCTGTTTTGGATGCGGCAATGGAGAGCTGGTTGATGACGTCCAGTTCAGTGTTGTGACTTATATCGACCTGAGCCACGACACGGTCGACCTGACTCATCATTGGCGAGCGGAGCAAAATCATCTCCGCATTCACACCTGCCTGACGCATGGCTTCAATGTTTTCGATTCGCGATTCACCGATCCCCTGCACGCCGGCTTGCAGTAACACATCAGCGATCTCTGGGTTGCCCAGGGTCGCTTTGGTCACGCCCGTGACAGATATGCCACGCGCCATTAGACGAGTTGTCAGGGTCGCCGTGTTGTGGAGGATCTTATCAAAGTTGATTTCCAGTCGCGGTGCCGTCATTGACTGCGGGCGATTTGTTTCTTTTTGAGCGCAGGAAATGCGGTGAGGATCATCTCAGCCAGATGATCGGGTGAACGGGTCAGCGCGTCAGTGACAGGGATACCAAGATCCCGCTCATAATCCGTGATGGCGACACTGACATCAGTATCAGTCATGTTCTCGTGGTTGATCGTGAGGCCGACGACTTTTGTATCGGCAAATGTCTCGATAAGGTTGATCTCGCTGGCTGGAGAGGGCATGGGTATTTCATCGAAATCGCCAAGGTTGACTCGTCCCGGAGCGTGCTGAAGGACAACGCCGTCGGGGCGACTGCCGCGCAGGATAAAAGTCGATGTCAGGTAGGCCGGATGACTGAGGGCACCCTGGCCTTCTACAATTATCACATCGGGGGATTCGGTTCTGAAGGCTTCAAGAACTGTGGCTTCCATCTCGCCGGAGCAGAACTGGGACGGAATGGCATCAAGTGCGATGCCGTAGCGCGCGCCCTGGATCAAACCGGTTTGCCCTGTACCGATCATCACTGCCTTCAGGCCACGATCGTTCAGGGCCTGGGTCAGGATAGTCGCCGTAGTGCGTTTTCCAATCGCGCCGTCCGTACCGAGCACCGCAATGCGTGGGCAGGTCACTTCGGTGATGCGACCGCTGAACATTCGAAGATCTTTTTTGTCGCGGGGCCTGCGGACGTCGAGGATTACCACGTTGTTTTCCGCACTGGCAGCAGCAAATTCCGGATCGTCATTGAGGAATTCGTGCAGGCCGTTCACGATATTCATCCCGAGACCAATGGCGTCGAGCACGATGGTTCGTTCATGAGTGGATAATATGCCACTTGACGGTGCCATGCCGTAGATAAAATAGTCTGGCACATCTTCAGTGTGCGTAATGGCTTCTGCCAAACTTTTCCAGATGGGGATGGCGTTCGGCTTTTCACCGAGGACTTCACCGGTATCGAGGCCGGCCTTCGTGCTGTCGATGACCGAGAGAATTTCGTATTTCTCTGAATGACGGACAAGCCCGTTTGCCGTTTTGCCGTCCATTTCCCCGAAGTTGGCTTCACAATAAACGACGGCTGTTGCGCCACGCAGGTATTCGCGACCGGGTTGGGACGGCGATGGTACGACAGTTACAGCGACCGGAAGCTGGCTGGTGGTCGGCAGAGGCGATGGAATAGCAGTCGGGACGGATATCACAGGGGTCTCCTTTAATCAAAACAGGGAACCGGCAACGATATCTCGACGGCATCGCAGACTGCCTTACCCGGCGGAACTATTCGCAAGGGCAGGGAGAAAACAATCGAGTCAGCGTGGACGATCAGTGGCAATACGGATCCGGCAGGACCGGAATGGCGTATTGATGGCGGCGCAGGACCGCAAGACAGCGTCCGCCTAAATGCGGAGCAATCGATCAGTATTCAAGAAGAAAAATATAAGAAAGAAAGGTATTTTTATTTCCAGAAGGCATATATACACTAAATAATATAAAATACAACAAGAATCAGAATTTAAAATTGAAATAATTTGTTGCTAATATATATTTGCAAACTACTATATTAAGACAAATTCTTTGTAATATTTACTTTCGTAATATTTATATAAATTATGTATATCCCTGTCGGTTGATAGTAAAACCAGACTAGTACCAATGACGCTCAGGATCAAAAGTGAGCTGAACAAGTGTAGCTGTTCTGCCTGTGGTCTTGATTTATCTATTGACATTTGACGTGTGCACCCCATATGTGGCTACACGTTTTACATTTGTTTTGGCTTGCCTGGATAGTCGGTACGCCGCTTAGCTTAGTTATCCCTGACATTGTGATCGTAAAAAAGGCCGCCTACCGCATTGTGTGGGGGCGGTATTGTGACGCCTGTTATAAGGAAATAACTAATGGCTACTGGTACTGTTAAATGGTTCAACCCGAGCAAGGGTTTTGGTTTTATCGAGCAAGCTGACGGCTCAAATGACGCATTTGTTCACATTTCGGCTGTCGAGCGCGCCGGTTTGAGCACGCTCAATGAAGGTCAAAAAGTTTCTTTTGAACTTCAAGCTGGTCAAAACGGAAAAGCTTCCGCAGAAGACCTGAAGATTATTGACTGAATAATCTCTGCATCGCCCTCAACATAGTTGGGGGCGATTGCGACTTGCTGACGACACAATAGAATTCAGGATCATTTGATCCCATAGTTACCCCAAGCCGAGTGATAGTGCTGCGACACTATCGTCTGACGACTGAGCCTGCGTGCCTTTTGGCCTGGCTTCCCGGCGACATCAAACAATACAGCGAATGCATGTACCCGGCTTGACCGAGGATGGCATGCATTATCGCTCTGAATTTCAAGGAAATATTATGAATACCGAAGAAAACTTTCTGACCAGATATGGTTTGCAACATTTTGTGACATGTACCCAATCCGGCGGGCAACATGCGTTTGTCATCAAAGGCCAGGAAGGCCAAAAGATGATCAAACACGCTGAGAGCCTGATCAAAGGCCGCCACGGCGCCGCTGCCAGGATTCAGGTGACTCAAAGCTAGTAACCCGGGACTGAATACAATACGGATTCTGTGAAACCAGTCTGTCTGACTGCCTGGTCACCTTCCGGAAAAACGGAGACAGATCGATGGCCAGGAAGAAACCAAAAGGCAAGAACGCCGCATTTGTGATGTTCAATGTACATTATGAAGACGGCTCAATAAGCTCAAACCGCCGGGTGCCGAATGAACTGCTGGATCAGTCTTTGGGCGGCAATATTCTTGATCTGGCGCGCACCGCAATCCAGGAACAAGACAATGAGATCGCCCATCGCGCCAAAGAGCGTCGTGCAAGGATCAAATCCATCGTCAAGGTTTGATATTGCCCCCTGGGGCACCACTAATTACGGTAAATAGAAGCTTCTCATTTCTCGTCCTTATTGGGGCGCAGATTGGTCTTGTGTCCAGCCAATAGCATTGGCGGCCATTTTCACGTCTTCACCGTCTCCTTCCGCATATTGAACCCAACAGGTGCAGTCTACCTGGCCACCCAGCATGGATCGGGAAAACCGCAAGGTCAGGGCGGCTGATGAATAAGCAAAAGTAATATAGGACTTTACGCTTGCCCAACGACCTGGAATTGCGTCGTCTTCTTCGTCATCTCCCCATTCCCCACCTTCGACCATTTCAATTTTGAACTGGTTAATTTCGTCCTTTGATTTGACTGCATCCGTGGACAGACAAAGGAGATCGTTGAGATCATGCTCAAAGCGCAGCCAGATATCACGATTGGGGTATGATCCCTTTTCCGCTTCCTGATCATCTGTCTCTTCAAGCAAGGCAATGCCGACTTCATATATTGCGTTAGATAAATCACTTTCCTGCATTTTGTCGCGTTTTGCATCGATGAAGCTGCAAAGCACGTGTTCAAGAGCCGCCCTGGCGGGAAAATCACGGGCGAAACCGATATAGCGAAATTCAATGGCAGGGTGTTGGGACACAGTGCGCTTCCTGGAACAAAAAAGTTTCAGCGAATTTCGAAACTGGTGTGAACTTCACGACCTTCGTAACTCAGAATCAACCCATACATTCCGGGCCCAGGCGTCTTGTTGTAGGGCACAGTCCAATCCCAGGATACGAAAGCTGCCGGGTCCGGTTCGCCGTGGACACTGGCATACTTGTCCAGCAGCAAATTACCGTCAAGATCGTGCATGATCACTCTGGGCAATTCGGATAAATGGTCCGTGACTTCGCCAATGGGCTTATAGCTGTCGTTGTAGAACCGCACGATCACGGGAATATCTTTCAGGCTGTTGCCATATGAAAATTCGGAAATTACCGGCTTAACGCTGAGGAAAAGAATTAGCGACGAACTGACCCGAAGGCCGGCCAGTCCTGGCCCAACGAACTTACCTTCCTGTTCTTGTGCTATATCTATCACTGCCGGTGCCGCAACAGTGGTCTGCATCGGGCCTGTGATTAAAGCCACAACAGCAGTGAGCAAGCTGAGATAAACGCGGAATTGATTTTGGTTGATCTTCATCATCAATCTGGTTCCCGCCATACTCTCTTCTCCAGATATGGTTCGAAAACGGTAACTGCCCAGGAAGGTATTCCTGAAACTGATCCATATAAACGACGTGTAAACTGCCCAACGATTTGAGAGAGCTCCTCTTGAAGCACGGGAATACGTTCGGGGTCCATAATTACTGCCGCTGGCACTTCCGAAACGATCCCCAGCACACCCCTGCCCAGTTCGGCAGCATCATTCATGACCGTGTTCACCGTGTTCACCCGCCCGACCACGCCCGTCAAGCCAGTTCTTTTTTCTGCAAACCTGATCATGCGTTTTTCGATGCTACTCCACGCTGCTGCCTCAACGGCTTTGGCGATAACTTTGCCATCCGTATGAATGATCAGTTGTTTTATTTCCGGCATCGAAAGCTTTTTGTGGGCGATGCGCTGACGTGTATCAAGAATTCTGTCGCGCAGCTTTTCAATCCTGCCTGGTATTTTGTTCATGACTTCGAAGCCCGCATTTGCGTTCCGGGCTGCCTGGTCGACATCTTCTTCGCTCAGCCTGGCGTGGGCCTTAGCCATCCGCGCCTGTTCAAGCGTTGATTCAACTTTTCCAAACTGCTGCCGTACGGAATAGTCGTCAGCCGCTGCAGGCTGGATCGAATCGTTGGCCCTGGCGCTGAGCGAAACAAGGTCGGGATTTGCAATGGCAGACAGAAGCCCAATATAGTCCGGTGGACTATGGCCCACGGAGACTGAAGGGTTTGATTTTTGGTAATATGGCGAAATAGGGTCAGGGACGCGAACAAAGGCACTAGGCGGCGGCAAGTCTGCATTCAACCGGGTTGCTGTTTGGTAAAACTGAAGGCGCTTTTCTCGCGACTGCTTGAACATTTCGTCATAAGTGTCGCGTGATTCCCCAAGTACAACCACCATGGCTTCCTGTTGGGTTTCTCTTTCATCAAGTTCCTTCAGGGCACCCTGCAGGACAGTTTCGTGCTCAGCCTCAGCACGGATAAGTGGTACTGCGACAGTGTCTACCTGACGACTGATGTTCTGCCAGGCGTTGAGGTTATCTTTTGCAGACCACCAACGGGCATAATATCTGTTCTTAAGGGTCATTGCCAACTGCAGCGCCGCATCGGCAATTGAGGCCAGGGTAGAGAAACTGCTGCTACCTGAGATCACAAGTCCACTTCCCGCACCGGAAATATCGGTATTCGCCAGACGACGAAGCACCCTTTGGCCATATTGCCTGAGGTCGGGTCCTGGTTGTGGTGGCGGTGTGTAAACCGGTGTTTCGGAAGTGCGGCGGCTTCTGCTGCTCTGCCGGCTGCCGCCAGGACAATAAGTTCCGGTTGAAGTTTGGTAGCAACCGACAACACCACGCGCCCTGTTGGCGGACGTATCCGGCAGTGTGCCCGCGATCCCGACCGCAGGCAGGCAAACCAGCACAGCCAACAAGGCAGCTGGTGCCTGGAAGTAAGTTGCTCGCAAATTTGTCCCTATGGCCATTAACTACAGCTTTCCTCCAACATCTGTGTGCAAAAACACTGCGAGACTGGAAAACAAGGGCGTCAAACAAAGACTAACAGACGTCTATCGGCTTAGAAACAAAAAATCAGGTCGTCTGGACCCGGTTCAGCTCGTTATTGTCTGTGTGCTCAAACACCTTGCCGTAGATATCGACCAGCGTTGTTTGGGCATAAACCAGTTTGTCATTTCCTGTGATGACGTTTTGACGAAATTCGAGCGAAGAAGCCTTTTTTGACATAAAGGGCGATTGGATAATGCCCCAATCAGGGTCTCCAAGTTTAGCCGACAAGTTCAGGACGGCATGTCCATCCGCGTCGGTTTCGCCGTTATATTTTCCTCCTGCGACGACACTGACGGCACGTGGGATAACAAAAGAATGCATGATCGTTTCGTTCTTCGCATCCCAAATCCAATAACCGGTTTGATTGTGAAAAACTTCGTCGTTCGATTTGCGTCGAACAACCTGGTGATAGTATACGGCGGCTAACTGTTGCTCTTCGGCGTTGGCGAGGCTGCCGATATCTTCATAGATGATTGTTTCATAATAGGGATTATTCTCCTCACCATCTGGCTCGGGAGCAATGTCGATGCCCTGGTGGCCTTCCCATTTACCTGAAAAGTTTTTGAGAGGTCCGTAATCAACCTGATTGTCTGAAGTCATTTTTTCCCCATTGATCATATTCAGAGAGCGTGATGCATCCAGAATAGGCAGTATTGTGACCGGGGAAAGTGAAATTATGAACTTGTCGACTAAAAACAGGCAATTACATTTACATGGAATTATCTGTCAAACCTGGCCGGTGTATGGCGATGTGGTTAGTCTGACACAGACATAAATGGACGTAAGTAATGACAACGCCGATGACGATGAACTTTCAGTCTTTCAAAGCTTCCGTGGCAGATGCGCAGCCGCCGTCTGACCTTCCAGCTATCCTGCTGGCTTTGTGGCACGCGGCCAAAGGTGAATGGGAAAAGGCACACGAACTGTCGCAGGCAGACGAAAGCGCTGCGGGAAGCTGGGTTCATGCCTATTTGCACCGGGTTGAAGGAGACAACAGCAACGCGGCTTACTGGTATCGGCGTGCAGGAGAGCCTGTTTGTCAGCTATCGCTGGAAGACGAATGGGAACAGATCGCCGAAGCACTGACTGCGTGAACCGATCAAGAAGTCTTATTGTTCCGGCGCAGGTACATTCCTTGGCAGCGCGATCGTAACTTGCATTCCGCCCTGCATCAGATTTTCCATTGACAGAAACCCGTCGTGATCCTTGACGATCGAATCAACAATGGCGAGGCCCAGACCTGTGCCACCGGTCCCACGTCCACGTGACTTTTCAAGTCGGTAGAACGGTTGCGTGACCTTACCCATTTCGGCCTCGGGGATGCCGGGTCCACGGTCGGTGACCGTCACCAAAACTGAAGAGGCATCAGCCTCGATTTTCAGCAAGGCTGACTGACCATATTTCAGGGCGTTGTCGACAAGATTTCCCAATGCCCGGCGCAGGGCCCTGGGTTTGCAGGTCAGGGTCAGGGGACCGTGCTGCTTGTAATCCAGCTTTGTTTCGGTTCCCGTAAACATCGAATGTACGGTTTGATAGGTCATTTGATAACTTTGCGGCTTTGACTGACTGGCCTCGCCTGAAAAATCATCGTTCATAAATATGTCGGCACCGGTATCGAGATAATCCTGATACAGGCTTTCGACCAGAGAAACAAAATCAACAACCCTTGCAGGTTCCTCAGTTGCCTCATTGCGAAGATATTGCAAGCTGTCGGCAATCATGGCTGACATTTCAGTTGTGTCGTCAATCAATCGGTCGCGAAGCTCTTTATCCTTGATCAGGGCCGCACGCAGCCGCAAGCGTGTGGCAGGTACGCCCAGATCATGAGAAATGGCGGCCACAAAAGATAATCGGTCGCTCATGTGTTTTGATATTCGAGCAACCAGATGATTGACCGCGAATGTAATCTCGGAAACTTCCTCACAGCCATCGGCTTTGATAGGCGTGGTTTCGTTTCTGGTGTCGCGCAGGGCTTTCAGCAATTCGTCGATGGGCGTGAATATGTATCCGGCAGCAAAGGGCAAGCCCATAAAAAACATGATCAGGGCCACATAAAGCAGAAAGTCATAGCGTGACAAGGCACCCTCGTCGCGCCAGTAAGCATTGCTCTCAAGGATCAACATTTTGCTGTCATCACGATCCAGAACCAACTTGACCTGTTGGCCACTTCGCGCGGCTTGCCCGGATAGCCAGGCGAGGGTATTTGCGATTGCGACCTTGCCACGCTGCGAATTCGTTCCAGGCCCGGACACTGTTTGCCGGGTTTCGAGGTCAATCGCAGACGGGGCAAGGGCTGCAATATAAGTTTGGTCCTGGTTCGGTGTCGCGGCGATAACAGGTAGTTCAACCAGTTGTTCTGGCCATCCCGCCATGCCCTGGGCCTGCAACACTTCTGCCCTGGTTCTGCCACCCCGTTCCATGATTTGCCAGGAAAGCTTGTCACTTAATTGAACGACGGGCGTAGGTTTGTGTCCAAGGAAGGCATCAACAACGGGTGACAGCTCGAACCCCATTTGCCAGGCATCGAACTGTCGGTCCTGGCGCTGGTCCTGTTGCCATGAAATAAACAATAACAAGCCATTAGTGATGACGACGCCCAGTCCCAACAGCCAAAAAAGCCGCGCCAGCATGCTTTTGGGTTGGATTAACCGCCACAACGTCTTGTCTTGATCCTGGCTATTCACGTTCGACATCTGTCGCCAACATGTAACCTTCACCACGGATGGTGCGAATCAGGTCTGACCCGGATGGGTCTCCAACAAGTTTTTGTCGCAGGCGACTGATCTGAACATCAATCGGTGCACGACCTTTTGCAGCGGAGATATTTTCATCCGCCTGAACCGTGTCCTGAAGTTCATCCCGGTTCAAGGTGATCCAGGGGGCACCAAGAAAAATACCCAACAAAGTCGCTTCCCTGTTTGACAGCACAACAAGCAGGCCATCCTTGCGTGTCAGTTCCTGGCGCGCGAGATCATATTTCCAGTCAGAAAACAGAATGGTGCCCCGTTGCAATCGGTGTTGCAGG
>Ga0066611_10000443_pt1 | contig 25198 bp, 24 predicted proteins | sample SaaInlV_DNA_200m_FD_60376 | JGI IMG/M metagenome (GOLD analysis project Ga0066611, IMG submission 60376) | Marine microbial communities from expanding oxygen minimum zones in the Saanich Inlet - SI075_LV_DNA_200m | ecosystem: Environmental > Aquatic > Marine > Unclassified | place: British... | reverse complement strand
AGATTCAGTATCCGGGTAAACCTCTTATTATGTCCTTGGTACTTCCTGGCGCTGGCCAATTATACAATAAGTCACCTTTATGGAAAACGGCTGCTTTTGTTGGAGTGGAAGTAGGAAGTATTTTATCTTGGCAATATTTTGCAAAAAAGGCAGAAAGACTTCAAGACGATTATGAGTCTTATGCTGATTTAAACTGGAATATTGCAAATTGGGTTGACAATTGGAAGAATCCACCCGGCAACACAATTGAAGGAATGGAATGGGATAATTTTAGTGCTTTGAAACATATTTCTGGAACCCATGATTTAACGCTTCATTTAACAGGAACACTGGCGGATGAATTTGGACAATTTGTTTCTTCAGACATTTTAGAAACCCATACAGATTGGGTTGACTCAGCAAGTGTTTCTGTTGTAAGAAATCTTCACTATTACGAAAATATTGGGAAATACGATCAATTTGTTGGCGGATGGGAAGATGTCAAGAGTGATTGGTTTTGGGATGAAAAAAAATTGGAAGATAGTACAGAATTAGTGATAAAAACTCCAATGAAAGTTGATTATCTTGACCAGCGATACGTTTCCAATCAAATGAAATCAATTGCAAAATATAGTATAACAACCTTGTTGTTTAACCATGTATTTAGTGGATTAGAAGCAGTCTTGACTAGCCAGAAAAAAGCGAGAAAACAACAAGATACAAATGAAGTTGAAACGGATTTAAGTCTCGTATATAATCCGATAAATCGAACTGGAATTGGCGGGATTTCCTTAACCATAAATTTTTAATAAAATGAATAAAATAATAAAACAATTTTGGATCGTATTTTTTGCGATATCACTTTCTTGCGCCGGCTCAAATGCCGGGGATGATATTACGTTGGAAGAAAAATTTGATATTGGAATGAAAAATTTGGAAAAAGAAAAATATCTCCAAGCTCAGTTGGATTTTAAGCAGGTTGTTATTCGAGGAACTGGGTCGGATTTAGGGGATGATGCTCAATATTATCTTGCCGAATCCTATTATAGAAATGAAGAGTATTTAGACGCTATCAGCGAATATGAAAAATTAACTAGAAGAATGGGATTTAGTGAATTTATTGAAGATGCACGTTTTAAAATTTGTGAAGCCTATCGGATAGAATCTCCAACTTATTTTCATGACCAACAGTATACCGAAAAAGCATTGGAACGGTATCAGGAATTTTTAGATGATTTTCCTCAATCTAAATATAGAGCGAACTCATTGGAATCAATCGAAACGATGCGAAACAAAATGGGTAAAAAGCTACATGAAGCGGGAATTCTTTACATGAAAATGGAAGAATATGAATCTGCGAAAATGACTTTCACACAAGTCATTGACAAGTATTACGATACGGAAATGGTTTTTATGGCTCGACAAGAATTGGTCAAGGCAATGGCCTACAATAGGGAAATAGATGAAGCAATTTCATTCTTGAATGAAAATAAACAAATACTCCAAGAACATGATTTATTTGAGGATGCAAAAGGCGCTATTCATGAAATCCAAAATGTGATATTAAAGGAACAAAAGTGAAAATTTGTTTATTTGGTGGCACGTTTGATCCTCCCCATATCGGTCACTTGCTAATTGCTCAAACAGTTTTTGAAGCAGAAAATTTTGATAAAATTGTATTTGTTCCAGCATATCAACCGCCACATAAAACCGAAATTACACCTGTCAAGAACCGCCTTGAAATGCTGCAAATTGCTGTGGACAGTAATCCTAATTTCGAAATTTCTGATGTTGAAATAAAAAGAGGGGGAGTTTCTTATACAATAGATACTGTTCAGTTTATTAAAAGTCAACTTGCTGAAAGTGATGGTGAAATCTCCTACTTAATTGGCAGTGATAGTTTACTTGATTTTCAAAATTGGAAGGATGCTAAAAGTATTTTGAATTCGTGTCAAGTGATTGTGGCAATTCGGCCAGGGTTTAGGCCAAGTGATATTCCTTCCTGGATATTACATCGAATCCAATTTGCAAATATTCCAAGATTTGAAATTTCATCAAGCAACATTCGTCATCGCTGGATAAAAAATAAAACAATACGTTATATGGTAACGCTTCCAGTCTGGGAATATATTAATAAGAATAATTTATATTCTTAAGCCCAAAAAATGACCTTAAGAAGCGAAATCGAAATACCAGCGGACTAAGTTAATCCCCACTAAAAGCATTCCTTCTTTCCGAGTAATACGCCAATTCGTTCGGATCATTAACATAGTTAAACCAACCATGAGAACGAGAAGAAACATACTGTTGTAAATATCTTCCCCGATTAGTGTTGGGTTAATGATACCTGCCAATCCTAATACGCCTAGCAGATTAAATAAATCACTACCGATTAAATTTCCTACAGCGATTCCATGTCTACCCTTTAATGCGGCCGAAATGGAGGTGGCAAATTCAGGCGCAGATGTTCCTGCCGCCACAATCGTAACAGCAATCACCCAGTCAGATACTCCCATATAATGGGCAACACTAGACGCATGTTTTACCATAAGATGTCCACCATACACAATAAGAATTAGCCCAGCAAAAAAATACAGATATGATTCCCAATTTGCGTTATGTGGATGTACTTCTTCAGGTGGGTCTTTTTTTACAAAAAGAAATGTGATATATCCAACCAATAATAAAAAAAGAAGTGCGCCTTCAGACTTGGTAAAGGAATCATTGGGCGTCCAGCCATCAAAGCCAAAAAATAGAAAAAATATTAAGGCTGTAGTTATAAGTAAGAATAATCCGTCACGATTAAATAATTTTTCGGATGTAACAATGGGGCGAATAATTGCTGTTCCACCTAAAATAAAACCAAGGTTAAATATATTGGAACCAACTACATTACCAATTGATATATCTGATTGTCCAGATATTGCAGCGCTAATGGTAACGGCAAATTCTGGTGCGGATGTTCCAAATGCTACCACGGTTAATCCAATGATAAGATCTGACACATGTAACTTATGGGCAATTTCGGCCGCTGAGTCAACAAGCCAGTCCGCGCCTTTCCAAAGCATAATAATGGAAATGACAACGATGACACAATCAAGGATGATATAGGTATTCACTGTTTCTTTTGAAGGGTAATTTTAAGTGCGAAAGATACAAAAAAACGACGCGTTGAATAATTGAAATTCATTACTTTTACAAACAATTCGATTTTCTTTAGACTCTTACAAGAAAAGTCATTAATTGCACCGCTATTATTCCTATCTTCAGACTCTTAAATTGTACCAGATTTTTCTATGATTGAATTCCGAAATGTAACTTTTACCCATAAAAAGGGGTATGGTCTCAATAACTTGAACCTATCCATAGATGAGGGAGAATTCTCTTTTCTTATAGGACCAACCGGTTCAGGCAAAACCACATTGATGCGGTTAATCTATTTTGATTTGTTTCCTGATACAGGAATTGTAAAAGTAAATGGATACTCGTCTAATAAATTAAAACAAAGACAAATCCCAAAAATACGTAAATCTATCGGGATGGTATTTCAGAATTATGTTCTTTTACCGGATCGGAATTTATTTGATAATGTAGCGTTACCCTTACATGTCCTTGGATTTCCCGGGCGCGATATTCCTGATAGAGTAGATGAAGCTTTGGATTTGGTTGGATTAGTTGGAAAAGAAGACCATCTCCCAAGTGAACTATCTGGTGGAGAACAACAGCGTGCTTGCCTTGCTCGTGGAATTATAAAAGAACCTGACATATTATTAGCAGACGAACCCACAGGGAATTTAGACCCCATCGCATCTTTTGAATTGGTAAGACTTCTTGAAACTATTCATGAAACCGGAACGACGATTCTGATGGCTTCGCATAATTATAATCTAATTAAAGGACGCGGACGACCTATTATAGAACTCAAAGATGGAAAGTTACGAGGTCGTTAATGGATAAGATTCTTTATTTAATTTCTGAAGGATTAAAAAACATATGGCGTCATAAAATGACGGCATTCACAGCAGTATTTTCCTTATTTATTGCATTATTCATTGTTGGACTTTTGGCAACGGCTGGAGACAATACACATAAAGTACTCCAATATCTTAGATCGAAATATAAAATTGAAGTTTTCTTTAAACAGGATGTTACAAATGAAGAAGCTGTTGGATTAATTCATAAAATCAAAAAACTGAAAGGAGTTCGCACCGCGACTATTATCGAAAAAGAAGATGCAGTTCGAATTTTTAAAGATCAATTTGGTGAAGATATAACAGATATACTTGGTTATAACCCCTTACCTGTAAGTGCTGTAGTTAATCTTTCTAGAACAAGTCGTGAATTAATTAAAGTTGAGCCAATCATTAAGAGAATTAAGTCCATCGGTCGAGTCGAAGAAGTAAGATATCAAGGTAATCTTATAAAAAAAATTGAGAGAAATTATAAACGGGCTGTTGATCGTTTTCCTTATTTGGCTGGTGCAATTGTACTTATTGCTATTTTAATCATTTATAATACGGTCAAAATGTCTGTCTATTCTCGACGTGAATTAATTGGGTCTCTCCAGCTTATTGGGGCATCGAGATTATTCGTTAAAACTCCGTTTATTATAGAGGGTTTATTTATTGGATTATTTTCAGCAGTTCTGGTTTTTCCCGCTCTTTTTGGTACTATTCAAGGCGTGAATTATTTATTAAATAATTTTACAACTTGGAGGATTGCCTTATCTTTTAACCCAGTTGTATGGTTGTGGCTGTGTTTGATTGTAATCAGTATTACTTTAATTGGAAGCTACCGGGCTGTATCCAGTTTCCTAAAATAACATCTATTTTCTATCATTGTTCAGACTGATTTTAACCTCTTAAATTCAGGGCTGAGAAATTTATAAATAATTTAATATTCAGGGTAAATAGTGTCTGAAACACTTAATAAAGAACCACAAAAAAAAGTGAAGCCAAAGGCTTCTAAAAAACAAGTTTCCAAACAAACAATACTGGATAAAGAAACGATAACATCATTGGAAACTCAACTCGAAGTATTCAAGGATAAGCACCTAAGATTGAAAGCTGAGTTTGATAATTTTAGACGAAGGAAAGTTGATGAAATATCTTCATTGTTACAATATGATGGTGAAAATGTTATTAAAGGATTTATTCCTATTCTAGATGACTTAGGTCGCATGATTGAATCATCCAACACTGAGGACAAAGTTCTAAAAGATGGAATGAATATGGTTGAATCTAAAATCAACAAATTTCTCGAATCGTTGGATGTAAAACCGTTTGGTGAAGTTGGAGATGAGATGAATCCAAAAATCCACGATGCCATGATGACTCAAACAGATGAATCAAAGGATGATCAGGTTATTCTAAGCGTGTTTGAAAATGGATTTACTTATCGTGAAAAAGTTATTCGTCATGCAAAAGTTGTTGTAAATAAAAGATGAAAGATCTTTACGAAGTAATTGGTGTCACAAATAGTGCATCACAAGATGAAATAAAAAAATCTTATCGGCAATTAGCCCTGAAATTCCATCCGGACAGAAATCCCGATAATCCGGATGCTGAGAAAAATTTCAAGGAAGCGGCAGAAGCCTATGCCGTTTTAAGTGATACTCAAAAACGAGCTCGTTATGATCAATATGGACACGCAGGAGTTGGCATGGGTGATTCAGGTGGTCAAGGTGGTTTTAGTGGCGGTGGGGTTCATATGAGTATGGATGATATTTTTTCTCAATTTGGAGATATTTTTGGTGGGAGTCCCTTCGAAAGTTTCTTTGGCGGTGGTGGTGGCCGAGGTCGATCTCGTGGTCGAGGAAGTGATATTCGTATTAAATTAAAATTAACGTTTGAAGATATTGCCCAAGGAATTGAGAAAAAAATAAAAATAAAACGATCTGTCGTTGCACCAGGCGCTGAATTTAAAACTTGTCCAACATGCCAGGGGCAAGGTCAAGTCTCTACAGTTCAAAATACAATTTTAGGTCACATGAGATCTACATCTGTTTGTCCACATTGCGAAGGATCTGGGAAACGGATTGGTAATCGTCCTTTAGGTGCTGGACCTGATGGCATGATAAAAAAAGAAGAAACGATTAAGGTGAATGTCCCTGCTGGAGTTGAAGAAGGGAATTACATGACATTGAATGGACAAGGCAATGAAGATGTGATGGGAAACTCTGGAGATCTTATTGTTGTCTTTGTAGAAGCTGAACATGAATATTTCATTAGAGATAGCGAAAATGTTTTATTGGAAGTAACCATTTCATATCCAACTGCTGTCTTAGGTGGGAAAATTGATATTCCAACTGTGGACGGAAAAGCAGGATTAAAAATTCCGTCGGGAATACAATCTGGGCAAGTTTTACGATTGAAAGGAAAAGGCTTCCCGAGATTAAGAAGCAGATCCAATGGTGATCAATTGGTCAAAATACAAATTGAAACGCCGACAAAACTATCCAGAAGCACAAAAATAATTATAGAAGATTTGAATAAAAATTTAGAGCCTATTCACACGCCCTATTCAAAAATAGATCTTTAATGACTCTTTTTACCGTACAAGAAAAGCGAGTCATCCTTTTCTTAATAGGTTCTTTGGTTTTAGGGTATGGAATAAAACTCTATAATCAATCTCATTATTATGACGGTTTTACTGCACTTACAAAAAAAGAGAAAGAATCCTTTAAACAAACTGCTGAGTTAGCGTATAGCTCAATGGGTAAATCTTCAGAGAAAGAGACAAAAGTCTTAAAAAGTGGTAGCTCAGAAAAGGATTATACACCTGAGACAGAAATTATTAATATTAATACTGCTCAAAAGCAGGATTTGATCAAACTTCCGAAGATCGGAGAAGTAACTGCAGAACGAATCATTAGGTTTCGTGATGATTATGGTCCTTTCAAAACGTTTGATGATCTAATGAAGGTTAAAGGTATCGGACCTAAAACCTTGGCGAAATTGAAATCACAAATCACCTTATAAATGGTCTAAAATGGAATTATCGAAGCAAAATAAAACTGATCTGTTAGAAATCGCAATCATGGTTGCATTATTTTTTCTTATTGTTGTTATTTATGTTCCTGTTGCTATATGGGAAGAAGAAAATGACTATACTAAAGAAAGTCGGTATCGAATGAAAAATTTATATGATGTTGAATCTTTTTATTCAACATTGACAGGAGAATACAATCCAGATTTTTTAGAAGCAATGACGTTGGTTAATTCTACAAGAGATTCTGCTTTAGCGGATTCGTTATTTATTGGTGAACAAACCATCACAATTAATGGTAAAGAATTTTCGGTGGATGTTGCCACATCGTTTGGTTTTGAATTTGACACAACGTTTGGATTTAAGAGTTTTCGCCGTGACACCGTTCTAGATACTACACTTCAAATTGCAGTTTATTCTGAAGATCTTGGTCGGAATGATACTTCATTCATTCGAAAGAAAGATTTGGAAAGTTATGAGTCGGATGAAAATTTTATTGGTATTGTGAAAGTCGAACCTTTAAAACGCGTTGAAGCCATTGAATATTATAAAACCTATTTACCGGACTCTTCAATTTATTATTGCCCTTTAACTAATGAACCCTATCAAATGGCAATTACAGAAGATGGTAGTGGATTAAAAGTCTCAAGCCCAATTATAGAGACTATCATTGAACCTCGTTATTTATTATTTTCATTCAAGGCTAATAGTCATGGAATTATCAGAAACGGCCAAAAAAGCTGGAATTAAGCTAACAGTCATTCATGGTTGGTTTAGTAATATCTGACACTTTTCTTCTCTGTGGTGTCTGGGACGAAAATAATGTTTCGTGTATTCTAAAAAATTTAGTTCGCGTTCCACTGACTGAAAGAATATCAACACTATTATTTGACGAAGCTGAACTGAATTCTGTTTTGGCTTCAGCACTTCATAAAGCGAAAGAATCATTCCCATTTGAAAGACAAAATGTTGTGGTTGGCCTACCGGATGAATTCGTTTCCCATTCCAACCTTGATTATGAAAATGACCTTTCTCGTGAAGATTATATAGATTATATAAATTGGTTAGAAACTAAAAAAGAACAACCCGATTCCCGTTCTGTATCATTGTTTGGACAAATATATTTACCGGACGAATCGAATATTCATGTTTCAAGAATATCGAATGCATTTATTCGAACTATAAAATTATCAATAGCCGAAATGGGTGGCGTTCCATTTTGGATGGGTGCGGTAAGCTCACTCTATTTGGATGGAAGTGGAATGTCCGAAGCGGCTATGATTCAGAGAGATGGCAATAAGTATCATTTTATGAAAGTTCAAAATAACCGGTTTGATATGGGAACTATTGCTTTTTCTGGTGGTGGAACGAAAGTTATTTCCACGACTGATTTGAATGAGAATATTACTTTAGCAGCCTTAGGATTGGAAAAATCTGATTTAGATGATATTCCTGTATTTTGTCCCCAAAAATTAGGGAGACAGGCCACACAAGCATGGGAATCATCTGATTTAAGAATTAGCGTTCCTTTTGATGGTGTTGATACTGGTGATCAATCTGTAGATGGCATACCAGAATATGAAGCTAATATACTTACACAATTAATTACAAATTGTTCAATTCCATATTCAACAAACTTTTTTGATGAACCAGGAATAACGGATTTCTTTTTTACAAAAGTGATTCCAGTAGAAAACGGATCTGAAATCATAGAAGAAGCTCAACCAGAAATAGAAATATCTAAAAAAGAAGATGGGAATCAATCTGCATCAAAGGAGATGGTTCTTGCCCTTTTATTAATTGTCGGATTATTTATTGGATTCAATTATTTAAAAATTCAAGAGCAATATAATAATAATTTTTTTGGAATTAGTGACACATTTTTCATTGAAAGAACTCCCGTTTCACATCCAAGTAAACCACGAGAAAGATTTTTAAATGACCAACATTCAAAATTATTAAAACAATCTAAATTAATTTCTTCGGTCTTATTAAAATTGCTAACTCAAACAGATCTAAATAGATATAATTCTCTTACCATTACAAAATCTTTTGTGAGTCTTGAATATTTGAGTGGTGTAAATCCAAATGTTGAAAATATTCTTGGCGTTGATCCTACTTCATTTTCTGTCGAAGCAATGGGCCAGGATAGTACAGTATTCTTATGGTATTATAGTTTTGATTTACCTGAGATATCAAGTGATCGAGTTAGTGGGGAATTATCTAAAATGGATTTGATGGTTCAATTAGATACTTTATTAGCGGATTATTCTTTAAAATATTTTGAACAAATATTTACACAAAATCAAATTTATGGTCCAATGTTAATTTGGGTAAAAAATAAAGCAGATATTCTTCAAGCTAGCGCAATAATATCCAATGTTGGGGATGATATTCTCGTAAGAAAATTTATTTTATTTAATGAAGCGGATCGTCCAAAACCACGAGCTGGTTTTTATGTTTCAATTTTAGAAGATTAAATGAATATACTCGCAGGTCGTTTTAAAGGGTTCCCAATTAAGACCACTTCCAAAATGCCATATCGCCCCACAAAGTCTAGGGTTCGTAAAAGCTTATTTGATAAAATGATTCTGTTTAATTATGACACTGTGTTGGATCTTTTTTCGGGATCAGGAATCATGGGTTTTGAAGCTGCTAGCCGTGGAGCATCAAAAATTACTTTTGTCGAAAAGCATAGTAAAAGTTTAAATTTTATTAGAGATAATTCTACAAAATTTAATGGTATCGATTTCAATTTTATTAAAACTGATGTATTTACCTATTTGAAAAATTCAATTAATTTTGATCTTATTTTTGCTGACCCACCTTATGGTAGGTTTGATCTTGAACCCTTAACCATTAGCATTCTTGAACATTTAAATAGAAACGGGAAATTCATTTTAGAATGCGAAAAAAATCAACAATCTTTTTTAGATGCAGACGTTAGTGATTATGGTGATACACGAATTTTAACATGGACAAATTCATGAGAAAAATAATATATCCAGGAACATTTGACCCGATTCATAATGGACACATTGATATTGCGACTCGCGCCGCAAAACTATTTGATTCACTCGAATTTGTGGTTGCTGTAAACGCTGAAAAAAATCCATTATTTACGGTTGAAGAAAGGCTGGAATTAATTACAAAATCTACACTACATATTCCAAATATAAAGATAAGTCAGTTTACTGGTCTCGTCGTTGATCATGCTAAGAATTCTGATTCAATAGCACTCATTCGCGGGTTACGGCACGTTAGCGATTTTGAATTCGAATTTCAAATGGCTATGATGAACTTTCATTTGAATCCTGAAATTGCTTCATTGTTTATGATGCCAGATGAAAAATTTATTCATTTAAATTCCACTGTAGTAAAAGATGTTGTGAAAAATGGTGGTGATGTTTCAGTCTTTGTACCTTTATGTGTAAATGATGCATTATTGTCTAAATATTCGAGCTGAAATATTTTAGATTCTGGGTCTGAATTTTAATATTAATTATCCTTTTTAATGCCCACCTACGATTACATTTGTTCCTTGTGCGGAGATAGGTTTGAACATTTTCAATCTATGACGTCGGATGTCCTTCTTAAGAAGCCGAACTGTGGTGATGGAAGTTGCAATGTTAAACGAATAGTTAGCGGCGGGACAGGGCTTATTTTTAAAGGAACTGGGTTTTATTTGACGGATTATAAAAATAAAAACAAACCGGATAATTCTAAAACCGAAAAGAAATCATCAACTGAAAAAGCGCCAAAAAAAAAGTAAGGGAAAACGCTAAATGAACGATACAAAATTAATGAAAATGGAAGATGGAAAACTGATTGTCCCACCGCATACTATTGTCCCTTTTATTGAAGGTGATGGGATAGGACCTGATATTTGGAATGCGTCTGTTCGTGTTTTTGATAATGCTATTGAAAAAGCTTACAATGGGGCGAGGAAAATAGAATGGTTAGAAGTTCTCGCTGGAGAAAAAGCTTACAACGCAACCAAGGAATGGCTTCCACAGGATACATTAGATACAATTAAGAAACATTTTGTTGCGATTAAAGGTCCTCTTACTACTCCAATTGGTGGTGGAATTCGTTCTTTGAATGTCGCTCTTCGTCAAAAATTAGACTTATATTCTTGTGTTCGCCCCGTTCGATGGTTTGAAGGTGTCCCATCCCCGGTGAAAGAACCTGGTTTAGTCGATATGGTAATTTTCCGCGAAAATACAGAAGATATTTATGCTGGAATTGAATGGATGCATGGTACACCAGAATTGGAAAAAGTAAAATCGTTTTTAACGAATGAAATGGGCGTGAGCAATATTCGTTTTCCTGATACGTGTAGTTTGGGTGTGAAGCCTGTTTCATTAGAGGGAACAGAAAGACTAGTACGCTCCGCAATTGATTTTGCACTAAGAAATGATCGAGAGTCAGTTACATTAGTCCATAAAGGTAATATTATGAAATATACCGAAGGTGCTTTTCGTGATTGGGGCTATGATGTTGCTAAAAAATATTATAATTCGACAGATTTGGATGGTGGTCCTTGGCAAACTATTAAAAAGAATGGCAAAGAATTAATTATAAAAGATGTGATTGCAGATGCTTTTCTTCAACAAATCCTTCTTCGTCCAGCTGAATATGATGTGATAGCCACTCTAAATTTAAATGGTGATTATATTTCAGATGCGCTTGCCGCTATTGTGGGCGGTATTGGAATTGCCCCAGGTGCAAATATAAATTATATTACAGGGCATGCTATTTTTGAAGCAACACATGGAACAGCACCAAAATATGCAGGGAAGGATCAAGTTAATCCAAGTTCTGTAATTTTATCTGGTGTGATGATGCTGGAATATATGGGTTGGCAAGAAGCTGCAGATTTGATTGTAAATGGTATTGAAGGTGCCATCGGAAATAAACGTGTCACTTATGATTTCCATAGACTCATGGAAGGAGCGACAAAGTTAAAATGCTCCGAATTTGGTGACGAAATTGTTACCAATATGTCATGACCTTTTTTTAATTATAAATTTATTTTTAGTATAGAGACGGAATTAATCCGACCAAAGAATTATGTTTATCGATTTTACAGAAGTGGAACTAATCGCCGGTGATGGTGGAAAAGGATCCGTAAGTTTCCGACGAGAAAAATATATCCCTAAAGGCGGCCCAGATGGTGGCGATGGGGGGCGGGGTGGTCATATCGTTTTTAAATCTGACTCAAATTTGCAAACCCTTCAAGATATAAGATATCGCAGAAAATACAAAGCCGAAAAAGGTAGTGGAGGTGGTGGCGCCAGGAAAACGGGTAGAAATGGGAAGGATGTTACTGTACTCGTTCCCGTAGGTACTTTATTGAAACGGAAAGGAGATCCAACAATCCTAGCTGATTTGGTTGAAAACGGCCAAACTGTTGTCATTTGTTCTGGTGGTAAAGGCGGCCGCGGAAATATTCGATTTAAAACGTCTACTAACCAAGCGCCTCGCACGTCGCAGCCAGGGTTGCCTGGAGAATCTGGGGATTTTGAAATAGAACTAAAAGTCTTGGCAGATGTCGGTTTAGTAGGAATGCCAAATGCGGGGAAATCGACCTTATTAGCGAGGATTTCAGCGGCGCGGCCAAAGATAGCTGATTATCCTTTTACGACGTTAAATCCCAATTTAGGCATCGTTAAATATGGTGACTATAGTTCCTTTGTGATGGCTGATATCCCAGGGTTAATAGAAGGAGCAAGTTCGGGTAAAGGCCTTGGTCATCAATTTCTAAAACACATTGAACGAAATAAAGTCCTTCTTTATTTAATTGATGGTACCGATGAAACTCCTTTCCAAACATTTAAAACACTGGAAAATGAAGTTTTAAATTTCAATGCTGATCTAGCAATAAAACCAACCTTAATTTGTCAAACAAAATCTGATATTGTTCAAGATTTATCAGAAGAATGGAACTTGTTTGACTCAGAAGTCCTCGTGATATCGTCCGTTACTGGGGATGGAATTAATGCACTTATTTCTAAATTATCAAAAGCAATCAAATAGTGTGAATTTAGTTAATCTTATTAATTTACTTAATGTGCCCAAAATTGGGCAACAACGGGTTCGTTTATTAATGTCCCAATTAGGCGAAAATGCGAATCCATTTGAATTGTCAATTAAGGAAATCTGTTCTGTAAAAGGACTTGATAAACAATCGGCTGAATCTATCATCCGATATTCTGATTTTGAATATGGAATCAAAGAATATGAATCTTCCTTGAAAAAGGGAATAAATCTTGTATCATTTTGGGATGACAATTTCCCAATGTTATTGAAAAAAATCTATAATCCGCCCCTGATATTATATTGTAAAGGGCAACCATTAATTCACCGAGAAGATGCAGTTGCAATTGTTGGCACACGGCTATTTACGCCTTATGGAAAAATAGTTACACAAAAATTGGCATTAGAATTAAATCAATCTAATATATCAATTGTGAGCGGTCTTGCCAGAGGCATTGATACAATTGCTCATCGAGAAACAGTTAATTTTGGTGGAAGAACAATTGCCGTTTTAGGGTCTGGTCTTGATGTGATTTATCCAAATGATAATATAAAATTAGCAAATGATATTTGTGAGAAAGGCACACTGATTAGTGAATTTCCTTTAGGAACAAAACCAAATCGTGGGAATTTCCCTATGCGAAACCGAATTATTTCAGGTTTATGCCATGCCACCGTTGTTATTGAAGCTGGCAATAGAAGTGGTGCAATTTTAACAGCACTGAATGCTGTGGACCAAAATCGTGATATTTTTGCTGTTCCTGGTCGTATTACAGATAAACAAAGTATTGGTTCAAATCGATTGATCCGAAATGGTGCAATTCCTTTATTTGATGGTGAACAAATTATACGTGAAATTAATCCACGTTTATTTAATCCTGTAAAAAGTGTACAAAAAGCCATTACTATTGAGCTTACAGACAAAGAAAGGGCGATTCTGGAAAATTTAGGACATGACCCAGTTCATATAGATGAATTAGCAAATTCGGTTGATATGAATATTACGTCACTCCTGCAAATTTTGTTAACGCTGGAAATGAAAAATGCCATTCAACAAATCGGTGGGAAGCAGTTTGTAAGGGCTTAATCGTTTGGTCAGCAATAATAAATAAGTAACTTTCGCGTCAAAAATTTTAGATAATTGGAGATGATCTCCCGAATCATTGGGACTCAAGGCGATCTCCAAACAAAGATTTTTTCCATGAATGGAGAGGTGGCCGAGTGGCTGAAGGCGCCCGCCTGCTAAGCGGGTATGCGGTTTATAGCCGTATCGAGAGTTCGAATCTCTCCCTCTCCGCACTTTAATAGACGATTAACCCTGCATAAGCGGGGTTTTTTGCTTATAGCCTGGATTAGTCTGATTAGTATAAAAAATGGCTGAATTGGGTTGAAACCACTGGTAATACACTTGCTATTAAGTTTCAACTAAAAAGAGTTATGGTAGGAGACAAGGAACTCGGGGTAGGGCGATAGAAAAAGACTGACACGCATTCTTGTAGTATTTATTTTAAAGGATGATGAGTAGATTTGGGTATGATTAGGCAAATTACACCACTGCTGTTGTTTATCGGGTTGGTTTTTTGGAGTTGTGAAGAAGAACTAGAAGTAGTCGATATAACTCCTCCGACAGTAACTATTACAAAACCTCAACATTGGTCTACAGTTTATGAAATAATAACTATAACTTGTAATTCATCTGATAATGTAGGTATTGAGAAAGTAGAGTTATGGGTGGATGGTGCTTCTACTGGTCTTACAGATAAGACCGAACCATTTTCTTTTAATTGGAACACCACCCTTTTGGATAATGGTAACTATACCATTAGTATTCGTTCCTATGATACAAGTGGTAACACTACTGATAGTGAACCCATTGTTCTTACGGTGGACTACACACAAGCGAAACCGCAACCTGTAAATATCACATTAATTCTTTTTGAAAATGGCGGTTTTACTCTTAACTGGAATCAATCAATTGATGATGATTTCAGTTCATATGAATTAGAAAAGTCTACTAATTCACAGATGAATGGTTCTATAGTTTTGTTTATTACAGACTCATTAAAACAAACGGCTTATTTTGATATGGATGTTGACCCAATGGTTTATCAATATTATCAAGTAACGGTAATAGACACCTTTAACTATGAAACCAAGGGTGATGTCTATTCATCATCTTTAGACTCATTACCGAACCCTGTTAACGTAGAATACGTTGAATATACATTAGAAGAGATGGCCATCAGTTGGGGTGAAGCATCTGATGGAGATTTTAAACATTACAATTTATTATTCTCTGAATCTGAAAGCGGAGACAAAACATCGGTCACAACGCTAACAAATAAATCCACAACATCTTACTCCATTTCAGAGTTTAATCCCAATATAGAAAACTGGTATTGGGTAAAAGTGTCAGACACATTAGGACAAACTTCCATTGGAAATGGAATGACTAACGCACTTAACAATCAACCATATCCAGTTGATGTAACCTCGATTACTTATAATCTAGAATGGATGACCATCGTATGGGACATATATGTTCCGAACATGAGTCACAATGCCCAAATGAACCAAAATACAAGAAGTACTGTCACCAATGATTTTGCTTCTTATGAAGTATTACAATCTGATAGTGAAGATGGTACTTATTCATGGGTTGCTATCATCACAAATCATTCCACTGCATCTCATACATTAACATCATTTGATCCATCCCAAGAAAACTGGTTTAAGGTAAAGGTTACTGACTATTGGGGTCTTACATCTACGGGAAGTGCAATGACCAATGATATTGATAATATACCAATGTCATCAGTTTTATATCCTACTGTGTATGAAAACGGTTCATTTATTATAGCCTTTTCACAGAATAACGAAGCTGATTTTGCCTTTTACAGACTATTTGAATCCCAATCTGAAGATATGAGTGCCCAAACGGAAATATTTTCATCAGACAATATAGCAGATACAAGTTTTGCTGTTATGGATGTTAATCAAAGTCAAATACGGTATTTCCAATTAGTTGTTGAAGATATTTGGGGATTAAAATCATCGAGTAATATCGAAATGGGCAATTCCTACAAAAGATTTAATCGAACCTTTGGGGGAAATAGTTCTGATTATGGTTATTCGGTTCAACAAACTTCGGATGGTGGCTATATCGTAACGGGACGTACAGAATCTTACGGGAATGGCGGTAGTGATGTCTGGCTCATCAAGACAGATAGTGATGGTAATGAAGAATGGAACCAAACCTTTGGGGGAAGTCCTTCTGATTATGCTTATTCCATTCAACGAACGGGAGATGGTGGTTATATTATAACAGGATATACATATTCTTTCGGGAATGGTGTCCGTGATGTCTGGCTTATAAAGACGGATAGTGATGGTAATGAAGAATGGAGCCAAACCTTTGGGGGAAGTAGTATTGATTATGCGCGGTCTGCTCAACAAACGGAAGATGGCGGCTATATCATAACAGGATATACTGAATCTTTCGGGATTGGTGGAAATGATATCTGGTTAATCAAGACAGACAGTCAGGGCAATGAAGAATGGAACCAAACCTTTGGCGACTCTACAAATTATGATTACGGTTATTCTGTTGAACAAACTTTGGATGGCGGCTACATCATAACAGGCTATACAGAATCTATCAGTAATGGCAGTTCAGACGTCTGGTTAATCAAGACAGACAGTCAGGGCAATGAACAATGGAACCGGACCTTTGGGAACTCTACAAATTATAATCATGGTTATTCTGTTGAACAAACTTCAGATGGCGGCTATATCGTAACGGGACGTACAGAATCTTACGGGAATGGCGGTAGCGATGTCTGGTTAATCAAGACAGACAGTCAGGGCAATGAAGAATGGAACCGGACCTTTGGGGGAAGTTATTTTGATCTTAGTTATTCTGTTCAACAAACAGAAGATGGTGGCTATATCGTAACAGGATATACAGAATCTTACGGGAATGGTGGTGGCGATGTCTGGTTAATTAAAACTGACTCACAAGGAAACACAGAACCATAAGGTGATTAGCCATCAAGCCCAACAAGTTTTCAGGCTGTGCAGATTCTTGTAGTTTTTTTATAGGATGATGGGCAAATAATAATTAGACAATAATCTTCTCAAGGTCATTATAAGTGTTCATACTTTTAATATCAATATTTATCCTTTTAAAACTCTTTCTATATGGAATTTAAACCCAATTTAAAAATGAAACTAAATGAGCACAATATGAAACAAATTTTATTTCAATAATTAGAATGCATTATTTATCCTTGATGGTATTGATGGGGCTAGCACTGGCCCAACCTTCCAATTATATCCCTTTTCAGACTATCATTAATAACGATCCTTACCCTGCACCTTTGTTTTTACATTCTATGTCCGAAGCAAACAAATATATGGCCATTCTAGATACAGATTTGAATATAACTTGGCATGTGAATAGTGGTCATCTGGGCCTTGATTTTAAGGTGAATCAAAACAACTTATCTTATTATAACCGAATCGGACAATCATGGATATTGCTAAACGAATTTATGGTGGAAACGGATACATTGACTTGCATCGGCGACTATAATGCTGATTATCATGATATTCAAATAACTGAAAGTGGAGGCTTTATATTGCAATCGTACAATACTCTTTATGTTGATATGAGTTCTATTGTCGAAGGAGGAAATATAACGGCCCAAATTCAAGTTTTAATCATTCAAGAAATCGATTCAAATCATAGCCTAATATTTGAATGGAATGCTTGGGACCATTTAGATATTTCTGATTATACTAATTTTGATTTAACATCTCCAACTATAACATGGATGCATGGAAATAGTATAGAAATTGACTATGATGAAAATCTATTAATTTCAAATAGAATGAGCAGTGAGATAATTAAAATAGATCGAAATAATGGAAATGTTATTTGGATTTTTGGAGGTCCTATGAATCAATTCTCCTTATCAAATGACCCCAAAAATGGATTTAAGAAACAACATGATGTGAGACGACTATTAAATGGGAATATCATGCTTTTTGATAATGGAAATGCTCATGATCCACCTGTGTCACGGGCAGTGGAGTATTCTCTGGATGAAATTGAGAAAATAGCCAATTTGGTTTGGGATTATGAACACCCAGAAGAATATATAGGGCTTGCCATGGGGAGTGTCCAGAGGTTACCCAATAATAATACCCTTATTAATTGGGGTACAATTTCGGGACAAGGAGCGATTATCACCGAAGTGGATTATGAAAAAAATATTGTTCTTGAATTACATTATCCTCATCCATATAATACTTACAAAGTTCGAAAATCAAATTGGTATTTTGAAACTGCGCTTTTGCCGGGAGATGTGAACCTAGATGGTGTTATAAATATTTTAGATATTAACTATTGTATCGACTATATTCTTACGGGTATTGTTGAACCGGACATGGTTCACCTTTTTAGATATGATATTAATAAAGATCATTTTATTGATTTAATTGATATTGAAATACTCATAAACCAGATTCTTTATTAGTGATATTTTTACCTGGCTACTAAATATTAAATGCGTTTCAATTCCAAGTTTAAACTTAGTTAAATTCACAATTGTTGAAACATAAAAGATGTAACATCTTAAATACTATAAACTTTTCTGTTTTCAATGCAACAACGCTTATTTGACAAAACAAAATTCCAATACACATGGTTCATTGAACCTATTCATTTGGAAATAAAATAGCTAAAAATAACTAGGAGATTACTGTTCCTATTAAATATTTTACAATTACTACATTATTTTTTTTATCTATCTGTATTGGCCAACCGGTCTATGAATTTGAAATTACCGCAATCCCTGAAATGGATACCCCCTTGCAGATGAAAGGAGACGGTTCTGCAATTGTTGGGACAAATTACAGTGGGCAAGCGGTTTATTGGTCTGATTCAACTGGGACAGTTTCTTTAGGAGTTGGTGAACTTTGGGGAATTTCCGATGACGACCGTATCATTGCTGAATTGGCAAATCAAAATAGCAATTGGGAAGCGGCATTAATTGAAAATGGTGAAGCGACATTTATTGGAAATGTTGAAGGTGGGAATACTTGTGATGCGTTTTACAGTCATGGACTTGGTATTAGCCGAGATGGTTTAACCGGTGTTGGGATGGGATGGACTGATTGTAGTACTTCCGCATTTTATTGGACAGATGAAGATGGAATTGTCGAGCTGGGACAATATCAAGGGAACAGTACAAAAGCGCAAGCTGTTTCTGGAAATGGACTTCTGATAGGTGGTTGGGCACAGGCATCAAATAGAAATTCTGTATTATGGGATAGAGATGGAAATATTACGTTTTTAGGTTCATTACAGACCGGCAATAATTACGGAGAAGTAAACGCCATAACTGATGATGGATCAAAAGTTATCGGTTTCTGTGCTGGTAGTGCTGGGAATAATGTTGAAGGATATATTTGGACAGAAGAAAATGGAATGTTTGGACTTGGGGTTCCGTCAAATTCAGCTACCAATAATTCCAGTTTGGCATTTGCGATCTCTGAAAATGATGTGGTTGTGGGCCAATATCTCAATGAATCACCCGTTTTTTATAAAGCCTGCATTTATACACAGGAAACAGGTCAATTCGTAAACTTAAAAGATTATTTAACCGAATTGGGCATGGACGAAATTTCGAGCTGGGATTTAGTGAGAGCACTTTGTGTATCAGCGGATGGAAATATAATCGCAGGATATGGAAAAGATCCAGATGGGAATTGGACAGGTTGGGTACTTAAAATTATACAAGGGGAAGCGCCGGGCAATGTTTGGAATGTGCCCGTGGATTTTGCCACAATACAAGAAGCCATTGATTTTTCTGAAGACAGAGACACTATTATAGTTGCACCTGGCACTTATACTGAAAATATTGATTATACAGGAAAAAGTATCGTCATTGCTTCCTACGCACTTCTTTATGAAAATGAAGAAACTTTCATGCATCAAACGACGATTGATGGGGGCGGAAATGGATCTGTTGTTACCCTGAATACAGGCGAAGACTCTACGACTGTATTATTTGGATTCACGATTCAGAATGGGAACGCTGAATTCGGTGGTGGCATCTTGATTGAATCCTCCAATTCCAGGTTTGAATATTTACTCATAAAAAATAATCAGGCAGATTACGGTGGTGGTATTTATGCTCGCTATGATAGTGAGCCTGTTTTCAATCATGTTACTGTAATGGAGAATTTAGCTGGACAAGGTGGTGGGATGCGTTTCCGTGATAATGCAAATGCACAGATTTCTAATTGTACTATTAAATGGAACAACTCATCGGGAGAAGGTGGAGGCATTTATTGTAATAATGCCAATCCTGAAATTGCTTTTAGTTCTATTATTGGAAATGTAGCGAATGAAGGCGGGGATGCTGTTTATCTAAATATTAATAGTGAAGCAAATTTTATAAACACAACAATTGTTACAAATGGTGATACCGAATTAGAGAATTCATCATCCATGTTTTGTAAAACGAATTCTGCAATCCAATTAACAAATTGTATTCTTTGGGGTAATCAAGGTTCAGAAATTGAATTTTCTGGGACAAGTAATCCTAATTCTGCCAGTATCAGTTATTCTGACATTAATGACGGAATGAATAGCGTCGTGACTAATAATAACGGTGATGTAATCTGGAATGAAGGTAATATTGGAGAAGATCCACTTTTCTGTACTTCTTGGGAATTGGATTTTACCTTGGCAGAAAATTCGCCTTGTGTGAGTACAGGCTTAGGTGAGTATAATATGGGTGCGTTTGATGTGGGTTGTGGTCCTATGATGTCTATCACCAATGATTTACCAACTCAATTTAGTTTGAAACAAAATTACCCGAACCCTTTCAACCCCAAGACAACAATTGACTATTCTTTAACATCAGATGCATTCGTTGATTTAAGTATTTTTGATATTTCTGGGCGGAGAATAAAAACAATTGTGTATTCATTTCAATCTAAAGGTGAATTTTCGATAGTATGGAATGGCGAAAATGATTTTGGGATTTTGGCACCTGCTGGTATTTACTTAATAAGACTTGAGACAGGACGTCATCATGAATCACGAAAAATAGTTTTATTGAAATGATAATCTTATTTTAGCCCGAAATATCTAACACACTCCCTGTTAAAATTTTTAGATTAATGGTATGATTAAACGCATCTTACCATTAATATTTCTCGTCGGCTTGGTTAATTGGAATTGTGGAAACACCGCACCCGTTATAAGTAGTCTAAGCGCTGAACCTGAAACGATAACAATGGGAGGTACTGTAACTCTCACATGTAAAGCACATGATGCGGAAGAAAAATCATTTACATATACTTGGGACTGTGCAGACGGAACCATTATTGGTGATGGAAATACAGCCACTTGGACTGCACCAGATGTAGCTGGTATTTATTCCATTTCTTGTGAAGTAATGGATAGTAACCACGGCAGTGCTATAGAAACGATTGATATTATTGTATCATGATACGCCCCTTCAAAACCATATATTTACCATTTCTGTTTTTGGCAATCTGGAGTTGTGCTGATCTCTATAATAAATCAAATGAAATCATTGCTATTACAGCTAGTGATTTAACAGTCAGGGGTGGTCTTACTGTACAATTGGCATGTGAAGCAAGTGATCAGGATGGTGACATACTTAGCTATATTTGGGAGAGCGGCAGTGGTTCTTTGGTGCAAAATGGTGACAGCGCCACATGGACTGCGCCTGCGGATACTGGTGTTTATTTTATAACATGTACAATTGCAGATGATTATGGTGCTTCTGCTGTTGGGAGTATTGCAATTAAGGTAACTCGACCGAGTCTTGTTCCAGTAAGTGGTTTAGACTGGACATTGACAGATGATGGATTAATAAATGGTACAAATTCATCAAATGAAAATAATACAGGGATAACTGATTATTGGGATGGTACTGTAGAAAATGCAGATTTTGGATGGAATGTAACAATCCAAGAAGAAACAGATAGTTCAATTACTCAGTCTCTTCAATTTAAAGTAGAGGATAGTGCTAATTGTGGTGGTGGAAATGGTAACACACAAAATGGAACAGCCACGGCAAATATTCAAGTTAATGGCTCTTCTCCTCTTACTTTGGAATTAGATTTTTCAGGTATTGGTGAAGCTCAGTCAGCTGGATACGATAGAATTATATTTTATTTAGATGGAAATGTTATTGGTGACGGGCAAGCTCCTGGCGGTGGTCTAGGTTGCACTGCTGATTCCGTTTTAGTAAATAATGCAGGGCCTCAAATATTAGACCCAGGACCTCATACTTTGATTATAGAATTTACAACTGGTGATGCCTCATACCATGTAGATGCATATTATGAAATTAAAGCAAAACTCATAGCACCCTAGTATCGGAGATGATCTGCTTCTTAAAGGCCAATATTCGAATGTATAAAAAACAGGTGAATGGTATTATAATGATAATATATATAATGATTTTGATTGGCTCACAGAACCAAAATATATCAGAAGTAAGCCATATTACTGGCCAAGAAAACAGACTTATGATAAAAATAATTTAATTGATAGCGAGTGTTGGGAACCCTGGGGGAGGAAGATTGATTGCGAAACATATGAACAGAAATATCTAGGGAAGATATATTTATTACCGGATCTAGATGAACGAAGAATTAAAATGATAGATGTGAAAGTGAAGGATATAGTTATTATAAAAGACAACCTAGGTAATGATGTAGAAATTGATATCAAAGAATTTATTAGTCATATAAACAAATATCATCATTCAGTGGTGAGCATTCATGGTGAGAGAGGACATAATTTCACAGTAAACAAAAATTTTCGAAAAATGTTAAATGAAAAATAATGGCAATTATTTTTTGTTTGTGTAATGATGAGTAGACTTAGGAATAGAGAAACAGATTATACCATTGTGATGAAAAAATATTTATTTATATCATTAATCATACTATCCGGTTGTAGCCAAAATATAGGAAACCTTTCTATCGTTAGTACCCGGCCGACAAATATCAGCAATGAATATAAATCGATTGGTTTAATCCGAGGAGAGAAAACAATATTTGCTTCTTCAGCCGACAAAATGCCACGAATAAATGATCCAATTCAAAATGCATTGAACATCTCTGGAGCAGATTTAATTACAAATGCTTCTTTTGAACTTGAAACTTATCTATTTTTTAAAATAATAAAAGTAACAGGTGAGGGCTGGGTAAAAAAGACGGAAGGCAATACTATTGAAACTCAAACACAAAAGAAAATTATTGAGTATGATCCAGCAACGGGTGAGCCTATTTACGAATAGGTATCTTTATTTAAATTTTGTGGCATAATGTTTAGAATTTTAATCTTATATTATTTATAAACTCAATCTTTGAGATGATCTAGGCTCTTTTTTAAGTAGCTGATTATTTTTTCTGTATTTTTTATTTGTTCTTTATCCAGCATTAGTGAAAATCCATCCGTTTCATATTCTATCGTTTCTCTACGATCCTTTTTAGAAATTAAATTCTGGACTTGAAAAGTCTTAATTGGATGGGATTTACCCTTTACTATAATTTCATCAGCGTAGATGCACTCTATATCATTTCTGATAATATTAAATGTATTTTCTGAAATTAATATTTCGTTAGGTTTCGCTAAAGATTCTAAGCGAGAAGCAATATTTACCCCATTGCCTAATACTGTGTAATCAAGTCTGTCATGTGAACCAAAATTTCCAACTGTACATACATCAGTATGGATCCCCATTCTCACATCTAATGATTCCGTAAGACCAAAAGATATCCATCTCTTTCTTATAGCTTTAAGTTTTCTTTTCATTTTTAATGCCATTGAAACACAGGAAACAGCATCTTTTGTAATCCCATCTGTCTTGGGATCTCCAAAAAAAATCATTATTGCATCGCCAATATATTTATCGACCGTGCCGCCATATTCAATTGCAATATTTGTCATCTCGGTAAGATAATATGTAATTAATTCAGTTAATATTTCAGGTTCTAGTTTTTCTGTAATAGTTGTAAAACCTTTAATGTCTGAAAAAAATACGGTTAAGTTTTTTCTATTGGTATCAATCTTAACATCAAGCTCTCCGGTAAAGATTGAATTGTATACTTGAGGGGAAAAGTATTTTGATAGCTTTGTAAGAATCATTTCTTTGTCTTTTGTATCTGTGATATCAGTACCATAAAGGAGAAAAAAGTCAAATTCGTTAATTTTTACTAAATTTAAATAGTATGTTTTATTGCCTACTTCGAATTCCATATTATGGACGTCTTTAGTATTTTGTTTTGTTAAATTTTTAATTATTTCTTTGGGTATAGTATCGTTAAGTCCTATATCCCAGTTTTGAATTATGTATTTAGAAGCATCGTTGAAGTATTTTAATTCACCATTTTGGCCTAACTTCATAACAGGATTTGGATTTTTATCGGGAAATTTATTTATTACTTTTTTTGCAGTAATGTCTGTTGCGTAAATAATGATAAAACCAAACTCCTGAACCGGGACAAAATTCGCTAAATATGTTTTATTGCCGGCAGTCAATTCATTCTGAGTGATGCTGTTGGTTAGGATAGTCTTGCTAACCAGTTCAATGAGATTATCTGATATCACTTCCCCAGTCTTTAGATTATGGGAGTTCACAATATCATACGAAGCCTTATTATAATAGTTTAGAATTCCTTCTTTACTAATTCTCATCACCGGGTTTGGATTCTGGTCAGGAAACTTATCGATCGCTTTTTTGGCGGTAATATCAGTGCCATAAACATTGATGGAGCTTAATTCCTTAATATAAACTGCTTTAAGTAAGAATGATTTTGAATCTACATTTATCTCAAATGAATTCTCATTTTCTGCTAAAGTTATTTTAAGCTTATCTAGAAATTCCTTATTTGGTTTATCATTAATATTTATTTTCCATGCATCAATAATTGGTTCTGATGGACTATTGTAGTATTGCAAAACTCCTTTATCAGAAAAACGAAGTACCGGGTTGGGATTTTGATCAGGGAATTTTTGCAGGACCTTATCTAACTGTTCATTTTCTTGTATCATAAAAGAAGATTATTTTAATATTAGCTGCTTAATTTAAAAAAGAATTACGAAACGAATTACGAAACGAATTACGAAACGAAT
>Ga0066611_10000393_pt1 | contig 26679 bp, 18 predicted proteins | sample SaaInlV_DNA_200m_FD_60376 | JGI IMG/M metagenome (GOLD analysis project Ga0066611, IMG submission 60376) | Marine microbial communities from expanding oxygen minimum zones in the Saanich Inlet - SI075_LV_DNA_200m | ecosystem: Environmental > Aquatic > Marine > Unclassified | place: British... | reverse complement strand
TTTTAGCGAAGCTCCCATTCTGCCGGAACACCCGACAGCCTCGTAATTAATCGTGTTAGATTTGCTAGTCGTGGGCGACGCCCAGATAAGCATCAATAACGTTCTGATCAGCGCGCACTACATCCGGCACGCCATCAGCAATTTTTTCACCGTGATCCAGAACCACCACATGGTCCGACAAATCCATCACAACGCCCATGTCATGTTCAATCAGGCCAATGGTTGTGCCAAATTCATCGTTGGTATCCAGGATAAAGCGGCACATGTCCTCCTTTTCCTCGACGTTCATGCCCGCCATAGGCTCGTCTAGCAGCAAAAGCTTGGGCTCTGCCGCCAGGGCACGACCCAGTTCTACCCGCTTTTGCAAGCCATAGGGCAATCGGCCAACCGGCGTCTTGCGAATAGCTTCAATTTCCAAAAAGTCGATTATGTGTTCGACAAATTCACGATGTTCCAGTTCTTCCTTGCGGGCCGGGCCGATATTCAGCGCCTGCCAGAGGAAGTTCTTTTTCATCTTCAGATTTCGCCCGGTCATGATGTTGTCCAGCGTCGACATGCCGGTAAACAGGGCCACATTCTGGAAGGTACGGGCTATCCCGCCAGCCGCTGCAAGGTGCGGTCGCATCTGCTTGCGAACCTCACCACCAAAAGTGATGGTGCCTTCCTGGGGGTGATAAAATCCATTGATCACATTCAACATGGATGTTTTGCCAGCACCGTTCGGACCAATGATGGCGCAGATTTCACGCTCCCTGATCTCCAGGCTGACGCCGGTAATGGCTTTGACGCCGCCAAAAGACAGACTGATATTGTCTACTTTCAGAAGGGTGTCGCCGATATTTCTTGTCTCATTCATTTCGGGATTACTGCTCCGAATTTTTGATTGGTATTTCGAGTATCAATTGCGGTGATGACTTAGCCCGCCTTTTGCACAGAGGCATAGACTTCGGCTTCCCTGATCTTCAGGTCGGCTTTGATGACGCCTTCCTTGCCGTTTTCAAACGTGACCTTGGCTTCGATCGGTATTATGTCCTTGTCTGAATACAGGGCCTGAATCAGATCATCGTAGCGCTCGAACACGATCTTGCGACGGATCTTGCCTGTACGTGTCAGTTCACCATCGTCAGCATCCAGCAACTTGTGCAGGATCAGGAAGCGTTTGATCTGCGACCCGGCCAGGCTCGGATCAGCGGCCAGACTTCGGTTGGACTCTTCGATATTTGACTGAATGATGGCGTATATTTCATCGCGGTTGGCCAGATCAACATAGCTGCCGTAATTCAGATTGTTGCGCTCAGCCCAGTTGCCCATCGATTCAAGATCAATGTTGATAAAAGCAGTGACAAAGTCTTTTTCATCGCCAAACGTGACGGCTTCGCGAATATTCGGGTGGAATTTGAGTTTGTTTTCCAGGAATTTGGGCGCAAACATCGTGCCGTCGTTCAATTTGCCCACGTCTTTTGCCCGGTCAATGATCCGTACATGACCGACGTCATCGATATAGCCGGCATCGCCAGTGTGAACCCAGCCATCTTCGGTCTTGGTTTCTTTTGTGGCTTCATCATTTTTATAATAGCCAACAAAAACGCCGGGGCTGCGATAAAGGACTTCTTTGGTGCTTTCGTCGATCTTGATTTCGCAATCCGGTACCGGCGTGCCGACGGATTCACTGTTAACCTGGCCATCCGGCTGGATCGTCACATACACTGTAGCTTCGGTCTGGCCGTAAAGTTGTTTCAGGTTAACGCCAATAGAGCGATAAAATTCAAACAATTCCGGTCCAATGGCCTCACCGCCTGTATAGGCAACGCGAAGATTGGAAAAGCCAAGGGCATCTTTTAGCGGGCCAAATACCAGAACCTGCCCGAGGCCGTATTTAAGGCGTTCCACAAACGAAACCGGCTGGCCTTCCAGTAACCGGATGCCGGTGGTCTTTGCAATATCCATGAAATATTTGAACAGCTTTTGTTTGAACCAGGCTGCGTCTTCCATGCGCACCATGACGTTGGTGAGGATGTTTTCGAAGATACGCGGTGGCGCAAAAAACGAAGTCGGTCCCAGTTCACGCAGATCGATCATCACTGTGTCGCTGCTTTCAGGGCAGCTTACTGAATACCCGGCGCAGAGAGCCTGACCATATGAAATCGCGTGATCACCAACCCAGGCCATGGGTAGATAAGCAAGGACGTCGTCCGTATCGCGGAAACGCTCACGGGCATTGGCATTGCGGCTGGTGATGATTACGTTGTCATGGGATAGCATGACGCCTTTCGGGCGTCCTGTCGTACCAGAGGTATAAAGCATAACGCCAACATCGGCACCTTTGCCCTTGGCAATTTCATCGAGGAAATAGTCAGGGTTGTCCTTGTCGAAATGCCGACCCCGGGCCTGAACTTCCTTGTAGGCAAACAGATCGGACTGGCGATAGTGCCGCATGCCGCGCGGGTCATTATAAATAATGCCTGTCAGGTTCGGGCAACGATCCTGGACTGACAGCACTTTGTCGGTTTGTTCCTGATCTTCAACAATGGCGAATTTGACCTCGGCATGCTCCAGAACATACTGCATCTCTTCGGCGACCGAATCCTGATAAACCGGTACAGGCACCCCACCCAGGGACTGAATAGCCATCATCGCCATGTACAGCTCGGGCCGATTGTCACCGACGATGGCAACCTTGTCGCCACGCTCGAAGCCAAAACTGGCAAGTCCACAAGCCAGGGCGCGTACGTTTCCAACGACTTCCGACCAGGTCCAGGTCAACCAGATGCCAAGATCTTTTTCACGCAAAGCAACGCGAGCGGGGCGATTGACCCCGTGATCCAGTAACAATTTCGGGAAAGTATCGAGGCTTGATAGAGAATCCTGCCTGTCGGTCATGCCGGGACTCCAGCTGAAAAAATGATAATTTGATGAGATATTGATGCAATTCGGCCTGCGATAGGGAAAGACCTTCGCATGCACGTGTCCGCATGGCCGAAAACAGCGCGGACGTCATCGTCCTGACTGCATGTCGGACGGAATTGTTGCGGACGGTATGTCACGCTCCCTGTGTATCTCCCTGAATGACCGTTTTCCGGTTCTTGTTCTGGTAATCAACTATACGTTACGCGATAAACATCTCAAGTAACGCGTTGGGGCAACAATACCAATTTTGCCAGGCGGCGCAACCCGACGGATTGATTCAGTTCAGACTTTGGTAATTACCTTGATCAGGCGACGGCAAACACATCCAGCCTCACGCAATCCGGCTCTCTCGCTCCAGTTGCAACGCATATCGTCCGGTTGAGCCAGTCGAGATCAGGATCAGATGTTTCGAAGAAAGGTGTTGTCCGCATGTAATAGGAACCCGGATCAACAGCCTCTCCATTGGCGAGGCGTGTCATGACATCTTCTGGCCCGTGTCGATATCCCTTGTTTTCAACATAAATCAAGGCACCATTTTCTGTCTGCATTGTGTACCTGGCCTCAAGAAAAGCGTTACCATCACGGCGAATAACTTGCCAGTCGGCACCGCCAGGCAAAATTGTACCTGAAAGTTTTGGACCTTCGAATGTTCCACCGGTTATCGGGATGATCCGTCTGCGACCGGAGTGGATTTCTCCCAGTTCCTGGACCTCTCCAATTGAAATTGCTGCCTTGTAAATAAAGTCAGTTTTGATCATTGCGCTTTCTCCCCGTGACGCCCGGCGCCAGCTGCAAATCTTTGGGCACCGCCAACGGCTTCTGTTTCAAGTGCGTCCTTGCCAAGACGAAATTCAATGTCCATGGCGTCCTCAAGACGACGACCCTGTTGCTCATAAACAGATTCCCGGTCCGACAACATACAGGTTTGAGGCAACTTACCGAGCTCCAACGCCAGAGCCTCCGCTGCCTCACGTGCTGTTCCCGTCGGTACGATCCGGTTTGCCAGACCCATCATCAATGCTTCGTCAGCAAGTACCGGGCGTCCTGTCAGAACCAGATCCAGGGCACGGCTCATGCCCACAATGCGCGGCAAGCGTACGGTGCCACCATCGATCAGGGGAACACCCCAGCGACGACAGAATACGCCCATTACAGCGTCTTCTTCCATGATCCGCATATCGCACCACAAGGCAACTTCCAGGCCTCCGGCGACCGCATGGCCTGAAACAGCACCAATTACCGGTTTTTTCAAATGCAGGCGCGAGACTCCCATGGGCGCATCTCCATCCGGGTCCAGCCGGTTTGTGCGTGGACCCAGTGGACCGTCGGCAAATGCCTTGAGGTCTGCGCCGGCACAAAATGTACCGTTGTTGCCCCAAAGCACGCCCACTTTCGCCTCGTCATCTTCATCAAATGCGCGAAAGGCATCTGCAATTGCTTCTGCGGTGGGCCGGTCGACGGCATTTCTGACCTCGGGCCGGTCCAGAATAACTGTCGTTACCGGGCCATTTTTCTCGACAGAAACTGTCATATTTGACTTCCTTCCAGTCGCCTCGGCAGATGAGGCTGGTTTGTTTCTTGAAATCCTGTCACCAGGCGAGTAAAACCACGCCAACTGAAGCTTGAACCCCAGCCTGAAATCCGCTTGCTTCGGCGGACCACCCATTAGTACAGGTCCCGGATTGCCGGGCCAAGGAGAACCGACGTGAAGACCTCCGGTCAGGATACCCTAAAGACGCGCCGCACTTTAAAGGTGGGCGAACGCTCATACGACTATTTCAGCCTGGAGGCCGCCTCCGCCGAACTGGGTGAGTTTTCAAGACTTCCGTTTTCGCTGAAAGTCCTGATGGAAAACCTGCTGCGCTATGAAGACGGCCGCACAGTTTCAACGGACGATGCCCAGGCGCTTGTTGGCTGGCTCAAGGAACAAAAATCTGACCGTGAAATCGCTTACCGCCCCGCCCGTGTGTTGATGCAGGATTTCACGGGCGTCCCGGCTGTCGTTGATCTGGCAGCCATGCGTGACGCCATGAACGACCTTGGTGGCGATGCAAAGAAAATCAATCCGCTGTCACCCGTTGATCTGGTGATTGACCACTCGGTGATGGTCGACAAATACGGTACAGACACAGCATTTGACGAAAATGTTGCAGCGGAAATGGAGCGCAATGCTGAGCGTTATGCGTTTTTGCGCTGGGGACAGGAAGCCTTTGACAATTTTCGTGTGGTCCCGCCAGGAACCGGTATTTGCCACCAGGTGAACCTCGAATATCTGGCCCAGGTTGTCTGGACCGCTGACGAAGACGGCACCGAAATCGCCTACCCGGATACCCTTGTGGGTACCGACAGTCATACAACGATGGTCAATGGCCTTGCCGTTCTGGGGTGGGGCGTTGGTGGTATCGAAGCTGAAGCCGCCATGTTGGGTCAGCCGGTTTCGATGTTGCTGCCGGAAGTTGTCGGTTTCAAACTGACTGGTGAAATGTCTGAAGGCATCACCGCGACCGATCTGGTGCTGAAAGTTGTTGAAATGCTGCGCGCCAAAGGCGTCGTGGGCAAGTTTGTTGAATTCTACGGCCCGGCCCTGGACGTCTTGTCGTTGGCAGATCGTGCGACAATTGCCAACATGGCACCCGAATATGGCGCGACTTGTGGTTTCTTCCCGATCGATCAGGAAACTCTCAACTACATGCATTTGTCCGGTCGTGACGAAGATCGCATTGCCCTGGTTGAAGCTTATGCCAAGGCGCAAGGCATGTGGCGCGACGCCAACACGCCTGATCCACTTTTCTCATCAACACTGGAACTGGATATCTCGTCTGTTGTACCTGGGATTTCCGGACCGAAACGTCCACAGGACTGGATTGCGCTTGCCGGTGCTGATCAGGCCTTCACGACGGCTCTGGATGAAGTTTTTGACATTGCCGACCGGGCCGACATGCCGCAGGAAGTCAGTGGCGAAAGCTATGACATGAAAAACGGCGACGTCGTTCTGGCCGCCATTACAAGCTGTACCAATACGTCTAATCCAGGCGTGATGATTGCCGCTGGTCTGGTTGCCCAGAAAGCCGTTGCAAAAGGCCTGAAGGTCAAGCCCTGGGTCAAGACGTCGCTGGCACCTGGTTCCAAGGTTGTGACCGACTATCTGGTGAAAGCCGGTTTGCAGGACCCTCTCGACGAACTTGGATTTAACCTGGTTGGTTATGGCTGCATGACCTGTATTGGTAATTCCGGCCCACTGGATGAGCCTATTGCCCAGGCCATTACCGACGGTGACATGGTCGCCGCTGCCGTGGTCTCCAGTAACCGAAACTTCGAAGGTCGTGTGAACCCGCATATCAAAGCCAACTATCTGGCGTCACCGCCTCTGGTTGTGGCTTACGCCCTGGCTGGCAGTATGCGCAAGAACATAATGACTGATCCATTGGGCAAAGGAAGTGATGGCAATCCTGTTTACCTCTCCGATGTCTGGCCAACGACTGCTGAAGTGCAGGCAGCAGTTGCCAAAAGTGTTACCCGCGAAAGCTTCCAGGCACGTTACGCCGATGTTTTTGCCGGGACAAAAGAATGGCAAGCTATCGAGCCTGATGAAGGCCTGACTTATGGCTGGGACATGACATCGACCTATGTGCAAAAGCCGCCTTATTTTGAAGACATGGGCATGGAAGCCGGAACCTTTTCTGATATCACCGGTGCCCGCGAGTTGGCCTTGTTGGGCGATTCCATAACAACGGATCACATTTCTCCGGCTGGATCATTCAAGGAAGAAACACCTGCCGGTGAATATCTGGTCAGCAATCAGGTGCCTGCAAGGGAGTTCAATTCATACGGCTCCCGTCGTGGTAACCACGAAGTCATGATGCGTGGTACTTTTGGGAATATCCGTCTACGCAACGAAATGGCCCCGGGCACCGAAGGCGGTATTACACGTCACCAGCCTTCCGGCGAACAGATGTCCATCTATGATGCAGCCATGAAATATGAAGCTGATGGCGTTTCTTTGGTTATCGTTGGCGGCAAGGAATATGGCACGGGTTCTTCCCGCGACTGGGCCGCAAAAGGCACCATGTTGCTGGGTGTGAAAGCCGTGATTGTTGAAAGCTTTGAGCGGATCCACCGTTCCAACCTGGTCGGCATGGGCATCCTGCCTTTGCAGTTCAAGGATGGCCAGGATCGCAAGTCGCTTAAACTGGATGGCACAGAAGTGTTTGACATCACTGGCGTTGCCGATGGCATCAAACCGGGTATGGACGTGGCCTGTAAAATCACTCGCGCCGACGGCAGCAGCGTAGACATCACTTTGCTATGCCGCATCGATACGGAAGATGAAGTGGATTACTATCGCAACGGTGGCATCCTGCACTACGTGCTGCGGAACCTCGCTGCATAGCACTTCGCAATATTGAAACGAATCAGGGCGGGAAATTTTCCCGCCCTTTTTTGTCAGCTCATGAGGGCGAGAAAATGAATCAGGGCAAACCCGAGAACAATGATTGATGATTTGACGAAAAACGGCTTTCGGAATAGTCGGAACCACGGGTAGGTGACCAAAGGGACGGTGCCGCGCACAAGGTAGACAAATGTCAATATCCAAAGAATTTCACGGGCGAGCGGCAAGGCTGGAACCAGGCTGGTCTGTGACAGGCACATTGCAGCAAAAAAGAACAAGGCTGACGCAATGCCCAAGGTAAGAAACGTTGGATACTTGCGGCCATCGGCAGCCATTTGCGCCATTTTTTCACCGGCACCGAATTTTCGATAACCGTCTGCGCCGACATAAATGATCCAGAGATGGAGGCAGCCAGCCACGGTGTTCAGTACAGCGGCAATCAGAAAGAATATTGGCGTCACCTCAGGTGTCATAATTCGCGAAGATTGTGGCTATCTGCTGCCGTCAGGTCGAGCCCATACACTTTCTTGAGGTCGGCGATATCTTGCAGGCTCTTGCCTTCGAACGGGGGCTTGCCTTCAAAGGCGTGCAGGACAATGCCTTCCAGCAAATCGCCCAATGACAAATCCTTGTATTCGGCCACGGCCTTGAGAACTTTCAATAACCTTTTTTCAAGACGCACGCCCGTCTGAACCCGCTCGACTGATTGTTTCAATTAGATATTCCTCGCATCAAAAAGCAAAACATCGATATTAATGTACCAAGGTACAGATTTTATCAATCTTCTTTTTGCATCTACAGATTGCCATCTTGCTCATTTGGTGACATCTATGGGTTTTTTGGTGACATTTTGGTGACATTTATGTCCTTCCTGCCATTGTCAGCCAGGGTTTGAAACGGGCAGAGTTTAATGAACGATACTCTTCATGCCAGATTTGCAGAGTTGCAATCCAAATTCTCGGATAATGTGAACGACAAGCTCAGTGAAATCCAGACAAGCCTGGACCAGGTAACTCAATCAGCCGGAACAGAAGAATGTTTGCCTCACGTACAGGCCCTGGAAGCTTTGGTTCACAAGCTTACAGGTATTTCGGGCACATTTTCCTTCAACAAAACACACGAGACGGCCAGGAAGCTGGAACTGGAATGTGATCGCTTGCGGTCGGCAGGTGCAGTCGTTGACTTGCCCCAGGTAATTCTTGTGAAAAACCTGTTTGATGACATCGCAGCCGCGGTCGATGCCGACAAGAACTCGGTCGAAATGGCGGCGATGATTACGCCTTCGCAGGATTTATCAGCCAAGGGAAATGTTCAGGAAGAGATGATAACCATCTTGCTGGTTGAAGACGACCTCATGCAGGCAGAGGCGTTGCAACTCCGCCTGGTCAACCTCGGCTTTCGGGTCCTGAACGCGCAAGAACCAAAGGAACTTGAGGAAATAGATTTTGGTTTGCCGTCGTCACCTGATCTTGTGTTGATGGATATTATGATCGGGCAGGACCGTGATGCCGGATTGCACTTTGTTCGCATGATGCGGGACAAAGGCGAATTGAATGTTCCCGTGGTGTTTACGACGGCCCGAGACGATTTCGCTGCACGAATAGAAGCGGTCCGGGGTGGCGGAGACGGCTATGTTGTCAAACCTGTCAATATTACGCACCTCGTCGAAACTATTTATCGCCTGACAGAAGTTGAGCGAACCAAAAAGAGCGAAGTCTTGATTGTCGGCGCAAATGCCGAGACGGCTGCACTTTTTGGCGACATGTTGCGCGAAACAAATATGTCCGGGCATCTGGTGGCAGATCCCGGTGACATTCTGGAAGCCCTGAAATCCAGAATGCCTGAGGTGATCCTTCTGAGCACCTGGCTGCCTGATTGCACGGGGAATGAACTTGCTTCCATGGTTCGTCAATGCAGCGATGACCTGGCCAGAATTCCAATCGTCTTTTTCTCTGATGCACCATTGGAAAAAGAACAGCTATTGACCTTGAGAGCCAGTGGCGACGATGTCCTGGTCTTGCCCGTCGACCCGAACATATTCGTTCTTTCTCTGGAGTCGCGGTGTAACCGTACACGCAAGGTGAGAGAAATTGTCAAACAAAAGAGGACGAGTGAGCAGCGCTCTCATGCTATTTTTGAAAGTCTCAATGATGCAATTGTGACGACAGACGGTAATGATCGAATTTTGTTCTGGAACCGGGGTGCCGAACATATATTTGGACGGGATACAAACGATATTATCGGCTTGCCCGTCACCCAGTTTTTCCCGGCACGATATCATGACCAAATTGTTTCTCTGCATCTGGAAACTTCCGGCGAAAGCAACAGAACGCAGGTCTCCGAGCCTCTGGAGATTTTCGGGTTGAAAAATGACGGCTCTGAGTTTCCAATGGAATTGACCGCAACGGCCTGGACTGGCGAGCATCAACGCTATGTTGGCTATGTGATCAGAGACATCACCGAGAGAAAAAAGACAGAGTACACGCTGGAATCAAACCGGCTCGAGCTGATGGGTAAAACCCGTATTCTTCAGACTACGATGGATTCTATCGATCAGGGTTTTGTTGTCTGGGATGCCGATTTTAAACTCGTCGCTCACAGCGCCAAGTGTCTTGATTTTTGGTATCGCCCACCGGAAGAAACCGTTGCGCCGGGTGCTCCCATGCGTCTCTTGCTCAAGCATCTGGCAAAATCAGGGGCGTTCGGTGAGGGGGATATCGAGGCTCTTGCCGATCATCAGCTTGATGTGGTCAAAGCCGCTGACCGGCACGCGAGCGAAGAAGTCATGCTGCTGGACGACCGGATCATCGAAATCCATCGCTTTCCACTTCCTGCCGGCGGTTATGTCGCAAAATATACAGATATAACACGACAGCGAAACAGCGAGGATATCCTCAAGAAAACGGCGAACGAGTTAACCGAGATTTTGACCACGACGTCTCAAGGCTACTGGCGCTTTGACAATGATGGACGCACGATTGAAGTTAACCCACGCATGGCGACAATACTTGGTGTCCAGGCGGGTGACACGACGGGGGCGTCGGTTGAACAAATCCTGGGGCATTCCAACAATGATTTGCAGGACTTGCTGAAGGAAAAACTCTCTCTCGGACTGGCAGATACTTTTGAAGTTGATCTGGCCAACGCCCATGGAGATACCATGTCCTGCCTCTTTAGCGCGACACCGCTGAACGACGAAACGGGTGCGCGCAATGGCATGTTCGCGCTTGTCAGTGATATTTCCGATCTGCGGAATAACCAGCTGGCTCTTGAAAACGCAATTGGTGAGCAGGAAAAGGCGAACAGGGCCAAGTCCGATTTCCTGTCATCCATGAGCCATGAACTGCGGACACCCTTGAACGCCATTTTGGGTTTTGGGCAAATGCTGCAACTGGATGCGGCGGAAATGTTTGACCCGGATCAACAGGATAGTGTCGACCAGATTTTGAAGGGCGGCCGACATCTGTTGGAACTGGTCAATGACATTCTTGACCTCTCCAAGATCGAAGCCGGGATAGTTGATCTGGAAATTGAGGACGTATCTCCCGTCGAAATCATTGAGGAATGTATTTCGCTTGTTTCCGGTATGGCCGAAGACAGCGGCATTCATATTGCCATCTCAAATCAGGCCTCACCGACGACATTAATCAGGGCAGATCATACCAGGACCCGTCAGGTGATGATTAACCTGATGTCGAACGCAGTGAAATATAACCGGCCAGGCGGCAGTGTTGAAATCCGTATGGAAAACAGTTCAGATGATATGCTCCGGATCATCGTATCTGATACAGGCTATGGTATTTCGAAAGACAAACAGGATCAGTTATTCAAACCGTTCAGTCGTCTGGGGGCGGAGAATTCCGGCATTGAAGGCACGGGTATTGGCCTGGTGGTCACCAAGGACCTTGTCCTGCATATGAACGGAAAGATCGGCATGCAGGACAATGTTGGCGATGGCACGACTTTCTGGATTGAACTACCACTTGCTGTCAATCAATCCTGTCAGGCAAATGAAGCGTAAACTGGCAATTTTAAATACCTGCAAGGTATCGATGCCGAGTGCTCACTAACTTGTCACCCGAACGTGATTCGCGCCGCCAAATTCTTTGGCTTATGACTCAGGTTTCCTGAACCCGCATTTATGAAAAACTGATTTGCCGGTTCGCTCTTTTCCGGATTGGAAACATGACGTTGCCGTTCTCCCGCCTAGCTGCCCTGATTCTGATTTTCGCAAGCTTAATCGCATTGCCTGCGATTGCCGCCGGTAAATCACCTGTTGTGCTGGAACTATTCACCAGCCAGGGCTGTTCCTCATGTCCCCCTGCGGATCAGATTCTGGGCAATTATGCCGGTGCAGATGACGTTATTCCGCTGAGTTTTCATGTTGATTACTGGGACTATATTGGTTGGAAAGATACGTTCGCCAGCAAGGTGACGACGGCCCGGCAATATGACTATGCCAAATCCCTTGGTCAGCGGAATGTTTATACGCCTCAACTGGTTATCGACGGCCAGAAGCATATCGTGGGCTCGGATGAACGCGGGCTTCGGTCGGCAATCAGCCAGGCAAAAAGTCAACATACCAATGATACCCTGATCAAGGTTCAGGACGCCGGGGGTGTTTTAAAACTGGACGTAATCGGCGCCCGGAACGGCCCCTGTGAAGCCTGGTTGTTCGCCATAGACCGTCGTCACGATGTCGCGGTTCAACGCGGCGAGAACAGCGGTAATAAACTAGCCTATACCAATGTTGTACGTGATGTGCACCTGTTAGGGCGCTGGGACGGGGGCGCGCGATCTTTTGAAATTCGTCACGATGACATTTCAATGGCAAAGCGCGACGGATACGTGATTGTGGTCCAGTCGAAAGGGCAAGGGCCTGTCCTGGCAGCCGCCCGCCACTGGCTCAACTAGCTGCGATGAGCGTTTAACTCCAGGGAGTCTTCATTCTATTTTCAAAGACCGATTGCAGGGTTTGTTTCCAGGCGCTCTAATATAGGCAGAACCTGACCTGAACAGACCAGAGTGATTCCGATTAAACCGGAATCGCCATAAATTTAGCGGACATGGAAATATGAATTTGGATGATGCGATTGCCAGCCGTCGCTCGATGCGTGAATTTTTGCCAGACCCCGTTTCCCGGGACCAGGTTCACCGTGTTCTTGAAATAGCTTCGCGCGCGCCTTCGGGTACCAACACCCAGCCCTGGAAAGTCGTTGTTGTCGCCGGTGAAGAACAGGCGAAAGTGACAAAGGCGATCATGGACTATCGCCTGGAAGAAGCCAAAGCGGCGAAGCCGGAAGAGACCAAAATGCCGCGCCGATATGCCGAACCCTATCTGTCACGTCGTCGCAAGGTGGGCTTTGATATGTACGGCTTGCTGGGCATTGAAAAAGGCGACAAGTCTGCCATGTGGGCCCAGCACGGTCGCAACTATGAATTTTTTGGCGCGCCAGTTGGTTTGTTTTTTGTCGTCGACCGCGACCTCAGCCAGGCCAGCTGGCTGGACCTGGGCATGCTCATGCAAAATGTCATGCTGGTGGCCAAACAGGAAGGCCTAGATACCTGTCCGCAGGGAGCTTTTTTACACTATGCCGACTTGATGCACGACGTTTTGGATCTGGATGATACCGAACAACTCGCCAGCGGTATGTCCATGGGCTATGCAGACATGTCGGCACCGGTGAACAGTCTGGAAACAGAACGTGTCGCCGTTGATGAATTTTCGGACTTTCGCGGCTTCCAGGGCGTATCTGGCCAAAACTAAAACGCCCTGGCCGGGAAAATCAGTAAATCCTGTATCGTTGGCCGCTATTATATTCATCCAATGTTGGTATGCGCGCGCAGCGTTGAGTACATATTTGCCTGATCCGGCGGACAGCCCAGTTCGGCCACAGTTCATGAATGTCTTCGTTATAATCATATTCGGGGTACATCATTTCACCGATGTGCAGGTCTTGCCCGTCACGTCGAACCAGGGGCGGAAACCCGTGTCGAGTTAAACCCGCAGCCAGATACAGTTTCTCGCCAAGGCGTTTGGGATAAGTATCATCAACATGACGCAGCGCAGTGTCATAGGACCGGCCCGTTTGTACATCCCCGTTCGCATCGAGATATTCATATGTACTTTTGCCAAAAATCTTAACATCCGGTCCGGCATCCTGTGCCTGATGATCAGATGTCAGGTTCAGTGATTTGAGGCCTCCTTCACCAGTCATCTGCAATTCACCTTCATCGGTCTCCCCGTCCTGGTCCAGATCACGCCAGACCCCGAAAGCGCCCCACGCCGCATCTCGTTCATCCAGTATCCCGTCTTCATTGCCGCCCTGGGCCAGCTGATCAAACCAGGCCAGCCCTTCCAGATCGGTTTCGGCCGTCGCCAGATAATCCTTGAAGGCGATTTCGTCTTTGTGCGAAATCAGACGATCCCCATCCCGGTCATAAACAAATATTCCTTCGTCTGGCCCCGGCCAGGCCAGCACTTGTCGTGAACCCGTGCCCGCAATATCAAACCGGGCAGTGGAGTGGGAGAGAGGGATGATTTGAATGCCGTCATTATTGAGATCGAGCACGACGGGGAAGCCCCAGTCGCCAAAATCCACACCACCCCAGTCCTGGCCATCACCATAGTCACTATCAGAAGAGCTGGCAGACGAATTGCTTCCACCATTGGGATCAGATGGGCCGCCTTGTGCTGCGTTGTAGTCTGCTTCCGCTTGTGACTCGGCATCACCGCCGCCAGAACCACCTGTCGCACCCCAGCCATTTTCTGCAGTATTTGCGAAAGATTGACTGCCAGTGAATCCATCTGATGGACCGCCTTGGGCAGCATTGTATTGAGCTTCAGCTGTAGATTTGGCGTAGCCCCCACCTGATCCACCAGTCGCGCCCATACCTTTGGCAGCTGAACTCCAATAGGAATTTGTATCAATTTGATCGATGTCGTCTTCATTCTTTGGGCCGAAAATTTCATTTATCAGATCGACTAAATCTTTGGCCTTCCTGGCTCTTTCCAGGTTCTTTTCGGCAGGAGTGCGATTTCTGTTGGCTGGAAGGCCCATCTCATCCCGCAATCTTTCAAAATGTGTTCTGTTATCGTTGGCGGGTTTGGGAGCGGGATTGCCAGGTTTTCCAGTCGGTTTCGGGCCGGGCGTGGGTCTGCCGAAGACCCTGGCCAGTTGCACTTCGGGCTTCGGCTCCGTAAGCAACGAAGTTTGAGGGGATGTTCCACCCAAACTCAGGCCGTTGCCAAGTACATCTGAAGTCCCTGGTAATTAGTCGTTATTGTTACTCATTTAACATTCTCCAGGTAGAAAAATAATCGCCTTAAAGGCAGTTGCTGTTTGGTTTGTCTTGTTGGTGTCACAGGAAATAATTGGCGAAATAACTATATGTATTCGCTACCATAACCAGGTCATTAATTTAGCAAAGAAATCGGTCTCGTTTCCGACAACCACAGGGGCATGTCCTGCTATTTCATCTGTGGCCACGATTCGTGTTACGCTCACACCATTTTCCAGGGTTACAACGCGAAAATGTCCTTTTGACAATGTGATCATTTCCCAACAATTGACCGAAGGATCATCTGGAAAGTAATTCCAGTTACCATCCTTGCAGATTATGTCTCCCGGCAAGTCAACAACGAATGCAAACGTCGCAAAATGATCATTTTCCAGGATCAAGCTCGATTTCGATTTGATTTGGGTGGGGTCTGCAATGACGGAATAAGCAATCAAATCACCACTGCAAAAGTAGGGACATAGTTCGTTGTTCGTGATAAAAATCCTGCCGATTGTTTCAGCCGGAGAATCTATTGGAAAATAACCTGCAAAAAGAAAGAAAAGGCCGAAAAGAATTTGGGTAAGGCTTATTGACTGTGAGTATGTTGCTTTGAGGCTGAGAGCCACTATTCCAATGTTGATTGTTTGGAAGATCATAAAAATCACGGTCCCAACATTCATATATTCGTAAAAAAACAGGTCCTTTTCAAACTCAATAATTGAAGCAAATAGTGCCAGCAAAGCTGGTATAAACAGCATTGCAAAGCCTGCAAGTTTTCTTCCTGATGCAATGAGGTACAGACCAGGAACAATGGCAAAAAACATCAACCTGATGGTTTTGAAAATATTACTAATTATCAGTGTTCTCATGAGGAATTCAATCTAAGGGTTTTTGTACGTCAATGTATATATTCAGGGTTTAGAGAGCTAATTTCAGTTTCGAAAGAAAAAAGCCACCTGCCAAAATTTGGAGCAATGATGTCACTGCATTCATCAGCAGGATACACGTATAAAACATAAATACAAGCATAAAACGTATAATCTCCACAAAAAAAGACCCGCCGGGAAGGCAGGCCTTTGATTTTGTTCTATTTCTGCCGTTTAGCCAAATTTGGCATTCATGGCCTGGGACAGGCGACGGGCAAAGGCGGCGGGGTCGGGGACCGGGTCGCCTTCAAGGATACGGGCCTGGTCGAGCAGAAGATGTGCGGCATCCGCCAGGCGGTCTGTCGCACCTGCTTCGCCAGCACTTTTGGCCAGGGATTTGATCAGGTCGTGACGCGGGTTAATCTCCAGAACGCGGGTATTTGGCCCCATGTCCTGTCCCTGGGCTTTTAATAGTTTGGCCAGGTTGATATCAATGTCGGCTTCATCGGCCACCAGACAAACCGGGCTTTCGGCCAGGCGGTCTGTGGTGCGCACATCCTTGACGGCTTCGCCCAGTTCCTGTTTCAGCAACACGATCAGGGAAGAGGTATCACCTTCGGGTGCCGCTTCCGGCTTGTCTTCTGAGCTTTCTTCCGGTGCGATGTCATCCAGGGCTGTGCCGCCCTGGGTCACTGATTTCATGGGTTTGCCATCAAAATCAGTGACTGAGCGTACCCAGAAATCATCCACAGCGTCCGTCATCAACATGACCTCGATGCCACGGGCGGCATAGCCCTCCAGCTGAGGGCTTTTGCGGACCATGTCGATATCATCGCCGGTGACGTAATAGATTTCCGTCTGCTTGTCCTTCATGCGGCTGACGTAATCTTCAAGCGACACCAGGTCATCGCCCTGGGTCGTTGATCTGAAGCGTGCCAGTTTCATCAGGCGTTCACGTTGTTCGTAATCTTCGTAGATGCCTTCTTTCATGACGGCACCAAAGTTCTTCCAGAAAACCGCATAGTCTTCCGGCTTCTTTTTGGCCTTCTTTTCCAGATCACTGAGGATGCGTTTGGTCAGGGCATTTTTGATGTGGTTCAGAACCGGGCTGTTTTGCAGCAACTCGCGACTGACATTCAGGGGCAGGTCTTCGCAATCCACCACACCACGCAGGAAGCGCAGATAGGACGGGATCAGGTTTTCACAATCGTCCGTGATAAACACGCGTTTGACGTAAAGCTTCAGCTTGCTGGCCCGGTCCGGATGAAAGAGATCGAACGGCGGTGTGCCGGGAATAAACAGCAGCATGGTGTATTCGATCTTGCCTTCAGCCCGGACGTGAACGGTTGACCAGGGCTCGTCAAAGGCATGGGCGACGTGGTGATAGAATTCTGTGTACTGTTCTTTTTCAATGTCGCTTTTGTTGCGTGCCCACAAGGCCGAAGCTTCATTCAGCTTTTCGTCCTGCGGCTCTTCGGCTTCTTCGTCGTTCTCACCTTCGACCGGGTCAGCGGCTATCGCTGTCAGAATGACCGGAATGGCAATGTGATCGGAATAGCGTTTGACGACACTGCGCAGACGATGGGCTTCAAGGAATTCGCCTTCTTCGTCTTTCAGGTGCAGGGTAATCGTCGTGCCGCGACGGGCCTGTTCGGCTTCTGTGATGGTGAATTCACCCAGGCCATCAGATGACCATGTCCAGGCATGTTCCTCACCGGCACGATGACTGGTCACGTCAACCAGTTTGGAAACCACAAAACCGGAATAGAAGCCGACACCAAATTGGCCAATCAGGGCGACGTCCTTGTCGTCTTCACCGGTCAGGCTGTCCATAAAGGCGCTGGTTCCGGACCGGGCAATCGTACCCAGGTTTTCGATCAATTCATCCCGGTTCATGCCAATGCCATTGTCGGCAATGGTCAGGGTCTTGGCTTCGGCGTCCACTGTCAGGGTAACCTGCAGGTCGGCGTCGTCGGCCATCAGTTCAGGTTCCGTCAGGGCGGCATAGCGCAGCTTGTCGCAAGCGTCCGACGCGTTGGATATCAATTCCCGCAGGAAGATTTCCTTTTCGCTGTACAGGGCGTTGGCAACAATGTGCAGAAGTTTGGCGGTCTCCGCCTGGAAATTAAGCGTTTCGGTGGTCATGTTCCGGTCGTCCGTTCCGTTTGATACGCGTGTTCATTAAGGTCCTGACCGCCGATGTAGTCAGTTCGGGACGAAATATCAATGCTGGCGGGGTTAAATTTCCAGGCTTTGAACATACTTCAGGCCCCGACATGTTCAGAACACTTCAAATCTGGCTGGAAACCGCCATTTCGCACTTGCGAGATACTTTGTTTGGCGGTACTTACCTCCTGTCCTGTTTTTCTTCCGCGTACATGGTACGCGGCACCGGCAAATCGCCGGCGATTAAATCAATTTCCCCCGGAGGATCCTGAATATGGCACGCAGCAAAATTGCATTGATTGGCGGCGGTAACATTGGCGGCACGCTCGCCCACCTGGCCGGTCTGAAAGACCTTGGCGACGTCGTCGTCTTTGACATCATGAAGGGCGTGCCGCAAGGCAAGGCGCTCGATCTGGCACAGTCTTCTCCCATCGAAGGCTTCGATTCGAGCCTCAAAGGCACGCAGAGCTATGCCGGCATCAAGGGTGCTGACGTTATTATCGTCACCGCCGGTGTCCCCCGCAAACCGGGTATGAGCCGCGACGACCTGCTGGGCATCAACACCAGCGTCATGAAGCAAGTTGGCGAAGGCATTAAAAAGAATGCCCCGAACGCATTTGTGATCTGCATCACCAACCCGCTGGACGCCATGGTCTGGGCCCTGCGCGAAGCAAGTGGCTTGCCGCACAACAAGGTTGTCGGCATGGCCGGTGTCCTGGATTCAGCCCGTTTCCGTTATTTCCTGGCTGAAGAGTTCAAGGTTTCCGTTGAAGACGTCACCGCCTTTGTACTGGGCGGTCACGGCGACACCATGGTCCCGCTGACCCGCTATTCAACAGTTGCCGGTATTCCTTTGCCTGATCTGGTCAAGATGGGTTGGACCACCAAGGAAAAGCTGGACAAAATCGTTCAGCGTACACGTGATGGCGGCGCTGAAATCGTCGGCTTGCTGGGCAATGGTTCCGCATATTATGCGCCTGCCACTGCCGGTATCGCCATGGCTGAGAGTTATCTCAAGGACAAAAAGCGTGTTCTGCCCTGTGCTGCTTACCTGAACGGTCAATATGGGCAAAAAGACGTCTATTGCGGCGTCCCGGTTGTTATCGGTGCCAAGGGCGTTGAGCGTATTGTTGAAATCGAACTCAACAAAGCCGAAAAAGCCGGCTTCAAGAAATCTGTTGATGCCGTGAAAGGCTTGATCAAGGTTGTCAAAAAGCTTGACCCTGACCTTGCTGGCAAGAAAGTCAAAGCCAAGGCCAAAGCCAAAAAGAAGGCACCAGTCAAAAAGGCAGCTGCCAAAAAATAGACTGTATTTTGCATAATGTGGGGTTGCGGAAGGGTTTGGCAGTGCTAGACTTTTTCCGCAATCGCTACATATTTGATTATCAACCATAAAAACCGTGTGTTTGCGACCGTTTGGGTGGTTTGTTTGCGGCTGATGCATTTGTCTGCGCGACAAGATGTTTGATGATCTTTTGATTGAAAATCATTTTTGAGGACGAGGACCGGAGGTCCGGAAATAAACCAATGAATATTCATGAGTATCAGGCCAAGAGCTTGCTGGCGAAGTATGGCGTAGCGGTGCCCAAGGGCGGTGTTGCGTACACAACCGACGAAGCTGTTGCAGCCGCGAAGGAACTGGGTGGCCCGATCTGGGTTGTCAAAGCGCAAATCCATGCTGGTGGTCGCGGACTTGGCGGTGGCGTCAAGGTCGTAAAATCCATGGAAGACGTGGAAAAGATGGCGGGTGAAATCCTCGGCATGACCCTGGTAACGCACCAGACCGGCCCGGAAGGCAAGGAAGTCAAGCGTGTCTATATTGAAGACGGCTGTGACATTGCACGTGAACTGTATCTTGGCATGTTGGTGGATCGCGCCACAAACCAGGTGACGGTTATGGCCTCGACCGAAGGCGGTATGGAAATTGAAGTTGTTGCTGCCAACACGCCTGAAAAAATCATCATGCAGTCCATTGATCCAGCTACAGGCATGCAAGCGTTTCATGCACGTAAACTGGCCTTTGGTCTGGGACTGAAGGGCAAGCAAGTCGGCTCAGCTGTAAAACTGATTATGGCCCTCTACAAAGCCTTTAACGAAACAGACGCCAGCATGGTTGAAATTAACCCGCTGGTTGTTACCGCAGACGACCAGGTCATGGCTCTGGACGCCAAGGTAAACTTTGATGATAACGCTTTGTATCGTCACAAGGATATCGAAGAACTGCGCGACGAAGACGAAGAAGATCCGGCGGAACTTGAAGCTGCCAAGCATGACCTCAATTACATCAAGCTGGATGGCAGCATTGGCTGCATGGTCAACGGCGCTGGTCTGGCTATGTCCACAATGGATATCATCAAATTACATGGCGGCGATCCGGCCAACTTCCTGGATGTTGGTGGCGGGGCCACCAAGGAACGTGTAACCGAAGCTTTCAAGATCATTCTTTCCGATCCCAATGTAGAAGGCATTCTGGTGAATATCTTTGGCGGCATCATGCGCTGTGATGTCATCGCAGATGGTGTTGTTGCGGCTGCCCGCGAAGTCAGCTTGCACGTGCCGTTGGTTGTTCGCCTGGCGGGCACCAACGTAGAGCTTGGTAAACAGATTATGGCCGATTCAGGCTTGCCGATTATTTCGGCTGACGATCTCGACGACGCTGCTGAAAAAGTCGTCAAAGCAGTGAAGGAGGCAGCGTAATGTCTGTTCTGGTCAATAAAGAAACAAAAGTTATCTGTCAGGGTTTTACTGGCGCACAAGGCACATTCCACTCTGAGCAAGCCATCGCTTATGGCACCAAAATGGTTGGTGGCGTGACACCTGGTAAAGGTGGCACGAAACATCTTGATTTGCCGGTTTACGACACGGTTGCAGAAGCTGTGGACACCACGGGCGCCAATGCCAGTGTAATTTATGTGCCGCCACCCTTCGCAGCAGACGCCATTCTGGAAGCCATTGATGCCGGTGTTGAATTGGCGGTTTGTATCACAGAAGGTATTCCGGTTCTGGACATGGTCCGGGTCCGTCGTGCCCTGGAAGGCAGCAAAACCCGTTTGATCGGGCCAAACTGCCCTGGTGTGATTACACCGGACGAATGCAAGATCGGCATTATGCCAGGCCACATTCACCAAAGAGGCAGCGTTGGAATCGTATCACGCTCAGGCACCCTGACTTATGAAGCCGTGGCACAAACCACTGCCGTGGGTCTTGGTCAGTCGACATGTATCGGTATTGGCGGCGATCCGGTTAACGGCACCAACTTTATTGATTGCCTCGACTTGTTCCTCGGCGACGATGAAACACAATCAATTGTGATGATTGGTGAAATTGGCGGCAGTGCGGAAGAAGAAGCTGCCGATTTCCTGAAATCGCACGCTGTCAAGAAACCTGTTGTCGGCTTCATCGCCGGACGTACGGCACCTCCGGGTCGTCGCATGGGCCATGCAGGTGCCATCATTTCCGGTGGCAAGGGCGGCGCAGAAGACAAAATCGAGGCCATGAAGTCAGCTGGGATCACTGTTTCCGATTCGCCAGCAGCTTTGGGCGTTACGCTGAAGAACGTACTCGATAATATGTAGGTCGTTTTTACTGGCAGGGGGTGCGACAACTAATCGTTGTTGCTGCTCCCCCTGCTAACTGCAGGTGAAACCATGGCGAGTGAGCTGGACAAGACTACTTTTCTCTACGGTTCCAATAGTGAATTTATTGGTCGGCTTTACAATAACTACCTTGCAGACCCGCAGTCAGTAGATATCGAATGGGCGCGGTTTTTTTCACAACTCGGTGACGACGTTGTCGAAGTTGCGCGTGAAGTAGACGGTCCCAGCTGGGGCCGTCATTTCGATTATGAAGATGAAGACGGCGAAAAACCCGCAGCCGCAACACCATCAACGGCGACGGATCACCGCGGGGCAATCCTGGATTCGATCCGTGCCCTGATGATGATCCGGGTGCACCGCGTGCGCGGACATCTGATCGCAAAGTTGGACCCGCTGCAGCTTGAAAAACGGGACTACCACGCTGAACTTGATCCCAGATCCTATGGCTTTGAAGAAGCTGATATGGATCGGGAAATCTTTATTGATAACGTGCTCGGCCTGGAAACAGCGACAGTACGCGAAATATTGAGTGTTTGCCGGCGGACCTATTGCGGGTCCATTGGCTATGAGTTCATGCACATCCAGTCGCCGGAACAAAAATCCTGGATTCAACAACGCATTGAAGGTAAGGCTTTTGCGCCGCAATTCACCTCCGAAGGAAAGCGCAAGATCCTGCATCAGTTGACAAAATCCGAGGGTTTTGAACGCTTTTTGCACCTGAAATATCCGGGCACCAAACGCTTTGGCGTTGACGGTGGCGAGACACTGATCCCTTTGCTTGAAGCGTTGATCAAGCGTGCGACTTTGCACTCTGTTGAGGAAATCGGTATCGGCATGCCCCACCGGGGGCGTCTGAATGTTCTCGCCAACATCATGCGTAAACCTTATTCCGCCTTATTTTCGGAATTCGAAGGGGTGTCTGCCAAACCGGACGATGTCGAAGGATCAGGTGACGTAAAATATCACCTTGGTGTTTCCACCGACCGGACAATTGACGAAATCGATATTCACCTGTCACTGGCTGCCAATCCGTCTCACCTGGAAGCAGTTGATCCGGTTGTCATCGGCAAAACCCGCGCCAAGCAGGCACAACGCGGTGATACCGAACGTCGCCGCGTGACCTCGATCCTGATGCATGGCGATGCCGCCTTTGCGGGTCAGGGCCTTGTCGCGGAAACATTGGGTATGTCGCAGCTGAAAGGTTATCAGACTGGCGGCACCATCCATGTCATCGTGAACAACCAGATCGGCTTTACGACCGCACCCAGCTATTCACGCTCGTCTCCCTATCCTTCGGATGTGGCCAAGATGGTGCAATCGCCCATCTTACACGTGAACGGTGATGATCCTGAAGCCGTTGTTCATGTTTCACGCATCGCCGCAGATTTTCAGCAGGAATTTGGCGAAGATATCGTCATTGATATGTTTTGCTATCGTCGTCACGGTCACAATGAAGCGGACGAGCCAGCGTTTACGCAGCCGATCATGTACCGCAAGATCGCCCAGCATCCGACAGCCCGTCAGATATACGCACGCAAGCTGGTTGAAGAAGGCGAAATGACCCAGGCCGATACCGAGGGCATGGTCACGGACTATCAAAACGAACTGCAAGCTGAATTTGACCACGCCAAGACCTACAAGCCTAATCGGGCTGACTGGCTGGAAGGCCGTTGGTCTCATTTTCGGCGTGCCCATGGTGATGACCGGCGCGGTATTACCGGTGTCAGCAAAAAGGAATTGCAACTGGTCGGTGAAGCGCTGACCAAAATTCCGGAAGACTTCAACATTCACCGCACCTTGAAGCGTTTGATTGATGCCAAGGAGAAAATGGTTGCGGCCGGTGAAGCTCTCGACTGGGCAACGGGCGAAGCCCTGGCGTTCGGAACATTGCTGAGCGAAGGCTATCCCGTGCGTTTGTCCGGTCAGGATTCCGGTCGTGGCACATTTTCACATCGCCATTCTGTCTGGGTGGACCAGGCAACTGAAAGCCGACACTCGCCGCTTAATCATATCAAAAAAGGCCAGGCCAATTACGAAGTGATCGATTCCATGTTGTCGGAAGCAGCGGTCCTGGGCTTTGAATATGGTTATTCCCTGGCGGAACCAAATGCGCTGGTTTTGTGGGAAGCGCAGTTCGGTGATTTTGCCAATGGTGCGCAGGTTATCATTGACCAGTTCCTCAGTCCGGGCGAATCAAAATGGCTACGCATGTCGGGACTTGTCATGCTGCTGCCACACGGTCAGGAAGGTCAGGGCCCCGAGCATTCCTCAGCCCGTCTCGAGCGTTATTTGCAGCTCTGTGCCGAAGATAATCTTCAAGTGGGCCAGCCGACAACTCCAGCCAACTACTTTCATATTCTGCGCCGTCAAATGCATCGGGATTTCCGTAAACCCCTGATCATGATGTCACCCAAATCCTTGTTGCGTCACAAACTTGTGGTCTCGCATGCGGACGAATTTACGGGCAAGGGATCTTTCCACCGGATTTTGTGGGATGATGGCAAAAACCTGGTCGCCGATAAAAAGATAAAGCGTGTCGTGCTTTGTTCGGGCAAGGTTTATTACGACCTGTTCCAGGAACGTGAAGACCGGGGGATCAAGGATATTCAGATCTTGCGCATGGAGCAGCTTTATCCGTTCCCGCAGAAGGCTTTGACAAAAGAACTGTCGCGTTTCCCGAATGCGGAGGTTATCTGGTGTCAGGAAGAGCCTCACAATATGGGGGCCTGGTTCTTTGTCCAGCCGCGCATCCTGGCGACGCTCAAAACCATGAAACGTAAACAAACCGAATTGACCTACGCAGGCTGTATCGAAATGGCAGCACCTGCTCCCGGTTCCATGAAACTCCATCAAAAATATCAAGCCAGGCTTATCGACGAAGCATTGACGCTGTAGAGGGATTATTATCCATGACGACCGAAATCAGAGTACCTGTACTCGGCGAATCAATTACCGAAGCGACAATCGGGAAGTGGTTCAAGGCTGTCGGCGAAGCAATTACCGAGGGTGAGCCAATCGTCGAGCTCGAGACCGACAAGGTGACACTCGAAGTTCCGGCTCCGGCTGGTGGTGCGCTGGTCGAAATATCTGCCGCTGAGGGAGATACAATCGACGTTGGTGGATTGCTGGGCACGATCAATGAAGGTGCTGCAGGTGCGGCGGCCAAAACATCACCAACGCCTGTTGAAGTTGCCGCGCCCGTCGTTGCACCCGCATCGGCACCGGCTGTACAGGCGCCTGCTACGTCCGGCGGCATGCCTTTGTCGCCTGCGGTCGAGAAGCTTGTTAAGGAAAACAATCTGGATGCCTCACAAATCACCGGCACCGGCAAGGATGGCCGGTTGGTGAAGGGCGACGTTCTGGCTTTCCTCAGCTCAGGCGGCGCTGCAGCACCAGTTGCGGCTGCACCAGCGGCACCATCTGGTCCGCGTCCAAAATCCGAGCGCGAAGAACGGGTCCGCATGACCCGTTTGCGTAAACGTATCGCTGAACGTCTGAAAGAAGCCCAGAACACTGCGGCCATGTTGACGACGTTTAATGAAGTCGACATGACAGCGGTCATGGCAGCTCGCGCGACCTATCGCGATGCCTTCGAGAAAAAGCACGGTGTGCGTCTTGGTTTCATGTCGTTCTTTGTCAAAGCCTGTGTTCTGGCCTTGCAGGAATTGCCAGCGGTAAATGCCGAAATTGAAGGTGATGATATCGTCTACAAGGATTACTACGACATTGGCGTTGCGGTGGGCACACCCAACGGACTTGTCGTACCTGTATTGCGTGATGCCGACGAACTTGGATTTGCGGATGTTGAGAAAAACATCAGCGAACTGGGACGCAAGGCACGCGACGGCAAATTGACCCTGGAAGAAATGAACGGTGGCACATTTACCATTACCAATGGTGGTGTGTACGGTTCATTGATGTCGACACCAATTCTCAACCCGCCACAATCCGGCATTTTGGGTATGCATAAAATTCAGCAACGGCCCATGGCGGTTGGCAACAATATTGAACTTCGTCCCATGATGTATCTGGCCATGTCGTATGACCACCGGATCGTTGACGGACGCGAAGCTGTGACATTCCTGGTACGCGTCAAGGAATGCCTGGAAGACCCCCAACGTATAATGCTTGATCTGTAATTCGCCTCGGCGAATTACCAGGCAACAAGTTAATAAGCAGGAATTAATAAGATGAGTGAAAACGCTTTCGATCTGGTCATCATCGGCGGTGGCCCAGGTGGCTATGTCGCTGCAATCCGGGCAGCACAATTGGGCATGTCTGTTGCCTGTGTGGAAAAGCGGGGCACCCTGGGTGGAACCTGTCTGAATGTGGGTTGCGTTCCATCAAAGGCGCTGTTGCATTCGTCTGAGCTTTACGAACATACCGCCCATGGTCTCAGTGATCATGGTATAACGGTTGACGGGGTCAAGCTTGATCTCAAAGGCATGATGGGTCGGAAAGACAAAATCGTCAGCGATTTTTGCAACGGTATCGAATTTCTCCTGAAGAAAAACAAGGTCACCTATATCGTCGGCGAGGGTAAGATTACGGCGGCTGGCAAAGTAGATGTGAAAGTCGGCAAAAAGACACAATCCCTGACTGCGGGAAAAATTCTGATTGCGACAGGATCAGAAGTCACGCCTTTGCCTGGTGTTGATATTGATGAGCAGCGTATCGTTTCTTCAACGGGTGCCCTGGCCCTGAATAAAGTGCCGAAGAAAATGGTTGTGATTGGTGGCGGTGTCATCGGTCTTGAACTGGGCTCCGTCTGGCGTCGTCTGGGTGCCGAAGTCGAGGTTATTGAATTCCTCGACCGTCTGGTGCCGGGCATGGATGCCGAGCTTGCCAAAACACTGCAACGGTCTTTGAAAAAACAGGGCGTGACTTTCCGGCTCAGTCACAAGGTGACTTCTGCCAAAGCAGGCAAAAGCAATGTGACAATGACCGTTGAACCCGCAGCAGGTGGTGACGCGGAAACCGTCAAGGCGGACGTCGTTCTGGTTGCCATTGGCCGACGACCCTACAGCAAGGGACTTGGTCTTGAGGAGCTGGGCGTAAAGCTTGATGGTCGTGGATGTATCGAAGTTGATCACGCTTTCCAAAGCAGCGTGCCAGGCATTTATGCCATTGGTGATGTGATTACCGGACCTATGCTGGCACACAAGGCAGAAGAAGATGGTGTCGCCGCGGTTGAATGTATGGCCGGACAGGCGGGGCATGTGGATTACAATCTGGTGCCGGGGATTGTCTATACGGCACCTGAGGTGGCTTCCATTGGCAAGAGCGAAGAACAGCTCAAGGAAGACGGCGTAGAATTTGCCAAAGGCAAGTTCAGTTTTTCCGCCAACAGCCGCGCCCGTGCCAATGGCGACAGCGAAGGCTTTGTTAAAATACTTGCTGACAAGACGACGGATCGTGTTCTCGGTGTGCATATGATTGGTGCAGATGCCGGAGAGATGATCCACGAAGCTGC
>Ga0066611_10000360_pt1 | contig 28264 bp, 33 predicted proteins | sample SaaInlV_DNA_200m_FD_60376 | JGI IMG/M metagenome (GOLD analysis project Ga0066611, IMG submission 60376) | Marine microbial communities from expanding oxygen minimum zones in the Saanich Inlet - SI075_LV_DNA_200m | ecosystem: Environmental > Aquatic > Marine > Unclassified | place: British... | reverse complement strand
TTAAGCGCGGGAACAATTAATAATATGAATCTGAGAAAGCCTGGATGTGGCTCATGCAAATAGGCTCTTGCAAATAGGCTGATCCATGCAAATAGGCTCTTGCAATTAAGCGCATTTAAATAAACGTTTTATACAGTCAACAAGGTTTACTTTTGTATCCAGAGATGTCGTCAATAATAAAAATGAAATATCCATTAATTGAAAAATCTTGTCTTTATTTTCAACCTTAATATGGTCTTTAATAATTAAAATTTCAAAAATCGTTTTTATAAAAACAATAACATTATCAATACTGAGCATACTTATGGAAATTTTATTACGATCCATATTCATAATATCCTTTACAAGGTTGATTAAAATAGGAACATCATCCGTATTTAAAACACCGTCTTGAAGAACCTCACTTATTTTTTCAGAAATACTGTTAAGTGTTTCTGGCGATTTATATAAAAGCATGGAAATAAAGTCGATACCTTTTTGATCAACATTTAAGGTAGTAAATTTTTGAAGTTCTCGTTTGGATATTAATAAATAGGAAAAAATTTCAACTAAATCTAATGGGGTAGTAGGTACTGGCGTAGGCGTAGTAGGTACTGGCGTATGCGTAGTAGGTACTGGCGTATGCGTAGTAGGTACTTGCGTAGTAGGCGTTGGCGGAGGCATCAATGGTTCTGAATTTTCATGTACGTCGCTCATTATAAATAATGATGAATATATGTTTTTAACTTGTTTCATCATTAAAACAGGATAAATAATAGATTTTATAAGATTTATTTTATTCGGGCGTATCACGTTTCGCATCTAAAATGGCCTTATTTATTTTCATTCCTATGGCTATTCCTGTGAAAAATAGAGCCCACGTCTCATGATTGTCAATATCACTAAATTGTACAATTTTTTCAAGTGGAGTTAAATTAGGATCACTATAATGTTTCTTAAAATGATGTAATACAATTCCACCTGAAATCAATAATGGTATATTAGACCCCATTTACTTTATTAAAAGGAAATAATAATTTTTATAATGAAATTATTATTTTAGTATTATTTTAGTATTATTTTAGTGTTTAACGAGTGGAATTTTGGCACATTGTGTAGAGAAGGCGATTCTCAAAGTAAGGAATGAAATACACGAAAGAAATAGCAAGGAGATTAACAAGTAATCCAGTGCTAAATTTCTCACCCTCGAAAAGAAGCGTGTATAATATGGATACAATGCTAATTACGAAAAGGATGAGACTGATAACTGAAAGCCAATAAAACCAAACACAGTATTGTTTTCCTAAAGGACCGAATGTAGAATCCATTAACTCGTTCATATTTTATATATTAGGCAAAGTTTTTTTTTCAATAAAATATGTATTTTATATAGGAATTATAAAATCTTCAAAGGTATATATAGGAATTATGAACCGCATTTTTGTTAGAAAACACATCAACTCATTTGCAATATTATTATTTTTGATTACTTTTTACAGCATTAACATTGCAAAACCAGTAATTATGTATAACGAAGATGGTAGTTTTCGTGAATTCGGTATTGGATATAAGAAAAACACCGTCGTACCCGCATGGTTAGTCGCGATCATATTGGCTATATTGTCTTATTTAGGAGTTCTATATTACTTGACATATCCACGATTGTAATGTATCCGCGATTGTAATATATAAAATAAAATTTTGCATGTTATAAATTTTATTTTACTTACCATTTAATTGGGTTGGAAAGGGTAATGAATTCCCCCCAATTTAGGTTGTTGTTCTCTCTCCATGAAAAGATCACATGATTGCACAACACCTTCTACTACTAAAGCTGCATTACCCAGAACAGCAGCATAAAGCAAAGTCTTTTTAACAATATTCTTCTCGGTTTTAGCCGTGTCATATGCAATGGTTGTAAGCGTTGAACCAGCAGCCGCAGCTGCTAATGCTAAACCTCCAAGAACTTTTTTTACAAGGCGAGCATTTTTCTTTGGTAAGCTTTTATTAGCAGCATCAGTTATACGGGCTGCTGTGCCTATCAAGAAGTCGGGCATTGGTGGTGTGTCTGTAAGTGCAGTTTGTCTTGTCATTATACTATAACGCAAGAAAAAAATCATACAACTTATATTAAATTAAACGCACTTATTCATATATAAAAATAAAATTTTGCATATTATAAATTTTATTTTAATTAACATTTAATTATTCAACCACAACCACCATACCTATCTGGTTGTAGCCCCCCCGGGCAAGGAAATTCCCCCCCCAATGTAGGTTGTTCTTTCTCCATAAAAAGATCATATGATTGTAAAGCAATTTCTAATGCAGCAGCAGCAGTACCTGCAGCAGCAGCACCTGTTAAAACCTTGTTCAATACATGCTTTTCTTTACGTGCTTTTTCAGCGGCTATATATGCTGTTACAACACAAGCAGCAGAAGTTAAACCGGCTAAACCTCCAAGAACTTGTTTTACAAGGCGAGCATTTTCCTTTGGTAAGCTTTTATTGACAGCATCAGCTATGCGGGATGTTGCGCCAAGTATTCCATTTGATTCATTTGGGGGGCATTCGCGTTCACAATTAATGTTGTAGCTGCAAAAACTATACGCCACGAAGCATGGGCAATTTGTCGGTTTACCCTCACCATTTTTGAAATTACATCTTTTTTCAGTCATTATAATATAATGCAAGAAAAAAAATCATACATATTATATTAAATTAAATTAAACGCACTTACTCATATGTTTTATAAACAGTTTTGCTGGTATCATCTTCTTTTTCCTTCTTTTTATCGGCAATATCTTTTTCTTGTTTCAAGTAATCATCGTGTGTCTTTTTCATTTCTTCCACACTTCTAAAACATCCTACATTTTGAATATAACTATAAGACATGGAACATACCAATGTTCCGGTTAACGCGTACCATATGAATTCAGACACTAAATCTTTCATTCGTATGAAGCCGAATAATTTTGTAAAATTTTCATAAGACTTGCCTTCAAAATTAGCTGCGTCTAAATCAGCATCATAAAGTGAGCTATTTACATCCCCCGCATCCTTTTGAATAATATTCGCCTTTTTCATATTTTTCCAAAATTCGGGTAGATTTTCTCTCGATATTTCATTTACAAGTAGGGAACGGTCATTATAAATGCTCTCCAATGTTTTTAAAGCAGCGTGTTTTCCTTCATCACTTGTATCTTCTGTACCAGCATTATGTTCCATTTGAGGCACCAAAATTTCATTGAATAGTTTTCCTATACCAGCGGCCGAGGACACTGCATAACCAATGGTATTAGAAAACGGGATTAACCAACCTGGAAACACTTTCAATAATGTTGTAATGCTTCCGAGAACCAATATCCACGGTACGGTAGAAGCGAGCATAGCTACTCCGAAATTCGTTTCGCCGCAAGTAGTCTTTGTTATATCAGCATTAATAAAAAACTGTCCTAAAATAACCAAACAGAAATAGGATATCGTGAGCCCTATACCATCTGCTGATCGAACAACCATTTTAACAATGAAATATAATAAGGTAATAGTTAAATATACTGCCATTGATACTCCAGGACCGGCCGACATCTATAATAATTGTGTATAAATTATTTTAGAAAAAATACACATAGAATGTAATGGGAAGTCATCTAATTGAACCGGGTGTCCGATACTTTTATACAAAAACTTTACAAGGATGCCATCATGTTAAAGAAAAATATTATAACGGACTGTTTAATTTAGGCCTTTTAATTAGTTTTGTAGTCATGGTATGTATCATATTGTATATAAAACGGAAAACCCGACCTACATTGGAAGATCGACAAAAAAATAAACATATTCAATATAATTATATTGTTTCAAAAATGAGAAATTACCAGGATGTTCGTGCTCGACATAACATGAATATTATATCCGAAACACCTATAATGGAAAATAGTCCCGACGTACAATACTATAACAGAAAAATCTATGCTTAAATTATATGTCAGAAGAGAGAATTACACTAAACAATGCATTAAAGGGTTTTTACAATTTAAAAAGTAAATATGAAAAAAAATACGATAATGTTGTCAAATCACTCATTCAAAATACTGAAATGAGCAATCGTGAAAAACAGAAAAAATTGGCTACATTTAAGAAAAAGTGCATTGTATGTGATAAAAACGGTGGCACGATATTTACAACGAGTAAAAAAGATTTAAAAGCTGTGTGTGGAAATACTGCATCACCATGTGCATTAGATATACATATAAAACGAGGAGCTTATAGCAACATAGAAATAAATGTGCAAGAATTTAAAGACGATACAGAAGAAAATAAAAGCAAAATCATAGCCGAAAAAATGAAGGTGTTATTTGGTTATAAAACCGAAGATGAAACGGAAGTGAGATTTGAGGAATTAAAAGATGAATTCGAGGTGGATTTTTCTATTTTTCAAGAGCAATTATCAAAGTTGAATGATATATTAAATAATAGCATGAAGAAGGTGGAATTAAAACGACAACAAGATGAAATTATATTTATAATAGATCAAATGAAAAGTATGATGAAAGAATATCGCACCAACACAAAAGATGCCATCATTAAGGATATAGTAGATACATATCAGTCGCGTTTAAAGCCATTATTAAAGAAGAATATGGATACAAAGTATGTGGTAAATGATATATTACACGACGATGAAGATGATACATATCATTTAATACAAAAGAAGTATACCGTAATGGAACTATATGAAGAGTCGGACGCCCCGATCATTGTTTCGTTCAAGACGAAAAAATAATAATTATATATTTCAATAAGAGAATGAAATATATAGATCCACTATATTTCATCGTAAGTTTAGCAATTGGTATATTTATGGTGTATATAACCGCCGCTCCCCCGAATGTCATTGTTGTATATCCTACTCCACATAATTACAATGAGTATCAATACAAAGACAGTGCGAACAATTGTTTTACAATAAAGCAAGACGAGATGCCCTGTCCTGATAATAATAAGGATGTCGTTGTTGTGCCGATACAATAAATCAGCGCGTTATCCACAAAATATATAATCCTCGTATATATTATCAAGGAATTCATGGTAGACGTGAAAAAAATAGTGAGTTCCGATAGAGGCGCAATCGTAATGTCCATTTTATTGGGATTTGGTATAGCAACTCTTTTTAGGAAAGCTTGTTTGACGCGTGATTGTATTGTGTTTGAAGCCCCGTCGAAAGAAATGCTGACCCAAGGGATATTAAAATACGACGGTAAATGCTATCAAAATGAACCAGAACATGTACGATGTGATAGAAAAAAAAAGAAGGTTCATTTTAAAAAGGACTGGTTTTGGTAATGTAATGATATAAAATTTTTATTATTATTTTATTATTTAGTTTATTTTATTCTTCCAATTCAAAACCGCAATATATTTCATAAATAGTATCATCGAGTTCCCATCCATTTTCGTCTTCTAAAACACACGAATCATGTACGACTTTATTCTCTACATCTTCGAAAACAGACTCGTATATAGCCAATTTTTCTTCGTCGCTATATGAATCAAAATTTTGTATCTCTACATCATCTTGCCACCCATCCTCGGTGCTAATAAATTCACCGCAATGATCATTAATAATAAGAGGATTCAATTGTAAAATAGATTCCTTGTCTTTTTCGTAAATAGAAATATTGAATTCTCCCCATCTCCACACTGTGGTAATAATAAGAACCACTTTTTTACCACAAATGGAATTACTATAATATTCATTTGTATAGGTTGAATTTTTACTTTCTGCTGAAACGGAATATGTTTTCATTTCATCAGCAATATCATGCGCTGGCTCTTGCTCCTGTGCTGGCTCTTGCTCTTGTGCTGGCTCTTGCTCTTGCTGCTGCTCTGCTTGCTCCTGCTGCTCTGCTTGCTCCTGCTGCTCTGCTTGCTCTTGCTGCTGTGCTTGCTCCTGCTGTTCTGCTTGCTCCTGCTGTTCTGCTTGCTCTTGCTGCTGTGCTTGCTCTTGCTGCTGTGCTTGCTCTTGCTGCTCAACTTGTTCCGCGATTTCATTAATGATTGCACTCATACTAATTTAATACTAAAGTATGTTATTTAGTATTAAATAACTTCAATTTTATATTTATAAATTATTCGCGTAATTGTTATTTTTCATCTTTCTTTAGTCATAATAGATGGCAGATACAACCAATATCGACGATTTACCTTCCGTTCCCCAAAACAAGGTTGTTTTAGAAAAACAAGAAACACCGGAATATCAAAAGCTAATTGCACACGATGGTGCCCAAAATGCACAAGGAGGCGAAGAAGCAAAATATGTCCCAAGTGCTGTAGAAAATCAAAAGATGATGAATGAACTCGTTGCCGGTATTCAGCAAGCAAGCGCCAGTGGTGCTACCCAATTACCATCGAGAGATATTCCAATGAATCAAAGTGCTATTACACAAGACCGAGAAGTGCAGCCGAATTTCGTTCCAGAACATCCGAATGATGATTATATTGCAGATTCCGAAAATATGGAAGATTACATGTTAAATAATATTCAAAAAAACAACAATGAAGACACGATTGAATTATTATTGGAACATATGCAGATTCCAATATTACTCGGATTGTTATATTTCCTTTTTCAATTACCTATTGCACGCACGTTTATACATAAATATATACCCACATTTTTCGGAAAAGATGGAAATCAAAACTTGGGTGGACATTTATTCTTTAGTGTCTTGTTCGCTGGTTCTTATTTTATGATAACATCCATTATCAAAAAAATAGAAATGGTGTAAATAAAACAAAATATAATATAATAAAATATAATATAATGTATATTCATAAACATGACGTCTTGTTTTCTATTTAGTAAATTTTTTTGCGATAAAACGAATGAAAAACTTACTACAGTCCATTCTTCTGACCCACGTGTATCCGGACCAATATTATGGGATGCATTTTTTCTTATCGCTGTCGGATATCCAAATAATCCAAGTGATGAAACTCAAGAAAATGCAATCAAGTTTTTAGAATCAATTCATGCAATGAGTCCGTCTAAAGAAAGCAGATGTTTTGTATCTAATTATAATAAAAATATAGATTTACAGAAAGTATGTTCTTCAAAACAAAAATTTTTAACATATTGGGTAGACTTAAAAAATGCAGTTTCAGAAAAATTAAACAAAAACATCATTGATGTGAAATATAAGAAACCTATGGAAACTGTCGAAGGAATCATTGAAAAGTATAGTCAAGGTCAGATCGATGATGGAAAGCCAATACACGATCAATGTTAGTCAAAAGAACACTCATTATCCATCTCATCTATTATTTAGATTTTGAACGTTCATACACCACTCATTCGGATAGAATTGTCCAACACAACTATCATATGAATGAAAAGATTCTAAAATATTCAAGTGTGAAAGTGCAATAGAATTATTATTTATATATATTCCACCTATTGCGATAGCAATAATAAGCATGACGTATATTAACATAGTCATTGGTGAATTTTTAAACACCATAATATAATACCATATATTATATTATGTATTACTCTATTTTCCTTAAAAAAGATTCATAAATAATGGGTTCATTTTATTCTTCAATGTATTCTTTTTCAAAGTATTCTTATTCGAGCGTTTTTTATTACCTGGGCGACGTTTTGTAAATTTATTATTGCCTTTTTTGCTATTATTGTTGCCTTTTTTACTATTATTGTTGCCTTTTTTGCTATTATTGTTGCCTTTTTTACTATTATTGTTGCCTTTTTTGCTATTATTGTTGCCTTTTTTACTTTTCTTACCATAACCCTTCTCTTTGTTATTGCTTTTATCATTGTCGTTTGGAACATATCGCATGAACCATTCTTCGTATTCGCGCGTTCCGCGTTTCCCCTCCAATTCCTTAAATTTTTCACTCTTTTCATTTCGAATGCTTTCAAGTGTACTCTGTTTTCCATAACAATTCACACTGAATCGGCGTAAAACACCTTTTTGCTGGAGTCTATTTTTCTGCTGTACTTGAAATAAATATTGCGCCATACATAATATACGATCTTTATTATAGTAAGGTCGATTTGCATAAATAAACGCTAAATACATACTTAACATAGTATCTATGGTAGCAACCTTGATTTTCTTCTTACCAATTTTTACAATATTATAACTATGACAAGCCAATGGTTGATAAATAAACGCTAATGCATCAACTCCAATTCGTATTTCAACATGCGGCGCAATAATTTCACCAGCCCCCTCTTTTTGTATGATTTTTACATTTTTAATACCATTATCACTCAATCTCTCTTTAACAATAATAGCAGCCTTATTTGGATCTTCCGCCAGTATATCAAAATCGGGTATCTTGGAAATAGCGCGCTCATACTTTTTTGGCATATACTTGCTATAAAGCGAACTGGCGTATCCGCCAAAAAATACGAGACCTTGATCTATAAATGAATCACGTATAGATGTGAAAATATCAGCACTTTTAATACCATCTTCTTCCATACTACGCTGAAACTGAACATCATCACATCTCGGATTTTTCATAGGGTAATTTTTATTAAGGAGGCTAACACGTTTCATAACCTTTTCCCAACGAGAAACATCGCCGGCGGGACGTGAAAGTTCTAAATATGCCGCCATGCGTAAATAATCTGGTGGCGCATAATGAATATTGTTCACCTTGATAGAATCTTTATATACTTGATTAAAAAGATGTGTATCCATATGTGTAATATCTGCTACAGCTAAAAAATTCACGAATACTTTGTATGTGCCATGATGTACACCCGCCTTGGCTTCAACTTCATCAAATCCCGCCTTGTAATAAATATCGGCCAATTTTTTAGCATCATCTAAAGCATTCGGTGAGAAAAAATCATAGTCTGGTAGCTCCACGCTTTTATCATAAAATTGGTCTTCTGTGGGCAAAATATTATTAATCGCAGTCCCACCATAACAACAAGTTTTATTGTCTTTCAAAAAATCTTCCACAATGGTGATAATTTCTTTCACTTGAGGATTACGGATGATTTTTTTACCGGCGCGATCTTGAGCAATATCAACTGCCTCACGGAGAATATTCAATTCCTTTTCATCGTATGTCATATTTTTATTACATGAACTCATTATATTGTATAGTATATAATGAGTACCTAAAAAAACTTTCTTAAATATTAAAACTATAATAATCGGATTCGACCTTTCTATTGGCATAGGATAACTCGGGATTTTGAGGAGGAGGATTCTTAATAGTCTCTGGGATATATCGTAGATTGGTGGGTTTTAATACAAAAGCACTGCCTGCTTCGTCGAACAGAATATCGTAAAATTCCATATTAGCGTCGAAATTTTGAAAATTCATGCCTACCATTTGACACCCGTAAGACATGGCTAATCCCGCTGCATAATTATCATCATATGCGCCTACATCCGGCATAACGATTGACATGTTTTTTTTGTTATAATAAGTAAGATCGTCTATATTCGGATTGTATTGAATATCATAGTTGCGAAGACCGCGCATAAACATGGAATTGCTGGCGATATTGCAATATTCTTTCAATTCCGTGTCTTCAAAAAGGTCATTCGAACGGTCAATTATAATAATCACTTTACCCATAAAGTTAATGATTGGTACAGCTCCTAAATTATATCCCTCGAATTCATAACTATATTCTTTTCCAAGAACTCGTTCTGATAGTTCCGCTTGCAAAACGTCGGACATCTTGTTATAAATATCCTTATTAGTGCTATTAATGCGAAAGTGAAGAAGTAATGGGTCTTGTGAATTAGGACACGTGGAACCAGAAAAGGCGTTATTACTGATAACATTCATTGCATCCGAAAAGGAAACACTATTATATGTTTCCTTAATGAAAAAATCGTCAACCGACGAAGTTGAGATAACAGGTTCATTATTAACGGAATATATTTGGAAATCTAAGCATCTGGCACCTTGTTGAATACATTTTTTTAGAGCACATACATTCACAAAACTGTTTTTGAATTCACCTCCACAGCAGGAATTATAAGCCGTTTTAATATAGTAATCACGCAAGAGATATGTATTTTTCTCTTCCTTTGGGTTCATGGACGAGATAAGTGGAAAGGCATCATAAATTTTATCTAAATCATTGCAATTTTTTTCATTTAAGCGACGTTTCTTATAAACATATAGCGACATGACAAAAATCAATATGATAATAACAGCTACTAAAAATATAGTTACTTGAACATCGGATTGTTTTTGGAACACATCCACCATATTTCTACTTATTGTTGCCAGTTTATATTTTACACGATCAGCCATATTAATATATAATAACATTAATTTTAAATTTAATAATTTTAATAATTTTAATATATTCATGTTAATATTAATAACGTTAATTGTAAAAGCATATGAATATTATTATATGAATGATATATATATAAAACAATGCCAGGCGGATTACTAAATCTTGTAGCATATGGAAATCAAAATATAATATTAAATGGCAATCCAAAAAAGACGTTTTTTAAACCGGTCTATTCACGCTATACTAATTTCGGAATGCAAAAGTTTCGTTTAGATTTTGATGGGCAAAAAGCGTTGCGATTGAGTGAAGAGTCCAAATATACATTCAAAGTAAAGCGATATGCCGAATTGCTCATGGACACATATTTAGTTGTTACACTTCCGACTATCTGGAGTCCCATTATGCCACCAGAAGATTGTAATGGAAAATGGGCACCATATGAGTTTCGCTGGATTGAAAACTTGGGCACACAATTGATCAAAGAAATTGAGATAACAGTTGGTGGTCAAACATTGCAAAGAATAAGTGGTAGCTATCTACTGGCTATGGCACAGCGCGATTTTACGGCGACGCAAAAAGCAACATATGATAATATGACCGGAAATGTTCCCGAACTGAATGATCCAGGAAATTGCAATGGTCGTGTGAATCAATATCCCAATGCCTATTATACACCCGAACCACAGGGTCCAGAACCGTCTATTCGTTCGCGTAAAATTTATGTTCCACTGAATCTTTGGTTCGGTATGAATAGTAAAATGGCTTTTCCCTTGGTAGCAATGCAATATAATGAATTGCATATTAATATTACCTTGCGTTCAATACAAGACTTGATTCAAATACGAGATGTATCAGATATGGAAAATGATTATCCATTAATAAGACCCAATTTTAATGAGCCATTACAACAGTTTTATCGGTTTTTGCAGCCACCACCTTCTATCGCTCTAAACGATATGGACTATGAAGATAAACGCACGAATTGGAACGCGGACATTAATTTATTGGCAACTTATTGTTTCTTGAGTTCAGATGAAGCGCGTGTTTTTGCAGCACTGGAACAGAATTACTTGTTTAAAAGTGTTTTTGAAACTACCTATCTAAACGTTACTGGAAGTAGAAGAATCGACTTGGATAATACGGCTGGTATGGTTTCCTCGTGGATGTTTTATTTTCAGAGAAGTGATGCATACTTGCGCAACGAATGGTCGAATTATACGAACTGGCCATATAACTATTTGCCATATAACTTGGAATCCGCACCAGAAATAGGTAAGCATACTATAGATACTGTGTGCAATGATAATGATAATGCGAATTTTAATACAGGATTTGGTCCAGGATTAAATCCACCAGATAATATGAGCACAGGACTTTACATTACTGGTACATATCACGAGGCGAATCATAAAAACATTTTGATGAACATGGGTATTATCATGGATGGTAAATATAGGGAGAACCTTATGGAAGAGGGAGTGTTTAATTATGTCGAAAAATATTTAACTTCCAAAGGGGATGCTCCTGATGGACTATACATGTATAATTTCTGTTTAGATACCGATCCATTCACAATACAGCCAAGTGGGGCTATGAATATTAGTAAATTTCAGACAATTCAATTCGAATTCACCACCTATGTTCCCCCAGTTGATGAAAACGCGCAAGTACTTACCATATGTGATCCAGAAACTGGTATCGTTATTGGCGTTAACAAACCTACTTGGCGCTTATATGACTATAATTACAATTTAACGGTATTAGAAGAGCGTTATAATATGGTTAGTTTTGTGGGTGGAAATTGTGGATTAATGTATGCTCGATAAATATCTATATGCTCGATAAATATCTATATGCTCGATAATAAATCTATATGCTCGATAATAAATATCTTAATTATAATAACATTTTTTAAAGTTTATTATAATTTTTAAGCATAATTTTCTATAATTATTTACAAGAATTACTTGACATGGGCCCACAATCTGTAAACATTCCAGTGGTAGATGGTCGACATTTATAATCCACTGTATATAATGTTGATTTATTTTTGAACAGTTGATATTTTGGTGGTTTAAATGAAGGATCAAATCGTGTTAGAAAGCTAAAAAAACCCTCTTCTTTATCAGCGAATGCTTGGGGTTGTTTATTAAAAGATTGTGTCTGTTGAATAGCTGATTGCAACGACTCGGTGGGAGTATTGTTATTTGACATGCCCTCTTTTTTTTTAAAGGATATCCATTTCATTATGTCTAAATTTTCAATAAAGGATGGGAGTTTAATATTCAATGTTTTTAAAAACATCGCGGTCGAATAATATAAAATAAACATGATTATGATAGATGCAATAATACCAATTATTTCAATAACCATAATACTATTATATAATAACATTAATTTTATTTTATTTTATTCTATGTTATTTCATTTTTCATCTAACATGTCAACCACCTTTTCAAGAAAAAATCCCATAGTATGTCTTGCTACATCTACTAAATCCTTGGGTATCTCAGTTGAACCTTTCACCTTACTAACAACCACTGGTTTATACACTTTGAGTAAAACCGCGAGCTCTTTAAATTTTGAATTTATCTCAGGTGGTATCTGTGCTTTAGTATCTTTGTCAGCAAGTGATTTTATTAACTTGGCTATCACGTCTGTGTCTTTAAGATCAGTATTTTTTAATAAATTTAATATGCTTTCAATATCGGGAGAAGAGTTAGTTTCATTCGTATCATGAATTTCCTCAGCATCAACATCTACTTCAGAAACATCTACTTCGGAAGCAACTACGTCATCGGAAGCAACTACGTCATCGGAAGCAACTACGTCATCGGAAGCAACTACGTCATCGGAAGCAACTACGTCATCGGAAGCAACTACGTCATCAGAAGCAACTACGTCATCGGAAGCAACTACGTCATCGGAAGCAACTACGTCATCGGACATATCTACGTCATCGGAAGCAACTACGTCATCGGACATATCTACGTCATCGGAAGCAACTACATTTTCTTCAGAAGCTACATATTCGGACATATCTACATCTTCGGAAGCGACTACGTTTTCGTCTGATAAATCCATACCAAAATCTATTTTTTCAGCAATTTCACTAACAGCCTTTTCAAGAAGTTTTTCTAAATCTATTGAGTCCATTTATAATTATTCAATACATAAAATATACGTTATTTTATCTTATTTATTGAAGAGATAGTCGAGCTCACTTACGGAAGAGTTCCTTGATCTTACTTAATTTTATACCAGGTATGATGTTTTCAATATCATCACTTTCAATTTTATCATGTTTTTCTTTTAATTTCACCAATAGTCCTTCCAATACTTTTATAATAGCTTTAAGCGACAAAAATCCAACTACCTTATTCTTTTCAAAAAGTTTTGTTTGAAAACCATCAATCTTTTGTAAAAGCTCTAAAAACTCGGAAACCATTGATATTTCCATTTGTGCAATTATACTGTATAAATCTTTTATTTAGTTATTTTATATACGAATTATATATATATATGTCAGAAACTGATGCTATAGATTCAAAGAAAAAACAGAATAATGATGAGGATGATAATGTAGCTTCCGAAAAAAAAGAGAGCAATTGGACCACGTTCGGATATTCATGTTTGTTCGGGGTTTTTATGGCGATTATCACATGGCTTATTGCGAGTAATATAGTATTTTTTACTCGTATAGGTGACGAAGCATTGGCCAAGATTTTTCCTAAAGATCCAAGTAAAACCCCATATGAACCTGACGATGACTCAGCTCGTGTAGAGAAATGTGATGATACTGGTATGATTGAAGTTGATGGCAATAATATAGACCCTTGGGCATACAAACTTCCTGAAACACTACCTTCAGTCCCTACTGCTCCACCCGGAGGGGCACTTGGAAATTTAGCAGGTGCGGCCGCCGGTGCAGCACTTAGTGCTGCAGAATCATCACCACAGGGGCAAGCAGCCAAGGCAGCACTTGGAGCAGCAGGACCCGGGGCAGCAGCACTTGGAGCAGCAGGACCACCTGGACAAGGAGGAGGAGGAATGAAAGAGGATATCATGAATAAAATGAAGAGTACAACAAATACATTTAAATTTCCATATACATGGATGAATCCATTTAATGATTGTGCTCCAGATGATGATAATATAGGAAAGTTTTATACAGGTAAAGGTAAATCTAACAGTGCTTACAAAAGTGATGGAAAAATATCAGATAAAACAAACATATATGATAATTGGAAAGACGCGGTAGCTAAAAGAATTAAAGTATTGAAACCAATGCAAGAAGCATTAGAGACACGTCGCAAACAAATAACCGCAGTCAATCCAAACGATCCTGGATTAGACACGATAAAAAAGGAATTAACTCAGGTAAAAGCCGCAATCAATTATTTAAAACCTGGTTGGAAATACTTTCCATGGCCAATGTGGAGTGGTAGATGGTGGAGCCAGTCAGCAAGTAATATCAAGAATTGGATAGCAACGTCAACCCAATATTCATTTATAACTGAGCGCCGTGTATTACAATACATTTTCAAAAAGTTGAAACCTCTTATGAGTGGTCAAAATGCAGCATCCGATCAAAATCCGGCACAACAAGAAGAAAATAGTTATTTATATGGACTATTCGCAATGATATTAAATATTATTATAACCTATTTGATTATTCATAGTTCAATGGCAATTGGAACATTCGTAAATATATGGGCACAAATTAGTGGGGCAAAATATACTAAATACGAAAAAACGGAGGAAGGAGGAAAATATGAAAAAACATCCAATTGGGGCCGTGGTATAAAATACACCATTATAGGCATGTGTTTTGGGATGCTTAACTTTATGTGGTCATTCGGAGTAGGTATTATTCAATATATCGAAATCATGTATAAATTTTTAATGTATCCAATTATCAATAATTTTTCGGAATGGAAAGATAATGTTCAACTTACTGCAAAGTTTTTACCCATATTATATGGTATGTTAATAACCATGGCCGCGTGGACCAGTCTCGAACCAATATATGGAAATACAATGTTTATAACAATGCTTATTTATATCATAAAAACGAATAAGAGCAACAATAATGAAATCGCAAAAGCTAAAAAAGGACAACCTTAAAAATGCGAAGATTTAATATTTATTAGTGTGTTGATTTACATTTTCAAGGATATAAACATATGATATTATAGAATAATATAATATGTCTTTGGAACAAGAACCGGAAATATCTAATAATCCAGTGCAAGTACCAGTAGCTGTGGAGGCACAGGCACAAGATCAGGCACAAGATCATGCACAAGATCAGGCACAAGATCAGGCACAAGATCAGGCACAAGATCCGGTACAAGATCCGGCACAAAATCCGGTACAAGATCCGGCACAAAATCAGATAGAAGATCAAGAGGCTGCAGATGCATTATTCGAGTGTGAAAAATCATTAGATCTGTATATTTCCAATATTACAGAAAATAAAGGTAATAATAAAATGCTCCTATTGAATTATGATGAGAATATGGAAAAATTCATAATAGACAAGATAAAAGATATTCACTATAATGAGGTTGAACCTACGTCGGAAGATTTATTCAATAGTTTAACGACTGAAAAAAGCGTACCCCTTTTATATATTAACCAATTCTCTCCTTCATCTAATTATGATGATGAGAACATCAAGGTTTTGAATATTATAAAACAAGTTATACGATATGGACAATCCGTAATCTGCACTTCCGATGAAATAGATTTTTTTGCAGATAATGGGATTGAGTTTTCATCTTAATAAAAAATCAATATAAATATAAAAATTTCATTATTATTATTATATGGAAGATACAACCCAACCCTTTATAAGTGTATGTGATCAACCCTTTGTAAGTGTATGTGATCAACCCTTTATAAGTGTATGCACGCCCACATTTAATCGGCGACCATTTATACCCTATATGATCAAGTGTTTTGACAATCAAGATTATCCAAAAGATAAAATGGAATGGATAATTATAGATGACGGCACAGATAAAATCGCCGACTTGGTATCTGACCACCCCAATGTAAAATATTTTTCATATGACGAGAAGATGCCGCTTGGTAAAAAACGCAATATTATGCACGAAAAATGCAAGGGAGAGATCATCGTATATATGGATGACGATGATTATTATCCATCCATGCGAGTCTCTCATGCGGTGGAAAAATTGCAAGAGAATCCATCAGCATTATGTGCCGGTACAAGTCGTATTTTTATATATTATGATCATATTGATAAAATATATCAATTCGGACCCTACGGAGCGAATCATGCGACTGCTGGGACATTTGCATTTCGAAAAGAACTATTGAAAGATAGACGATATATTGACGACGCTTGCTTAGCCGAAGAAAAGTATTTCTTAGATAATTATACGGTACCTTTTGTGCAATTGGATCCCGAGAAAGTAATATTAGTTTTTGCACATGATCATAATACGGTAAATAAGAAAAAATTATTAGAGAATATAGATGCGAGAGTTGTGAAAGTGATTGATAAAACAGTAGAGGAACTTGTGCCGGAGGAAGATATGCGAAGTTTTTATAAAGATAATTTAAATAAAATATTAAAATCATATGAACCTGGCCTCCCACACTATAAACCAGATGTTATAAAAAATATAATGGAATTGGAAGAGACGCGGCGTAGAGAAGAAGAGAAGCGAGCGAATGAAAATGGACAAATTGTTATGAAACAACCAGATGGAAGTGAAAAAAAGATTAGTCCAACTGAAATGGTATCTATAGTGAAGAAGCAACAAGTCCAATACAAAAATTTACAACAACAGTTCGGAAACATCAAAAATATTATTATAGAAAAGGAAAATGAAATTAAATATCTAACTGAAAAATTATCCGAAACATTGTCGACCAATGTAGCATTACAAAAATTAAACGTTCAGTTAATTCATGAACTAAAGGCGGCGCCATCATCATCCACGCGATAAATCATCCACCCGATAAATCATCCACCCGATAAATCATCCACGCATTGAGTTTAATAAAATATTATTTTATATACAGATAAAATAATATTTTAGAGCAAAAATGAATTTATTCAAAAATATATTAGAAGTGTCAGTCATCTATACATCACTTATCATACTTGTCGGGGGGATTTATTTCTACCCTATTTATAATTTCTATATATATTATCTGGTAATTGCATCCATTATCTCAAGTTTTTTAAACCATTTTTCACGCAAGCCTGGAAAAATAAAAAGATGTTTCCAATTTATAGATAGGCTTATAGTACGAATAACCGGATGTGTGTATATGCTTTTATATAATAAACTGGATGGGTCAGATGTAATAATATACGATCGTTATCACACTACTACATGCGATATCATATTTTACGGCATTTTATTGTGCGCAATATGTTATAGTATAACTGTATTATTAACAAAAAAGAAGAGTCATTATCCAAAAAATCTTTCCAAGATCCCACATGCGTTATGTCATGTAGTTGGTACATTTATAACACTTGTTATATATTACGAAACGTCGTTATCTATGGATGATTATTCAACTTCAACTTCTACATCATCTATACTATCATTCAAGCCATAATTTTTTATTTTATCAATATATCGATATAACCGCTGTATATCGAGCTTTGTAATATCATATGTTTCCATAATAGCAATAATCGCTTCTTCGCTATGATTTTTCTGCATCTCTCCAAAATAAAGTAATAGATCCTTTTTATCCATCTGGAGTTTTCCACACAGATTTTGCAAAAATACTGAATTATTATACTCGGTACTATACTTGGTCAACACTTTAGTAAATCGTACATCGGTTGGATTAAACTTTGCCCGCTTTGGAAACGTGTCGTTAAATAACTTATTATTATACATGGTTTTTGTCAATGAACTCATTTCATTAAATTGCCATATTTGCTTTTGAAATGTAATGCGGTCTATGTAATCTGAAAAACACATATTTTCTAAGAATTTTCTGTAAAATGGAAAACTTTTCTGGGGTTCAATTTTTTGCAACGTATCGACAATATTCTCATGCCACAACAATCCAACAATGGTTCTGTCTGTCTCATTCATAAGGGTATTGTGTTGATCTATATCAAAATAGTTATTCATTAGACGCTTAGCAATATGCTTACTATCCTCATTATACACCTTCGGTTGAAAAATATTGTGTATAATTTCATTTCTTAATAACGAATTTTGCTGCTTGTAGATATTATATATCGATGACAATTTTTTCAAATCACCGTCTATGTATTTTATAAGATTGCTTTTTAACTGAGTATCAAGAGATGGTGTAATAATGTCCAACAGGGTGGTAATCTGCTTTTCAGTGGGTGCCTTTAATTCATATGTATGACATACCTTGATCAACTCCTTAATTTTTTTATCCATGTGATAATTTCCAATACATACAATTGGATTCACTGACGTGTCTTCCGTCTTCTGTTTTTTCGTTTTTTTGGGTCGGATAAGTTTAATTAATGATGACAATCCTCCTTTATCACCATTATTCATGCCATCAATTTCGTCCATAATTATGGCGATCTGACGCTTCTTTTTTTGTAAGAGTGATAATACATTTACATCGGACATATTTTGCTTCGTAATCGTGTCTATAATATTTTTGTTGCGAATATCACCGGCATCATATTTTATAATATCATAATTCATATTTCGCAATATCTGCTCTACAAAATATGTTTTTCCAACCCCTGGACTACCATATATATAAATCCCCTTTTTAACAATTAGATCATGTTTACTTGATGTCATGGTAGATAAAATATTTTTAATTTCATCTGCTATTTCGACGCGATTTAAAATATGATTAATATTTAGGTTTTCCATTACTAAGAGTATAAAACATATACAGATATTATATTTATATGTTTTACTACAACTAATTTGCACCATTTGCATCATTTGCAAACAATCCTATGAACTGCTTCCAGCGTTCTTATTACAAGGATCAGTTTTGTTAGTAACACCATCCCATGTAAGATCACATGATGTGGCCCATTTATATTTATTGCATGTGCCTTCGGTACCGCTCCATAAACTTCCAGAGAAATCCTTTGACTTCTCACATTCGCTTCTGCCTAAATTTTTCACATTATAACACTGTGTTTCGTCTGGCATGGAGGAAGGCTTTTCAATCCAATAGTCGGGACAATCGGCTACAACGGGTGGGAAATCTGAATCATATTTATTATTTCGCATAGCAATGCCAATCATGATTAAACAAATAATTAGCAATACGACTGCAACGCTCAACACGGATTTTTGAAAAGTCATGATATGATATAAATTAAATAGATATAATTTTTTTATACGAAAGTATTATATAGAAAGAATGAGTTGCTCAAAAACAAATGGACGTGTAGATATTATGCAACCAAATACTGGTACTTTGTTTTCCATGTATGATAAGATAAAAGTTGATGACACAAGCAACTTTAGAGATGCTTTGACTGGAAATTGGGTGGATACGCCAATGTCAATAGCCTTTTTTTCCAAGGAAAATATACAAATTTTACAGAATGGTATTCGCGCAGGTGTATATAAACTGTCTAAAGGTTTGTATACTATCGGAAATCAGAGTGTCGATAATCTAAAAATTGTTATGCGAAGTATATATTTACAAAGTGCAACCAATCAACCAACTGCGATTACTGCACAATTGCAAGCATTGAATCAGCTTGTTTTAGACTATTGTGTGAAGCGTGTATATAACGAATCTGTTGCTTATATAAATTATCTACGCGACGCAAGTACAATGTATACACCTATATCACACCCAGTACAAGCCGACATGAATGATAAAACACTCGAATTAAAAAATTGGTTTTAATAAAACTAAAACTAAAACTAATTCAACGCAATACTATTTTGTAAATCCATATTAGGAAAATCAATAAATGTTTCTAATATATCAACTGTGGAGAATTTAGAACCTCTCCCTTTTTCTGACATATATTTATTCGCAGCTTCAATGGTTGAAAATGTAGCCATAATTTCTACATTAGAAGCATGAGTCATTCCCATTTCAATACCTACAACACAATAATATACCGGTTTCATCGATTATACGTTTAACTATTTAGCCATGTTTAAATTGTATTATGTTTATAACAAAAATTAAACAATTAAAAAATATATGTTAACGAATATTTTTTAATTAAATTGCATGAATGATTATTTCACATTTAGCTTTGCATTTAGCTTTGCATTTAGCTTTGCATTTAGCTTTGCATTCGCGATTGTTTTATTTTTATTTTAGTTTTAACTTTGGTTTCGCAGATTTCTTTATAGACATTGTATTGGATTCTGCCTTTTCTTTCAAAAACATGGTTTCATATAATTCCCTTAATTCACCAATTTCCTTTATCCACATCATTTTATTCGTAGTCGCGTTCAGTTCAGCAATGCGAGCTTCATTTTGGCTCTTTTCTGATAACAGCTTTGCCACGCTTTCTTCCGATACACTATCCATCGGCATTTTTATCAAGTATTTATAATCTTCATCCACAACATCATAATCTTTTGATGCAAGCATCGCGTGAATAGCATCCTTTTTCTTTTTTCTAAGGTCAATCGTATCATTCAATAGCTCGTTAATATATCGCGCCTTATTGCTCAGAAGACATTGGGTTTCATCAAGTCTTTTCAACATTGCCCTGCGCCTCACTTCATAATAAGCCAATCGCACATTATAAAAGTCTTCGATAATCTCATATACATTGGCATACTTCTTCAACTTTTCATCATGCGTAAACATGTGCATATTATTCGTTGATTGAGTATTATACAACTTGAACATCTTTTCCAACGCGTTTACATTGTCTATCGATGACTTGGTTGATACCAATGGAGCGACGTCTTCATTCAATATAATTTCAATATCCACCGTAGTGTCAGTGCTCATATCATTATAATCTTTCACTTGTCCAGTATACGACTTGCTTTGCTTGTCCAGAAGACCTTCCAAAAATTGCTTATAATCCTCCGTCCAAGAACCTATTGGCAACTCAGTAATACGAAATTTCTTAGGACCAATAATTTCATATTTTCCTTTTATCAAATACTTGCCTGCTTCGTCTTCCGTTTCTTCAATAGTGCCTTTAAATCCATGATAATACGGAGTAATGTTTTGTGTCGGTGCATCGTCTACATCTACATCTGTTGCAAATGTGTCTTCATTTATTGCAAGTCTCTCTTTCAAGTAGTCAATAATTTCCATTGGATTATAGCTCATAATATCTGTACTGAATCCCGTACCAATACCTCTTGACCCGTTTACCAAAATCATCGGAATAATAGGACAATAGTGAATAGGCTCCACCAGAGTACCATCATCATCCAAGTATTTCAAAATGGCATCGTCATCTTGTCTGAAAATCGAGCGTGTAATTGGGTGCAATTGGGTGAATATATATCTTTCACTGGCCGAATCTTTTCCACCTTGCAGCCGTGTGCCGAATTGACCATTGGGTTGAAACAAGTTGATATTATTGCTGCCGACATAATTCTGTGCAAGACCTACTATTGCCGCATTTAAACTCGCCTCACCATGATGATATCCTGAATGCTCCGATACATAACCACTAAATTGCGCCACTTTAATTTCGCTCTTGAGATTCTTCTTAAATGCGGAATAAAGGATTTTTCGTAAACTGATTTTCAATCCATCCATTAGATTCGGAATAGAACGATCACAATCGTATTTCGAGAAGTGAATCAATTCACGATCAATGAAATCTCCATAAGATACTTGATCATTCGCCGTATCTAAAAATGACTTCCTGCTATATCCACCCAACCATGTCTTGCGATCATCTGCGCGCTTCTTGTTGAAGACCATATCAATGGCGTTGGTGCTTTGAGCACCCTCGTGTTGAAAATATACTTCCTTTTTATGCTTGAAATATTCCTTGAATTCTTTACCCGTACTTGTACCCAATCCCTTGTAATATTTAATATTCCACCCCGCAATGGAATTCGACTCTTTCCATTCTTCATATTCACCATCATTATAGAATACGAGTTCTTGAGAGCCCTTTTTCGCCTTGAGAATAGGTGTATTCATAAAGCCAATAAAATTGGGTATTTCCACCAAAGAAGACCACAGATTCTCGAACATGTTAATACCCAGACCTTTAATATGCGAACCATCCAAGTCTTGATCCGTCATGAATAATATCTTACCATATCGAAGCTTGGATTTAATGTCTTCCGAACTATACGTTTTGTTCGATTCAAGACCGAGAATCTGCTTGATTTCCGATATTTCCTTATTTTCCATAACACGCTTCAATGCTTCACCACGCGTATTAAACAGCTTACCTTTCATCGGATACACACCGATAATATTGCGGTCTTCTTTGGAAAGCCCAGATACAATACCTGCTTTGGCCGAATCTCCCTCGCAAAAGATAATGGTGCATTGATTGGATTTCGCAGTGCCGGCATAATTCGCGTCAATCAACTTGGGAATGCCGCGAATGCTTTTGCTTTTTGATCCATCCGTTTTCTTGGCGGCTTTATTTTGCTTCACTTCGGTAAGCGCACACGCTGCTGCCATGACACCCATCTTTGCCAACTTCTCGACAAAATCATCGCTTACTGTACATGAAGAGCCGAAATTGGCAGAAGATGTACCGAGTTCATCCTTTGTCTGGCTATTGAAAGAAGGATTTTCAATATCGCATCGAATAAACAACATGAGTTGCTCTTTGATGGCTGCCGCCTTTACGTCGACCTTCTTTTTCTTTTTAATGAGGGCGACCATTTTGCGAACAATTTGATTCAAAATATATTCCACGTGCTTTCCGCCTTTATTGGTGCTTATACCATTTACAAAAGATACTTGTTGGAATTCATCGCTTGGAGAAATGCACACTGCGTATTCCCAACGATTATCTCCTTGCTCATATACACGTGGAGTTTCGCTCTTTGGGCCAATATAAAGATCAATATATTGTTGAAAAGTTTTGACAGGAACTGGTGTTGCATTATATAACACCTTTATGCTTTTATCTGTGACCGCTGAAATATCATATACACGCTTCTTGAGTAGACTTAGCATATCTGGTGTTAGACCTTCAATGCCAAAGCGTGCATAATCTGGCTTGAAACTGACCTTGGTCATCGGCTTGGATCCGCATTTTGTTATCTTTGGCTTTCCAATTACATTTAAATTCGTGGAAAATTCTTGCACATATTTAAGACCTCGTGTGTGATCAATGGTTTCGATTTTACCCCACGTTGACCATATAAGAACCAACTTGAACCCGAATCCGTTTTTACCACCGACGATTTTTTCCTTTTTATTTTCATCATAATTTGTGGATGTGCGAAGGTGGGCAAAAATCATTTCTGGAATCCATATTTTGTGCTCAGGATGTTCTGCGACATCTATACCATTTCCGTCATTTTCCATGGTAATAATTCCGTCATCCGAAATGGAAATCGCAATTTTAGAAACAGGTAGGGCATTCTTTTGATTGTCTTTTATTGCGTGGTCTTGACGGATAACATGGTCTCGGCAATTGACAATGCCTTCATCGAATAATTTGTAAAGTGCTGGAATATAAGTAATATTTTTTTCGACGATTTTAGAAGATGATTCATCAAAAACGTATATTTCATTTTCTGTATTCTCAATGGAGCCAATATAAGTATCTGGTTTTTTAAGAATATGTTCTTTGTCCGTAAGCTTTTGGTATTTAGCAAGCATGATTTAGTGTATATTTCTTGATTTATAAATAGAATTTTATATCATTTTTAAATTATAATATTAAATAATAAATAATATAGTATTATATTAATTATTATGACATACAGTAAGCCATATTGTCCATGTCCAACACCAAGTAAACCAGTCATATCTAATTCGGGTACTAATAATACTCAGTTTACTCAAAAGTTTATGCAGTCTGTTATCATTACAAGCAGTCGATATAATAAAGGTGGTAGAATCAGTTATATAAAACCAATTATAAATGGATTCGGGAGAACAACCGGATCGCCATATGGATATGGACAACCACCAAAAAATAGTTTTTAATTTAGCGCGTTTTCATTTTTTTTTCTAACCATCTTTTATAAAATGAAGAAAGCTATGAGACAATCTGACGGAAAATACCACATGAGTGGAAGTAAATTTGATATGCTTGCAGGTTCTCGCGCCCAAGTATGGCACGGTACTGCTTACAAAACAGCCGGAGATTTAAAGAAGGGTGATCTCATGATGAACAAGCATGGCCGCATTGTTTCCAGGAAGAAGCATGCTACCGCCAAGAAGGAGAGACGTCTTGAAAAGGCTGGCTACAAGACAGTCAAGGGAAAATTCGGCTTCGTCAAGGACGGCGCCCCCAAGAAGCGCAAGACTGCCAGAAGAGGTCGCAAAGGTTCAAGAAAGCGTTAATTAAATAAAGCATTAAATCAATAAAGCATATATAAAACCCACTACAAAACCAGGGTTTATAAACTGATAAGTATAGTTTAATGTTGTCATCATTCTGCGCTGTTTAAACGCAATTTCATAAAAATCTTTAGCAAGGAAATACAATAACCCGCCGCCAATGGATTTAAATGAGATTCTGATTACATTATAGATGACGTTATTGTAAAACATGTTATTGTAAAACTTGTTATTATATAATCATATATTTAGCTTTTAATATGATTATATATATTATGGTGTATAAATTCTCTCACGCAACCTACCTATAAATTGTTTTCCATTATCACAACTTCTACGTATATTTACTAATTCAGCCGGTGTGAGTTTTTCAATATTTAATTCAGACAATACATTCGCCGTAATACTTTTCGCATAATGAAATGTATAAAATTCTTTCACAGTATCGACCGTTACATAACCCAATTCTAAACACAGGTCAATGCGACCAGGTCGTTTTAAAGCCTTGTCTATTTTTTGAATATAATTACTCGTCATTATCATTATTCTACCAGGCGTTTCCTGTACACCATCTAATACATTCAATATAAATGATAAGGTCAAGTCATTTGAAGTATCTTTTGAAAAATATTTGCTCGTTGGCGTACCCGAGACAGTATTCGATTTATTATCTCCCGTACTTACCGCGGCGACAATTTTTTCCAAGATTTCATCTTGATCTGTTGAAGCACTGGAATTTTCAACAATACCATTTATATCAGATTCTTTATTATTGTTATTATTATATTTGTCTTCACGTTCGAAAACAATATCACTCATACAATCAATATCTTCCAATAAAATTATCTTTTTATCAAAGTCAATTGCACCCGCCTTATTTTTCGTGTTATACTTGGATTCAAAAAAACATTTCTTAAAATCGCTTTTAGTCTTGATACAATCCAATGGTAATTCGACAAGATGTCGCTGAAACATATTCGCGATACTTTTAGCTATACACGTCTTACCTGTTCCAGGTGGACCGTACAAGCATATACCCAATGTATATGGATCACCATGTTTATCATACTCTTGCTTGTTATCTCGAAAATGCATTAATTGTTTTAAAAGAGCCTCTTTCTGTGGAAAAAACATATTATCAAATGTTCGATTACTCAAAAACTCGCGCTCGTGCCATTTATTTACGGTTGTATCTTCCGAAATATGTTGGTCCAACGTATAAATAAATTTTTTACCATTGCGTTTTTTTTCGAGGCCATCTAAATATAATTCAGTCGTTTTATCAACAAACTCTTTTAAATTATACACATTTTTTGTATATGAAAATAGTTCAATAGAAATAGTATCGATTGGACCCTGTACTTCAATAATTTTATCAGATTGTTCACTGTTGTCAGATGAATGTATATAACATAATATATCTTCTGTTAAATGAAACGTACTTTTTTGATTAATAATATACATTTGTTTATTTCTTTCACCTATGTCGTCATTATTTTCACCATATTCATCTTCATCGTCTCCATATATAGATTTAATATTGTATATGCCCTCGAATTTATTTTTCATATTAATATGATGCCAAATAGCGCGAAATTCGTCTGAAAATAAGTTTCTATACTTAAAACACCATGTCTGAGATTTTAATGCTCGCTTTCCTTCAATTACCAATATATTTTTTTTTCGGAGTGTAAAATCGTTCCAAGATAAACTTATCTTTTTTAATTGTTCAATAATATATGGAATTGCCATAATCATAATCATGGTAAAAGCAGTCTCTACCACATTTGATGAGTTATCACGGTTCATAATTAATTTCATTTTAAAAAAATCCAGGATCATATTATCGTCATACATACATCCATACATTGTTAAACTTTATGTTATATTTTAAATATTATATTTAAAAATGATAATAGCAATATAGATTTATTGTAAGTAAATATAAGACAGAAATAAACATGTATTGTTCGTATTGTAATGGGTTGGGGCATAAGATTACAGAATGTGATAAGGATTTACATTTAAAAGATATTATATACGCGGATGTTGAACCAGACTTCCGAGTTATGCAACACCGTGTACTAAAGCGTATCGCTTCTTTACATGATATTAAAACATCCTTGCCTCGGATTCAAATAATATGTAAATTGTTGAAAATATGGAGAGACTATAATTCTGACGAAGAGCACATCGAAGTGGAGCATATCGAAGCGGAGCATATCGAAGCGGAGCACATCGAAGCGGAGCATATCGAAGCGGAGCATATTGAAGAAGACGACGATGAATGTCCAATATGCTATAATGTTTTGGGAGATCGTGGTAAAACTATAACCGATTGTGGTCATGAATTTTGTACACAGTGCTTTATTCGTCATAGTCGATCTCATAATAGTTGTCCAATGTGTCGCCAAGATTTATTAATACAGGAGCAAGATTTTATACCTTTTATGAATGGTCCTCACATGCAAGACCTTCACATGCAAGACCTTCACATGCAAGACCTTCACATGCAAGACCTTCACGTGCACGCCGGTCAGATGCAAGACGGAGTTCAGATGCAAGACGGAGTTCAGATGCAAGACGGAGTAGCTATGCAAGACGTTCAACATGACTTGAATATGCAAGAAAATAATATGAATGTACCTGCTTTAAACCATGAAGATATGGTAGAATTATTAATCATGATGCAAAATAATTTTAATAACGAAAATATTATTCAAGAAGAATTGTTAAATTTTAATAACAACATGATTCATGATTTTGATAATAATAACAACTTTAATAACCTTATTAATAACGTAAATAATAACAACGTAAATAACAATAACAACAACGTAAATATTAATAATAACATGATTAATAATATTGATAATAATATGTACAATGTTGTTGGTTAAAAACCTATATAATAATAAAAATGAATCATAAAATTATTTTTTATTATTATATAAATGAACTACTGTGATTTATTTTCTATTACACAACTAACGTCTATTACACAGCTAACATGTAGTACTGAAATAGAAACGGCTCAAGAATCATCACTTAATGATAGTCCGGTTATTTCCGAAAAAATGGAAGACCGGGGAGATTTTATCGATTTCGTTGAAAAAGAGTTTCAACAGAAAAAAGAAAATGATCAAGTTTATCCCTATCCAAGTCTTCCCCGCAACATACAATTAATTGAAATGGATCAAGCGCGAAATATAATTTTTAAATTTATTACTGAAAAAAAAACACCAAGTGTTTGTCATTATGGAAGCAGTTCATGGGGAATGGTAGGTCATAATTTATTTTACGATAAAGATGGGGTTTTATATGGATTTTATGGTAGAACTCTACCAGAATATGATATGACTGCGTTTACACTTCGACATGAAATCATTGAAGACATGTTTGATCGAGATGACCCACGAAGAGAGATTGTTGAAAATTTGGACTTTTAATAAACTATTGCATATACCAAGATTTAAATATGTTCATTAATAAATTTTTCGAAATAATGTTTACTAAGTCTTTTTTTAGG